>ENA-OYYQ01000185-OYYQ01000185.1-human-gut-metagenome-genome-assembly--contig:-NODE-185-length-35839-cov-122.521574_pt1 | contig 35839 bp, 48 predicted proteins | sample MGYA00243252_ERZ653455 | MGnify/ENA primary metagenome ERZ653455 (study PRJEB26926, sample SAMN06164940) | human gut metagenome | biome: ENVO:00009003; feature: ENVO:2100002; material: ENVO:00002003...
ATCATATGTATTTTGCACAAATGAGGTATTTTATTTTTGTTTATTCCTACAAAAAGTAGAAAAAATGATTGACTTTTCATCACGACCGTGGTATTATAATATCACGGTCGAGGGAAAAACTTGAACGACTGAAAATCAATCCGAAAGGAAGCATGAACGATGAACAAAAGCTTACAGGTCGTAGAGACCAACAATCAGAGAGTACTGACCACCGCTCAGATTGCGGAGCAGTACGGAACGGATGCAAAGGCAATCTCGAAGAACTTTACTCGGAACAAGGAACGGTACACAGAGGGAAAGCATTACTATTGCTTAACTGGTGATGCAAAGCGTGAATTCCTTAACCGTTACCAAATTGACGACGGTTTAAGAGCTACTGTTTTTTACCTCTGGACGGAAAAGGGAGCACTCCTGCACGCAAAATCGCTGAACACCGACCAGGCATGGCAGGCGTATGAGTGCTTGGTAGATACCTATTTCAGCGTACGGGAGCAGGGACAGCTTTCACAGCGTCCAGACCGAACAAAGGCTCTGCAAGTGAAAGAGATGAACGCCCGTGTGCGGATGTCGAACCAGTTCTTGAAACTTGCCAACATAGAAACCACGCTGTCCAAAGATTACAAAAGTATTCTGATTGCAAAAGCTGCGGAAGTGCTTGCAGGAGAAGAGATTTTGCCACTGCCAAAGTCAGAACAAAAAATGTATACCGCCACAGAAATCGGAAAGATGCTGGGTGTATCTGCTCAGAAAATCGGACGGCTTTCCAGTCAGAACGGCATGAAGACGGAAGAATATGGCGAGTTCTATAAAGACAAGTCGCCTTATTCCTGCAAAGAAGTGGATGCATTCCGCTATAACGAAAAGGCAGTTGAACGGTTTAAGGAACTGCTGTAAAGAATTGTTGTGGGTACAAAAGAAAGGAGTGATTTTATGAATCAGACAACCAACAAGGAACAGGAAGAACGGCAAAAAGTTACACAGATTTGTCAGGAACTTACCCAGAGTGAGGCTGTACTCTTTGAACTTCTCGTGAACGCAGCCTTTGCCCTTTTCGTGAGTCGGTATCCCGTACAGGATACCAAAAAAGAACACAAAAAATGCTTGTAAACCAAATCAGCCAAGGACAGGCAGCGGAAAACTTAAACGGGAAGTAAACCGCAGGAGAAAACTGAAAGCCGGGCTGAAATTAAAGCAGAAAGGGGGTGAGAATATGGCAGGATTGATTGCTTTGATTGCGATAATTTTTTCTATTATCAATATCATCAATATGTTCCGTGATTGATGGGACAGTTCTATAAGAACAGCGGATTATAAAGATCCTCAAAATCAACTGGAACCATTGTTTGGTGTTTGCCATTGTATCACCTCCTTCCGTGAGAGATGATATTGATAGCATACCACAAAATATTACAAAAGTCAAGCACAGATAAGACGGAGGGAAAACAAATGAAACAAAAGAGTTATAATTACCCATTTCTCGAATACGAGATCAAACGCAAAGGCATTAAGAAAAAGGCAATGGCACAGGCACTCGGCGTGGACGAGGGGACGCTCTGGCGCAAAACGTGCGGAAAACGCTCGTTCACTGTGGAGCAGGCAATCTTTATTCAGAAGACGTGGTTTCCGGAAACGCCGATTGAAGTGCTATTCCAGCACAGAAAGGAAGATTTATCATGAACAAAAATTTACAGGTCGTAGAGACCAACAATCAGAGAGTACTGACCACCGCTCAGATTGCGGAGCAGTACGGAACTACAGCTGACAGAATCAGCAAGAACTTTAGTGCAAACAAGGTGCGTTACACAGAGGGCAAACATTATTACTGTTTAACTGGAGATGATTTGAAGGCGTTTAAGGACGACTTCCTAAATTCGGAACTCGTTAAGCCCAATGCAAGTTCTCTTTACCTCTGGACGGAGAAAGGAGCATTGCTGCACGCAAAATCGCTGAACACCGACCAGGCATGGCAGGCTTATGAAGTGCTGGTGGATACCTATTTCAGCGTACGGGAGCAGGCAGCGATGGACAGCTACATGATTGCAGATCCCGTAAAACGTGCGGAACGCTGGATTGAGGAACAGCGAGAGAAACAACAGCTGGAAACCACCGTCGCCGTGCAGGAACAGCAGATTGCAGAGCTACAGCCCAAGGCAAGCTATTATGATGTTGTCCTGAACTGCAAAGACTTGCTTTCCATTACTTCCATCGCTAAGGACTACGGAAAGTCTGGCGTTTGGCTTAATCGCTATTTACATCAGAATGGCGTACAGTATAAGCAAGGGCAAAACTGGTTGCTGTATCAGAAGTATGCCGAAAAGGGATACACCAGCACCAAAACGCAGACGTTCCCCGGAGCAGACGGGCAGCAGCACACCAAAGTCCATACCTACTGGACGCAGAAAGGACGGCTGTTTATCTATGATTTGCTGAAGACGAATGGACTGTTGCCGCTGATTGAACAGGATGCAGTCTGAAAGGAGGAATCTTTATGCTGAATGCAAGCACATTAGCTGCCCTCCATCAAATTTGCACAAATGTGCATTTATCGGTGGATGTGCAGGAATTATCGACGCTGCTTACTGTACTTGGCGTATTGCCGCAGGAAGAACAGAAACAGATTACATGGGCTGCAATTGGGATGGCAATTGCAAATGCAAACAGAAATACGGTTTGTGGAGGAGGTGCAGCATGAAAAAACCAATGGAAGTCAGCGTTGTGCCTGCAACGGAGCAGGCAGACCGTTCGGTCTATGAAGCGTTGGCGATGCTGATTGTGGAGTTCTACAAACGGAATCCGGAATTCGTAGAACATCCAGAACGGATGGCAGAGCATGAGCCAGAAAGTTGAGTATCGGAACGGGTACAAATACGCCATCTGCGAGCAATGCGGGATGGACTGGAACGTATCCTGGCAGTTTTCCGGGTGGTATGTGTGTCCGGTCTGCCGAAATAAAAACAGAAAGGAAAATCAGAAAGATGGGAAAAATCGTTATCAAAACGACACGAAAGAGCAATGTATCTAAGGTCAAAGTGAGAGGCCTTAAAAGACTTGACGCCGCTAAAATGGCACTTTGTGCGTTTATCGGTATCACGGGTGGGCTTACTCAGGAAGATAGAGAGCATATCTTGCAGGTAGCCGACATTCTTATCCAAGATGCTACAGATGAAATCAATGTGGAGATGGGAAAAACGCATCCGAGCCAGTCACAGGAGCAAAAAGATGAAGACAACAGCAATTGAACCCGGCAAAGACAGCTGGCGTATCGAGGAACTGGAGAGCATGGATCCTTTACAAGCTGCCAAAATCTCGCTTGCAATGTTTGCAGGCACGACAATGGCTCTTGCTAAGCAAGGAAGACGTGTGGAATGTGCGATTGCGATGGATGCAGCACGCCAGATTCTGGACAAATTAAGCAAGGATGTGAGCAAATGACCCCAGAAGAACAGCGTCTGAAGAAGAATCAAGAATCACTGGAAAGCTACAACTGGTATAAAGTCCACCATGTTTGTGTGCGGTGTCGTAATGCCCCAGCGGTGAATGGGCTTGTCACTTGCCAGAAATGTCGGGAAGCGATGAATGCAAGCAACCGTTTTCGGTATGCTGCACTAACATCCGAGCAGAAAGCAGAACAGTCGGCAAAGAAAAAGGCTGTCAGAGCGGCATGGCGAGCCGCTGGACTTTGCACCCGATGCGGCAGAGAGCGAGAGGACAAGCAGCTTTTAACCTGCGAACACTGCAGGAAAAAGGATAAAAGAGGAGGCAAAAGAACATGCAAACGATGATTTTAGGCGGCATTGCAATAGCACTCTTCTGGGTCTGGGTTGCATGGCGGCGACATAACAGCCAGTGGGAAGACGAACAACTACATCGGGAGGACGAAAAATGAGCGTTAAAATCAACAGTCTGGAAATCGAAAATGTTAAGCGAATCAAGGCGGTGAAGCTGGAACCGTCTGCAAACGGTTTGACCATCATCGGCGGCAACAACAACCAGGGCAAAACCTCCGTACTGGATGCGATTGCATGGGCACTGGGCGGCGACAAGTACAAGCCTACTGCTGCGGCAAGGGATGGAGCATACACTGACCCCATCTTGCATGTAGAGTTGTCCAACGGGCTGATTGTGGAGCGAAAGGGCAAGAACAGCAGCCTGAAAGTCATCGACCCACACGGGAACAAGGCAGGACAGCAGCTGCTAAACTCGTTCCTGTCTGCGTTAGCACTGGACTTGCCAAAGTTTATGCATGCATCCGACAAGGAAAAGGCGGCAATTCTGCTGCAAATCATTGGCATTGGCGACCAACTCGCACAGCTGGAAGCAGAAGAAAGCCGCCTGTACAACCAGAGAACCGCCATCGGCAGAATCGCAGACCAGAAGCAGAAATATGCTTCAGAGTTGCAATGCTGGGAGAATGTCCCCAGTACGCCTGTTTCTGCATCAGAACTCCTTGCAAAACAGCAAGCGATACTGGCACGAAACGGCGAAAATCAGCGAAAGCGAGAAAATGCCGTTCAGTATGCACAGGAACTCACTGCTGCACAGGCAGCCTATGACGCAGCCAAAAAACGACTGGAACAGGCAGAACAGAATGCAAGGATTGCACAGATGTCCGCACAGGATTTGCAGGACGAATCTACCGCTGAACTGGAAAAGAGCATTGCGGAAATAGATGCCATCAACATGAAAATTCGGGACAACCTGAACAAGGAACACGCCGAAGAAGAAGCAAAGACCTATCGGCAGGATTACGAAGCATTGACCGAACAGATTTCCGCACTCCGGCAAGAAAAGCAAGACTTGCTGCAATCCGCTGACCTGCCGTTGGAAGGGCTGACGGTGGAAAACGGTGCATTGCAGTATCACGGCAAACAGTGGGACAGCATGAGCGGTTCGGAACAATTGCGTGTGGCAACTGCCATTGTTCGCAAGCTGAATCCAGACTGCGGCTTTGTGCTGCTGGACAAGCTGGAACAGATGGATAGCAGCACTTTACAGACATTCGGGCAGTGGCTGGAGCAAGAGGGCTTGCAGGCAATCGCCACACGCGTTTCTACCGGTGAGGAATGCAGCATCATTATTGAGGATGGCTATTCTGTAAACAATCAGGAACAGCAGCCGAAACCGCCAACCATGCAGAAGACATGGACGAAAGGAGCATTTTAAATGAATTTTGAAGAAACAAACGGCATTCAGACCGGCTCCGGCATAAAGCTGGTCATCTATGGACAGGAAGGCGTTGGCAAGTCCTCGCTGGCGGCACAACTGCCAGGGGCGGTATTTCTGGACTGCGAGGGCAGCACATCAAAAATGAACGTCCGGCGGCTGCCGAAGCCCACCAGCTGGGAGATGTTGCAGCAGGAATTGCAATTTGTGCTGGAATCTCATGTACAGCGGCAGTATCAGACGGTCGTCATTGATACCTTCGACTGGGCAGAACGCCTTGCCATTGCACAGCTGTGCAGCAAACATAACGTGAACGGCATCGAGGGCTTCGGCTACGGCAAGGGCTGGGAGTATGAAGCCGAAGAAATCGGGCGGTTTTTGGACAGCACCGAACGGCTCATTCAGGCAGGCATCCATGTCGCTTTGCTCTGCCATGCCATCACCCGAAAAGCCTCTCTGCCAGAAATTGATGCAGAGTATGACCACTGGGAATTGAAGCTGGGAAACAAGACGACCAACAAGATTGCACCACTATTAAAAGAGTGGTCAGACATCACCCTGTTTCTGGCGTTCCAGACGCATGTGATTGCAACCGATGACAAGGGCAAAAAACACAAGGCAACCGCCTGCAATCGTGTGATGTACACCACGAAAACAGCGTGGTGGGATGCGAAAAACCGGTTCGGGCTGCCCGAGATGCTGCCGCTGGAATACGCTTCGATTGCTTCCCTCTTTGCTACTACCCCTGCCCCTGCACCCGTATCAAAAGCACAACAGCTTGTGGAACAGGCACAGGCTGCCGGACTGCCGACCGAACAGGACTTTGCAACTGCAACGCCGATTGTTACAACCGCGACTACGTTGGACGGCATCTTTCCGCAGCTTGCACAGCTGATGGAAGCAAATCATGTTTACCCCGAAGAACTGCAACAGGTTGTCGGGGAAAAGGGATATTTTCCGGCAGATATGCCCGTCAATCAGTATCCGCAGGATTTCGTAGAGGGCTGGTGCATCCCGTGGTGGAAAAACATCTTCGATATGATTCAGCAGAACCGAAACGTCCCGTTTTGATGCAAGCAAACAAACCACAGCAACTTTAGAAAGGTAGGTATTTTTCATGGAAAATTATAACACAACTGCACAGGGTCACGAATTGGGCTGGGAGGATGAAATCCAGCAGGAAAGCAGCTTTATTCTGCTGCCGGAGGGCGATTATCGCTTCACCGTGGAGAAGTTCGACCGTGCCAGACACAACGGTTCTGACAAAATCCCGCCTTGCAACAAGGCAATTCTTCACTTCCGGGTATCCAGCCCTGACGGCAGCAGCGTGCTCTTGCAGGAAAACTTGTTCCTGCACACAAAGATGGAATGGAAGCTGTCGGAGTTTTTCGCCAGCATCGGCATGAAGCAAAAAGGACAGGCTGCACGGATGAACTGGCAGGAAGTCAACGGAAAAAGCGGTATTTGTCACGTGAAAATCCGCAATTATGACAAGAAAGATGGCGGCATTGGACAGGCAAACCAGATTGAAAAGTGGTATCCATCCTATGACCAGCCGCAGCTTGCTCAGAGTGCCCCACAGCAGTCCTACACCGTACCGCAGCCGAACAACACGCAGCCGTGGCAGGGCGGCTGGAACAAAGGTCAGTTTTAAGGAGTGAAACCCCTCAGTCAAGCCTACGGCTTGCCAGCTCCCCTGTTAGGGGAGCCAGTATGGAAAGGAGTACAATCATCATGCAAATGCGACCCTATCAGCAGGCGGCACGCACCGCCGTGCATCGGGAGTGGGACGAGGGCAGAAACCGCACGCTGCTGGTTCTGCCCACCGGCTGCGGCAAAACCATCGTCTTTGCAAAAATCACCGAAGACGAAGTTCGCAGCGGCAATCGGGTGTTGATATTGGCACATCGGGGCGAGTTGCTGCAACAGGCAGCGGACAAGCTGGAACGCACCAGCGGCTTGAAATGTGCCGTAGAAAAGGCAGAACAAACTTGTCTGGGGCAATGGTATCGGGTCACTGTGGGCAGCGTGCAAACCCTGATGCGGCAGAAACGCCTTGCCCAGTTCCCTGCCGATTACTTCCAGACGATTATCATTGACGAAGCACACCACGCCATTTCGGACAGCTATCAGGTGATTTTGAATCATTTCTCCAGTGCTCATGTGCTGGGCGTAACGGCAACGCCAGACCGTGGCGACAAGCAAAATCTGGGCAAGGTGTTCGATAGCTTGGCGTATGAATACACCCTGCCGCAGGCAATCCACGAGGGATACTTAACCCCGATTCGGGCATTGACCGTCCCGATTCAGATTGACTTTACACAGGTTGGAACAACTGCCGGCGATTACAAGCCCGGAGAGATTGCCACGGCGTTAGACCCCTATCTGGAACAAATCGCCGCCGAAATGGCAAAGCACTGTGCCGACCGCAAAACGGTGGTATTCCTGCCGCTGGTCAAAACCTCTCAAAAGTTCCGTGATTTGCTCTGTCAGCATGGATTCCGTGCGGCAGAGGTCAACGGCGAATCCGATGACCGAGAACAAATCTTGCAAGACTTTGCGGATGGCAAGTACAACGTGCTCTGCAACAGCATGCTGCTCACAGAGGGCTGGGACTGTCCGGATGTGGATTGCGTGGTCGTGCTGCGGTCAACCAAAGTGCGTGCTCTGTATTGTCAGATGGTCGGGCGTGGCACACGGTTGGCAGAGGGCAAAGACCACTTACTCTTGTTGGATTTTTTGTGGAATACCGAAAAGCATGAACTCTGCCGTCCGGCGTGCCTGATTTGCGAGGACGAAGCCGTACAGCAGAAGATGACCCAGCTGCTGGAAGAGCAAGTGGGCATCCCGATTGACATCGAAGCCGCAGAGAATCGGGCATCCGAAGACGTAGTCGCAGACCGAGAAGCGAAGCTTGCCGAAAAGCTGGAAGCGATGAAAAAACGAAAATCGAAACTGGTCGACCCGTTGCAATATGAACTGTCGATTCAGTCGCAGGATTTGTCCGGCTATGTTCCGGCGTTCGGGTGGGAATCCAACCCCCCGACCGCCCAGCAGAAAAAAGCCTTGGAAAAACGGGGCATCAACCCCGATGCCGTAGAGAGTGCCGGAAAAGCAGAACAGATTCTGCGTGCGGTGGCTCAGCGGCAGCAAAGCGGACTGGCAACGCCAAAACAAATTCGCTGCTTGGAAAAGTACGGCTTTCAGCACGTGGGCGGCTGGAAATTTGATGCGGCAAAAAATCTGATTAACCGCATCGCTGCAAATGGCTGGCGTGTTCCGAACAGCATTACCGCATCAGAATATATACCGGAGGGGTGAAGCATGGATAAATGGATGATAGAAATAACAATTTAGACGAACTGCTGGACTACATCGACCCTGCATCCTTAACCTATCAGGAATGGTGCGGCGTGGGCATGGCGTTGAAAGATGCCGGCTATGACTGTTCGCTTTGGGATGTCTGGTCACAGCGAGATGCTGCACGCTATCACAAGGGCGAATGCGAAAAGAAATGGCGAACCTTTGCAGGCTGCGAACATCCCGTCACTGCCGGAACGATTGTGCATCTGGCAGTGGAAAACGGCTACCGTCCCCAGTATTCCAAAAAAGAATCTCATGCCTTGAACTGGGATGACACCATTGGGGAAGATTATGTGGTTACCAGCCGAAAAGAAGCACAGGACATCCCCATTCCAGAACCGAAAACATGGAATCCAGCACAGGAACTTTCCCAATATATCGAAACGCTGTTTGAAGCAGATGATTTCGTGGGCTATGTCACAGAAACATGGAAGAACAAAGACGGCAAGTATATGCCAACCTCAGGCTGCTGCGACCGCACCGCTGGGCAGCTGCTGGAAGCTCTGAGCCAGTGCGGCGAGGACATCGGGGCAGTGTTCGGGGACTACATGGAAGCAGCCGGGGCATGGATTCGCTTCAACCCGTTGGACGGCAAAGGCGGCAAGAACGAGAACGTCACGGAATACCGCTTTGCATTGGTGGAATCCGATGTGCTGGACATCGAACGGCAGAACGGGATTTTACATGAAATGCAGCTGCCCATTGCCTGCTTGGTTTACAGTGGCGGCAAGAGCCTGCACGCCATTGTACGGGTAGATGCCCCCAACTACGAGGAATACCGGAAGCGAGTGGATTTCCTCTATGACGTTTGCGACAAAAACGGGCTGAAAGTAGACCGTCAGAACCGGAATCCGTCCCGTCTATCCAGAATGCCGGGCGTACTGCGAAACGGAAAGAAGCAATTCTTAGTTGCAACCAACATCGGACTGGGTTCGTGGGCAGAGTGGAAGGACTACATCGACAGCGTGACCGACGACCTGCCGGAATTTGAAAGCATGGCGGAAGCGTGGGAACACATGCCGGAACTATCGCCGCCGCTCATTGAAAACGTGCTGCGGCAGGGACACAAAATGCTGATTGCAGGACCTTCCAAAGCCGGCAAATCCTACGCCCTCATTGAAATGTCCATTGCGATTGCTGAGGGTAGGCAGTGGCTGGGCTGGCAATGTGCAAAGGGGCGTGTGCTGTATGTCAATCTGGAATTGGACAGAGCCAGCTGCCTGCATCGGTTTCGGGATGTGTATCAGGCAATGGAACTGCCGGCGGCGAATCTCCAGAGCATTGACATCTGGAATCTGCGTGGCGTAACCGAACCGATGGACAGGCTTGCCCCGAAACTGATTCGGCGAGCCAAGAAAAAACAGTACATTGCTGTCATCATCGACCCGATTTACAAGGTCATCACGGGCGATGAAAACAGTGCCGACCAGATGGCACATTTCTGCAACCAGTTTGACAAGGTGTGCACGCAGTTGGGCTGTGCGGTGATTTATTGCCACCACCACAGCAAGGGGGCTCAGGGCGGCAAACGCAGCATGGACAGAGCCAGCGGCAGCGGCGTGTTTGCCCGTGACCCCGATGCCCTGCTTGACCTGACAGAACTGGAACTCTCCGAGGACATCCGCAAGCAGGAAACCAACACGGCTATTTGTGATGCATGCGTGGAGCAGCTGCGGCGGCACGCTCCGGCAGTGTTGGCGGATGCCTCGCCGGATGCCCTGCTGAGCCATGTGGAAGCCCTGAAACTGTGTCAGGATAATCTGCCGCCGGCAGTATATGAAGCGTTTCTCAGCGAGATAGAAACCATCAAACGGACGGTGCGACAGCGGACGGCGTGGCGGCTGGATGGTACGCTGCGAGAGTTCCCGAAGTTCGAGCCGAAGAATCTGTGGTTTCGGTATCCGGTACACGTGGAAGATACGGTCGGTGTGCTGAAAGATTTGCAGATGGAAGCGGACTTGATGCCCTATCAGCGGGGAAACAAGAAACGAGGCGAAAAGACCAAAGAAACCTATGCAGCACAGAAAGCCGATAAGAAAGCGGCTTTTGAAAATGCGTTCAACGCTTGCAACATGGACGGAACGGTGACGGTTCAAAACATGGCGGAGTATTTGGGCGTATCCTATAACACAGTAAAAAACCGTGTGAAAGAAAATGCGGCGTTTCAAATCGAAAACGGAAATATTTATAGAAAAAAGTAAAGTGTCAAAAACTGCTGTCAAACAGTGTATATATATATACTGTTTGATTGTTGACAGGTCAATGACAAAGTGACAAGAGTGCGAATGCACAGCACTCTTGTAGCACTTTGCATTTCATTGACAGATGCAGACTTGAAAAACCAGAAACGGAGGAAACAATATGACGACTTTTTTTATGCCGATGATACCGCCAACCAGTACGCACCAACAGCAAGGACACACCGTTGACAAGCACGGCGTGCATCACTTCTACAAGCGGAACAACGGCGAAGCAGAAGCAAAGCTTGCTGCCCACTTAATGAAGCACATTCCGGAACAACCGTATCATGGTGCTGTGCAGGTCATTGTGAAGTGGTGCTATCCGAGAAAGGCAAAGCATCAGGACGGCGAACCGTACACCAACAAGCCGGACGTGGACAACCTCTGCAAGGCGTTGTTCGACATCATGACCAGACTGCACTACTGGGGCGATGACAAGCAAATCTACAGTGCAGTGGTGGAAAAGTACTGGGCGGATGTTCCAGGCGTGTTTGTACAGATCACGGAGGCGGAAAAGGAGGAATTAAAATGAACGACATCGAAAAGAAAATTGAAGAACTGAAATCCGAATTTTTGACTAAGCTGGAAGCTTTGCAGAAAGAAGTGAAGATGCAAAAGAAACAAGAAGAGTGGAAGTTTGGGGAGAAATATTTCTATATCAGTCAATCTGGCAGAGTGATTTGTGAAATGTTTACAGAGCACCGAACCGACATCGCACGAAAAAACTTCGGAAATTTTTTTCGAACAAGGGAGCGTGCCGAACAAGTCGCAGAGAAAATGCGGTTGTTGTTACGGTTGGAGCAGCTGCATGATATGCTCTGCCCGGACTATGTGCCGGATTTTGGAAGCGGAGAAGCAACGTATTGCCTTTATTATGATTACAGTAGCAGCCACTGGGCTGCTGAAGGCTGGTATGATTGCAATTGCCGCGTTAATGGCCCTTATTTCGACACCGAAGAAAACGCTGAAAAAGCAGCGGAAATCCTAAACAAAGAATTGACTTCACGAAGATTCGGCTGAAAACAAAGGAGAAATGAGGATGACTTTAGAAACATTACAGCAATGCCGTAACGCTGCACATGCACTACAGAAAGCACAGAAAGCAATTAACATGCATGAATCTGGTGCCGGCTGCATTAGCGGTATGCACTACGGTGACATGCCAAGAGGGCGAGGCGAGCCAATTTCTTCCCAAGAAGCCTACGTAGAGAAGAAGGAACGTCTGGAAGAAGAACTGAATCAGAAAAAGACAATGTATCAGAATCTGAAATGTGAAGTCTTGCATGCAGTATCCAGCCTGACAAGGTTACAACGGCAATTGATTTGCGGATACTATGTGCATGGGCACTCCTGGGATACTGTCAACAGAATCTGTGGAGTAAAGCGGCAGCAGTCCATCTATCAAGTTCGAAAAGCCTTTGATAAAATTTTGGAAAGGGCTTGACATTCAACATCGTTTGTGCTATAATTGCTAACATAGATTATTGTGCCTGATGGTGTAACGCCATCGGGCATTTTTTATACCTGAAAAACGGAGGGAGGACGTTGGCAAATGAAGAAAACCTGATTCCGATGGACGAACGAACAGAGAACGAACAAAGAGAAATTGCAAGAAAAGGTGGCAAAAAGTCCGGAGAAGCACGCCGCAGAAAAAAAGACATGAAAGCCAAAATGAAGTTGCTGCTTTCCCTGCAGCCGACCGCCAGCCAAACAGAATTGTTGAAAGCACTTGGCATTCCGGAAGAGGATGCAGATAATGAAATGCTGCTGCTGGTTGCCATGTTTCAGGCTGCCACGGAAGACCGAGATACCAAAGCATTTGATAAGGTCATGGACGTACTTGGAAAGACCGTACAACGGGAAGAACTGACCTTGAAAAAGCGGCAGGCGGCGAAGCAAGACAAGCCGAGCAACGGCATGACGGAACAGCTGATTGCAGGAATGCAGGAACAGGGGGCGGAAGATGATTTACACGAAGAAGCAGCGGCAATTGATGGAACTGTGGCGAACAAAGAAGTTGCAGCGGATTAACTTGCTGGAAGGGTCTGTTTCTTCTGGGAAGACGTGGATTTCATTGGTATGCTGGGGGTTCTGGCTGGCTACCATGCCGCAAAATCAGCTGTATCTGATGTGCGGAAAGTCGTTGACCACGTTGAAACGAAACTGTTTGATTCCGCTGGAAGCCATGTTCGGGCAAAGTAATTTTTCTTTTTCAACCTCTGCCAAAGAAGCCTATCTGTTCGGCAGGCGGGTCCTGCTGGAAGGTGCAAACGATGCACGCAGCGAAGGAAAAATTCGAGGGCTGACCCTGCAGGGTGCGTATTGCGATGAATTGACACTGTTCCCAAAGGATTTCTTTGTTATGCTGCTATCCCGTTTGCGTGTACCTGGTGCAAAGCTGATTGCAACGACCAATCCCGACAGCCCCCAACACTGGTTGAAAAGAGAATACATTGACCGCATGGCTGAACTGGATATGTTGACCATGCGTTTTTTATTGGAAGACAATACAACGCTTGACCCACAGTATGTGGCTGCGGTAAAAGCAGAATATACAGGCGTGTTTTATCGCCGCTTTATCTTGGGCGAATGGTGCGTTGCAGAAGGGCTGATTTACCCGATGTTTGACAAGGCGGTGCATGTTAAATCTTTGCCGCATCCGCAGGGGGAATGGTATGTTTCTGTTGACTACGGCACACTGAACGCCTTTTCTGCGGGGCTGTGGTGCTATGATGGAACAACTGCCTATCGGGTCGCTGAGTATTATTACAGCGGCAGAGAACAAAAGCGACAGCGTACCAACACCCAATATTTGCAGAGCATTCAGCAATTGACCGCTGGAAAGTCCATTTCAGCAGTCATTGTTGACCCGTCTGCTGCCAGCTTTATTGCAGAACTGCGGCAGGCAGGCTTTTTGGTGCGAAAAGGAAAAAATGATGTGGTCGAGGGCATCCGGCGAACGGCGGCTGCTCTGGAACAAGGAAAGCTGCTGTTTTCTCCGGATTGCAAAAACAGCTTTCGGGAGTTCGCCCTTTATCGCTGGGACGAATCCAGCAGCCAAGATCGCCCCATTAAAGAAAATGACCATGCCATGGATGACATCCGTTATTTTGTATCCACCATCCTGCGAGAGCAGCCAAAACCAACCAGAGTTGGAAAATTTTAACCGGAAAGAAGGAACATGATGTATCGGCGACCTTTTTACTACATCCAGTCCCCTGATGAACCAATGACCATCGAAAAGCTGCAATACTGGTTACAGCAACACACAGTGGACTGCAAACGGCTGCAATATCTGAAAGATTTGTACGAGGGACGGCATCCCATTCAGCTGCAGCCAAAGAAAGAACCGTGGAAACCGGACAACCGCATTATCTGCAACTTTGCAAAATACATTGTCGATACCTTCAACGGCTATTTTATCGGGATTCCTGTCAAAACCATGCACCCAGATGCAGCCGTTGCAGAAACATTGGAAGCCATTCAGCAGTACAATGACCAAGACGACAGCAACTATGAACTTGCAAAATATTGCAGCATTTACGGGAACGGGTTTGAATTGCTTTACACAGACGAAACCGCCCACATCTGCACAACCTACCTTTCCCCGCTGGAATGCTTTGTTGTCTATGATGATTCCGTTGCAAGAAAACCTTTGTACGGGGTGCGATACTACCGGACAACGGATAACATCCTGATGGGCAGTGTTTACAGCCAAACGGAAGAAATTCCGTTCTCAGATGCGGGGGACGGACTGCGGTTTGATGACCCGAAGCCGCATTACTTCGGCGGCGTTCCGCTGATTGAATATATTGAAAATGAAGAGCGGCAGGGAGCATTTGAACAGGTGGAAAGTGCTATCACGGCGTATGAAAAGGCAATCTCAGAAAAAGCCAACGATGTGGATTACTTTGCGGATGCGTATTTGCTGCTGATGGGGCTGCAGGTGGACGAAGAAAATCTGCATACCATTCGCAGCGACCGTGTGATTCACGTGCCGCCGATGGATGCGGACGATATAAACGCCATTCGGGTCGAATTCCTGCAAAAGCCTGCCGCGGACGCTACGCAGGAAAACTTGCTGAACCGGCTGGAAGACCAGATTTTTGCACAGTCCATGGTTGCAAATATTTCGGATGAATCCTTCGGCAGCAGTTCCGGCACGGCGTTGGCGTACAAACTACAGCCGATGAAAAACCAAGCAGCTGCAAAAAGCCGAAAGTTTGCCAGTGCCATGAATCAGCGTTGGCGACTGATTGCCGCCCATCCAGCCAGCAAACTGGCGACTGATGACTGGATGCAAATTACTTACCGCTTTACGCAAAACGCCCCGAAGAACCTGCTGGAGGAAGCCCAGACTGCTGCACAGATGGCAGGGATCACATCCAAGGAAACACAGCTTTCTGTCATTTCTGCGGTGGATGACCCACAGACAGAACTGGAGAAAATCGACTTGGAGAACGGCGGTGAGGCGGCGGATGCGTTACAGGCGGAGCGGGTGACAGGCGATGCAGAGTGATACCTACTGGAGCAAGCGGCTGCAAGAATTGGATGCCTCTTTAAGCAAAGACGAAAAGCAGCTCTTCTCGGAGTTATCAAAATACTATGAACAGGAATATGCAGCACTGGACAAAGAAATCGCAGCGTACTATGCAAAATATGGTGAAGAGAATGTGATTGCCTTCCGAACATTGCTGCTAGAATTACCGGATGCAGACAAGCAACTGCTGCTGCAAAACATGGATGAATTTGCAAAGCAATATCCAGAGTTTGCCGAACTGCTCCCCGTTCGGGAAAGCATTTACAAACTGAACCGCTTGGAAGGCTTACAAACTTCCATCGTATTGCAGCAGTTGAAAATCGGAGCGATTGAGCAAGCGAAATTTCGAGAACACTTTGAGAAACAGGCGTTGAAATATGCAAACTATGCAGCGGAGCAGTTGGGATTCGGGACGAATTTTTACCGGATTGACAGCGAGATGCTGCAAGTTGTGATTGGAAATCCTTGGTGTAATGGCAAAGATTTTTCTGAACGGATTTGGGCAAACCGAGAAGCCTTAGCACAGACTTTACAAAACGAGATTGCAAACGGTCTGATTCGTGGTGAAGATTATAGGACCATGTCAAGAATCTTGCAGCAGAAGTTTGAAAATACATCGCAGAAGCAAGCAGAACGGCTGGTTTTTACAGAAGATACGTACTTATCCAATGAAGCGAAAATTCGACCATTTGAACGGAATGCAGCTTATACGCATTATGAATATCTCTGTGTAGAAGACCACCGCACCTGTGAAACTTGCCGTGCGTTGAGTGGACAGACATTTGAAATCAGCAAACGGAATGCCGGCTTGAATTTCCCACCGATGCACCCTTGGTGCAGATGTACCGTTATGCCGGTGGTCGAGGATTTGGAGACGATAAAGAGGCGGTTGAACGCCGATTCTGGAAGTGGAAAATCAGATGCAATTTTATTGACAGATACGCAGAAAGATGGTATAATAAAAACAAAACAGAAAAAATACAAATCGAAATACAGTGCTGACGAACGTGCAGAACGTTCCAAAAAAGCAAAAGAAGTTATCGAACGAGTGCTTTCTGCTCTTCATTTTGATGAAAATGGAAAGATTCTTGATGAAGTCGTTTATACCGCTTCTGGAGAAGAAGTCAAAATTGTTGAGAAAACGACCTTGCAGGATAAACCAAATTCTATTACGCAAATTGTGAATGCAAAAGGCGGCGTTAATCGAAATTATTATGATGAAAACGGAAATCAGTTTTTGCAGATAAGTAATAATGGGCATGGCAATGCAATAGAAGAAGATAGAGGCTTTTTTGGAGAACATGCACATGATTATATTTATGGTGAGCATGGCGAATTGCATCGAGGAAGTGCAAGAGAACTTACTGAAACAGAACGAAAAGAAAATGGTGATATACTATGAAAAATGTGATGGAAATTCAAAAAGAATTGCAAAATGCGTTCTATGTGGCTTTTACATGTGGCGAAAAAGATGGATATATTGACTGCTGTTATAGTGATGAACTTAAAAAAAATATATACCATCTTCGATATGGAACAGATGAATATGATGTAACAGAGGAAAATGAAGTTTTTACATTTCCATTTATAGACGGAAAATCTTTGTCTGAAATATATGCAGATGTTGAGATTCAACCATGTTAATCTTGCCCTCTAAAACCAAAAATATGAAAAGCATCTCAATGAGGTGCTTTTTTCATGCCCAAAAACAGAAAGGAGCAATCTTATGCAGCTTCTCTTTTTTCATGCGGACTACTGCCCACCCTGTAAGCAAATGCAGCCGGTGGCAGAGCAATATGCAGCCCAGACCGGCATTCCGTTGTACACCTTCCGATCAGATGATGTGTACGGCGGAAATGCCATGGCACGGCAACATCATGTCAAACGCCTTCCCTGCCTGATTCTGCTGGGCGATGACGGTTTGGAACGAACACGAACCGAAGCCCTGCATACACTGGAAACGCTGCATACAGCGTTTGACAAATACTTGAATGGAGGTAATACAGAATGAGCGAAGAAACCAAAGGCACAACGGCAACCGTGCAGACAGAATCTACCGAACCGGAATCGCAGACAGAACCGGCTCAACGAGCGGAAACGCTGACCGCAGAAGCCGTTTCGCAGATGATTGCGGAAGCGTTCCAAGGCTTTGAGCAGCGGCAGTCAGAAGCAAAGAAACTGGCAGAAATGACCGACCAGCAGCGAGCAGAAACGGAGCGGGATTCCTACAAGCAGCAGCTTCAAGCCCTGCAAAAGCAGGTGGAAGCGGCACAGATGCAGAAAACCGCACGGGAAATGCTATCCGAAAAAGGCATTCATTTGCCGGATTCTCTGGTAGCTGCCGTGGTTGCAGAGGACGCAAAGACCACCAAAACACAGGTGGAAGCCTTTGCAACGCTGTTTACAGAAGCGGTAGAAAACGCCGTCAAGGAACGCTTAAAGGGCGAACCGCCCAAGACCGGAACATCAGGACGCATGACGAAAGAACAGATTTTCGCCATTCCTGATGAAGGAAAACGGTTACAGGCGATTCGGGACAACATGAATTTATTTGAGTAAAGGAGTTAATTTATTATGGCAGTACAAGCAAATACCAATTTGACCACCGATTTTGCCAAGGCACAGTCGATTGATTTTACCAATCGCTTTGTCGATGGCATCCAGAAATTGCAGGAACTTCTCGGCATTACCAGACGTACGGCAATGGCGAACGGTTCTATCATCAAAGTATACAAAAACAAGGTAACCATGGCGAATGGAGACGTTGCAGAAGGCGACTTGATTCCGCTGTCCAAGGTGGAAGTAGAGCTGGCAAATAACTATGAACTGGCTTACAAGAAGTACCGGAAGGCAGTAACGCTGGAAGCCATCCAACGCAGCGGCTTTGACTTTGCGGTTTCGCAGGCAGACAATGAGTTGTTGAAACAGATTCAGAGCAACATTCGCTCCTCTTTGGTGACGTTTTTGGCAACTGGTACTGGTACAGCAACCGGCACTGGCTTTCAAGCCGCCGTAGCAGATGCTTGGGGAAAGTTGCAGGTACTCTTTGAGAACGATGCAACCGATGGCGTGATTGTGATTGCAAATCCGCAGGATATTTCAAAATATCTTGGGGAGCAGACCAACATTACCACGCAGACTGCTTTTGGCATGACGTATTTTCAGACGTTCTTGGATGTCAAAGTCATGTCGAACTCCAGTGTTCCGGCAGGAACATTCTATGCAACCGTTGCCGATAACCTGAATCTGGCATATCCGGCAATCTCCGGCGGGGAAATCAACAAGGCATTCAGCTTTACAACAGATGCAACAGGACTGGTTGGCATTACCCACACCGCAGATTATACGCGTGCAAACTATGAGACCACGATTTTAACGGGGTCTGTACTGTTTGCAGAACGGCTGGATGGTGTCATTGTTGGCACGATTGCGACTGGAGCGTAAGCATGACACTGCTGGAGCGGGTACAGATTCGCTTGCAGGATGAACCGAAAGCGGAGAACACACCGCAACTGCTGGAACTTTGCGATATTGCAAGCTTGCGAATCTGCTTGCGAGTGCGAGAAACAACGCTGCCGGAAATGTTAGAACCGATTGCAGCGGAAGTCGTGGTCAAGCTGTTTCGACGTTGGAATTATGAGGGCATTCGTTCTGAAGGAGCGGATACAATTTCCACTACGTTTGTGGAAGATGTTCTGGCGGAATACGAAGATGAGTTTACCGCTTATCGAGAAACCAAGGCGGCGGAAAACGGCAGCGGCACGGTTCATTTTTTGTGATAGGAGGCAGCAACCATGCACTATTTCCCCATTCATCTCTTAAAAGCCATCCAGACCGGAACAGATATTTTAGGCAATCCTATTACTACATTACAAGAGCCTTGTGCAGCTTGTAATGGGTATACAGGACGATTCACAGAATGGACGGCGGAGGACGTGAAGCTGGTCGGGCGAGATGTTACCCAAACGCAGCGAAAGCTGTTGACAGATGCTCCGCTGGCACGCTGTAAAGAAGCAGATGTGGTGCGTGCTGGTTCGGAAGACTATCGGATTACTTCCATCAAAGATTTGCATGGGAGGTGGCGGATGTTGTATCTGGAACGATGGTATCAAACCCTCCCAGAACGGAGATGCACAACGTGAAAATCAAAATCATTCTAAACGGAACAGAAGAGTTAGTTGCTGCACTGGAGCAAAAATCAAAATCGGATTTCGTTGCAGTTTGTAACCGAACCGTTGGTTTGCTGACACGGGAAGCAACGAGAAACACGCCTGCCGATACAGGAAAGCTGCGGCAGAGCATCCGAACTGAATTGCCGAAAGAATCGGATACTACCATCAATGGAGCGGTCGGCTACACGCTGCACTATGCACCCCATGTAGAATATGGGCATCGGCAGCAGCCGGGACGATTTGTTCCACAGATTGGGAAACGACTGAAAGCCTCCTATGTTCCAGGGCAGCGATTTTTGCAGCGTTCTGTAGAAGCCGTTCGCCCTCAATTTGAACAGATGCTAAAAGATGAGCTAAAGGAGGACTGAGGTCAGAATGATGCTGCGAAAAGCCGGCTTTGCGGAGATTGCTGCTGCTGTGCTGCAAAATCTCCGGAAAAATACCGGCTATGCTTGTTATGATGCTGTGGAGAAGGACACCCCTTCTCCATTTCTATTTGTAGAGGTGGTCGGAAAACGGGATGCTTCCAGTAAAACGATGTTCAAGGAAATTTTTACCGTACAGATTCATGCGATTGCAACACCGAGCGATGCCAGAACAGAAATTTACAGCATGATACAGTCGGTAGAAGAATCGTTGACGGAATCCATCATGCTTCCGGACGGAATTACACTGGTGCTGCAAACAGAAACCGGTGTGCAATCTCTACAGCAAGACGAAACAAATGAATATCATGCCGTGATTTCCTATGAAATCATGGTGAGTTATGGATTGAAATGTAAGATTTAGGAGGAAATACGATGCCAAGTTATGATAACAATTTTTACTGTGATTTTTCAGAAGATGCGGCAAAAGCCGGGAAGGACATTCTGCTTTGCATCTACAACGCAGACGGTTCTAAGCTGCTTGCAATTTCAGGGCAGCAGAATTTGACCATTAACCGCAGTGCTGACACGGTGGAAGTGTCCAGCAAAGACACAAAAGGCGGTTGGAAAAAACAGATTCCCGGCATGAAAGAATGGTCGATTGACAACGATGGTATTTACATTCTGAATGCAGAATCGCACAAGCTGCTCGGGCAATATTTTGAGAACGGCGATATGGTTTGCTTGAAGGTCATTGATGCCAAGGAGAAAAAGCCGTTGTTTGGCGGTCTGGCTTGCATTACAGACTATTCGCTGGAAGCTCCGTACGATGACAGCATGACCTATTCTTTGAGCTTTTCTGGCAACGGGGCTTTAACAGACCTCACAAGCCTCTCCACGGAAGATGCCGCAAAGGTAACAGATATGCCGGAAGATTTGACAACGGAATAAGGAGGAACTTATGCAAACCTATTTTATCAAAGACAAAGAATATCACTTGCATTATACCATTGGCAGAATGGAGCAGTTGGAAAAGATACTTGGAAATGCCATTACTGGCGTGATGGTTTCCATCACAAATGGAAAATATCCAACGATTTCGGAGCTTTGCACGCTGTTTGCTTACGGCTTGTCAGATGACCGAGGGGACTATGCTCCTATCAAGAAGGCTCTGGAATTTGCCCAGCAGCAGGTACAGGATGTTGGATATGGTACACTGTTTACAGCAACGCTGGAACAGATTCAGGAGGACTGCGGTTTTTTATTCCGGTAAGGCTGGTGGAATGGGAATATTTTCCGACCAGTAAAGAAAAGCCTGACCTAGAAGCGGAACAGTTCCGAAAAAGCCAAGATTTCGCTTTTTTTGCGGTACAATTCGGCTATTCCAAAGCAGATTACAACGCCCTGACCGAAACGGAACGGGCGTTGATTTTAAAAGCGTATGAAAACAAAGTCGTAGCAGATACCAACCTTTTGGCAGGTGCGGTTCTAAATGCAGTTTCCAATGCGTTCCGGAAAAAGGGTAAAAAGCCGCAGAAGCTCTGGAAAAAGCAGCCGAAGCATACCAACAAAGAACGACAGCAACAGCTCGTGCAGCAGGTTCTGGAAGCCGATGCAGCACAAGGAACGGCATGGGTAGAAGCGATTTACAAAGCAAACGGGCGGAAACGAAAGAAGGTGTCGTGATTGGAGTTTTATGGTATCGAGAAACGAAAAACCGGAATTCGGTGGATTCAATCCCATCAATTACAATATATCAGTGCAGAACAGCCTTATGCAGAAGCGAACGTTGGCATCTACACTGGAAGAACCAATGGTGGCTATGGATTGGGGCTATATTGGACGGATTTTTCTGCCACTGCCCCAGAAGTAGAAACATTTACCGTAGATATTCCAGGGCGAAACGGATTACTGGATTATTCTGAAGCTTTGACTGGCTCTCCGGTTTACAAGAATGCAACGCTATCCGCAACATTTGTGGCAGCTTGTACGATGGCAGAATGGCACAAGCTCTATCAAAACGTCCGGCAAGAGTTGCACGGGCAAGTTTGTACCATTGTTGCAGACAGCAATTCCAGCTATGCCTATCGTGGACGCTGCACCGTAGATTCCACCATGAAAGATGCCAAGCATGCTGTTTTCACCATTTCCGCCGATATAGAGCCGTATTGCTATGATAATTTTCCATTGCAAAAGGGATTCCTTTGGGATGCGACCGATTTTTCCGGAAGCCTTCCAGATGCACTGACACTGAGCGAATCTGGAGAAATTACAGAAACACTGTATGCTCCGAATGGCAGGGCTGGTGGACTTTATGGAGAGGTTACAGTCATTGCAGAATTTCCTTGCACGGTAACCATCAACGAAACTTCTCAAGAAATCGAAGAAGCAAACGGGAAAACGGTGTTTTCTATCAGCTCTTATTTACAGCACAACAGCAGCGTTACGGTTACAATCACCGGAGGCACTGCCGGAAGCCAAATTGCAATTCTATGCAGATGCAGGAGGTTGTTATAATGTATACAGCCTATTACTTTCCATTTGAAAATTGCAGTGGCGGAATTATTCCAAGATTGCCACTGTTTGACCCGAAAAATGGCTATTTTCTGAAAGATGCGGTTTTGAAAACGAGTGCAACCAAAGCAGGCGAATTTACTTTTACGATTCCAGTAGACGATGAACGAGCACTACAGGTTTTACAGTGCTGGGTTACAGTCGTATCAGATAATGTGCGGCGGCACGATGAAGACACTGTGGGTGAAAATGTGATATGGGTTGGACGACCGACACAAGTAGAGCGGGATTTGTATGGGAATCGAACATACACCTGCGAAGGCGTTTTGGGAATGCTAAATGATACGGTATGCGTTGCAAAGCCATATCCCTCTATTTATAACAGCATCCCAGATTTTATCAATTTTCTTGTATGCTCCCTCTGGACGGATTATCAGTGCTATACAGCAGCAGTAGATGCAAACACAGACGCAAGCACCGTGTTCCGAAACGGAACATGGTACAGCTATGACGGCAAAAAAGTTCTCTACAAAGAAACGAAAATTCCAGAAGGTGCTAAAGTTTGCGTCCCGCAGGTGGACTACAATAACGGATATTATCTGAGTAGCGTGGTTTATGAAGATTCTGCCTGCAAAACAAAAGTTTTGAAACCAGACGGCAACGGATTTGACTACATAGACAACATTTCTTTTGTACGATATTGGACACAAGCAGAAACAGCAATGGAGCTATTGCAGTCTCGAATTATCGACTATTTTGGCGGCAATTTTCAAGCAGAAGTTGTAGACCCATACACGCAAAAAGAACCACTGACAGACGTTCTGCACACTGGCTGCGTTCGGTACGCTTATCGAGACCCAAGCAATCATCAAATTAAGACACAAAAGCTGGAACTTGGCGGCAATATCACAGATGTTTCTTCTTCTTATATAGCAGAAGATTTTTATACTGGAATTGTTCCAGTGTCGAGTTCTAATGCGGATAACACTACTGGAGAATCGGACGCTACGGAAACAATGATTTATCCAGAGGTGACGGAATCCGACTTCGATAGTGATGGCAACCGAAAAATAGATATAAAGCCATACGCAGCATTCAGTTTTTATGGTGGAAATGATACGGAAATTACACCGAGCAATCTCGTTGTTTGGTTCACCGGCGGGAAGTTCGGAGATTATTATATGTCAAATCGTGAATATCCAGCATCACGAGCTTTCAATCAATATTTGCTGAACAAATACGGACCAATTGTCCGAAAAGTGAACTTCTCGTTTAGCGAGAATAACCCAGATAAATATACCAAACGAGAAGCCGTGGTTGCCCATGTACTGGCGTTGGAAGAACCCAAAGCAACTTTTTCCGTATCCGCAGTGGATTTGGGACTAGTGGAAAATGGTGTGGAGTGCTTGCAGGCTGGTTTTCAAGTGAAAGTGGTTTATACGCCACTCGGAATTGACGAATGGATGACGATTAAAGAATTGGAAATCCATCTGGATGACCCAACGCAGTGCAAGGTAACGCTGAACGGCTCTTTGGATTCGATTGCAAAAATAGTAGCGAGGGGGTGAGTGTATGGCAGATTATACGCTGTCTGCGAAAATTACAGCGGACATCAAAGGTTTTGTAAGCAATATCAATACCGTAACAAAAAAAGCGGAAAGCATGGCAGAAAAGCTTAGCAGCAGCATGCAACCTGTGAAAACGGCAGCAGCATCCGCAAAGGAAGATATTGCCGCTCTTGCTGATGGATTTCAACAATGGACAACAGCATCTCCTACTATTCAAAAAATAAAAACGCAAATAGAGCAGATGATGCAAGCATTCCAAAACAGTGCTGCCGGAACTGCTTTGCAAAATCTGGAAACGAAAATGAAAGAGCTGATTTCGCCAATTCAGTCTGCTGCATCTCAGATGAAGTCACTAGCAGAAGCGGCAAAAGATAAGGCTCTTGGAATCTTATCTTCAACAGCAGAAAAGGCGAAAACGGGAATAGAAGCTCTCAAAAATTCCATTCAGCGAACGGTTTCTGAATCCAAGGCATTCCAGACTATTTCAGCAGAAATTAACGCCATTAAGCCGTTTGCATCTGCGGTAGCCGGAACTGTAGAACACGTGTTCCAATCCGCATTTTCTGCAATTCAATCAGCGGCTTCTAAAGTCCCTGATGCGATAAAAAGCATTGTTTCTACTGCCAAAAGCACATTAAATACCATCTCTGACCTTTCCGATAAGGCAAGTAAGGCGTTGGAATCTGTTGGAAAATCGGCAGAATCCATTGGCAGCGGATTGCAATCGGCTGGAGATAATCTGAGCAGCCTTGGCGGAAAAATTACCGCCGTAGAAACGGCAGCCGCTGGATTGGCAACAGTTGGACTAAAAAAAGCAACGGATTCTGCGATTGACTTTGACACGCAAATGCGAAAAGTTGGAGCAATTTCCAGTTCAACGGATGAAGAACTGCAAGCCCTTCGGGGATCTGCATTGGAACTGGGTGCAAGCACTTCACTTTCCAGCTCCGAAGTAGCAGAAGCCATGACAGAAATGGCAGCAAAGGGCAGCGATGCAAACCAGATTATCGCTGATATGCCTGGGATTATCTCTGCTGCGGAAGCTTCTGGAGAAGATTTGTCTTTGGTAGCGGATACTGTTTCCAACGCAATGAACGCATTTGGAGACAGTGCTGGAGATGCGACCCATGTAGCAGATGTGTTGGCACAGTCGGCGAATCAATCTGCCGCTGGCGTATCCGACTTGCAATATGCGTTCAAATATGCTGCACCGTTAGCATCTTCTTTGGGAATTAGCATGGAGGAATTAGCAGCCGCAACCGGTGTTATGACAGATGCTGGGTTAGAAGGTTCTCAAGCCGGTACAACCTTGCGTGCAATGTTTGTTTCTATGTCCAAACCAACAGACAAAGCACGAGAAGCGATGGAGCAGCTCGGTATTTCTTTTTATGATTCCGAAGGCAAAATGAAATCCATTAGTACGATTGTATCTGATTTACAGACAGCCACTGCGGATTTGACCGATGAAGAAAAAGAACAGGCACTTGCAACGATGTTTGGAACAGAATCTCTTTCCGGATTGCAAGCAATGATGAACGCAACGCCGGGAACGATTGACAAAATGACAGATAGCCTGAAAAATTGTGACGGTGCATCGGAAGAAGCAGCAGCGAAGATGAAAGATGGCGTTGGCGGTGCAATTGAGAACATGCAGGGTGCAATTGAATCTTTTCAAATTACCATTGGGACTGCTTTACTTCCGATGATTCAAACGGCGGCAAATACAATTTCAGATTTATTTGCAGACATGACCGCTGGGTTCAACGAAAATGGAATCACTGGCGTAGTAGATGCCATTATTGGAAAGTTGCAGGAACTCACGCAGCCAGAGCTGTTCAGCCCCATTTCTGAAAACGTTACAACAGTACAGACAACGATAGGCAAAGTCGTGGATAAGGTGGATGACCTTTGGCAGAAATTTCAAGAGCTACAAGATGCCGGCGTACCATTCGGGAAAATTGCAGCGGCAGCAGCGGCAGTTGGTCCTTCTTTGATGGTTGCCGGAAAGGCAGTTTCTGCTGTCGGCACAGCAATTTCCGGAATCGGGAAAGTTGCTTCCACTTTAAGCAGCGGCTTTGGAATGCTTTCTAAGCTTTCTGCTGTTCTTGGCGGATTGTCTACGCCAGTTTTCCTTGTTGTAGCAGCAATTGCAGCTTTAGCAGCCGGATTCATTTATTGCTATACAACCAGTGAAGATTTTCGGAATACCGTTTCCGATGCTTTTTCTGGAATTTTGCCTGCTATACAAACGGTAATCGATACGTTAAAACCGCTGTTTCAAGAGTTTGGAACAAAGCTCAGTGAGCTGTTTCAAGCAATTTCCCCTACGATTGAAACCCTGATGACAGCTGTTACAAAAATTGTAGGCGTTATCGCGGAAAACCTCATTCCAATCATTGGGAAAATTATTGAAGTGGTGATGGAAGTTGTGAATGCTCTACTTCCCATCATAACGCCTATCATCAATTGGGTTTTGCAATTTGTCAGCGACCTCATAACGGCGTTGACGCCAATCGTGGAATGGATTTTGAAAGCAGCACTTTCTATTGTGGGGTGGATTCAATCTGCAATCGAATGGATTGGAAATGCAGTTGTAACTGTAAAAGATTGGATTGTAAATACTGTAGAAGAGACCAAAGAGAAAATCGATTTGGCAATTGCAATTGTTTCTGCTTTGTTTGAAAGCATCAAAGAAACGATTCAAAACATTGTTTCTGCCATTAAAGACTGGATCTCTGAAAAAGTAGAAGCTGCAAAAGAAACCATTTCCAATGTCATCGATGCTGTCTCCGGTTTCTTCGCCAACTTAAAAGAGACGATTTCCGGTATTTTTGACAACATTGCTGATAAAATCCGAAGTGTCATGAATACGGTAAAGGGCATTTTTGAAAACGTTCTGGACAGCATTGAAAACCTCTGGAACGGCTTATCTGACTTTGTCGGTGGCATATTTGACGGCATTGGAACGGCTTTTGACAATTTAATCAGCGGAGCAAAAAGCTTAATCAACAATTTCATTGACGGCTTGAATTTTGCAATTGATATTATCAATGCAATTCCGGGCGTATCCATTGGATATGTCGATTATCTGGCACACGGTACTGACGATTGGTCAGGTGGCTTCGCTGTCATGAACGAAGGTGGACGAGGCGAACTGGTCAACCTGCCGAATGGTTCGCAAGTTATTCCGCATGACATTAGCAAAAAATATGCACAGGAAGCCGCACGAGTAAACGCAACGGAAGTGATGTTCATTGATTATGACCGCCTGATTACAGGCATTGCATCCGCTATGCAAGGGGTGTCTGTGAATAGCACTGTCAATCTGGACGGGAAAGCAGTGTCCAAAGGCATTGCACCCTATATGGATACCGATTTGGGGCGGTTACAAGGAGCAGCAAAACGTTATGCAACGTAAAGGAGCGATTCTATGATTGATATTTCCAGTAATATTGCAGTCATTCGAGAAACCAGCAGTGGTTCAGAGCTACGAACCAACATTGCAAGCGGCATGGGAACGCTGGCAGGCAAGGCAGCATCCAGCGATGATGTCACCGCCGCAAACGAATCGGTTGCTGCAATGGAAACCAAAATTACAGAAACAAATACAGCAATCCAAGAAGTTTATGATGCCCAAACGGCGTTGAACGATAAAATGAAAGAACTTGAAGAACAGTGTTCTGCATTGCAAAAAATTGCAAATAAGTGGGTGGTGCATGCTTAATGGCAGATATTGCAATTACAACCGAATTACAGGAAATTCAAAACAATCTTTGGGGTACGAATGTGCGAGAAAATATTGCTCTTGCTCTGGAAAAATTGCAGAATCTTCCGGAAGAGCCAAATACCATTCAAGGAAGCCTGAAAAATTCAAAATTATCTCTTCTAAAAGTATCCATACAAAATATGGAAAATACATTGCAATCCAGAAAAGACCAACTCGACAGAATCAAAGCCAGATTGGAACAGGCTTCCGGCAGAACCATTTTGCAGTATGGAAAATGCGGCAACGATGTGTATTATACAATTTGCGATGACGGAGAAGCGGCTTTGTATGGCACAGGTGCAACGTATGATTACAGAACAGGGATTATCTTTGTAACAGATGTGTCAAGCGAACGCTCCGTTTTTTATAAGAATATCAATATTAAGAAAATCACGATTTCAGATGGTATTACAAGAGTTGGAAACGGGCTGTTTGAAGATTGTCCAAACGCAGAAGCAGTTTCCTTACCATCTTCTTTGACGGAAATTGGAATTGGAGCATTCTTTATTTCCGTGAATACATCTGATATTGGACACGGATTGCAGCAATTGACAATTCCTAGCACTGTAAAATCCCTTGAAGCATATGCATTTTGCGATACTGCAATTACAGACGTTATCATTCCATTCAACGTAACAACATGGGAAAGCTATGTTTTTAGTGAATGTAAAAAATTGACTACCGTGCGAGTAGAAAGCAGCCTGATTGGTGGATTTGCTTTTACGAGTTGCACTGCTCTAACCAGTTTAACCATTTCTGCCAACTGCACGAAAATTGGAACATGCATGCTCACTTACTGCTCCAGCCTGACCGAAATCACCTACGAAGGCACAAAAGCACAGTGGGATGCAATTGAAAAAGGCACGAATTGGGATTCAAGGCACGGTGCTGACCATGAGGACGTGCTATCCAAAATCATTTGCAGCGATGGGAACTGGATTTTCAACGAAGAAACGAAAACTTGGGAGGAGGAAACCGCATGAAATTTTTGGTAAAAAAGCAGCAGATTGATTGCATCGAGCGGGACAAATTGGCAGATGGGCAGATTGCCTTTGTATCCTTTCGATTCGTGTTTGACAATGAATGGGAAGGCTTGTATAAGGTTGTACAATTTATGCAGGATGAAAATACCTATAATATCTCGCTTGGTGTAGACGGCTATTCCTGCAAAATGCCGTCAGAATTGCAAGCCGGCTGTGCAGAAATGAGCCTGTTTGGCTATGTTCCAGACGATGAAACGGCTCTGCGAGCAACGACAGCTCCTATTAAGCTGCGGATTGAGCAATCTGGATTCAGCAGTTCTGGTTCTGAAGTTGTCCCACCAACGCCGGACTTGTATCAGCAATTGATTGCAAAAATTGATGAAAAGATTGCTTCGGTACACGATGGGGCGGACGGAGCATCCGCCTATGAAATCGCTGTTGAGAACGGTTATACTGGCACGGAAGCCGAATGGCTGTCAAGCTTGAAGGGCGAGAAGGGAGACGCCGGAGAGCAAGGTATCCAAGGCATTCAGGGCGAGAAAGGCGATACTGGAGAACAGGGCTTGCAGGGCATCCAAGGTGAAAAAGGTGAAAAAGGCGATACTGGAGCAGCCGGAAAAGATGGCATGAATGGAACGGATGGAAGAGATGGGGCAAATGGTTTCTCTCCAACGGTAATCGTAACGGAAACCAGTACAGGAGCAACCATTACCGCTACAGACAAAAATGGCACAACGACAGCAACCATCAAAAATGGAACAAGCGGAGAGACCGCCTCTTGGGGCGATTACACACCGGGATGTGAAGAGGGTGAATCAGCGAAATACTGCACCGCAAAGCTGGTTACGGTAACAGGCAAGCAAACATGGCAGGTATTGCCGTCCATCAGCACGGTATCTCACAACGCTCTGGATATTGTATCGGACGGGCTGTTTGTGCTGGATTTGTCGCCGGATGTGGATGCACTCAAAGCATCTGCCCATACGCACGACAATAAAGATTTTCTGGATGGTATTGAAACTTATCTGCATAGCACGTACTCAAAAGTAACAGCAGAGCGAGAGGCAGCGGACAACAGCCTTGCAACCCGTATCAAAACTTTAGAGGATAGCGTCGGCGATCTATCTACAGCCCTTGCAGTGATGGTGGAGGTGTAACATGGCGGTGACAATTACAGAGCAGCTGACAAAACTAAACCAACTGCGGCAGCAGCTTGCAGCGAATCTGACCACAAAGGGCGTGACGGCAACCACCGCAGAAAAATTTAATACCCTTGTGCCGAAAGTTTTGGAAATTTCGGGCAGCGAAACTCCGACCACAACCGTGTTATATGATGCAACCCATCGGGACAAGGTATCTTTGCTTTACAATGATACGATTTATAGCGTGGCGGACTTTACCGCACTGCATGCAGATTTTTGCAGTGCGAAGAACAACTACGCTCTGAACTATGGAACAACCGTTTTTGGATGGGATTTGCAGGTATACACCTGTTGCACGCTGCCGATCAGTGTGACGGCATCCACGCAAATTGCAATCCGCTTTCTTTCTGGAAGTACGGAAGTCGGCATTTTACGCTTGGTACAATCCGACACCGGAACGGCTGCGGACATCCTTGCCAAAGCACAGACGGAAGGCAGTTATATGGACTTGCCTTTGCAGTGGCTGTACAGCACGGACTATATCACAACGCTGACTCCCTGCGAGGGCGTAACGGCAGGCACTTATTATTTGGTGTGGGTCGGTCGGAGCAATAACAGTCACCCGCTGATTCAGTCAATTTCGTTACTTTAAGGAGATGATACAGTGAATATTATTGAAGCCGTAGAATCATTGAAACAGGGAAAAGCCATCCAAAGAACAGGCTGGGGCAACGCAAAAATTCAGGCGGTGCAGCTGGAAAATGGACAGTATCAAATTTTCGCATCCGGCGACTTGACACCGGAGATGCTCGTTTTGCTTTCTGGTGATTATGATGTGAAAGAAGAGAAAGAAACGAATGATGTGAAAGAAACGGAGGAAGCAGTGTGATTCGAGAGATTATCACCATTGCGATTTCTATGTTGTCTGCAACGGGTATTCTGGGCATTGGTACAAGGTCGATTTTAAACCGCATGCAAAAGCAGGATGCCAGACAAAAGGCTTTGGAATGCGGTGTGCAAGCCCTGCTCCGTGACCGGATGTTGCACTGCTATAACAAGTACATTGATGCAGGTTTTGCACCCATCTATGCGAAGGAAAACTATGAAAACATGTATCAGCAGTATCATGAATTGGGCGGCAATGGTGTGATGACACACTTGCACGAAGAATTTATGGCACTGCCGACTGAAGAGAAAGGAGCATAACATGAGAAACTGGAAACTTTGGGCAAAGGCTGCGACAGTCAGAGCCGTGAAAACCATGGCACAGACCGCTGTAGCAACGATTGGCGTAGCTGCTGTGATGCAGGACGTCAATTGGATCGCCGTGGGCAGTGCGGCTCTGCTGGCTGGGGTGTTGTCTGTTTTGACATCCGTGGCAGGGCTGCCGGAGGTTGAACGATGAATAGAAGGAAGCTAATAAAATATGATGATATTTTGTCAGGGAAAGGGTTGAAGGAATTGATTTCTGAAACGCATCCACCAATGCCAAATTGCATTCCGCCTTGTCCAGACAAATATGAAACAATCACAGTTACGATGAAAGATGGAAAATTTGCTGAGTGGAAGAAAGGTGAATGGGATGATTACACCTATGATGGAAAGTTTTTTATTGTGATGAAAAATGAAGCTTGGATTGGTTTTTACAATCTCGATGAAATCAGAACAATTGTAGTTGAATAAGAAAACCGCCCAGCAGCGTAAAAGCTGCCGGACGGCATCGGGTTATTCGGTTTCGTTCTGTTCTGGGTTATCTCTGCAAAGTTCATCCAGCGTGACACCAAGGGCATCAGCGAGTTTGATAGCATTAGACACGAGGCAATCCCCACGCCTTTGAATGTCCTCAACGGTACGTTTTGGGATGCCGGTTTGCTCGACTAATTTCGGAATTGTGATTCCCTTTTCTGTCCTGATTTTTTTCAAATTCATTTAGATTCCTCCGTTTAACAGTAAATGGATAATTGCAATCAAGAATGCAATCAAACCAACAAACTTAAAAATTGCCCACGACAGCTTAAAAATGTTTTTCATACTTGACAGGTTGAAATGGTTATGATATAATGGCGGCAGGGGGTTGAGAGCTTGTCCGCTCCCAACTCTTACCGTAGGCGTTTAGCCTATAATCTTAATCAAGATAAGAATCCAACCAACAAGGGAAATTATCTCGATTGCGAGCTTATTAAGTTGTTGCACCAGCTTGATAAGCTCTTTTATTTTTTCTGTTGACCATCTCAACATCTTCTCACCTCCTTTCCATGATTTTATTATACCACGTTTTAACGTGTTTGTCAAGTGTTTTTTCAAATTTTTCTAAAAATATTTTTTGCGAAAGGATGATATTATGTCAATCAATTATTATGATTATAACGATAGTACACAGCTTTCCCCGCATTTCAACGTCAGGGAATTTCGGTGTCAGTGCGGAAGTAACCATGAAACTTTGATTGCATCCGAACTGGTTGACAAGCTGGAAGCCCTCTATACCGCTCTGAACTGTAGCAAAATCATTGTAACAAGCGGTTATCGTTGCCCAGAGCACGACAAGGCTGTAGGTGGTACAAGTAGCGGTCAGCATACCAAAGGCACTGCTGCGGATGTCTGTTGTTACGGGCAGGACGGGCAGCCCATCAGCAGCAAGACGGTGTGCTGTAAAGCTCAGGATTTGGGCTTTACTGGAATTGCAAATATCACAAGCAGCTATCAATATACACATTTGGATGTGCGAACATCTGCAAAATGGTATGGTGATGAAGTGTATGGAAACGGGACTGTAACAGATGATTTTTACAAGTATTTTGATGTCAAAAAAGCCACCGAAACAACAAGCGTTTTAAAAGGGATTGATGTGTCATACTGTCAAAACGAGGTTGACTGGGACGCTGCAAAGGCATCCGGACTGGTTGACTTTGCGATTTTACGGGCAGGCTACGGCAAAGAGGCAAACCAAGTTGATACACAATTTAACCGTAACTATGCCGCTTGTAAGCGTCTGAGTATCCCCTGCGGTGCATACTGGTTTAGTTACGCAATGTCGGCAGACGAGGCAAAACGTGAGGCTCAGGTATTTTTGCAGACCATTAAAGGTAAATCGTTTGAGTATCCGGTTTATATGGATTTGGAGAACGAAAAACAATTTGCATTAGGCAAAGCTGCTTGCTCTGCAATAGTAGATGCATTTTTGAACACGCTGGAACAGGCTGGATATTTTGCCGGACTGTATTGCAGCACGTACTACTTAGATAATTACCTTTCAGATAGCATCAAAAGCCGCTATACGGTCTGGTGTGCCCAGTATGCAAGTAAATGCACGTATCAAAATCCATACGGCATTTGGCAATATAATGTAGCCGGCAGCACAGAGCATGATATTATTGGGCAAAAAAGTATCCCCGGTATTGTCGGTGAGTGTGATATGGATTATTGTTACACCGATTACCCGTCCATTATTAAGGCTGCCGGATTGAATGGATTTGCAAAAGCAACGCAACCAACTCAACCAGAGCCAACACCAACACCTGAACCGGACACCGAAGAATCCACGTTGCAACAGATTCTGAAGCACGTGGCAAACATAGACGAAAAGCTGTAAATCCGAACCGTATCCAGAATAGAAATAGTGAAACCGCCTTACCGAACGACATCCGATAGGGCGGTATTTTTTTATTTTATGAGTATATAAAGAAAAAGGAGTCAGACGCATCTGGCTCCTTTAGGTGCAGTCCGAAGACGTCCACCGCAATTCTATAACTATAGTATACCATAATCAAAGAAAAAATGCAAGCTTTTTTTATTTTATGAGTGCTGCACGAATAAAAATAGCAAACGGCGTAACATAAAGTTTGTATAGTGTAGGACAAGGGGATACTTCCCCTACATTAGACATAAATGCTTCAACCTGTTCTCTCTTTGGTGGGTCTGCCATTTCATCCGTCATATTCAAGATGATAACTGCTTTTTCTGGATAAACAAGCACTTTGTGAATCACGGTATGGAAAAACGTCTGACGGTCTTCGATATGCTCCAGCCGAAGAGCCAGCCAACGAAAATAATTTTCAAAATGCTCTTTTTTCAGCTGCGGCTGCAAAATCGGCATCTTTTCAATCTCTGCTTTTTGTTCTTCCAACTGTGTCAATTTTTCTTGCAATGCCTTGGAACTTGGACACGCAATCAGAGCGTTCACCGTTCCTTGTATCTGTTTTTCAATCTCATTCAGCCGTTTGCTGCGGTCTGGTTTTCCATCCATATCCGTGGTATAGATTTGGTACAGTCGTTCTGCAAGCGTGGAAACCTGCTCTTCTGTGAAAAAGGTTTGCAAGGCATCTATCACCACCTGCTCCAGTTTGTCTGCATGAATATGTACGCTGTTTTCTGCATGCTCCCTGCTCCGGCAAGCATAATAGAAATACTTTCGTTCTACAGACGAACCGCAGACATATCTTCCGCAGACACCACACTGCAACAGCCCTGACAGTGCGTAAGTATGCCCTGTGGTGTGTTCTCTGGAACGATGGGCAGACTGATTCAACTTTTCCTTTACCCGTTCAAATGTCGTCTGTGAGATGATTGCCGGACAGGTTTCCGGCTCTTCGATGCCGTCTATGTAGTGTATCCCTGTATATTTGTCATTGTGAAGGATGTCGGAAACGGTATAGCGTTTAAATTCGTTTCCATAGTTCGTCCGGTATCCATCTGCATTCAGCTGGTCTGCAATGGATTGAATCGTACAGCCGGAAAGATAGCTTTTGAAAATCCGCCGTACATTCACCGCCTGCTCTTCGTTGATGACAAATCGCTTGTCTTTCCGGTCATAGCCATACAGGACCCGACCGCCGAAATTATGCCCTTTTATAATGCTTTCCCGAATGCCACGCTTGCATTTTCGGGAAAGTTCCCGGCTGAAATATTCGTCCATGGATTCCAGCAATCCTTCAATCAAAATGCCCTCTGGACTGTCTGTAATGCGTTCAGTCGCAGATAATACCTTTACGCCATTCTTTTTCAGCTGCTGCTTGCTGATGGCACTATCATAGCGGCTACGGGCGAATCGGTCGAGTTTATAGACCAGCACATAATCCCAGCCGCAGTTCTTGCTATCCTTTAGCATTTTCTGAAACTGCTCCCGATGCTCTGTAGAAGTGCCGGAGGTTGCCCGGTCGATGTATTCGCCCACGATTTGAATTTGCTCTGCCTTTGCAAACTCTTCGCAGACACGCCGCTGCCCCTCAATGCTCTGTTCGGTCTGTCTGTCGCTGGAATAACGACCATAAAACACTGCTCTTTTCATAATCGCTCCTTAATTGTACCGCCCCACAATTCCTTGCAGGGCGGTTTTTTTACTGATTGTTGATAAACTGTTGAAACTGTTCAAATACCTGCCGTTCCAGCGGATGCGTTAAATTTCAATCCACTCCCTCGTAAAGAGGGAGACACTCAAAACAACTCCCCTACTTATTTTCTCAAAATTCTTGTCAGGACGATGCTTCTTCTTTCGTTTTCGCTGCTTCCTCCGTCTGGTCTTCGAGCGTTCCGAGCGTGGTAGACTGCTTGACAGGCTGTTCCTGCTCCCGGCGGTTTTTTGCAATCTCGCCCAGCTTCAACAGAGCATTCATCAGGTCAACACGAATTTCTGGTGGTAAACTCATATACTTATCAATTACTTCTATTTCATTCTCTTCGCTGAGATTTAAGTTAGCAATCGGTTTCGGGATTGGTTCTCTACCAAGCAGAAAGTCCGTGGTTACGCCATAAAAATCTGCAATCTTGACAAGCATTTCAACTGTGGGAACACGACTGCCAGATTCATAATTTTGGTAAGTGCTAAAGCTAATCCCAATAGCTTTACAAAAGTCTTTCGCACTTGTGTACCCTCTTGTTTTTCGTAGCGTCTTCAAGACGTTTTTCATTTCCATTGTATCACCTCCTTCTGCTTCATATTATATCATACGTTTGTGGGAATGTCAACAAAGAAATCATATGTATTTTGCACAAATGAGGTATTTTATTTTTGTTTATTCCTACAAAAA
>ENA-OYYQ01000196-OYYQ01000196.1-human-gut-metagenome-genome-assembly--contig:-NODE-196-length-34849-cov-16.291228_pt1 | contig 34849 bp, 28 predicted proteins | sample MGYA00243252_ERZ653455 | MGnify/ENA primary metagenome ERZ653455 (study PRJEB26926, sample SAMN06164940) | human gut metagenome | biome: ENVO:00009003; feature: ENVO:2100002; material: ENVO:00002003...
CCTTGCCGGTGTCGCCGCCGTAGGTAAAGCGCTTGGCTACGGTCTGGAAGGTAGCTGCCAGACTGTCGCCGAAGTTGCCGGTGAACACGCTGGGCTCGGTGGATGCGTCAAAGGTGAATTCGCCCGGTTCGGCGCACACCTCCACCACGCGGCCCTGCTCCACAATGAGCATACACTGTCCGTCTGCCACGGCGATGCCGCTGCCGTTGGTGATGATGTTGTCCTCGCCGTTGTTGGAGCTGCGGCGGGAGGTGCGCTTCTGGCCCTTTACCATCAGCACATCTTTGTCCAGAGAATCGCAGTAGAAAAATTCCTTCCACTGGTCTGCAAGGGTTCCGCCCAGTGCGCCCATACCTGCTTTGATAAGACCCATAGTAATTTCCTCCTGTATGTTTTATTTGTGCAAACGATAACTTTCTGTTATCGCACGGTTTCCGGTTTTGGTCACGGTACAAGGGTTAGATCCGGGGAGTCGTTTTTCCAGTAAATGGGACGCGTGTCCCGGTCAAACAACTGCTCTCCGGCGCGGTATTTCAGGCTGCAGCCGCTGGGGCTGCCGTCATCGTTCAGCAAAATGGCCCAGAACTCGCACGGTCTGCCGTCCGTGTCGGTCAGCGTGAAGTGCAGCTCGGTGCCGTCCTCGGTGCGGCCCTGTGTTCCCTCTGCGGTGCCGGTCAGAATCCCGTTCCACCCGTCCCATTCCACGCTCATGCAGCAGCTGCCGTCCGGCAGGAAGGTCATCCAGCGGATGCCCTTTGCGGACTCGTCTCCGGCGCGGTAAGTGCCCCACAGCCTGCGGGGGATGGCGGAGAAACCGATATCGTCCCACGCTCCCGTACGCCGGAACACATACCACACGGTGCTGCCCTTTTTCAGGCCGGTGGACTGCATCCGCAGCGAACCGTCCTCCATCATGGAGATGGTCCAGCAGCTTCTGCCGTCCTCGCTGAGGCTTGTCAGGTTCCAGCCCTGACTTTTTTCCCCGTCCCAGCCGGTCACAGCGCCGGCATTCAGCTCTCCGGTGCGGGTCTCGGCAGCGGACTGGATCTGCGGGCTGACGTATGTTTCCCGGATGAAGGAGACGGTCACCGTGCCGGTGATCTCGGCCTTTTCCAGCCGCAGGGTGCAGCTTTCGTTGCGGTCGGCGGGGGCATAGCTTTCACCCTGCGTCACCGCCGTGACTGCCATCCACTCGGCCAGCACCTGCTGCTCCCAGTCCTGCGGCAGCGGCTGCGCGTCCAGCGGGATGGTTGGGGCATCGTTCACAAACTCTCCCCCGGACGCGCTGAACCGGCGGACGAAAAAGGTAACGTTCCCCGCTTCGTCAAACGAAAGCGGCAGCTCATCCAGTGTAGCCCACCATGCGGTGTTGCCCTCTTTCAGACTGCCGGGGGGCAGCAGCCCCCGCTCACAGGCGGTCTGCCGATCCAGCTCATCCCGGCGCTTCACGTCGCGATACAGTGCTTCTTCCAGCGCGGCGGGATCTGCCCCCATGCGCTGCAGCAGCTGGGTGGCGGTGAGCTGGTTTCCGCTTTCAAAGTCGAAGCACCAGCCATTGTGGAAGGGCGCATCCGTACCGCCGTAGCTGCTGCTGACCACAAGGCTGACGCAGTCGCCGTACCAGTTGGCGTTCCAGTTCATCTCAATGCAGATGTCCCACACGTCCGGGTCGGCTGCCGCCGGACAGTCTGCGTACTCCTGCACATCGTATTCGTAGAGCCGGGCGATCTCGGCGTTGATGCGGGCGGCATCGGCGCTGTCGCTTTCCAGCCGGGGCAGATGGATGTTCAGCCGAACCTTGCCGCCGTTTTCCGCCTGCACCACCTTTTCAAGGGTGTACTGCTCGGTGATCGCCGCGGTGGCGTGCATGGAATCCGGCGGGGTCGATTTCAGCTCCCGGCTGCCAGCCGGGCGGGCAGAGGCTGCGGTCTTTGCCCCACAGCCTGCCAGCAGCGCCGCCAGCAAAACTGCCGGTATCCAGCGGAATGCTTTGTGTTTCATGGTGGTTCTCCTGTGTTCTCAGCGGCTCCCGCCGTGGTCAGTTATCCGGGCAGCGGATCAGCTGCAGCTGGGTCTTTCCCTCGGCAAAGGGGTTTTGACCGTTGAGCATGGTCAAGGTCAGGGTCTCGTTGTACAGGTCGTACTTCATCGCCGCCACAAAGGTGATGCCGGGTGCCCCGTCCGCCGTCTCGTTGGTCCAGACACCCAGCACCATGCCCTCCGGCACTACGCCCAGATAATCAGCGTAGCCATGATAGAAAACGCTGTTGTCCTGCACGCCCATCTGGACGGAACCATTGCTTTCCACGTCCATCCAGTCAAACTGGTCGTCGCCCATATCGTTGAACGCACCTGTGACCTCGTAGGGGAGCTCCTGCGCGTTCCACTCTGCCGTCAGGGGAGCCAGCTCCAGCACAGAGCCATCCTCCTGCCGCAGGTTCACCTCGCTGCCGCTGCGTTCCAGCGCCACGCCCTGATTTGCAATGTAGATGGGGTCCTGACAGACCAGAGCGCTGCCGAACATGAGGCAGTGCAGCACATCCACGTACTCCACCACGCCGTCCTTGGTCAGCAGATAGACCACCGGGTGGAAGGAGGCGCCCAGTTCTCCGATGCACAGGTCGATATACTCATTATAGATACCAAGGATGGGGTAGGTGCGGTCCTGTTCCAGCCGGATGCCGTAATCCGCGTCCCATGCGGCGGTCTCCGGCGTGCGGCGCAGGGTGATGGTGCCCTGTGTTCCTTCCAGCTGCACCGAAGCGCTTCCGTAGGTATCGGTCAGCACCGTCTGCGGCTGCGGGTCAGCAGCCTGCAGCGGGATCTCCACATCCAGCTGCCGCCAGCCCGACCCGGCGGGGGAGCTGCACCCGCCCCGGAGCACCAGCCGGTTTTGTTCCGGCAGCAGCAGGCACAGGTCCTCCAGCTGGTTGTTTTCCAGCGTGTTCATCCGCATGCTTGCCAGATTGCCGCCGCTGAGCAGGCCCTCGTAGTAGCCGCCCTGCGCCATGTGCCGGTCAAAGGTCTGCATAGTCTGCCGCAGCATCTGCTGCTGCACGGCATCCGGGTCCAGCCCCATGCGCTGCAGCATTTCGGTCACGGAGACCTGCTTTTCGGTGGCAAAATCGAAGCACCAGCCCCGGGAATACCCCGGGTCGGTACCGCCGTCGTAGCGGAACATCACAAGGCTTACGCAGTCCCCGTACCAGTAGGCGTCCCAATTGATATAAGTATCATAAGTATCCGGGCTCCCCTCGTCCTGCTGGGGCTCGATCTCCGGGCTGTCCTCGTACTGTCGGAATTCTGCCGCATACATGGCGGCAAGCTCATCGTTGAGATAAGCAGCGTCCGGGCCGTCGCACACCAGCTGCGGCACATGGATGATCAGCTTCTGTGCGCTGCCCCACTCGTACCGCTGGATGGTCTTTTCCAGCGTGAACTGCTCGGTGATGCGGTCTTTTTGTGCTGTCTGCACCGCCGTGTCTGCAGTGCTTTGGGAAGCTGCGCCGGAGCCTGCGGGGGCAGCGGGAGCCGCCGCGCCGCCGCAGCCGGTCAGCCAGAGAGCCGCCGCCAGCACCGCAGCGGCAAGGCGTTTGTGTTTCATGGCCGTTCTCCTGTGTTCTCAGCCGTAGCTGCGGGTCATCTGCAGCTGGGTCTCGCCCTCGGCAAAGGGGTTTTGCCCGGCGATCATGGTCAGGGTCAGGTTCTCGTTGTACAGGTCGTTCTTGAACGCCGCCACAAATTCAAGCTCCTCATCGGCAGCGATGCCCAGCACCACGCCCTCGGGCACCACGCCCAGATACGCGGCGTCGCCCCGATAGATGCAGCTGTTGTCCTGCACGCCCAGCTGAACGCTGCCGTCGCTGGTCAGGTCCAGCCAGTTCCAGCCGGTTTCGGCGGTGTAGTTGTAGGAGCCGGTGACGCTATAGGGGATCTCCTGCGCGCTCCACTCTGCCGACAGGGGAGCCAGCTCCAGCACAGAGCCATCCGCCCGGCGCAGGTTCACCTCGCTGCCGCTGCGTTCCAGCGCAGTGCCGTTGTTGGCAAAGTAGATGGGGTCCTGGCAGACCATGGCATTGCCGAACATGAGGCAGCGCAGCACGTCCACATACTCCACCACGCCGTCCTTGGTCAGCAGATAGACCACCGGGCGGAAGAATCCGTCCTCCTGCTCCCCGATGCACACGTCCACATACTCGTTATAAGCGCCAAGGATGGGGTAGCTGTGCTCCTGTTCCACCCGGATGCCAATGTCTCCCCATTGGTCGGTCTTTGGCGTGGGGCTCAGGGTGATGGTGGCCTGCGTTCCCTCCAGCTGCACCTGCACACCATCGTAGGTGTCGGTCAGCACCGGGGTGTCAGCGGGGGGCAGCGAGAGCTCCATATCCAGCTGCTGCCAGCCTTCTTCGCAGCTGTACTTACCCCGGAGCACCAGTTGATCCTGCTGTGGCAAAAGCAGGCACAGGTTTTCCAGCTCATTGTATTCCAGCGTGTCCATTCGCATTTGCGAAAGTTCTCCGCCGCTGCGCAGGCCCTCGTAATACGCGCCCAGCGCCATTTCCCGGTCAAAGGCCTGCATGACCTGTCGCTGCACCTGCGTCTGTACTTCGTCCGGGTCCAGCCCCATGCGCTGAAGCATTTCAGCCACGGTGAGCTGCTGGCCGCTGGCAAAATCGAAGCACCAGCCGCGGTAACGCCACGGGGCGGTGCCGTCATAGCGGCTGCGCACCACCAGACTGACGCAGTCGCCGTACCACCAGTCATCCCAGCCCACACCGATCAGCTTGCTCCCCGGCTGCCCGGCCTCCTCGTAGTTCTCATATTCCCGGAAATCCGCCGCATAGATGGCATTCAGCTCATCGTTGATGTAGGCGGCGTCCGGGCTGTCGCATTCCAGCTTGGGCACATGGACGGAAATGCACTGCACCGCTTCCTCCCCCCACACGCCCGAAACGTTCTTTTCCAGCGTGTACTGGTCGGTGATGCGGTCTGTCTGGGCGGCCTGCGCCACCGCGCTGGGGGTGCTTCGGCTGCTGTCGGAGCTTTGGTCGGCAGCAGCGCTGGGGCTGCTCTGGGTGCCGCCGCAGCCGGTCAGCAGCAGCGCCGCAGCCAGTGCAAGGCTTACAAGGTGTTGGTATTTCATGGCGGGCTCCTTTTCTATGGTGTGGTTCAGCCGTCTCCTATGCCTTGCCACTTGTCGATGATGTAGGCGGCCCAATAGGTCTTGTCGTTGATATCCACCACAGTGATGCCTACCTTATTCACCACCGGGTCGTCCTCATGAAGCCCCGGCACACCGCCGTAGTCCTTGATCAGTTCATCCACCAATTGCTGGAACTGGACCTCAGTGGCGGGGTAAAGGCGCTCCAAGCTGTAACGTTGCTTTCCTTCGTGGTCAAAATCCACGCCTACCCGGTACTGATTGAGCATACGGAAGATGGCTGTGGAGCCGGCACTGTAACCGGCTTCGTTCAGACCTTCCCACATCTTTGCGGCATAGTCGCCCTCCATCCGCAGCCTGAGCCCCTCTTCCGCTGGGAACTCCGGGCTGCCGTTATCCACAAACATCTGCACATCTGCCTGAATGGCGTGTTCCAGACCCTTGCTGTACTCGAACTTGATGTTCTCCACCTTTCGCCGGGCCAGCTCTGCGTTGAAAATGGTCAGGATCTTCTGCCCGTCCCGGATCACGGGGATCGGCGGCGAGGGAGGCGTTTCTGTGGCAGAGCCGGAACTTGTAGAGCCGGAGGCGCAGCTATCGTCACAGGCTGCCAGCGCCAGCATCACCGCCGATGCGCCGGAGAGCTTGAGGAAGGTCCGTCGGTCATATCGTTTCATGGGGGTGCTCCTTTCTATAAAACCCCGGACACAGGGGGAGTGTGCCCGGGGCAAAAGGGGGAAGTCTGGTTATCTTATGCCTTGTTATTTCGGAACACAACAGCGGTCATGTAGGTCTTGCCCTGAACCACCGGGAGATAAATGCTGATGAACTCTGCCTTGGCGCTATTAGAATTGTCCAGCAGTTTTGCTACAAAAGCCCGAACGGCAGCATCCTCGCAAGAATACGCATCCTCCAGAGCCACCACATTCTCGGGAGACGGTTCGGAGATGCCGGCCATACCTGCCAAACTGTCCTTGCCATACTTGTTCCGTATCTTGTCCTCAAGTCCATTGAGTTCCCCAAAAATGATCTTGTGGTCAGGGTCTTTCAACGTATGCGGTGTCTCGTTGGCCTCTTCAAAAACACGTCCGTAGCACCTTATGGCACCCACCGCATCCTGATTGAGGGTCAGCTGCTCGTGGTCAACCAGACCTGCATCAAACTTTTCCTTCCAGACCTTGTTGATGGCTGTCAGCAGCTCGGTTTCTTTGGACGTAGTGGGGGCGGGCGGCGTGGAGGGCCCGCCGCAGCCTGCCAGCGAGAGCGCCACAACAGCTGCGCCGGAGAGGGTGAGGAATTCGCGTCGGTTCAGTTCTTTCATGGGGGTGCTCCTTTCAATACAGTATATTATAGATTACGGTTCGCAACTTGCGGGAAGTCCGTGCATCCCGGCCCCGCTTCAGATCGGTGCAAAGTTTACCATTACCGCCACCGTATAGGTCTTGCCCTTAATGGTGGGGCAGTAGAGCCCGATCATCCACTGCTCGGGATGCGGACTCGCCAGTCCACGCCCGCCGGCCAGACTCCGCACAAACTCCCTGACCTCGCTCGGATTACGAGGATACAGTTGCTTTAATTGCAGACCGTCATGGGTGTAGTTAGAAACTCCCGCAGTTCCCCGATAGCTTCCGTTTCCATATTTTTCCCTGATTCCCTCTATCATTTCAGACTCACGGCGTTGGTACTCGTGGAATACATCATCAGGCAAGTTCCATTTGCGGTAATCCTCTTCGTCTACTTCAGGTTCATAGGTTTCAAAGGGGCTGGCTGTAAACTTTGCGAGGTCGGCAGCCTCCTGACAGTAGACCACAGACTTGCAGATATCAAGTTTGGGATTGTGGATTGCTTCTTTGTTGACTTCATACCAGACCTCGTTGATGGCTTTGAACAGGGCCAGCTCTTTGCTCTCAGAGGCCGGAGGTGCGGGAGGCACGGAGGGCCCGCTGCAGCCTGCCAGCGAGAGCGCCACAACGGCTGCGCCGGAGAGGGTGAGGAATTCGCGTCGGTTCATCTCTTTCATGGGGGTGCTCCTTTCTGTTGGTCCCCCTGCTTTTTAGGGGGCTCTGGTTTTGGTATTCTCTGCACTTGCAGTCCGCTCCATCTTATGCTATCCTTATGAATAGAATCCACAGACGCCTGTTGACGCGTTTTGTGCACGGCGACAGGCTTTCTGCACCGGCGCGGAACCTCTTCTGGTTTTACTGTACCATAAACGTAAAAAAATCACCCCCCCAAAAAAGCCGTTTTTTGGGGGGAAGCTCCAAAAAAATTTTTAGGAGGTTTTCCCTTTCTCTACCCATTTCCCCCAAAAAAGGGCCGTTTTTGGGGGGAAAATGGGGGTTTGGGAAGGGTCTCGTCCAACCAGGCCCTTGCGGGCTGCGGCGGCAGCGGCCTCCCCCGCCCCTTTGGCTGCAACTTGCGGAAAGGAAGCATGAAAATGGAACGAAGGACATTTTTGAAGCTTGCGGCGCTCGTCCCCGGTCTGGCGCTTGCGGGCTGCGGCGGCAGTAAGACCCTGCTCTCGCCCAAGGACCCCACCATGCTCAGCATCTGGCATGTATACGGCGAACAGGCCGACTCGCCCATGAACCGCTTGCTGACCGAATTCAACGACACGGTGGGCAGGGAGAAGGGCATCCTGCTCAACGTGACCAACATGACCAACAGCGCCGCCATCGGCGGCCAGCTGCAGGACGCCAAAGCCGGCAAGCCCGGCGCGCTGGACCTGCCGGACCTGTTCTCAGCCCACCCCGCGGACGCCAGCGCTCTGGGCATTGAGAACCTTGTGGACTGGAACGACTGGTTCACCGCCGAGGACATGGCGGCCTATGTGCCCGGCTTTGTGCAGGACGGCATCATTGACGGGAAGCAGGTGGTGTTCCCGGTGTCCAAATCCACCCAGCTCATCTTTTTGAACGGCTCCCAGTACGCCCGGTTTGCGGCGGACACCGGGGCGCAGCTTTCCACCCTTGCCACATGGGACGGCTTTTTTGAAATGGCGGGTGCCTACCGGCAGTGGTCACAGGGCAAGCCCTTCTGCGCGCTGGATTACCCCCTGCGTCTGGTGGAGCTGAACGCGCTGGAACAGGGCAGCGGCGAGCTGTACAAGGGCAGCTGGTACGATCTGACCAACGAGACCTTCCGCGCTTCGTGGATGGAGTTTGCCCGGGCGCTGGTGCAGGGCGATATTCTGGTGTCAGACCTGTACTCCAACACGCAGGTGATGACCGGCGAGACGCTGGCGGGCCTTGGCAGCTCTGCGGCCATCCTTTATTACAATGATTTCGTCACCTACCCGGACAACACCACCGAGCCCACCGACCTGCTGCTGGCTCCCCTGCCCCACGCCGCAGGCACCGCCACGCCCCTGATGCCGCAGGCCGGTGTGGGCCTGTGCGCCTTCAAGACCACCGACCAGAAGGCCGAAGCCGCCGCCGTGTTCCTGCGCTGGCTCACCGAGCAGCAGCGCAATCTGGAATTTGCCGCCGATACCGGCTACATGCCGGTGTCCAGCGCCGCCTTTGACGCCATTGCGGACTATCCCTTTGAGCAGCAGAGCTATCAGCGGCTGTACGACGTCTACAACGAAATGCGCATCCAGAACACCCCCCTGTCCGAACCGGGCATCGTGGGGTACCACGCCAAGGCCAAAACCTTGTACGACAGCCTGCGCCAGCGCCAGAAGGACTACCCCCAGCGCCTTGCGGACGGCGAAACGCTGGAAGCCCTTGCCGAGGAAACATGGCAGCTGCTGTGTGACAATGCCTGAGCCTGCCGCTCAGCCGGAAAGGAGGGACTTTGATGCACTTTGTTGACCGGCACCGTGAAAAGATCCGCCAAAGCCCCATGAGCAGCCGGCTGCTGTGGGCCTGCCTGCTGCTGGTAGTGCTGCTGGTGTTGACCTTTGGTGCGGCGCTGTTCCTGTTTGCCAGCCTGCACAACACCAAAAAGGACATCAGCCGCAGTCTGCAGATCCAGTTTTCGGTGTTTCAGAACGATATGGAGCGCTATTTTGACCAGCTGGCGGTCATGGGCGTGAACCTGTCCGAGGACATGAGCACAGAGGTGGACAAGGAGCTTGCGCTGCGGCAGATGTCCTTTGCCCAGCTGAACGACTCCCCCGAGGTGCTGAACGCGCTGGAGGAGAAAATGATCGAGCCGCTGTGCCGCCGTCTGCGCCAGACCGGCTGTTCCGGCGCTTTTGTGCTGCTGGATGCCACCGTCAACACCCGCATGGAGGGAGCAGAGCATTCCCGCGCCGGGCTGTATGTGCAGAAAAGCGGTGCCGACACCCCCACCGTGCCCCTGCTGTTGTACCGGGGCAGTGCACAGGTGGGCAAGGCCCACAGCGTGATGCCCCACCGCAAGTGGCGCATGGAGTTCCAGACCGACCAGTTCCCGGACTACGCCCGCTGGATGACCCCCGGCAGCGCCCCGCTGTACCAGTCTTACACGCTGACCGCGCGGTTCGAGCTGCCCGGCACCTCGGAGGAGGTGCAGTTGTTTTTGCTGCCCCTGCGGGGGCGGGACGGCACAATGTACGGGCTGTGCGGCTTTGAGATCAGCGAGAGCTACTTCAAGCAGAACTTTGCCCAGCCCACCGGCTTTGACCGGCTGAGCTGCCTGCTGGCCCCGGCGGGGGACGGCCTTGCCGCCGATGCCGCCCTCAGCAGCGGCACCACCGGCGGCTACTACCATGCCCCCCGGAACACGCTGGTGCTGCGCAGCATGGGCGGCGGGCTGACCCAGTTGACCGGCCCCGACAGCGCCTATGCGGGCATCTCCCAGCTGTGCCGCCTGAGCGAGAGCCAGTCCTACCGGCTGGCGGTGTGCATCCCCATGGCAGACTACCGGAGACTGGTCTTTTCCGGCAATCTGCAGATGCTGCTCATCGGCCTGTTCATCGCCTTTTTCGTGGTGTTCTGCTGCATGAACTTCCACCGGCGCATCCTCTCGCCGGCGTTCCGGCAGTTCGAGGAGGACCGGCGGGAATCCCGGCGGCGGATGGACGAGCTGCAGCTGGAACGCCAGCAGATGCAGACTGAGCTGTCCCGGCTGGCGGACGTGTGCCGCAACGAGTCGGTGCCCGATGCCTTCCAGACCTTTGTTGCGGGCATTCCCACCCTGACCAAGACCGAACGCCGCATCTTTGACGGCTACGCCGCCGGGTTGCGCACCCGGGAGATCGTGGAGCAGCTGGACATCAAGGACAGCACCCTGCGCTTCCACAACAAGAACATCTACGAAAAACTGGGTGTCAGCTCCCTCAAGCAGCTGCAGCAGTTCGTGGCGATCCTGAACTCCGGCAGCGGCAGCGCCCCGGACGAAAAGTGACCCAGCAAGCAATGTTTTCGTCTATACAAAAACACTTTTTGCGTTGCAAAACGCTTGTTGGGGAACCCCCCAAACCCCTTTGATCTGCATTTTCAATGCAGGCTGCGCCTCCCTGCGGAATGCTTTTGAGGATGTCAATCGTCACATCCTACGAAAAAGCCTGTACCTTTTTGGCGCAAGGGTCAATAGAAGAATTTGATGGTTCATGGTACAATAGCAGACGTTGCGTGTTGTGCGGTTTGCACACGAACATAGTGAAAAGGAGCTGCTGAACGTGGATACGATCTATCTGCTGCCCGGTGAGGAACGCTGCGTTGATTTTCGAGATGTCAATGGAGTCCCGAGGGTACACTACACCTACTGTTCCATCCGTGGCAAACTTTTCAACTGCACCTGCTGCACAAAGGACGAAGCCCAGCGGCTGTGTGAAGATTGGCTTATAAAACAGGACCGCTGCTATATAAACTAAAGAACGCCGAGGGTTCCTCCCACATGGGAAGGGATTCCTCGGCGTTCTTCATTTCATGCTTTTTGATTGCCCGGTCAACAGTATCACGCGCCTTACGGCAATGCACAGATCACAGCCACTGTTTCAGCACATCGTTCAGCTTATTCAAATCAAGCGGTTTGGCGATATGCTCGTTCATGCCGGTGTTCTTTGCCAGCTGCACGTCCTCGGCAAAGGCATTTGCCGTCATGGCAATGATGGGCACTTTGCCCCGGCTGCCGGCAAGCGCACGGATCGCAGCAGTGGCTTCGTAACCATTCATGATGGGCATCTGGATGTCCATAAAAATAAGATCATACCACTTTTCTGGCGCTTCCATCACCTTTTCGACTGCAATTTTTCCGTTTTCGGCGCTGTCGATGGTCACGCCCGTCATGCCTATGATCTCGGTTGCGATCTCACGGTTCAGCTCGTTATCTTCCACAAGAAGGATCCGCTTACCCGCATAGTTTTCCTTCGCAAAGTCTTCCAGATAGTTCCGGGCGTTTTTCTCCTTCTTCCCGGATGTAAACTGCCGCAGAGTTGCCGTCAGACGAGAACGGAACAGCGGTTTTGCCATAAACGCATTCACGCCCACTGCTCTGGCTTCTTCTTCGATCTCGCTGAAATCAAAGGAAGTCAGGATGATGATCGTGACGTCCTCCCCAACGCATTCCCGAATCCTTCTGGCCGTTGCGATGCCGTCCATCTCCGGCATCTTCCAGTCCAGGATCACCGCAAAATAGTCGCGGCCGGTCTTGTGCCGCGCCGCGCAGCGTTCCACGGCTTCCTTGCCGGTCAGGACCCATTCGCCCGCTATGCCGATCTCCTGAAGGGTTGCAACGGTGCTTTCGCAGCAGGTCTTGTCATCGTCCACGACCAGTACCGGCAGATCGAGCAGTTCTTTTTCCTGTTCCTTCTCGTTCTCCTGAAGCTTCAGATAGACCGTGACCGTGATCTTCGTTCCCTTGTTGGGAGCGCTTTCGACCTGAATGTCACCATTCATCAGGTTGACGATGTTTCTTGCAATGGCCATGCCAAGACCGGTGCCCTGCACTTTGGTCGTCCGGTGATCGTCTGCCCGGCTGAACGGCTCGAACATGATCTTCTGGAATTCCGGCGTCATACCGATGCCGTTGTCCTCGATGGAAAACTCGTAGCAGCCAAGCTCCGAGAAGCCATTCGGTTTTTCCTTGATCGTAAGGGTGATGTTTCCTCCATCCGGGGTGTACTTGACGGCGTTGCTCATCAGGTTCACAAAGACCTGCTGGATGCGCAGGCTGTCGCCGCAGACAGCTTCGTGCTCAATGTGCTCAACATGGACTTCGAGCTGATGGTGGTGCTCGTCGATTGCCGGTTTTGTGAGGGTGAGCAGGTTATCGACCAGCTCCGGCAGGCTGAAATCCTCCTCGGCAAGGCTCATTCGCCCGCTCTCGATTCTGGCCATATCCAGCACTTCATTGATCAGTCCCAACAGATGACGGCTCGACTTTGTGATCTTGCCAAGGCACTCGACCACCCTGTCCTGACTCTCGATATTCGCACCCGCAATGGCGGTCAAGCCAATGATTGCATTCATCGGTGTACGGATATCATGGGACATATTGGAGAGAAATTCTGTCTTGGCGCGGCTTGCGTTTTCCGCCGCCCGGTACGCATCCTTCAGTGCCTTATGGGATTCGATCTCGGCCTTTTTCTCCTGTGACACATCCATAGATGCTAACAGTGCTTTGACCAGCTTTGTGCCATCCCACTCCAGCGGAATGAAGGAAGCGATCTTATAGGTGTTTTCGTCTATGGAGCAGTATTCAAATTTGTAGATGTCGTTCTCGCCCTGCAGATTCTTTCGGATATTTTCCGGTGAGAACAATGCGTCTACCGCCGCCAATGGCTCCAACGTCTTATACCTTACAGCCACCTGCTCCACAAAATCATGGTAGGTTCCCGTCGGCGCGTATATCATTTCACCTTGCAGATTATAGAACCGATACCGGTCATTCTCCAGATCGCAGACGACAAAGCGGTCCAGCAGACGCACCATACTCTTGATCAAAAGATCCATCGATGCGTTATCTGAGGCCATCTGCATCCGCCGTGCCGTCTCTGCTTTGGACTCTGTGATGTCCCGCAGAAAAATCATTGCATATTCGGAATCTTCAATCTCGCCGCGCATAACCACGTTGCTGACCCATCGTTCCTCCCCATCCAGAACGATGCGGCACTCCTGACGCAGCTCCGTCTCAAGCCCCTTTAGTTTTTCCGTGATGTAGGCGCGATTGTAGAAATCCGTTACAGACTTTTTGTCCTCTTCAACCACATAGTTATCCACAAGGAATCTGACTAGTCCATCCCATGTGTGGTTCTGCTCAAAGGCCGTCATCAAAGAGGGCTCCACTTTGAAAGTGTCAAAGGTGTTCTTTTCCAGATTTACATAGTATTCGCAGAGGTTTGCGCTGGTAAATGCACGGTGAAATGCCGCTGCCCGCTGCGCCTGCATCCGGCTTCTTTTTTCCGCGTCAATGTTGCTGATGATTCCGGCAATTCGATTGGCCGAACCATCCAGACGGCGTATCACCTCCGCCGATGCCCGGAACCAGTGGTATTGGCCATCCTGCATTTTCAGTCGGTACTCAACATTATACTTTGTAGTATTGGCTTTGTCCGCAATCGTTTCCAAAAGCAGCTGCATTACCCGGTCATAGTCCTCCGGGTGCAGAAGGTTCGACCACGAATCCAGTTTGTTCGGAAAATCCAGAATGTCATGATAACCAAGGATCTGCCGGAACGCATGGCTCCAGTTCACATGAACGATCTCACCGTTTTCATTACACTCAAAATACCATAGTGCAGAATGGATGGATTCATTAACCAGCGCAAGGTTCTCATACGCCCAGTTCATCTGTACTGACATGATCCAGATCGGTGTTCCATCCGTATCGACTGCATCTTTTTTGTAGAGACGCACATAGACGGGAGCCCCATCTGCCGTGAGGATCCGGCCTTCCCCTTCGCCTTGAATCTGACGAAAGCGTGCATTGTCGAGGAATGCGGCATCTTTCTTATAGAAAAGATTCTTCAGCGAACCCTTTGTCTGTTCCATCAGGGATGCATAGCTGTGGTTCAGATTATGCAGCAACAGATCACTGACCGACAGGATCGACAATTCGGCATCATAGTACCCGGTAATGGTTCCGACACCGCCATTATGATAGATCGTCTCCTGCATGGCCTGAAATGCATTTTTTCCCAGCCTTACCGTATCGGAAGTGTAGATTTCATCTGTAAGTCTTCTATCGAATTTCATTTTCATCCTCGTAGGGTTTTGACCCCGCCGCACGCTTCAATTCTGGTATGCCTTTTATGGTCAACTGGCATACTGATTTGTGATCAAGCTTGTACAGTATAACTAGTATAGTATACTTGCGCAGCGTTTCGTTTTCAAGCGCTAATTGGCATTGGTTGTGTAAAACAAAGAGAGGCCAATCTGCGTGAAAATTTACGCAGGTTGATCCCTGTACTTTTCCACGATCCGGCTATCCGTATAGACAGTCGCCCTGCGATGCGGTATACTCGAACCAGATCAACATTTTCAGGAGGAAAATCATGGTGGGAGAAAACAACAAGGTGGTCATTGTTACCGGAGGAAGCTCCGGCATCGGGCGGTGCACGGCATCCGCTCTGAAGGAGAACGGCTGCATCGTCTATGAGTTCAGCCGCAGAAATATCCCTATGGAGGGCGTTACCCATCTGTCTGTCGATGTGACCGATGAAGATGCGGTCAACGCCGCTGTGCAGCAGGTCATCCAAAAAGAAACTAAAATCGATGCAGTGGTCAACTGTGCAGGCTTTGGCATTTCCGGTGCGGTGGAGTTTACGTCCATGGAACAAGCCAAAGCACAGTTCGATGTGAATTTCTTCGGGACAGTCACTGTAAATAAAGCGGTTCTCCCCTTCCTGCGCCGTCAGGGGAAGGGGCATATTGTGAACATCAGCTCTGTTGCCGCCGTAGCACACATTCCGTTCCAGACCTTCTACTCCGCAAGCAAAGCCGCCGTTTCTTCTTACTCTTACGCTCTGGCAAATGAAGTCAAGCCCTACGGCATCCATGTTACCGTCGTAGAACTGGGTGACATCTGTACCGGTTTTACAAAAGCACGTCAGAAAAGCATTCTCGGCGATGATGAATACGGCGGGCGCATCTCCCGGAGCGTCAGTCAGATGGAGCATGACGAGCAAAACGGCATGGACCCGGCACGCATTGGACGGTACATCGCCGGTATTGTGGAGAAAAAGAAGCCGGCGGTCGTTTATGTTGCCGGTGCACAGTATAAGTTCCTGAGCCTGCTGTGCAAGCTTCTGCCCGCCGCAGCACGCGGAAAGATCGTGGGGAAAATATACGGGTAACAGGCGCATTGCTCCGAAAAACTGCTATATAAACTAAAAAATCCGCCGAGGATGCCTCCCAACTGGGAAGCTCCTCGGCGACTTTTTTAACGTGTCTGTGTTTTCTCGGTGGTGTTCTTTTCCTCTGCAAAAAAACGTTCTACATTTTTCTGTGCCCGAACCAGTTCCTGCCTCTCGTTCCGCGCCTTGCGGTAGTCCGGGTATCGTCCTCATACTGGTCAACCTCCCTACCAAAAACAGCCCTCCCGGCCGTCATGGTCAGGAGGGCTGTTTTAGTCGATAAGCTTTACAATTCCAGCCGCATAGAGATCAGTTCCTGATATCCAGCGTTTCGAGAGCGAAAACCTTTTGGGTTTCTGCCATATTCCACAAATCCTGCCGTCTGGTACATGGAGATTGCTCTTGCGTTCTCCGCCACTACCTCCAGCTCCAACTGAGCGTATCCGGCGGTTTTAGCGCAATGGATACAGGCTTCCATCAAGGCTCGCCCGATCCCCAGACCCCAATACTCTTTTAGGATACCGATGCCAAATTCCGCGCGATGCGCCACTTTATACTGCGCTCCGATTGCATCAATTCCAGCAGTTCCTGCCACTTTACCGTCCACAAAGGCGATCAGTTCGATCTCATTCGGACTGGTTGCTTTTTTCTCCAAGTAGCGGCTTTCCTGTTCCGCATCAAAGTGATTTTCATCGGGATAACTCAGCAGATAATCTGTTTCTGCGTGTGTCAGATCAAAGTTTTCAAGCACAGCGCTTCCATCGGATGCCACGCCGTTTCGGATGTGGACGATCAGTCCTTTTGGTGTGATAACCGTTTGATCGTATTGCATTTTTCCTCCTGAATCTCTCAATCCGCTGCGCCTGCTAATTTCAAAAATTTCTTGTCCGACTGGATGCCCTGTGTCACGAATTTCCCATCCCGGAACAGTGCATAGGTGGTGACGGGTGCAGGCACATTCTGTGCCGTCTCTTTCTCTGTGACGTGGATGGCTTTGAACGGAATCCCATGTTCCTTTGCGGCCTCCTGCACCTTTGGCACCCAATAATAGGTGTAAGGGCACTGGTCGGTATAGTAGAGGACAAAGCCGTTTTCCTCCACCTTGGGATGCTTGGCGCAGGCCTTGAATTTTGGCGATTGGGCACTCTCTGCAAGGGGCAGGTACATGAGGTTGATGCCGCAATCGGAGGTGTCCGAAACCTTGAAGCCCTTATGGGTCAAAAACTTTGGGTCAGCGAGAAACTCCCGTTTGCGCCCCTCTGCACACAGGATGCAAACGCCGTTTTTGCCCTGCGCCTTGGCATCCCGAAGGCATTCTTCCAGCAGTTCGCTGGAATAGCCGTGCCCTTTCAGGGAACCGGAGACCCACAGACAGTTGATATAAAGCCAGCCTGCCGCTTCAATGGGCACCCATGCGTTTTCCGCCGGGATGTACTCGATAAAGCATTTGCCGCGCTCCGCACTGCGGTAAAAGACAAGCCCCTCCTCAAAGCGCTGCTTGAGCCATTCCTTCTTGGCAAGGCTCTGTTGACCGGACATGGCACAACAGATGTGTTCCTTGTCGATGTTTTCTTTTGTGATTCGGATATACTCCATCTTGTAGTTCCTCCTGCGGCTTACCGCATCCGTCCATCGCCGCCCATCAAGGCGGTCATTTCCTCAATATAGTCCAGCGGGAACGGCGGAGAGCACAGCGGCTTCATGGCAATGCTCATGAGCTTCATGGGGTTGTCGTCTGCCGCCACACGGTTGGAACTGAGCTTTCCGCAGCGTTTGCAGCGGTGGATGATGGCCCACTCGCCGCCCTTGCGTACCCAGACAGCTACCGGCTCCATGATGCCGCCGCAGTCGGAGGCGCGGTCACCGGGTTCTTCGTCCACATGAAGGCTGGACAGGCAGTTGGGGCAATGGTTGCGGTGGTCGCTGCCGGCATTTTGCGGGGTGCAGACCCGTCCGCAGACTTTGCAGGTAAAGGTGTCGTTGCAGGCGTGGGTCTTATAGTAACCTTTTTCAAAGGTCTTGCGTTTATTTTCACGATTCATGGTAATATCCTCCTGAAGAATTGTGTCTGTTCGTCTTCGGGAGGCGTGGCTTGTAGTATTTGCCAGACCTCCCGGTCAGCCCACAAGTCCCAGTGCAAATGTTGTATGCTTCAAAAAGTTCTCCTTTGATTTTAGCATTTATGGCGTTTTTCTACTTCAACATAAAATTCAAATTCAAAAATTCCTTTATTTTTCACCTCCCTCGATGTTAAAGGTGCGGAAGAACAGCTTTACATGGGCGTCCAGCTTTGCAGAGGTTTTGGCCTCCGGGCGCAAATGCTGCGGGTGCATTCTTTTTTATTCACCTGACCGGCGTTTCATTTACAAAATTTTGCGCAGTTCCTGCACAAGGTCGTCGATCACGATGGGCTTGAACAAAAAGCCGTTCATGCCGCTTTCCAAGGCGTTGCGGCGGTCCTCGTCAAAGGCGTTGGCGGTCATGGCAAGGATCGGCAGCTTTGCCCGCGCAGGGTCGTCCAGTGCGCGGATCTTCCGGGTGGCGGTATAGCCATCCATGATCGGCATCTGCACGTCCATCAGCACCAGATCGTAGCTGCCCGGCGCGGCGGTACTTACCTTTTCCACCGCTACGGCGCCGTTTTCTGCCGAATCGACAAGGAAGCCGTACTCCCGCAGGATCTCCTGCGCGATCTCGCGGTTCAGCTCGTTGTCCTCCACCAGCAGGATGTGCTTGCCCTTGAAGTCGGCGTTCTTTTCCGGCAAAAGCCTCTGCACCGCATCCGCCGGCTTCTGGCCAAGGGCGCTCATCAGGGTCTCGCGCAGGTCGGACATGAACATGGGCTTGGCGCAGAAGGCGGTCACGCCGGCTGCTTTTGCTTCCACTTCAATATCCGACCAGTCGTAGGCGGTCAAGATGATAATAGGCGTATCATCGTGCAGGCTGCGGATCTGGCGGGTGACCTCGATGCCGTTCATATCCGGCAGACGCCAGTCGATGATATAGGCGTGGTAGACATCGCTCATCTCGATAGACTGCCGCGCACGCAGCACCGCTTCCTTGCCGGAAAGGGTCCACTCGGCGCGCATGCCCACCTTGACCAGCATCTTTGTCACGCTGTCGCAGGTGTTGAAGTCGTCATCCACCACCAGTGCCTTCAGGCCCTCCAGCTCGGTGATCTTTTCCACCGGGCGCTGCTCGGTCTGTGCGCGCATGGGCACGCAGACGGTAAACTCGGTGCCCTTGCCCTGCGCTGTCTGCACCTCGATGGTGCCGCCCATCATATCCACGATGTTTTTGGTGATGGCCATGCCAAGGCCGGTGCCCTGAATTCCGCTTACCGTGGAGGTGCGCTCCCGCTCGAAGGGCTCAAAGATCTTTTGGGCAAACTCCTGGCTCATGCCGATGCCGTTATCCTTGATGCGGAACTCGTACTGTCCGCAGCCGCGCACTTTACCGGCAAGCTGCCGCACCCGTACCGAGACCGTGCCGCCCGCCGGGGTAAACTTGATGGCGTTGGACAGCAGGTTCAGCAAGATCTGATTCAGCCGGGTCTTGTCGCAGTAGACGTCTTCGTCGGTCACGTCCATGGCATCCATGTAAAGTTCCAGCTGTTTTGCATAAATTTGCCCGCTGACGATGGTTTTTAAATCGTGCAACACATCCGAAAGGTTAACTTCCACCTCTTCCAGATGAATTTTTCCGCTTTCAATGCGGCTCATATCCAGCACATCGTTGATGAGGGAGAGCAGATGGTTGCTGGATGCAAGGGTCTTGCCAAGATAATCCTTCACCCGGTCTGTATCGTCAATATTGCTGAGCGCCAGCGTGGTAAAGCCGATGATGGCGTTCATGGGGGTGCGGATATCGTGGGACATATTGGAAAGGAAGGTGCTCTTGGCGCGGTTCGCGCTCTCTGCTTTTTCCACGGCGACCTGCAATTTTGCATTCAGTTCCTGCGTATCGCTTGCGGCTTTCCTTGCAGCAGCTTCGGCTTTACGCGCCTTCTGGAGCAGCATCAAAATCGTGAGCAGAACAACTGCAACAGCAATGCTGCTGATCAACATAACTTTAAAGAAGTTATCCTTTATAAAATCGCTCAGGGTAACCTTCCGCGCGGAGCTCTTATACATCGCAAGCGCGCCGGCAAGCATATTAACAGGCATTGCCTTGATCGTTTTGTTCAGGATGGACAGCAGGCTGCGGTTTCCGCTATTGACCGCAAAGCAGGATCTTACAGGGTTTACCAGCGGAACGCTGTAAAAGCTGTATTTCTTGCTGTATTTATTCTCACTGCTGATCCCGGTAACAAAGCAATCTGCCTGTCCGTCTTTGACCAGCCTTGCCGCATCCTCCTGTGTATCGCAGTCCACGATCTCCCACTGCGGGTAATAAAACGCAAGGTACTTTTTCAGGGAGAGTTTGTTTTGAGGAACGGCAATGCGGTTTACATTGTTTTCGTTAAAGTGCTGTTTGTTCGTGACCGCCATCAGGTTGGAGGTCCACGTTGTGTTGGTACAGGCAAAGTGATACTCTTCCGCCAGATTGGGGTTCTGGTCGCAATGGAAGATCATGTCGATCTCGCCCGATTTCAGCGCATCCAGTTCTGCTTCCTTGCTGTCATAGCCGACCAGCTGGAATTCCAGTTTCTGATTGCCCAGACAATCTGCTGCAAACTGAATATAGTCCGTGATTACCCCGGTAAACTCCCCGGTGGCAGGGTCAAAGGTGCTGACGCCGCTGTCGCTCGCCAGAAAGCCCATCCTGATCGCACCGTGCTTTCTGAGCCACGCCTTTTCCTCCCCTGTAAGGATGGGCGTATAATCCATTGAGAAATATCTTTTGTACAGATCCGCCGTATAAAAAGGCACAGCTTCGTCCAACGCGCGCATCGCATCGTCAAGTTCTTCCTTGATATCAGGCCGGTTTTTGTTGATCGCATAGTAGATGCCGGATTCTCCCACACGGGTTATGGTCGAGATGCCACGCTCTGCCCAGAAGGATTCTTCCAGCGAAACAAAGCAGTCGATCTCGTGGTTTGCCAGCTTTTGCTTCACATCCTCGTTGTTGGAGATGTTGACGTGTTCCGTTTTCAGGCCGTATTTTTCTTCCCACTCGGCCAGCATCACTTCCGGCTCTGTTCCCATCAGAACGCCGATCTTTTTGCCGTTCAGCGTCTTGAAGTCGGAGGCGGAGATGTCTGCGCGCGAGAGATCGGCGTAGAGGTAATATTTTTCCACTCCCATCGGCTCGTCTGAAAACAGCATCTCCTGGGTGCGGTCCTCCGTATAAGAGATACCGCCAATAATGTCGATCTCGCCGTTTTTGAGCTTTTCGAAGCAGTCTGACCAGTCGCAGGTCACATACTCGAACTGCCAGCCTGTATAGCCGGACAAGGTCTCCAGCAATTCGTAGCCGTAGCCCTTTCTTGCGCCCTTCTCGTTGACATAGTTGAAGGTGTCCTCAAACGAGCCGACACGAACAACCTTTGCAGAGGCGGTTTCCGCGGCAGCTTTCACAGGGAGCACGGCTGACAGTAGCAACAGTAGGCTCAGCATCACACAGGCGCTTTTCCGTGTCAAGGTCTGCATGGTTTCGCTCATTCCAGAGTTTTTCATTTTATCCAATCTTTCTCCACCCCAGACGGTCTCATTCCGGCTTTATTTTCACTTCACCGATTTCAGGAAGGTGCTTGCAATATCATTCTCGTTCTGCTGTCAGCAGCTTTTTTGAATATCTATCCTATTATGTAGCATAATTGTAACATTATAACAGAAGCGTTTCAAGATTTTTTCTTGTAAAGAGCACCTATTTTCTATGGAACGCTTTTATCCCTTACCGGCAAAAAGCCGTTCCCGCAAAAATACTGCGATGACGATAAAAAAGCGAGCAGCCTTTTTCAGGTCGCCCGCTTATGGAATTTATGGTATTTTACCGCAAGGCAAGAAATGCGTGAAGCATTAAAAGGCGGTATAGGTCTGCCCTGTGCTTTTAATCCAGAATTTTTCCGTCAATGGAGATGGTGACCACCTGCCACGGAATGAACTTTCCGCTGGTCTGAAGCGCCTTTTTCGCCGCCATCTCCAAGCCGCCGCAGCAGGGCACCTCCATGCGGAGGATGGTCACGCTCTGGATATCGTTGCTGCGCAGGATCTCGGTCAGCTTTTCGCTGTAATCCACAGCATCCAGCTTCGGGCAGCCGATAAGGGTCACCTTGCCGCGCATAAACTCCTGATGGAAATTGGCGTAGGCATAGGCCGTGCAGTCCGCTGCAATCAGGAGCTTTGCACCCTCAAAGTAAGGCGCATGGATGGGTGCCAGCTTGATCTGCACCGGCCAGTTGCGCAGGCGGGAGACCGGCTGTACGGGAGCAGAAGCCACACTTTCGGCAGCCTCCGGCTGTTCCAGCATCCGCATCCGGGAGCCGGGGCAGCCGCCCTCGTGGAGGTGCTTCATCTTCTCCTGCAATTCCTTTTTCTTTTTGTTCTCCTGCACCGCTGCCTCGTCGTAGGCAGGGGCTTCCCGCTCCTCAAAAGTGATAGCTCCGGTGGGGCAGCCCGGCAGGCAGTCGCCAAAGCCATCGCAGAAATTTTCCCGCACCAGCTTTGCTTTGCCGTTGATGATATCAATGGCTCCCTCATGGCAGGCGGTTGCGCACAAGCCGCAGCCGTTGCATTTTTCTTCGTCAATATGGATGATCTTCCGAATCATATCTATACTCTCCTGTTGTGGGTGTTTTTTGCATTTGCAGGTTTATTATAGTATACTAAAGCCATCTTGTATGTTTGAATTCCAACAAGGAGAGCATTTATGCAAAAATATCTGCCTGTTCTGCGGAGCTGCCCCTTCTTCACCGGGCTTACTGACGATGAAATTTTGTCCATCCTGCACTGTGTCAGTGCAGCGAAAATCACCCGGCCCCGGGGCTCCTACATTTTCCGTGCCGGAGATTCCACGGAGGTCATGGGGCTCATGTTGTCCGGCTCCACCCTTGTGATACAGGAGGATCTTTGGGGACACCGCAATATCCTGTCCAAGTGCAATACCGGAGACTTTTTCGGGGAGCCTTACGCTGCCACCCCCGGTGCCATCCTGAATATCAGCGTGGTGGCAGAGGAGGATTGCGAGATCCTGCTGCTGAACGTCAAGCGGTTGCTCACCGCCTGCCCCACCGCCTGCGACCATCACCAGAAACTCATCCGCAATCTGGTCAGCGTTCTGGCAAACAAAATACTGCTTTTTAACGATAAGATCACCCATGTCAGCAAGCGCACCACCCGGGAAAAGCTGCTGTCCTACCTGTCCGCCGAATCCATCCGGCAGTCCTCCCTTTCCTTTGACATCCCCTTTGACCGTCAGCAGCTGGCGGATTTTCTCTGCGTGGAGCGTGCCGCCATGTCGGTGGAGCTTTCCAAGCTGCAAAAAGAAGGACTGTTGGTCACCAAACGGAATCATTTTGAGCTGTTGGCCCGCTGACCGCTTGGCACATTGCCTGCAAGCACCGGCTTCTTTGCGGAAACCGGTGTTTTTTTTGCAGTTGCACTTTTCCCGGGAGATTATTATACTTATCTTATAAAAAAGACCGGGTGCTGCAAGGGCAGGAGGGAAAGCGTATGGCACGGAACAAAACCGCACAGGGCGGCATCTCCCTGCGCCGCAAGGTCACGGCATGGCTTGCCGCGATTTTGCTGGTCACAATGCTTTCCACCGGCATTGCTACCATGGCAGGTCAATGGACGGTGCACTCCTTTGATACGCTGCTGGCCGACAACGCCGTCTGCTACACGGTGCAGAACGCCCTCAAGGACGAAGCACAGGCCTTTGCACGCTATGTGCGCCAGCCTACTTCTGAAACCGAGCAGGCCTATACCGCCGCCTGCGCTGCCGCCGAGCAGAGCCTTGCGGCCCTGCCCTTCGATTACGCCCGTATCGGCGAAGAACGCTATGCCCGTACATGGAACCTTTTACAGGGGTACGCGGGCTACCGGCAGGAGCGGGATGCCTTTTTGCAGCTTTCGCCCTCGGCAGATACCTATATTGAACAGATGTACCATGTGATGGCGCTGCAAGACTACCTTGCCGAGTATGCGCTGCGTCTGACACAGGCCACGCTGGAACAGGAAAACGCCCTTTACAGCAGCACGGCGACCCGCCTCCGGCATCTGCCGTGGCTGTATCTGGGGCTGTTCCTGACGGCGGCCGTGCTGATGCTGCTGCTCATCCGGGTGCTGAGCCGCGCGGTGGTGCGTCCGCTGCTGCGGTTGGCGCAGGCTTCCCGCAGCATTGCCGAGGGAGATTTTTCCAGCCCGGATCTTCCGGTGAAAAGCAGCGACGAGGTGGGGCGGCTGACGGCCACCTTCAACCAGATGAAACACGCCATGGCGCAGCAGCTGACCACGCAGCAGGCCTTGCACCGGGAAGAGGTGCGGAACCTTGCGCTGGAAAAGGATCTGGAACACACCCGGCTGGAGGTGCTTAAAAGTCAGGTAAACCCGCATTTTTTATTCAACACCCTGAACATGATCTCCTGCATGGCGCGGCTGGAGGATGCTTCCACCACCGACCAGATGATCGTGCATTTGGGCAGTTTGTTCCGGCACAACCTGCGCACCAAGCGCCAGCAGATCACGCTGGAAGAGGAACTGGACGGGCTGGAGGACTACATTTATCTGCAGCAGATGCGGTTTGATGGACGCATTACCGTAGAAAAAAGCATTCAGGTGCAGCCTGCGGCGGTTTTGGTACCGTCCTTTATGCTGCAGCCGGTGGTGGAAAACGCTTACTCGCACGGGCTCAAGTCCCGCGAGGAAGGCGGACGCATCCTGCTGCGGGCATGGATGCAGGGCAAGGTGCTGGTGCTCACGGTCGCGGACAACGGCAAGGGGATGACCCCAGAGGAGCTGGACGCCGTGCAAACCAAAATTGCCCAGAGCGAGCAGACCGGCCGCAGCATCGGCCTTGGCAACATTTCCCGCCGCATCGGGATGCTGTATCCGGGCGGTAAAATGCAGATGTACAGCCGTGCAGGTCATGGCACTGTGGTGCGGTTTGAACTGCCGCAAACGCAGCAGCCGGAAGAAAAGGAGGAGACGCTCTCGTGAAGTGCAAATTGCTGGTGGCAGAGGATGAATTGATCGAGCGCAAGGTGCTGTGCCGGACTTTGCAGAAGTATCTGGGAGATCTGATAAGCCTGTATGAGGCAAAAAACGGCAGAGAGGCTCTGGAAATTTTTTCTCGCGAAGTGCCGCAGGTGGCTGTGCTGGACATTGAAATGCCGGGTCTCACCGGGCTGGAGGTGGCGCGCAAGATCCGCGAAACGGACAAAAATTGCGCCATCCTGTTCCTGACCGGCTTTGATAAGTTCGACTACGCACGGCAGGCGATCTCTGTGCGGGCGCTGGACTATCTGCTCAAGCCCTACAACGAGCAGGAACTGGTATTCGCGGTGGAAGATGCCATCCGGCAGGTGTCGGTGCAGCTGCCTGCCCGCCCAGCACAGCCCTCTGCGCCTGCAGAGCCTGTCCGCCGGGAAGAGGACGAGGATATGCGTACCGCCATCATCCGGGCAGAGATCAGCCGCTTCATCGACGCTCACTATGGGGAGGATATCTCCATGCAGGATGCCGCCGCTGCGCTGCGCTACTCGGACGCCTACTTCTGCAAGCTGTTCAAGCAGTGCTTTAAGGTGAACTTTTCGGCCTACCTGAACGAATACCGGGTGAACAGGGCGCGCCAGCTGATTTTGGACCCGCGCCTGAGCCTGAAGGATATCGGCGCTGCTGTGGGTTACAGCGACGCCAACTATTTTACAAGGGTGTTCAAGCGCCTGACCGGCCAGACCCCTTCGGAATACCGCATGGCCGCAGCGGAAAAAGCGGTACAGGGATAAATCGGATCCAAAAGAAGCGCTCGTTCTTTCCTGCCTGTCAGCAGGAGAGGAACGAGTGCTTCTTTATTTTTGCCAGTTTCTTTCGTCCGCAAAACACAAAAATTGTACTTGGATACAACAAAGACAAAATCGTACTGCGTTTCACAAAATAATCCGGTTTCGCAAAAATGAACGGTTTGTTAAACTATAATCATAGAAAAACGCGAAAAGAGAGGATGCCATTCATGAAGAGAAGAACGTTTCTGTCGTTGATGGGCGCAGCGGCACTGACCAGCAGCATGATGCTTACCGGCTGCGGCGCCGGCTCCGATGACGACCGCAAGATCGTGCGCATCGGCCATGTGCAATCCCAGACCCACCCGGATCATCTGGGACTGGAAGCCTTCGCCAACTATATCAACGAGAAGCTGGGCGACAAGTACCGCGTGGAGGTGTACCCCAGCGAGCTGCTGGGCTCCCAGACCGAAATGGTGCAGCTGACCCAGACCGGTGCCATCGACTTTGTGGTGGCGTCCAATGCCATTATGGAGACCTTCAGCGCCAAATACCAGATCTTCAACCTGCCTTACCTGTTCTCCAGCGTGGAAGCCTACCACGAGGCGATGGATGACCCCGAGGTGACGGACCCCATTTTCAAGACCACTTCCAAGGCCGGTCTGGAAACGGTGGCGTGGCTGGATGCCGGTACCCGCAACTTCTACACCATCAAGACCCCCATCAACCAGCCCTCCGACCTGAAGGGTCTGAAGATCCGCGTGCAGCAGTCGCCCACCAATGTGGAAATGATGCGTCTGCTGGGCGGAACGGCTACTCCCATGGGTTTCGGCGATGTGTACACCGCATTGCAGGCCGGTATTCTGGATGGTGCCGAGAACAACGAGCTGGCACTGACCGATAACGGTCACGGTGATATCTGCAAGTATTACTCCTACGATATGCACCAGATGGTGCCGGACCTGCTGGTGGCAAACTACGCCTTCCTGAACGAACTCAGCGAAGAGGAGCGCGCGATCTTTGAAGAGGGCTTCCAGATCGTGAAGCGCACCGAGCAGGACGCCTGGGAGGATGCTGTGGCTGAGGCGAAAGATAAGGCCGAGAATGAGCAGCACGTCAACTTTATTTACCCGGACACTGCACCGTTTCAGGAGGCTATGGCTCCCCTGCACGATTCCGTGCTGGCAGCAAACCCGGACTTGCAGCCCATTTATGACCTGATTCAGCAGCACAACGCTGCCCATACTGCGGATTGAGGAGGAGCATCATGGAAAAACTGAGAAATACCCTGAACAAGGTGCTCAACCTGCTGGCAGGTCTGAGCATGACAGTCATGGTGGTGCTGACCACCTATCAGGTCATCGTGCGTTACATCTTCAACTCTCCCTCCACATGGTCGGAAGAGCTGGTGGGTTATCTGTTCGGCTGGAGCACCATGCTGGGCGCCACCATCGTCTCCGGCGAGCGCGGCCACATGAACATCCCCGTGCTGGTGGACCGGTTCAACCCCATCATGCGCAAGGCGTTCCATATCTTTGCCGAGGTCATCGCCTTCCTCTTCTCCGCGACCATTCTGGTGTTCGGCGGTTTTCAGGTGTCCCAGCTGGCTATGGGACAGCAGACCTCCTCGCTGGGCGTAGCCGTGGGCGTGTTCTACTGGGTCATGCCCATCTGCGGCGTGATCATTCTGGTGTATTCCGTGCTGAACATTATCGGTATCGCCAACGGCTCCATCTGTCTGGATACCCCGGAAGATGCAGACTTTGCAAAAGCGGAAGCCGAAATGGCTGCCGATGCCGACAAGGAAAACAAGGAGGACTAAGCTGTGGCAATTCAAGCGTTACTCGTAATTCTGGCAGTGCTGCTGGTGCTGCTGTTCCTCGGCGTGCCCATCTCGTACGCCATTGCAGTCTCTTCCCTGACTGCCATCCTTTCTTCCATTGATCTGAACGTAGCCGTGCTGACCGCTGCCCAGCGCACCTTTGTGGGCATGAGCAAGTTCAGCCTGACCGCCATCCCGTTCTTTATTCTGGCCGGCAACATCATGAATCAGGGCGGCATCGCCAAGCGTCTGGTGGATTTCGTCATGGCCATTCTGGGCAAGCTGCCTGGCGCACTGCTGGTGACCAACATCGGCACCAACGCCCTGTTCGGTGCCATCTCCGGCTCTGCATCCGCTGCGGCGGCTGCTGTTGGCTCCATGATCCGCGACGGTGCCGACGAGCAGGGCTACGACCCCGCCGTGACCGCTGCCACCAACGCCGCTTCCTCCTGCTCCGGTTTGCTGATTCCTCCGTCCAACGCCCTGATCACCTACTCTCTGGCGTCCGGCGGCACCTCTGTGGCTGCGCTGTTCATGGCTGGTTACATCCCCGGCATCATCTGGGCACTGTGCTGCTGCGTGGTGGGCGTGCTGCTGGCGGTCAAGCTGGGCTATAAAGGCACCCCCGGCAAATTTGACTGGAAAAATCTCGGCGTCTGCACCCTGCGCGCTCTGCCTTCACTCTCCCTGATCATCGTGGTCATTGGCGGCATCATCGGCGGCGTGTTCTCTGCCACCGAAGGCTCTGCCATTGCCGTTGTCTATGCCCTGATCCTTGCTTTCTGCTACCGCTCCATCAACCTGAAAAGCCTGTGGAAGATCATCGTGGACTCTGCCAAGATGTCCGGCATGGTGGTGTTCCTTGTGGGTGTTTCCAACATTCTGGGCTGGGTCATGGCCTTTTTGCAGATCCCGGATGCTGTGGCGGCAGCCCTGCTGAGCCTGACCAGCAATAAGTACATCATCCTGCTCATCATGAACGTGATCCTGCTGGTGTCCGGCACCTTCATGGATGTGACCCCGGCCATCCTCATCTTCACCCCGCTGTTTTTGCCCATCTGCCAGAGTTTTGGCATGAGCACCATCCAGTTCGGTCTGATCCTCGTGTACAACCTGTGCATCGGCAACATCACGCCGCCCGTGGGCAACGCCCTGTTTGTTGGTATCAAGGTGGGCCGTACCTCGCTTTCCAAGGTCATGCCGTACATGCTTATGTACTATGTGGCCATCATCGGCGGCCTGCTGCTGGTCACCTTTATCCCGGCAGTGTCTACCGCACTGCCGCAGGCAATGGGCCTGATGTAACTGAGACATCTCCTTTTTCTTCTCCTAAAAGGTGGTACCTGCTTTGCGGCGGGCACCGCCTTTTCTTGTCTCTTGCACAAAGGCAGTCTTGTGCGCTATACTATCTGCAAAGGGAGGGAGACACCATGCGCAGACGGACCTTTTTAGCCGGGCTGGGCTTTGCAGCCTTGCAGCTGGCAGGCTGTGGCGCAAAGCCGCAGACCACACCGGACTATGTGCTGACCTATGCCGACAACCAGCCCGCCGGGTACCCCACTACACAGGGCGCGCAGTATTTTGCAGACCTTGTGCAGCAGCAGACCGGGGGCAAGGTGGTCATTCAGGTCAAAGCGAACGGCGAGTACGGCTCGGAACAGCAGGTGTGGGAGCAGCTTGCCATTGGCGGCGTAGATTTTGCGCGTGTGTCGCTTTCGGCGGCCACAGACGATCTGCCCCGGCTCAACGTACTGCTGCTGCCGTATCTCTACCGGAATGCCGACCATATGTGGCGTGTGCTGGATGGCAGCATCGGAGCAGAATTTTTGCAGGACTTTACCGCGCATGGGCGGGTGGGCCTGAGCTGGTACGACGCGGGTGCCCGCTCGTTCTATGCCCGTCAGCCGGTGCGCAGCCTGAACGATCTGCAGGGCAAGACCATCCGCGTGCAGGATTCGCAGATCGTGATCGACATGATCCGTCTGCTGGGCGCGGTGCCGGAGACCACGGCTTACAGCGACGTGTACTCGGCGTTTGAGACCGGGCAGATCGATGCCGCCGAAAACAACTGGCCGGCCTACTATTCCATGGAGCACTACAAGGTGGCGCGGTACTACATGGCCGATGAGCACAGCCGCGTACCGGAGGTGCAGCTGGCTTCCGGCCGCACATGGGATGCACTGCCGGAGGAATACCAGCAGATTCTGCGGAAATGCGCCCGGGCATCGGCGCAATACGAGCGCCAGCTCTGGGCACAGGAAGAAACTGCTGCCCGAGAAGCGGCATTGGCTGGCGGGTGCCGGGAACTGCCGCTGCCCGAAGAGGAAATGCAGAACTTCCGGCAGTTGGTACAGCCGCTGTACCGGAAATACTGTGCCGACTATCTGCCGCTGGTGGAAGAGATACAGGCAGAATGACAACAGAGAAAGTCCTTTGAGGGTGCAGGGAACTGCTCCCCACCATCGTGCGCGATTTTCAGGCGGTCATCTCCAAGGAGATCAAGGAGTTGCTGCTGGAAAAGCGGAGAGCGGCTTTTATACCGTTCTCCGCGCTTTGTTCTTATTTTATCTTCGGTGTTTCCTTTCGCTGCCGGGTGGATCTCAGATATTCCAGCAGCGTCTGGCTCACCACCGAGCTTGCCGTCTTGGAAAACGCCAGCCCCAATGTCCGGCAGCAGACAGGCTCCAGCGGGCGGGATACCACACCGGGGCAGCCGAACGCCTGCATCACCAGTTCCTGCGAGATGGTCACGCCCAGCCCGCTGCGCACGAACGCCATGATGAGGGTATCGTCCCGGAAGCTGTAAAAAATATTCGGCTTCACCGGGCATTTGAGCATCAGGTGCTGGATGTCGTTATCGCAGCCGGGCGTTTCGATGATGAGCGGATACTGAAACAGCTGCGGCAGGGTCACACTGGAATGTGCAGCCAGCGGATGCCCCTCCGGGAACACAGCGCACAGCGGGTCGTCCCGGAGCGGGTAGAATTTCAGGTCGTCTGCCACAATGGACGAGAGGAAACCGCAGTCCACCTGCCCACGGATGATCCATTCCCGGATCTCATCATAGTTGCCGTCCAGAATTTCTATCTTCACCTTCGGGTAGTTTTCCTTGAAATAATGCACGACTTCCGGCATCCAGAGGGTGGTGATGCTAGAAATGCTGCCCACCCGCAGCTTGCCCTCCACCTTGTGGTTGATATTGAACGCCGCCTGCCGCAGCCGGGTCTTCTGGTTGGCCAACTCCCGGATGTAGGGCAAAAGGCGGGTGCCGTTATCTGTCAGGGTCACGCCCCGGTTGATGCGGGCGAACAGCTGCACGCCCAATTCCTCTTCCAGCCCTGCCATCATCTGGCTGATGCCGGATTGGGTATAGTTCAGTGCCTCCGCTGCTTTGGAAAAACTGCCCGTTTCGCATACTTTCAAGAATATCTCGTATCGGTCTTTCTGTTCCCGCATTGCAAGCGCTCCATAAGTAAAATTTATAGGTCGTAGTAATTTTATTGGGTTTACTGATATGATACTTCATGTTATCCTATATTACAATAGGTTTTTAGGATAGGAGTTTGAGAATCATGGAAAAGAAAGCAAGCAGTTTCTCCGGACAAATCGGATTTGTCCTTGCTGCCGCCGGAAGTGCGGTGGGTGTCGGCAACCTGTGGCGGTTCCCGTACCTTGCCGCAAAGGATGGCGGCGGTTTGTTTTTGCTGGTGTATCTGGTGCTGGTGCTGACATTCGGTTTTACCCTGCTCACCTCGGATATCGCCATCGGACGCCGCACCAAGCAGAGTGCCATCCGCGCCTACGAGACCATGCGCCCCAAGTGGAAATTCCTCGGCATCTTGACCTTTCTGGTGCCGGTTCTGATCATGACCTACTACGCCGTCATCGGCGGGTGGATCACGAAATATGCGGTGGTCTACCTCACCGGGCAGTCTGCCGCCGCTGCGGAGGACGGCTATTTTACCAGCTTCATCACCTCGCCGGTGTCGCCTGTGGTGTTCGCTCTGCTGTTCATGGGCGTGACGGCTTTCATCGTGTACAACGGCGTGGAGGGCGGCATTGAGCGGGTGTCCCGCTACATGATGCCCATCCTGCTGGTGCTGGTAGTCGTGATCGCTGGTTACGCCCTCACCCTGCGCCATGAGGACGCTTCCGGTCAGATGCGCACCGGTATGGAAGGGCTGCGCTACTACCTGACCCCGCACATGGAAGGGCTGACCGTCAGCCGCTTTTTGCAGATCTTGCTGGACGCCATGAGCCAGCTGTTCTTCTCCCTCAGCGTGTCCATGGGCATTATGATCACCTACGGTTCCTACGTCAAACCGGACGTAGACCTGAACAAAGCGGTGAATCAGATTGAGATCTTCGATACCGGTGTGGCTCTGCTGGCCGGTGCCATGATCATTCCTGCCGTGTATGTGTTCTCCGGCACCGAGGGCATGAGCGCAGGCCCCAGCCTGATGTTCGTCTCACTGCCCAAGGTGTTTGCCGCTATGGGCAAGGCCGGTACTTTCGTGGGCATCCTGTTCTTTGTCACTGCTATTTTTGCCACTCTCACTTCCTGCATCTCGGTACTGGAATCCATCACCGCCAACTGCATGGAGATCTTCCACTCGGGCCGCAAAAAGACTGTGCTGGTGCTGACGGTCATTTATCTGGCCGCGTCCGCCATCATTGCGCTGGGTTACAGCATCTTCTATTTTGAGGTGCAGCTGCCCAACGGCTCTGCGGCTCAGCTGCTGGATATCATGGACTACGTCAGCAACAGCGTTATGATGCCTTTCATCGCCCTGCTGTCCACCATCCTGATCGGCTGGGTCATGACACCGGATTACGTCATTGACGAGATGCAGCGGGGCGGCAAGACCTTCCGCCGCAAGAAGCTCTACCGGGTGATGATCCGCTATGTTGCCCCGGTGATGATGCTGGTGCTGTTTTTGCAGTCCACCGGGATCCTTGCTTAAAAGGCTACTCTTCCATGTATCAGGACGTAAACTTCTGCATTCCCACGGAAGTTGACGCCATTGAGGGTGCATATAAGTACCGGAAAGACTGATGATGCCAGTTTTAGCGGATGGTTCTGCGGAGCCATCCGTTTTTTCTTGCTCTAATCGCATTTTTCTGTTTTCTCTTGACGATGCACCGCCAATGGAGTAGGATGGTGCTGCAAAAATGAATTGCAAAAGAGGAGATCCAAATGCAAATCAGCCTTTTATTGATGCAGCAGATTGCGCAGCTATTTCTGGTTCTGCTGATGGGATATGCCGTTGTAAAAACCGGCTTGTTGAAGGCATCGGACAGTAAGGTGCTGTCTGTGGTCTTTGTCTATCTGGTCATGCCTTGTGTCGTTCTGAACGCCTTTCAGATCAAGGATACACCGGAGATTCGCACCGGACTGCTTTATTCCATGGGCATCGCCGTTGGAATGCACGTTGTATTTCTGCTTCTGAATGCGCTGTTCCGCAAAGCTCTCAAGCTGGACGCCGTGGAGCAGGTCAATATCATTTACAGCAATGCCGCCGCGCTGGTCATCCCCATTGTGCAGGCCCTGCTGGGGGAGGAATATGTTGTCTACTCCTGCGCCTTTGTCATTGTACAGCTGGTACTGCTCTGGACCCATGCAAGTGCCTGCCTGCAGGGGTCTGCCCAGCTGGAATGGCGCAAGCTCCTTACCAATGTCAATCTGATCGCCATTGCAGCCGGTGCGCTGCTGTACCTGCTGCACGTCTCGCTGCCCGCCCCGATCACCAGCACACTGAGCAGTGTCGGCAATATGATCGGCCCCATGGGAATGCTGCTGGCAGGCATGGCCATTGCGGAAGTGCCCCTGAAAAAGGTTTTCTGCACCCCGCGCAACTATCTGCCGGTGTTTCTGCGTCTGCTGGGTGTTCCGCTGGTCATTGTCTTGCTGCTTTGGGCAGTTCACGCATCCCTTTGGATCCCGGACGGCAAGTCCATCCTGATGACGGTCTACCTTTCTGCCATTACCCCCGCCTGTGCAACGGTCACCTCCATGGCACAGCTCTATGACCGGGATGCTTCTCATTCCAGCGCGATCTATGTCCTGAGCACGCTGCTTTCCATCCTGACCATGCCGCTGATGATCGGGTCGTTTGAGCTGTTGCTCTGAAATACGGAAAAAGGCCGTCCGGCACCGCAGCAGGGCAGCCTTTACAACTACAAGGATGTGTCTCTATGAAACTACTCAAACAATTCATTCAGCAGGAAACGGTCCTCACCGCAGCCGCTGTGCTGGCCGTTGTCTCCGCCTTCTTTGTTCCGCCGGATGCGCAGTATCTCGGCTACATCGACCTGCGCACGCTGGCGATCCTGTTTTCCCTGATGACGGTCATGGCCGGGCTGCGGCGGCAGGGCTTTTTTGATGGACTGGGACGGGCATTGCTGTCCCGCACCCACAGCACCTTTCAGCTGACACTGGTACTGGTCGGGTTGTGCTTTTTCGGAAGCATGTTCATCACCAACGATGTTTCCCTGCTGACCTTCGTTCCCTTTACGTTCGTGGTTCTGAGCCGTCTGGGAGCGGATGTCCGCCGCGCTCTTCTGATCCCGGTGGTCTGTATGCAGACCATTGCGGCAAACCTTGGCAGTATGCTGACCCCCATCGGCAACCCGCAGAACCTCTATCTTTACGGAAAAAGCGGCATGAGCATCGGTGGATTTGTTCTTCTTATGCTGCCCTACACCCTGGTCTCTCTGCTCCTGCTGCTGGCTTGGGCAGCGCTGGTCTGCCGGAAAACGTCTACCGCCCTCTCCGTGGACGAGCTTGTTTCTTCTGCATCTCAGGGGGATCAGAAAATTATCCTGCTGTATCTGGTTCTGTTTGCCGTTTGCCTGCTGTCCGTGATCCGGGTGTTGCCCTATGGCATTGCCTTTGCCGCTGTACTCGTCTGCGCCCTTTTTGCAGACCCGCACACCTTACGGGCAGTGGACTATTCCCTGCTTTTGACCTTTGTGGCTTTTTTCATCTTCATTGGCAATCTGGGGCGCATTCCGGCCTTTTCCGGCTGGCTGCAGGAGTTTCTGACCGGCCGGGAAGTTCTGGTGGCGGTTCTTGCTTCGCAGGTCACCAGTAATGTTCCCGCCGCCCTGCTGCTGTCCGGGTTCACGGCAGAGACACAAGCCCTCATCATCGGCACCAATCTGGGAGGTCTTGGCACTTTGATCGCATCCATGGCCAGTCTTATTTCCTACCGGCAGATCGCACGGGAACTGCCACAGGGGAAGAAGCAGTATTTTGGGCTGTTCACCCTGTCCAACCTGATCTTTCTTGCGATCCTGCTGGGCGTGTGGTTCTTGCTCCGTTGACCATGGCAGATGACTTATGGTTTTTCTATAAAGCTAAAAAAGGGGAGTTCCGTCACGGACGAAGATCCGGGCAGAGCTCCCTTTGGTTTTATCGTATACAGTTATCAAGTAAAGAATAAAAGTTTTGCAAAACAACCACTACAAAGCTCAAATCGTAAGCGGTCAACTGCTTTTGAAAAGAGCCGGCAAACAGCACCCACATCCCCATGGGCATCCCGGCATATTTCATTGTCTGTCTCCAAATCCGATCTTCACGATCTGCATTTTCATCCCGTTGTCCCCGACCTTGGCGAGAAACCGGAAAAAGCCGCTGACAGAAGGATCTTTCAAATCGTTGTACCCCATCATATAGCCCCTGCTGGATACTTGCAAACGGTTGTCCCATGGGGAAAGCTCGCTTTTCGCATCCGAAACCGCGAAATATGCCCCCAC
>ENA-OYYQ01000201-OYYQ01000201.1-human-gut-metagenome-genome-assembly--contig:-NODE-201-length-34105-cov-6.180088_pt1 | contig 34105 bp, 26 predicted proteins | sample MGYA00243252_ERZ653455 | MGnify/ENA primary metagenome ERZ653455 (study PRJEB26926, sample SAMN06164940) | human gut metagenome | biome: ENVO:00009003; feature: ENVO:2100002; material: ENVO:00002003...
CCCGTATCTTCTTCCCAGCGGGCTCCTCTCCTCCGCGCAGATCGATCAACAGCCCGACGATGGCGTTCTGATCGACGCGTCTCTGGATGCCGCCGAGAGCACAGGGCCGGTCGAGCAGGCGCTCGATGCCCTGTGCTCCCTCGATGAGCGATTCTGCGCCGGGGAGCTCTCTGTCTCCGAGCTTGTCTCGCAAGCTGTCTCCGCTGTGCGCGGCGTTGAGGATCACTTGATCTTCGACCACGGCGTCGCCTCCTCGAGGTCGCGCGCCTTCGAGCGCGTCGTGGGCGCGGTCCTTGCCGACGCAGGCTCTTCTTATGGCATCGAGCTTTCGAGGAAGGTCGCTTTTCTACTGGCCCAGGAGATTTGCCTGCAGTTGTGGCCGGGTATCGGCCTGGCTAAGCGAAAGTCTGCCTGTGCGGAGCAAATCTCCCATCTCCTCGGTGCCGTGACCTCCGAATTGCCGTTTGCCTCGAGTGTCTCCGATCAGGTCGCCGCAGACGTGGAAGGGGCGCTGGGAATCTCGCTCGATCACTTCACGAAGACGCTTCTGACGCTGTGCGTCGCATCGGAGTCTCGCGATGCGAAGGCCCTTCGGACGCTCTGCGTCATCTTGTCCCACGGCTACTCAACGGCGACGAGCATCGCCGACGCGGCGAACCGTATGCTCGGCATGCATGTGTACGAGGCTGTCGACATGCCCTACGACCAGCAGCTGAAGGACATCGTCGGTCCGCTCCAGCGCCTCGTCGACCGCCATTCCTACTGCACCGGGGTCGTGTTCCTCGTCGACATGGGCTCCTTGGAGGAGGCCTATAAGGCCCTCGAGAACGTTACCGACTCCACTATCGGCGTGGTGAACAACGTCTCTACCGGTCTTGCGCTCGAGATCGGGGTCGGGCTGCTCGGCGGCAAGTCCATCGCCGAGGTTCTTGGCGATGCGACCGCCGCGTGCGTGACGCACTGCAAGGTGATCGAGCGCGTCAACCGTGAGGACGCCATCGTCTTCTGCTCCGAGTCCGGGGTCGACGCCGCGGAGAGGATACGCCAGCTCGTCTCGCAGAGCCTCCCGCGCACCATAGGCGCGCGCCTGCTCACGAGGCCCTTCAAGCAGCTCGTCGCGAACGGGTCGAACGACGCCGTTTTCTCCGAGCACCGCGTCTGCGCCGTCATCGGCACGGGAGACCCCGGGGTCGCCTCCGTCCCCTTCGTCGCCCTCGAGGACATCATGTCGACGGCGTCCGCCTCTAAGGTTGATGCCGTGTTCGGCAGGTGGCTTGACGCTTCCGAGCTCTCTTCTTTCCACGAGAAGCTGCTCTCGAACATGACGCTGCAGAACGTCATCCGCTCCATCACCATCCTCGACCCGGAGCGGCTATTCCATGAGATCGAGAGCGCCGTGCACGAGCTTCAGCGCAGGACAGGCGAGAAGATCGGCAGCAACGCCATCATTGGGCTCTACGTTCACCTCTGCTGTCTCGTCGAGCGCCTTGTTACCAGAAACCCCATTGAGACCTACGTTGGCCAGGACCGCTTCGAGGAGGAACGCGCCGATTTCATCGAGTCCTTCAGGCAGAGCTTCTCGAGCATCTCGACGCGCTATCGCGTAGAGGTTCCCGTAAGCGAGATCGCATATGTCTTCGACTACATAAGCGTGAGCGCCGCCCCGGCGCGAGAAGAGCGCCTCGGCTCCTCGGACCTCCTGCTCGACGAGTGACCTTCCCCGCGCCGCCGCAAGCTGACCGCGCGTCCTCAATAATCCGATAACCCCTTGCCCGGCGCGAATCCGGATAGCGCCGAGGCAGTACCGAACGCAAAACTTCATTTGATAGGAGCAAACATGAGTGTTGTTATGGCACGAATCGACAATCGCCTGCTTCACGGCATCATCGTGACGCAGTGGGCCCCGGTGTCGGGCGCGACCCGAGTCATGGTCATCGACGACAAGGTCGCCGGCGACGAGGTCCTGAAGTCCACCATGAGGATGGCGCGCCCCGCGGGCATGGCCGTTTCGATCATCTCCGAGCAGACCGCGCTCAAGAACTTCGCCGCGGGCAAGTACGACCGCGAGAAGGTCTTCGTCATCGCCAAGGAGCCCGAGACGATGCTTCGCCTGGTCGAGTCGGGCGTCGAGCTCCCGTCGCTGGTCGTCGGCGGCTCGCTCGTCAAGGAGGACGGCATCCAGCTCACCCAGCGCGCCTACGCCTCCGCCGAGAACGTCCAGAGCTACAAGGCGCTCATCGCCCGTGGCGTCAAGGTGACGGCCCAGTTCGTGCCCGCCGACAAGCCCGTCTCCGTCGCAGACCTCATCTAAGGGGGAAATATGGTCAACTTCACTATCCTGCAGGTCGTCCTTTTGACCCTGCTGGCCTTCATCAAGCACGTGGACTACTACGGCATCCCGATGATCTTCGTCAATTACGCCGTTTTCTGGGGCCTCATCACCGGAGTCGTCATGGGCGACTGGAAGACCGGCCTTGTCATCGGCGGCACCATTCAGCTCATGCAGCTTGGCGTCGCGGGCTTCGGCGGCTCCTCCATTCCCGACTACGGCACGATGGCCATCATCGCCACCGCCTACGGCGTGACCCTGGGCTCCGACACGGGCCTCGCCATCGGCCTGCCGGTCGGCATGCTCGGCATCCAGCTCGACGTCGTCGCCAAGATCCTCAACGGCTTTGTCGTCGAGAAGTCCCAGAAGTTCTGCAACGAGGGTAAGTTCAATCAGATGAACGCCATCCTGTGGGTCTGCCCCGCGCTCTTCGGCCTGTGCGCCGCCCTGCCCGTCTTTGTCTCCGTGACGCTCGGCCAGCCCGCCGTCAACTGGCTCCTCGAGGTCATGCCCCAGTGGTTCCTCTCCGGCCTCACCCTCGCCGGCAAGATGCTCCCGGCCGTCGGTATCGCCATGCTGCTCCGCTACATGCCAACCGCCAAGTACTTCCAGTACCTGCTCGCCGGCTTCTTCCTCTCGGCCTTCCTGAACGTGCCCATCATCGGCGCCGCCATCGTCGGCGTTGCCCTCGCGATTGCGTTCTACCAGCGTGCCGAGAGGGACACCGAGCTCGCCGCCCACGCTTCCGCAGACGCCTTCATCGGAGAGGATGAGTAACCATGGAAAACGAGAACATCACCGCCGTCGCCGAGGGCAAGCCCTCCGGCTACAAGGTCACCAAGAAGGACCTGCGCAACGCGAACTGGCGCTGGCTCATGAGCGTGTGCACCTTCAACTACCAGACCCAGCAGGGCGCCTCAGTCGCCTACGCCCTCTCGCCGGTCCTGAGGAAGATCTACACGAACGACGAGGACTATAAGCAAGCGCTCAACAACCACTTCCGCTACTACAACACCCAGCCTTGGCTCGCCGCCATCATTCTTGGCGCCTGCGTGGCCATGGAGGAGCGCGACGGCCTAGCGGCGGCGGACGCCGTCCAAGACCTGAAGATCGGCACCATGGGACCGCTCGCCGGCGTCGGCGACTCCCTGCTCATGACCATGATCCCGACCATCATGGGCTCCATCGCCGCCTACATGGCCATCGAGGGCAACCCCGTGGGAGCCGGCATCTGGTTCGCGCTCATCCTGGCCATCTTCTGGGTCCGCATGCACGCCCTCGAGTTCGGCTACAAGCAGGGCGTGAAGCTCGTCACCGACTTCAGCGAGAAGCTTCCCAACCTCACTGCCGCCGCCTCCGTGCTCGGCCTCACCGTGGTCGGCTGCCTCATCGCCTCGGTCATCGGCGTCACCTGCCCGATTAGCTTCAGCTTCGGCGACGTCGCGATGGAGATTCAGCCGCTGCTCGACAAGATCCTGCCTGCCATGATCCCCGCCGCCATCACGGGAAGCGCGTATTACCTTCTTACCAAGAAGAACGCGAGCATGACGGCCCTCATCCTCGTGGTGATCGTCCTCGCGATGGTCGCCTCCGCCGCCGGCATCCTCGCCTAGCTTCGACCCAAGAGATTGGTGAATCAATGAGAAAGATAGTTGTGGCGAGCCATTCCCTTCTCGCCCAGGGCTTCAAGGACACCCTCGAGTTCCTTACGGGTAAGGGCGACGCCGTCAACGCCGTGTGCGCCTACGTGAACGACAACGGCGAGGGGCTCGACGCGGCGGTCGAGGCGGCTCTTTCGGGCACTGACGAGGTCGTCGTCCTCACCGACGCGTACGGCGGCAGCGTGAACCAGCGCTTTTCCCGCTTCGCCTCCGACCGGATCCACGTGATCGCGGGTGTCAACCTCCCGCTCGCCATGACGGTCGCGCTCGCGCGCCCCGACGAGAAACTCGACTTCGACGCCCTCGTCAACGAGGCGCGCCAGCAGATCATCTACGTGAACGGTGCCAGTTCCGCCGAGTGCGACGACGACGAATAGAGGAGGTCGACGATGAGAGAGTTCCTTAAGGACGTGTGGATGCACGGCGGTGAGGAAAGCCGCGCCATCACCCCCGAGAACATCACGGGCGAGAAGGGCCGCGCCGCCATGTCGGCCAGCCACCTCGGCGTCGGCCGCAAGGGCTCGTGTTGCGTGCCCCTTGAGTCCGGCGAGACCATCACGCTCGCGGACATCGAGGGCCCCGGCATCATCCGCCACATCTGGATGACCGTCCCCGACAAGACCGCCGCCGGCAGCTTCGTCATGCGTGACCTCGTGCTGCGCTTCTACTGGGACGACGAGGAGACCCCCTCGGTCGAGTGCCCTGTCGGCGACTTCTTCTGCAACGGCTTCGGTGAGCGCGCCATCGTCAACTCGATGCCCATCTGCGTGAACCCGACGGGCGGCATGAACTGCTACTTCGAGATGCCCTTCAGGAAGCACGCCAAGGTCACGCTTACGAGCGAGCACCCCGGGTTCATTAAGTACATCTTCTACACGTTCAACTACGCGCTCACCGACGTGCCGGACGACGCCATGTACTTCCACGCCCGCTTTAACCGCGAGCGCAGCACCCGCAGGGGCGTCGACTACACCGTGCTCGACGGCGTGCGCGGCAAGGGCTACTACGTCGGCACCTACATGGCCCTGTGCGCCCTGGAGCGCTATTGGTGGGGCGAGGGCGAGATGAAGTTCTTCCTCGACGGCGACGAGGAGTTCCCCACGGTCACCTCGACGGGAGCCGAGGACTACTTCGGCGGTGCCTGGGCCTTCCTCGACAGGCCGCCCCACGCGCTGCCCGAGGCGCAGTGCTTCAACACGCTGTTCGCCGGCTACCCGTACCGCTCGACGCGCGACGCCACGCGCGACCGCTTCAGCGCGGGCAAGCCGAACCCGAATCCGATGCTCGCGACTAACGACGACGCGCTGCCCAGGCACGGCCTCTACAGGTGGCACCTTCCCGACCCGATCTCGTTCAAGGAGGACCTGCGCGTGACGTTCCAGGACCTCGGCAACGACGACATCAAGCTCTACGAGCGCGAGGACGACATCTCCACCGTCGCCTACTGGTACCAAAGCGAGCCGCACGCCGTGCTCGCCCCGTTTGCCGCAAGGCAGGACCGCGTGCCCAGGTAGGGTCGCCTCGAAACAAGCCAACGTTATGGGCGCCCGCGGTTGACCATGACTGTGGGCGTCCCTTTGTAAGGAGGATCACATGAGCGAAAAGCAAATGAGGCTCGGCGCCCTCGAAGCCGGCGGGACCAAGATGGTCTGTGCCGTGGTGTCCGGCGACGGCGAGGTCCTCGACCGTATGGAGACCCCGACGCTTACGCCCGCCGAGACCGTCCCGCAGATGATCGAGTGGTTCACCGCCCGCGATGTGGACGCGTTGGGCATCGGCGCCTTCGGCCCGACCTGCGTCGACCCCAACGACGAGCGCTACGGCTCCATCCTCCAGACGCCCAAGCTCGCGTGGCGAGGCCATGGTCTTCGCGCCGCGTTCGCCGACGCCCTCGGGATTCCGGTGGCCTACGACACGGACGTGAACGTTGCCTGCCTCGGCGAAGTGGTCTTCGGCTGCTGCAGGGGGCTCGAGGACGCCGTCTACGTGACCATCGGCACCGGCGTGGGCGCGGGCGTCATGTGCGCGGGCAGACTCCTTCACGGCATGCTGCACCCCGAGGCCGGTCACATGCTGGTAAGGACCCGTCCCACCGAGGAGGGACGCTGCGTCTGCCCGAGCCACGCGAGCTGTCTCGAGGGGCTCGCCTCCGGCCCCGCCATCGCCGCGCGCTGGGGAAAGCCCGCGGCCGAGCTCGCGGACAACGATGAGGTGTGGGCGCTCGAGGGGGATTATCTGGGGCAGATGTGCGCGAACCTCGTGCTCATGTACTCGCCTCGCCGCATCGTCCTCGGCGGCGGCGTGATGCACCAGGAGCAGCTCTACGGCATCGTCCGCAAGAAGACCCTCGAATATCTGGGTGGCTACATCCAGACCGCCGAGCTTAAGGACATGGAGAGCTACATCTGCGCCCCGGGCTGCGGCGGCGACCAAGGAATCCTCGGCGCGGCCGAGCTGGCAAGAAGGGCGCTCGCGTAACTTGCGCTCTCTCCGCCATACAACGCGTTAAGAAAAGACGAGCGCTTCTTGCCAATTGAGCGGCAAGAAGTGCTCGTCTTTTGCATTTGTTTTTGGGGCAGGACGCCCCGCCTCCGCTAGAGTCCCTGGACCGCCACACCCACGAGGTTTGGACCGGTGTGGACAAGAAGCGCGGGGCTGATGTCGGAGCGGACGACCTCCACCGCGTTGGCCACGCACTCGCACAGGGCCTGCTCCATGCGGTCGTAGAGGTCGGCGTGGGCCGAGGTGCGGCTCGCGGCAAAGCGCACCTTGGGGTGCTTCTCGACGATGGCGGCGATGAGCTTGACCTCGGTGCGATGCGGTACTTGCACAGCCATTTCGTGTACGCGAGGCTGTTGGCTTTCTGGGCCACAGCAATCACCTTCCCCCTAGTATGATGACCTGAACAATCCTCATGCTAGGGGGAAGGTTTTTGTCGCGTAGCGGAAATTGGCCTCCACCCGCTGAGCGGGTGGCTTTCTATGCCGCGCGTGCCGCGCGGCACGGACTAAAGTCCATGAATAAAAACGAGGAAGGCCACGTCCGGCCTCCCTCGCAAAGGGTCTCTGATTACTCCCACTCATTGGGGACAGACTTAAATGAGTGCTCTTGAAATGCCGGCGCCTGGGGACGTTCTTTTTCTGTCTGCAGTTTGGAACGTTCCTTTTCTGTCGGCAGTTTGGGACGGTCCTTAGAGCTGCAGCGCGCCATGAGCGAAGGCGAAGCGGATCATCCTGTCTTTTGAGTTCTAAGCATAAGCCCCTGTCTCTGAGCAATGACCGGTTCGCATTTGTGCGTATTTGCGTGCGTGGGATTGCGTGAATATGCGTATAGATGCGCCGTTTACGGGACAAAAATGACCGTTTAGCGGTGAGATACGCAAAAACGCGCACAGACGCGCGTGTTTGTGCGAATATAGAGCTATCCGAAATGCAAGACGTTCTATGACACAGGAGGCACATATGGTAGATTCCAAGCAGGCTCCACTCGACTCCGCGGCAGCCGCAAAAGCAGCGTTCGCTTCGGTCCAGGACAAGCCATTCCCCGATGATATCTTTACGGCTCCCGAGCTTCGTTGGGCTGTGATCGGGTGCGGCGTTATCGCCAACCAGATGGCCCAGTCTCTCGCTCTTGCCGGCCGCAAGCTTGCGGGCGTCGCCAACCGTACGCTGTCCAAGGCTCAGGCTTTTGCTGAGCAGTATGGCATCGAGAAGGTCTATGAATCGGTTGAGGACCTCTACGCCGATCCGGGCATCGACGCCGTCTATATCACCACGCCGCACAACACGCATATCACCTATCTGCGTGACGCGCTGGCCGCCGGCAAGCACGTGCTCTGCGAGAAAGCCATTACCCTCAATTCCGCTGAGCTCGACGAGGCGCGTGCCATCGCCGATGAGCACAACGTCGTCCTCATGGACGCCACCACGGTGCTTCATATGCCCTTGTATCAAGAGCTGCGCCGTCGCATGGATGCCGGCGAGTTTGGTCGCATGAACCTCGCCCAGCTCAACTTTGGTAGCTACAAGGAGTACGGCGATCTGACCAATCGCTTCTACAACCGCAACCTTGCTGGCGGTGCCATGCTCGACATTGGCGTGTATGCCCTGTCCGTCATGCGTCTCTTTATGGCAAGCCAGCCCATTGAGGTCGTTTCGTTGGGCAACACCTGTGAGACCGGTGTTGACGTTGCGGGCGGCATCGTCTGCCGTAATGCCGAGCAGCAGCTGGGTGTTGTGAGCCTCACGCTCCACTCCAAGCAACCCAAGCGCTCGATTATTAGCTTCGATAAGTGCTATATCGAGGTCAACGAGTATCCGCGCGCCGATCACGCGACCATCGTGTGGACTGCGGACGGCCACCGCGAGGAGGTCCACGCCGGCACCGAGGCTTACGCCCTTTGCTATGAGATGGCCGATCTTGAGAAGGCCGTTGCCGGCGACGACTCTAAGCGTGAGCTTCTGGGCTATGCTTCTGATGTTATGGAGCTGATGACCAAGCTGCGCGCCGACTGGGGAGTCGTGTACCCCGAGGAGGAGTAAGCGATGCTAGCGGAAGATAGGCTCAACGCGATCGTGTCGATGGTTCAGCAGACCGGCTCGGTTACCGTGCCGGAGCTTGCCGAAGCCCTGGGCGTGACGGCGTCTACCATTCGGCGCGACCTGCAGACGCTCGACCGAGCACACCGTATCGCCAAGGTGCACGGAGGCGCGACAAGTCTGGAGCGCGCGCACGTGACACGCGACCTAACGCTTAATGAGCGCAGCGACCTCCATAACGACGACAAGGAGCGTATCTGCGCCCGTGCGGCGGCACTTGTGGAGCCCGAGAGCTTTGTATACATCGACTCGGGTTCGACGACGCTCAGGCTCATCGAGCATCTTCCACACCTTGAAGATGTCACCTATGTGACCGATTCCGTGCTCCATGCTCAACGCCTTGCTTTGCGCGGCATGCGTACCGTGGTGCTGGGTGGCGAGCTCAAACCCGAGACCGAGGCGCTCGTTGGCCCCGATGCCTTGGCAACCTTAGACCGCTACAACTTCAACTGTGGCTTTTGGGGCTCTAACGGCATTGCCGCCGAGCAGGGCTTCACGGCGCCCGATATCGAGGAGGCGCAAGTAAAGCGTATCTCGATGCGCCATACGGCCAAGCGCTTCGTAATCTCGGACGCCAGTAAATTTGGCATGGTGGCGCCCGTCAAGTTCGCGGACTTCCGTGACGCAACGATTATTACCGCAGGCGATGTCCCTGCCAAGTACCGGGCAATGGACAACGTCATCACGGTCTAACAGCAAGGGACGGGCTAAGGCCAAAACCACCACAAAGGTGCCTGTCCCCATTGTGGTGGTTAGTAACGAAAACCGAGTAGTTTTCTCAATAGAAAAGCGGCAACGTCCATCACGGGCGTCGCCGCTTTCGTTGTCTGCCGGTTTGTCTAAGTCCGTAACAACTGGACCGTTAAAAGTGGGCTAGGTGTTACAGATCGAGATACTTACGAACCGCGCCGTCCCTTTGTCTCAATCTGTAACATCTGGGACTGATTTTGCCGAGTTACTGTTACAGATTGAGATTATTCCCTTGAGGGGATTCGAATGTCTCGATCTGTAACAGATAGACCGGAAAATGGGTTCTAACTGTTACAGATCGAGACGTTTTGGGACCGCGGCTGAGCCATAGCGGCTAAACCGCCACAAAGGTGCCTGTCCCCATTGTGGTGGTTTAGGGCTCCCAGGGGCAGGGGGCTTCGATGTGGATGTACTCGCCGGTTACGGGATGCGTGAAGGACACGCTGTGGGCGTGGAGCATCAGGCCGCAGGGGCGCGGCGTTCCGTACAGGTCGTCGCCAACCAGGGGGTGATGCTCGCTGGCCAGGTGCACACGGATCTGGTGTTTGCGGCCGGTGAGCAGCTCGACATCGATATAGGAACGCGCGGGCAGGCCTCGGCGGCTCTTAAGGCGCTTGAGCACCTTGACGCGCGTCTGAGACGGCTTGCCGCTGGCGCCAACGCGCATCTTGCGGCTATCGTGGCGGTCGCGGGCGATGGGCTTGTCGATGAGCTTTTCGTCCCAGTCGATCTTGCCCTCGGCCAGCGCCAGATAGTGCTTTTCGAAGGCGTGGTCGATGACCATTTGGTCAAAGGCGGGCTGCGTCTGTTTGTCGAGCGAAAACAACACCACGCCGGTGGTGTTGCGGTCCAGGCGGTTGAGCGGCTGCATGTCGGTCGCGGCAAAGCCGTCACCCATCGCCAGCAGCAGGTCGCTGGCGTAGTCGGTGAGCGTGCGCTCGCCGGTGCCGTCGCCGTGGACGATCATGCCGGCGGGCTTGTCGATGGCCATGAGCCAGGCGTCGCAGTAAAGGACTTGAGGTTCTTCGTTCACGTGTAAGCCTTTCGGTTAGCTAATTCCCACAAACATGCAGCCCGAGGTGGCGCCGCGCAGGCGGGCGGCGGGCTTGCGGCCGGCCTGTGCTGCTTCGACGGCACGACGGACGCGGGCGACGGCACGGCCCACCTCATCTGTCTCGAGCAGCGTTCCGTCTACCATGAGACGACGCACGCCGGCATCGAGCAGCTGAGGAACCTGCGGCGTGAGGTCGATGGGGTAGGCGTCGTACAGGCGAGAGCGGCCATGGATGTCGGTGCGTACGGGCATGACCTTGCCGTCGATATTCTTGAGTGACAGCTTGCGGGCGCGCAGGCGGCAGTTAGCGCAATCGTGGATGCAGCCATTGGCCACCTGCAGGATGCAGTGCTCACTCGTCATAACGCGCGGGCGGCCGAACACAGTGATGCCCAGAGCCGCGGGCGCGGCGGCGCCGAGCGAGACAATCTCGTCGAGCGTGATCTCGGGCGAGAGCCAAAACGCACCGGCTCCGCGCTCGGCAAGCGCCTCCATGCAGGGCGTGTTGTGCACCGGCAGACAAGAGCGAATCTCGGCCGTGGCGCCAACCTGGGCGGCCAGGGCAAGCTCAGAGATGTTGCCAATAGCGACCGTGGCGCCGGCAACAACCCACGGGTCGACGCGTACGTGGTCAACGGCGCGGCAGACCTCGTCGAGCACGGGTACGATGCCCTGCTCAAATGCATCGGCGGGGGAGAGCTCGGCCGCATCGAGCGTGTCGGTGGTCATGTAGATGCGCGTTGCACCCTCGGCGCGAGCGGCCTCGGCGGCCTCGAGCGAGGTGACGGTGGCGCAGATCTGCGGCTCATCGCGGTAGTGCTCGGGCGCGGGGCGGGAATCACTGGTTACAATCGCCGGCAGCTCGAGCGTTTTCGCGCGCTCCTCGTACGGTGCCAGAATGGCCTCTTCCAGCGCCTTACAAGCGGCGGCGCGCACCTTGTGTACGGCAGAAAAGCCCATACCGCAGCCGGCGTCGAGCGAAACGTCAAAGCTTGCGGCCTCAAAGGGAGAGGAGCCCATGCGCCCGACGTGCTCAACCAGATCGGATGCCTCGACGGCGCGGGTCTTGGCAGCCTCGACGGTAAAGCCCGTGGCCGTGGCCGTAAGCGAAGGATCGTCACAGCAGGTGAGCGTAACGGTAAACGGCTCGCCTAGACGCGCCACAACGGACACGTCTACAGAGCGGCGGCGCAGCACATCGCGTTTGAGCGCAGCGCCGGCAGCGTCAATGGCGCGCTGGCTTCGAATCACGCGCACGCGGCAGCCCTCGGGCATGCTGCGGGGCACGCGGCATTCGATGATGTCGCCGGCGGCGGCATCATCAGCGGCAATGGTGGTCAGGAACTGGTCAAATTCGTTATCGTGGCGAAGCTCCAGCAGGTCGCCCTTGCCCACGGGCTCAAACAGCTCAATGCGGGCGATGGCAGCGCGGCGACGGCGGTCGTCGGGTTTGAGCCCGCGCACATCGCGGTTGGCCAGACGGCTGCCCAGCACCGTGCCTACGATCTGGCCGCGGTTGTTGGATCGCTCGTAACTCATCATCTCGTCGCCCGAGGTGCCGTCCTGATAGGCGTGCGTAAAGTCGCGGTTAAAGCAACGCTTGAGCTGGCGCTGGCGGGCGGCCTCCTCGTCCTTGGCCACGGTGGCTCCGGCCAGCATATCGTCAATTTCGTGACGGTACACATCGACGATGGAGTACACGTAATCGGGCGCCTTCATGCGGCCCTCGAGCTTGAGCGATGCGGCGCCGGCGTCATACAGACGGCGAACAAGCTGCGAAGTGTTGGTGTCGCGCGGGCACAGCGCGCGCTCGCGACCGGCAGGGGAGAGCGAGCGGCCGTTCTCGTCGATCAGCTCGTAAGGCAGGCGACAGGGCTGAGCGCACATACCGCGGTTGGCCGAGCGGCCCGCCATGGCAAAGCTCGACAGCAGGCACAGACCCGAGTAGCAAAAGCAGATGGCGCCGTGGCTAAAGACCTCGAGGTCCACATCGGGCGCGGCGTTGTGAATGGCGGCGATCTCGTCGATGGAGAGCTCGCGCGAGAGAGTCACGCGGTCGGCGCCCTGCTCGCGGCACCAGATAGTTCCGCGGTCGTCGTGGATGTTCGCCTGGGTCGAGATATGCGTCTCGATGCCGGGCATGGTGCGCTTGACTTCAAAGAACAGGCCCCAGTCCTGGATGATAAAGGCGTCGGCGCCCAGCGTGGAGCAGCGATGGATGAGCTGCAGTGCATCGCCCATCTCGGACTGCTTGATGACGATGTTGACCGTGACGTAGACGCGCGACCCGGCTAGATGCGCGGCGCGGCAGGCTTGCTCAAAGGCCTCGTCGGTAAAGTTGGTGGCCTTGCGGCGGGCGTTAAAGCTGCCCATGCCGCAGTAGATGGCGTCTGCCCCGGCGGCGAGTGCGGCGGCAAAAGGCTCGGGCCCTCCGGCGGGGGCCAAAAGCTCGGGCCTGCGGTTGGTGGTTCGGCTGGCGGTTGCGGTCATATCCTGCCTTTCAAAATGCTCAGATATTCAAAAGTATAGTGGCGTCGCTGCGGTGGGCGACGCCCGCAGCCTAAGCAGGACAAAGTCTTCAGCAGCTTGGACTGGCTGCTCCACATGAGAACCGTTCAGCGGTTCGGAGAAACCGTTGGGCGATAAAATATTCTCGCAAGCTGATAATATTCTTGCATCGCACGGAAACCTTGAGTACTATCCCAATCAAGCGCGGTGTTCAGACCGAATTGTGCCTCCCGGTGCGAACGCCGCGCTCACGCTCTCTATCTGATCGTAAGGAGAAAAACATGAGCAAGACCGTCGTGTCTTCCGATAACGCACCGGCCGCCATCGGCCCGTATTCCCCCGGTATCCAGGCCGGCAACATGGTGTTCCTGTCCGGCCAGCTGGGCATCGACCCCGCGACCGGCAAGATGCCCGAGGGCGTCGAGGCCCAGGCCAAGCAGTCCCTCGCCAATGTCGAGGCCCTGCTGACCGCTGCCGGCGCCACCTTTGCCGATGTCGTCAAGACCACGGTCTACCTGGCCGACATCGCCGACTTCGCCGCCGTGAACGAGATCTACGCCTCCAAGTTCGAGGCCCCGTTTCCCGCGCGCAGCGCCTTCCAGGTTGCCGCCCTTCCGGCTGGCGGTCTGGTCGAGATCGAGGTCGTCGCCGCCCTCTAAGGTGTTGGCAACAACTAAACATGACATGCAAAAAGACCCTGCAGCGCGTGCGAGCTGCAGAGTCTTTTGTTAAGTGACGAATCGCTTGTGGAGCCGCGCTCCATTTTGCTCGTTAGCCCTCCTTGCGAACTTTTTGCAGGTAGCGGTAGACGCTGGGCTCCGAGATGCCCAACGCGGTGGCGGCGCAGGCCACGGCGCCCTTGAGCATGAACACCCCGTTGCCGTTGAGGTGGCGAATGACGTCCACGCGGTCGCTTTGACCAAGCGACGTCACATCCAGCCCGCGAGCGCTCAGCAGCTCGGCAATGCTGCGGTCGATGAGCTCCTGTGTGGACTCCGAAAGGCTTTCGACCTCGATAGAGGCGGGCTCCGTGCGCGTCGGCGCCGCGTCGAAGCACGCCATGAGCTGCTGTGCCATGGCGTTGATGGAGCGCACGGTCGAGAGGTCGGTGTTGACGCAGAGCATGCCGACGATCTCGTCATTCTCGCGGATAAAGTACGTCGCTGACTCCAATGTCTTGCCACCGGCACCGCGGCCCTCGTAGCCCGTAATAAACGGCAGGTCGCGATACTTGGCGTCGTGCATGATCTTGAGCGCCAGATCGGTGGCGGGACCGCCGACCTTGCGGCCGCTCACGATACCGTTGCGGATATCGACGATGGCGTGGTCGGGATCCGAGAAATCGTGCAGGACGATTTCGCTGTTCTTACCGAGTACCTGCTCCAGGAAATCGACCATCGGCAAAAAGCGACGTACGGTCTCGTTCACGGGCAACTCCTTTGGGTTCTATCGAAGTGTTCATAACAATTTTTTATCATGGTAACACGCTGCCCATCATCTCGTATATCCGCAGGTACATTGCGTAATGCAGACGAACGGTAGGAATTTAGCGGTAAACGGTTGACCAAAAGAAATGTTAGATGTTATTTTGACCAGACACTTTCCTGACCTGCGGAAATGCGTAATTTCAGCTGAAGAATAGTCTGATAACAAAAAATTATTATTGAGAATGAGAATCATCTTTAATACGATATGCAATGAAGGCACAACCTCAACCCCGCACTGCGTCACAATAGAGCGTCAGATGCGAAAACAACTACTTCGAGGATTGGTGGTCAAATGACCCAGGAGACGGTTACGAACGGTACTGAAGCCCTGTTCACTCGCGAAGGCATGCCTCCCGTTAAGGAAATGATCCCGTGTGCCCTTCAGCACGTACTGGCATCGTTTGCCGGCATCATTACCCCGGCGGTCATCATGGCCGGCGTCTACGGCTTTAATAGCCAGCAGAGTACCGACATCATCCAGGTCGCGCTCATTCTTTCGGCGATCGACACGGCCCTTCAGGCCTTCGCTCCCTTCCGTCGCATCGGCGGCGGCCTGCCCATCGTCATGGGCGTTTCGTTCGCGTTCCTGCCGGCCCTGCAGGCCATGGGTGCCTCGGGCTTTAGCTTTGGTGCGCTGCTGGGTGGCGAGATCGTCGGCGGCGCCGTCGCGGTCCTCTTTGGTCTGGCCTACAGCAAGATCAAGTGGCTGTTCCCGCCCGTCGTGACCGGTACGGTCATCTTCTCCATCGGCGTTTCGCTGTATCCCACGGCCGTCAAGTATATGGCCGGCGGTATGGGTACGCCGCTGTGGGGCACCCCGCAGGCCTGGTGCGTCGCTCTTATCACCTTCGCCGTGGTCTTTGCGCTCGCCAACTTTGGCAAGGGCACGCTCAAGCTGGGATCCGTGTTCTTTGGCATGATCGTTGGCATGATCGTCTCCATCCCCTTTGGCATGATCGACTTCTCCAGCGTCGCCACCGCTCAGGTCTTCGCTCTTCCCAAGCTCATGCCCTACGCGCTCGAGTTTGATCCCGAGGTCTGCATTACCCTCGCCGTCGTGTTCCCCATGGTTGCCATCCAAGTTATCGGTGACGTCTCCGCCGCCTGCCTGGGCTCCATCGACCGTATGCCCACCGAGCGCGAGCTCTCCGGCGCTATCGTGTCCCAGGGCCTCACCTCTATGGTCGGCGGTCTGCTGGGCGGTCTTCCCACCAGCGCCCTTGGCCAGAACGTGGGCATCATCTGCTCCAACAAGGTCGTCAACAAGTGGGTCTTTGTGATCATCGCGGCCGTCTTTGCCATCGCCGGTCTGTTCCCGCAGCTCTCTGCCGTCCTTTCCGCTATCCCGCAGCCCGTTATCGGCGGCGCGACCGTCGGCGTCTTTGGCACCATCACCATGAACGGCGTGCGCATGTTCACCCGCGAGGGCCTCACGCAGCGCACTACCACCATCGTCGGCACCTCCGTCGTCTTTGGCCTGGGTATCTGGATGGCCAGCGGTTGCCTTGCCGGCGAGGGTATGCCCGCCTGGGTGTCCACCGTCATCGGCTCCAATGCCGTAACCCCCACCGCCATCATGGCCATTGTCCTTAACCTGATCCTTCCGCAGACGCCGGTCGTGGCTCAGCACATCGATGCTGCCAAGGACGCTGCCGTGGATCTGGTCTTGCCCGAGAGCAAGAAGTAACCAATTCGGTGCTATTCGTCGGCGGGCGCATCGCCTCGTCCGCCGACGCCATGCGGCGCCAAGCCGCACTTCAAAGGGTTTTTCCCTTTGGTGAAGCGTTGACGGGAGAGGGCCCGTTTCCGGTGTAGGCCGGCGCTTCGCACTCCGCCATGTCAGAGGTGTCAAACCCCGCCCCTGATGTTGAAGGGAGCATTCATGCTTCTGGTCGCTAACGGTTCCGTCTTTACTCGCAACGCTCAGACCCCGTTCATTCCCAACGGTGCGGTCGCCATTGACGGAGATACGATCGTCGAAGTGGGCCCCGAGTGCGAGCTCAAGGCCAAGTACCCGGATGCCGAGTACGTCGACGCCCAGGGCAACCTCATCATGCCCGGACTCATCAATTGCCACACCCACATCTACTCGGGTCTGGCCCGCGGCCTTGCCATTAAGGGCTGCAACCCCACCAACTTCCTGGAGAATCTTGAGCAGCAGTGGTGGAAGATCGACGACAACCTGACGCTCGACGGCACCAAGGCCAGCGCCTATGCCACGATTCTTGACTCCATCCGCGATGGCGTCACCACGATCTTCGATCACCATGCGAGCTTCTGCGAAATCCCGGGAAGCCTCTTTACCATTAAGGATGCAGCTCAGGAGCTGGGCATGCGTTCGTGCCTGTGCTACGAGGTCTCCGACCGCCGCGGCCAGGAAAAATGCGACCAGGCCATTGCCGAGAACGCCGAGTTTGCCCAGTGGGCCGCCAAGGAGCGTCGCGATAACGACAACCACATGATCGCCGCCATGTTTGGCGGACATGCCACCTTTACGCTGTCGGACGAGACCATGGATAAGATGGCCGAGGCCAACAACGGCCTGACCGGCTTCCACATCCATGTGTGCGAGGGCATGAATGACGTGTGGGACTCCCGCCTCAACCGCGGTGGCATCAGCCCCGTCGAGCGCCTGCTGCAGCACAATCTGCTGGGTCCCGACACCATGCTCGGCCACTGCATCCACGTGACGCCTGCCGAGATGGATATCGTCAAGGAGTCCGGTACCTGGCTCGTCAACAACCCCGAATCCAATATGGGCAACGCCGTGGGCTGCGCCCCCGTGCTCGAGTTCTTCCGCCGCGGTATCCCCGTGTGCATGGGCACCGACGCCTACACCCACGATATGCTCGAGAGCCTTAAGGTCTTCCTGATCATTCAGCGCCACAACGCCGCCATGCCCAACGTGGGCTGGTGCGAGGCCATGACCATGCTGTTCGAGAACAACGCCAAGATGGCGAGCAAGTACTTCGATCGCAAGCTCGGCGTGCTCGAGGCCGGCGCTGCCGCCGATGTCATCGTCATGGACTACAAGCCCTTTACGCCGCTGAGCGAGGAGAATATCGACGGCCACATGCTCTTTGGCATGATGGGCAAAAACTGCCGCACCACCATCATCAACGGCCGCGTCCTGTACAAGGATCGTGAGTTCGTTGGGATTGATGAGGACAAGATCAACGCGTGGACCATGGCCGAGTCCAAGAAGCTCTGGAGCACGCTCAACGATCGCGTGTACTAATTCCAATTGGAGATTCGCGCGCGTCGGATGTTTCGCCGCATCCGACGCGCGTATAGGCGGCCTCCGCGGGGTCGCCGGCGCTGTGCTAGCGCTACACCGTATTTGCGCCCGTCGCGCGGTCTCGCCGGGCGTTACAGAGAGGAGCTCACTATGAGCGACATCATGAGGCCGATCCCGTTTTCGCAGCTGATGAACTGGATCATCGAGGAGCACAAGACCCAGGACGCCATCTTTGGCGTGCGTAAGATGGTCACGACCAACCAGGAGGGTGCGCTTCCCATTTTTGACGAGCGCATCGAGACTCCGTTTGGCCCGGCTGCCGGTCCCAATACGCAGCTGGCCCAGAACATCGTGGCCTCTTATGTGGCCGGTTCTCGCTTCTTTGAGCTCAAGACCGTCCAGGTTATGGACGGCGAGGAGCTCTCCAAGTGCGTGAACAAGCCCTGCATCGTGGCGCAGGACGAGTGCTACAACTGCGAGTGGTCGACCGAGCTCGAGGTTCCGCAGGCCTTTGCCGAGTACGTGAAGGCATGGTTTGCCTGCCACCTGATCGCTCGCGAGTACGGTCTGGGCAGCCCGGACGGCTTTGTCTTCAACATGTCGGTGGGCTATGACCTGGAGGGCATTAAGAGCCCCAAGGTCGACGCCTACATCGAGGGCATGAAGGATGCCAGCGGCTCCGACGTCTGGAACGAGTGCCGTGCCTGGGCGCTTGCCAACCTGGACAAGTTTGAGCATGTCGACGCCGCATTTGTCGAGTCCATCCCGGCGCGCGTCTCCAACTCCATCACCGAGTCTACCCTGCACGGCTGCCCGCCCGCCGAGATCGAGCGCATTGCGACCTACCTCATCACCGAGAAGGGCCTCAATACCTACATCAAGTGCAACCCCACGCTGCTGGGCTATGAGTTTGCCCGCCAGCGTCTGAACGAGCTGGGCTTTGACTACATCGTCTTCGACGATACGCACTTCCGCGAGGACCTGCAGTGGGCTGACGCCGTGCCCATGTTCGAGCGCCTGATTGCCCTGTGCGCCGAGCGCGGCCTGGAGTTTGGCGTCAAGCTGACCAACACGTTCCCCGTCGACGTGACGAGAAACGAGCTGCCCTCCACCGAGATGTACATGTCGGGCCGTTCGCTGTTCTCGCTGACCATCGAGGCCGCCCGCCGCATTACCGAGCAGTTCGATGGCAAGCTGCGCATCAGCTACTCCGGCGGTGCCACGGTCTACAACATCCGCGCCCTGTACGATGCCGGCATTTGGCCCGTTACCCTGGCGACTGACGTGCTCAAGCCCGGTGGCTACGAGCGCTTTAGCCAGATGGCCGGCGAGTTTGCCGACCTGGATGGCAAGCCGTTTGAGGGCGTCTCTCTCGAGGCCGTGACTGCGATCCAGGCCGACTCGCTCACCAACCCGCTCTACAAGAAGCCGCTGCGCCCGCTGCCCGACCGCAAGGTCGCCGGCAAGAGCCCGCTTTCCGACTGCTTTACCACGCCGTGCCGCACGAGCTGCCCCATCCAGCAGGATATTCCCGCCTACCTGGCGGCTGTTGACGATGGCCGCTACGAGGACGCACTCAACATCATCATCGAGCGCAACGCCCTGCCGTTCATTACCGGCACCATCTGCCCGCATCCCTGCGGCCGTGCCTGCGAGCGTGCATTCTACGAGCCCGAGGGCGCCCAGATTCGCGCCAGCAAGCTCAAGGCCGCCCGCGAGGCCATGACCGCCGTGCTGCCCAAGCTGCGTGTCCAGGCTATCGCCAACGACGGCGAGCGCAACGTTGCCGTTATCGGCGGCGGTCCGGCCGGCCTGGCGACGGCGTTCTTCCTGACGCGCGCCGGCGTGCCCGTCACCATCTTTGAGGCCCGCGATTCGCTTGGCGGCGTGGTCCGTCACGTGATCCCCGAGTTCCGTATCGCCAGCGACGATATCTCGCACGACGCCGAGCTCTGCCTGGCCTTTGGCGCCAAGGTGCAGCTCAACGCTCGCGTGGAGTCCATCGGCGAGCTCAAGGCTCAGGGCTTTACCGACGTTGTCGTGGCCACCGGTGCCTGGATGCCCGGCTCTGCGGGCTTGGGCGAGGGCGCCGAGCTCGACGTGCTGGAGTTCCTCGAGGCCGCCAAGAGGGGCGAGAAGCTCGAGCTGGGCGAGGACGTCGTAGTCATTGGCGCCGGCAACACCGCCATGGATGCTGCCCGCGTGGCCAAGCGCCTGGCTGGTGTGAAGAACGTGCGCCTGGTGTATCGCCGCACCAAGAAGCAGATGCCCGCCGACGAGGAAGAGCTTGATCTTGCTCTTGCCGACGGCGTTGAGTTCTGCGAGCTGCTGGCTCCCAAGGCACTCAACGGCGCCGTGCTGACCTGCGATGTTATGGAGCTTGGCGAGCCGGATGCAAGCGGCCGTCGCAGCCCCGTTGCCACGGGCGAGACCGTTGAGCTTCCCGCCACCACGGTGATCTGCGCCGTGGGTGAGGGTATCGATGCCAGCCTGTATGATGCCGCGGGCGTCGAGCACGACCGTCGTGGCCGTCTTGCCGCCACCTCCACCGGTGTCGAGGGCGTCTGGGCTGCGGGCGACTGTCGTCGCGGTCCGGCCACCGTGGTCGAGGCTATTGCCGACGCCGCCGAAGTCGCCCGCGCCATCGCTGGCGTGGACTTTAACAAGTACGCCGACTGCAACGAGCAGGCCGGTCGCGAGGACACCTGCTACGAGCGCAAGGGGTCGCTGTGCCGCGACAAGCGCAACTGCACCAAGACCCGCTGCCTGGGCTGCGGTTCGGTGTGCGAGGTCTGCTGCGACGTGTGCCCCAACCGCGCCAACGTTGCCATCAAGGTGCCGGGCCTGGCCAAGCATCAGGTCGTTCATGTCGACGGCATGTGCAACGAGTGCGGCAACTGCGCCGTGTTCTGCCCCTACCAGGAGGGTCGTCCCTACAAGGACAAACTCACCCTGTTCTGGAGCGAGGAGGACATGGAGAACTCCGAGAATGAGGGCTTCCTGGCCGTGGACGAGGACCACGTTAAGGTCCGCGTCGCCGGCACGGTCCGCACCGTCTCGGTCGATGCCGTCAACACCGGTCTTCCCGAGGCCGTCCGCCTGACCATCAGGGCTGTGCGCGACAACTATTCGTACCTTCTTAAGAAATAGGCGAGTCTCTTATGGCCAAATCCATTCAACATAACGTGGCCTACGTTGCCTGCGGAAGCGGCTGTGCTTCCGCAGGCGGCGACGCCCGCTGCAGCGAAGGCTGCATTGGCTGTGGTGCCTGTGTCACGGCCTGCCCCCACGGTGCCATCGCACTGGTCGACGGCGTCGCCCGCGTGGACCGCTCCAAGTGCACGGGCTGTGGCCTGTGCGGCATGGCGTGCCCGCAGCGCGTGATTGCCTTCGTTCCCGGCTACCAGAACATCCTGGTGCGCTGCAACAACACCGATAAGGGCGCCATTGCGCGCAAGATCTGCGACACCAGCTGCATCGGTTGCGGCATGTGCGCCAAAAAGTGCCCTGCCGGCGCAATCCGCATCGAGGACAACTGCGCCCATATCGACGGCGTGGACTGCCTGTCGTGCGGCATGTGCGCCGTCGTCTGCCCGCATGGCGCCATCCACGACCGCACCGGCATCGCCGCCGGCGTGTAGAAGGGAATCACCATGGCACAGGAATTCACTTTTACCGTTAACGGCATCGAGCGTACGACGACCCAAAATAAACCGCTGCTGCGCTACCTGCGCGACGACCTGCATATCCATTCCGCCAAGGACGGCTGCTCCGAGGGCGCATGCGGTACCTGCACCATCCATGTGGACGGTGCGGCCGTCAAGGCGTGCGTGCTGACCACCGCGCTTGCCGCCGGCCGCAACATCGTGACCGTCGAGGGCCTGCCCGAGAACGTGCGCGAGGCGTTTGTGTACGCCTTTGGCGCCGTGGGCGCCGTGCAGTGCGGCTTTTGTATCCCCGGTATGGTCATGGCGGGTGCAGCGCTCATCGCCGAGGATCCCGAGCCTACCGAGGAGCAGATCAAGTACGCCATCCGCGGCAATGTTTGCCGCTGCACCGGCTACAAAAAGATTATCGAGGGCATTGCGCTGGCCGCTGCGGTGCTCCGCGGCGAAAAGCAGATCGACGAGGATCTGGAGCGCGGCGACGACTACGGCGTGGGCAAGCGCGCCTTCCGTATTGACGTGCGCAAGAAGGTGCTCGGCGAGGGCAAGTACCCCGACGACATCGACGAGATCGACCAGCCGGGCCTGACCTACGCCAGCGCCGTGCGCTCCAAGTATCCGCGTGCCCGCGTGCTCTCCATCGATACCTCCAAGGCCGAGGCCCTACCCGGTGTGGTGGGCATCCTGCGCGCCGAGGACGTGCCGGTCAACCAGGTCGGCCACCTTATCCAGGACTGGGACGTCATGATTGCCCAGGGCGATATCACCCGCTGCGTGGGCGATGCCATCGTGCTGGTGGTTGCCGAGGACGAGGCGACGCTCGAGAAGGCCAAGAAGCTCGTAAAGATTGATTACGAGCCGCTGGAGCCCGTGCGCAACATCGCCGAGGCCAGGTCTGCCGACGCCCCGCGCCTGCACGACAGCTTCTTTGCTTTTGGCAACACGGTGGAGCTCAAGGACAACGTGTGCCAGAGCCGTCACGTGACGCGCGGTGACGCCGCCAAGGCGCTGGCCGAAAGCGCGTTTACCGTGACACAGCGCTTTACCACGCCCTTTACCGAGCATGCCTTCTTGGAGCCCGAGTGCGCCGTGGCCTTCCCGTACAAGAACGGCGTCAAGGTGCAGTCGACCGACCAGGGCGCCTACGATACGCGCAAAGAGTGCGCCCACATGTTTGGCTGGGACAACGAGCCCGAGCGCGTGGTCGTCGAGACCATGCTCGTGGGCGGCGGCTTTGGCGGTAAGGAGGACGTTTCGGTCCAGCACCTGGCCGCGCTTGCTGCCTATAAGCTCCAGCGTCCTGTGAAGTGCAAGCTCACGCGCGCCGAGTCACTCGCGTTCCATCCCAAGCGCCACGCCATGGACGGCACCTTTACGCTGGGTTGCGACGCCGAGGGCAACTTTACCGGCCTGGATTGCGAGATCAACTTTGATACCGGCGCCTACGCTTCGCTGTGCGGCCCGGTGCTCGAGCGCGCCTGCACGCATGCCGTCGGCCCCTACAAGTACCAGAACACCGACATTCGCGGTTTTGGCTACTACACCAACAACCCGCCTGCCGGCGCGTACCGCGGCTTTGGCGTCTGCCAGTCCGAGTTTGCGCTCGAGAGCCTGATCGACCTGCTGGCAGAGAAGGTCGGCCTGGATCCGTGGGAGATTCGCTACCGCAACGCCATCGAGCCGGGCGAGATTCTGCCCAACGGCCAGATTGCCGATTGCTCCACGGCGCTTAAGGAGACGCTGCTCGAGGTCAAGGATGCCTACTACGCGCATCCCGGACACGCCGGTATCGCCTGCGCCATGAAGAACGCCGGCGTGGGCGTGGGCCTGCCCGATGCCGGTCGCTGCAAGATTCGCGTCGAGGATGGCCGCGCCGTGGTCTACGCCGCCACGTCCGACATCGGCCAGGGCTGCAACACCGTCTTTTTGCAGGACGTTGCCGAGGCCTGCGGTCTGCCGCTGAGCTGCATCGCCAACGGCGAGTGCTCGACCGAGAACGCCCCCGACTCCGGTACCACGTCTGGCTCTCGCCAGACGGTCGTGACCGGCGAGGCTGTCCGCGGCGCCGCCTTCCTGCTGCGCGATGCCATGTTTGGCATCGAGACCGGCAAGCCTGCGCCTACCGCTCCGGTGAGCGCCCACGGCGACGGCGCCAAGATCGAGTACGACGACGGCCGCGCCTATCAGCTGCGTTCGCAGGAGCTTATCGCCGGCCAGGGCATGCATCCTCAGGACCCCGCGACCGCCATCAAGGCGCTCGAGGGTTGCGAGTTTAGCTATGTGTACCTGGAGCCGACCGACAAGCTGGGCGCCGACGTGCCCAACCCCAAGAGCCACATCTGCTACGGCTTTGCCACGCATGTGGTCATCCTGGACGACAACGGCCGTGTGAGCGAGGTCTATGCCGCTCACGATTCCGGCAAGGTGGTCAACCCCATCTCGATCCAGGGCCAGATCGAAGGCGGCGTGCTCATGGGTATGGGCTATGCGCTGACCGAGGACTGGCCGCTCAAGGACTGCGTGCCCCAGGCCAGGTACGGCACGCTTGGGCTGTTCCGTGCGCCCGAGATTCCGGATATCCACGCCATCTACGTGGAGAAGGACGAGCTACTGCCCGTGGCATACGGCGGCAAGGGTATCGGCGAGATCGCCACGATCCCCACGGCACCTGCCGTGCAGAACGCCTACCGCGCATTTGACGGCAAGCTACGCCCGGATCTGCCTATGGTGGATACGCCGTACAGCCGCGCCCGTCACCGCGGGTAGGGTAGGGCGCGGACGGCATTGCCGACGGGCCGTCCGCGCTCAACATCAACTGCATAAGCTGCGCCTTTAGCCCCGGTTCCCTTGCGAGCCGGGGCTTTTTGTTCGGAGCGGAAACTGCGTGCCGGAATCAGGCCCCGGAATGGGACACGCTTTCCGGAACAGCCCTCAACCGGAAGCTGTGTCCCGGAATACGGCTCCAGAATGGGATGCCGTTTCCGGTTGAGCGTCTGGCGGAAAGTTCATCCCAGAATATGGCTCCAGAACGGGACGCGCTTTCCGAAACAGCCCTCAAACGGAAACTGTGTCCCAGAATTCCGTCTCAGAACGGGATGCGCTTTCCGCCAGTCGCTTGTTTGGAAAATGCGTCCCATTCTGAGCGTCTATTCCGGGATGCAGTTTCCGCTGAAGGACTCAACCGGAAAGTGTGTCCCAGTTTGGTGGGCGGGCGGGCATAAGCTCAGCGGCCTCTACAGCTCAACGTCGTTGAGCCATGTCGGCAGCGCGGTCTGGCGGATGCCTGCCGTCTGCAGCTTTTTCGCGAGCACTCCTGCCGAACGGACTTCGTTCATGGTGAAGCGGATGAGCGGATGGCCGTAGAGCGATAGGTGTGCCTCGCGCTGGCGTTCGGCAACGAGCGTCTCGGCCGTAGTACGTCCCGCAAGCATGGCCTGATCGGTATATTTGACGAGGCCGTCGAGTTCGCCCAGCGTGAGCTCCCTGGCTTGACGCTCCCAGGCAAAATCAGTTCGCATGCTCTGGGTCGAATCGAAGGGATCCGTCAGCTCGTATTGGAGCCGATCGGGCGCAACCCCGTCTCGATCATGACGGCTCGAGCGACTGATTCCCCGCCGCTTTCGGCACGCGCGTCGGCATATCGGAGCGTGGTGAGCGCAGTGCGCACCGCGCGCCCATTGCGAGCGCCCGCTCGTTTTTCGACTGTTTCCATCAGCTGCTCCCGCATAAGGCCGAGCTTTGAGATCGCCGAATCGGCAATGGGCATGCCATCGACAAAACCGGTCTGCATCAGGCAATCCGTTTTCTGGTCATTCTTCATCCAACGTTATAGCTAGCTATATTATAAGCAGCTATAATATAGCTAGCTATAACGTTGACGATTGAAGGTGCGCGCATGTTTATCGGTAGAACCACAGAAATGGACGAGCTCAATCGACTCTACAACTCAGATTCCTTTGAGATGCCCGTGATTTACGGTCGCCGGCGCGTGGGCAAAACGCGTCTCATCACAGAGTTCATCCAGGGCAAGCGTGCCATTTATTTTCAGGCTCGCCGCACCAATGCGGAGGCGAACTTGCAGTACTTTAGTCAAGCGGTGCTCGCCGAACAGACGGGTACGGTAAGCGTGTCGTTTAGGAGCTTTGACGAGGCATTTGATGCGCTTGCCGCTATGTCGCGCGAGAACCGCCTAGTTGTTGTAATCGACGAGTACCCCTATCTGGCTCAATCGTGCCCCGAGGTCAGCTCGTTGCTGCAAGAAAAGATCGACCATTTGTACAAAGAGACCAAGCTCATGCTTATCCTGTGCGGGTCGTCGCTTTCGTTTATGGAAGAGCAGGTGCTGGGTTACGAGAGCCCACTCTACGGTAGGCGAACGGCGCAGTTTAAGATCATGCCGCTCGATTTTCTAACGACGCTCGACTTGTGGCGCAGCATGGATCGCGAGGACGCGGCGGTTTGTTATGGCATGACGGGTGGTATTCCCGCCTATGTCGAGAAGGTCGACACATCAGCGTCGCTCAAAGACAACATCATGCGCTTGTTCCTGAATCCTTCGGGCTATCTCTTTGAAGAGCCGAGCAACCTGTTGCTGCAGGAATGTCGAAATCCCGAGCAGTACGATGCCATCGTTCAGGCAATTGCCCAAGGCCGCTCGAAGATATCCGAGATCGCCGGCGCCGCCGGAATTCCGGCGAGCAACGTGAAGAGCTATGTTGATAAGCTGGCTTCGCTTGGAATTGTTGAGCGCGAGTTGCCGCTCAACGAGACGAGCAACAAACGGGCTGTATACCAGTTGTGCGATCAGATGTTTAGATTTTGGTACCGGTTTGTGCCGCAGAATATCGGGCTGATCCAAAATGATATGGCCGAGATGGCGTATGGGCGCATCGAGCCACATCTTTCCGACTATATGGGTACGGTATTTGAGCTAATTTGCCGGCAGTATGTGTACGAGCTTGCGCGCGCAGGCGAGCTTGATGTGGTTCCGGCGACGGTGGACCGCTGGTGGGGAACGGACAATCGGACGCGCACGCAGGAAGAGATTGATTTGATTGTCGACGACGGAGAGGGCGCGGCGCTTTTTGCGGAGTGCAAATGGCGTAACGAGCCGGTAGGCGAGGACGTTCTGGAAAAGCTCGTGTACCGAAGCGAGCTCTTTAGACGGCAGCATAAAAGCTACGCGATCTTCTCGAAGCGCGGCTTTACGCAAGGATGCCAGGAGGCTGCAGCGAGCAGGGGAGACACCAAGCTTATTTCGTTTGCTGAGATGTGTGAGCGGGGATGACGAAGCGCGCTTCGGAATTGATGCTCGGAATGGGATGTGCTTTCCCTTTGCGGCCCTTGGTGGAAACCGCGTCCCAGATTTCGGCTCCAGAATGGGATGCCGTTTCCGGATCGGCCCTCAAGCGGAAATCGTGTCCCGGATTCCCGCCTCAGAGCGGGATGAGCTTTCCCAACGGGGTCGCATGCGGGAACTGTGTCCCGGAATCGAGTCGCAGAGTGGGACGCATTTTCCGTTAGAGGCTTGGGGCGGAAAGCGCGTCCCAGAATCCGGGTAATTCGGTTTTCCGGTGCTTGAGCGAGCGTTGCGCCGTACCTCCATTATCGAAAATCCATTTGTTAAACCCAACGTCCGTGGGTAGAATAATGTCGGCGGCAGCCCAAGTTCTGCAAAGCTGGGCAGCGCCGTTGCTTAGATTAAGGGGTCAACGCCTTAGCGGCGGCGGCCCCTCTTTTTATGCTTCGAGCACTGCTTGAGCGCCTCGGTAAGTCCGATGAGCGCCGTGAGGAGCGAGACCAAAGCGGTCAGGAGCTTCACGAAATCAATCAAATCGGTCATGGGCATCACCTCCCGTCGCATGGAGGGCGCTGCCCGGCACATTGAACTGCCGTCAACAGCAATCATTCTATCAAAGTACTGCTAAAAATACGAATATATGTTCGATAATAACAGCGATGCGACCAGCTCAAAGCGCAGCCTTACGCAAGGGTGTTGGATGGCCGCGCTGTGCGATTTCATGTCCGAACGGGCGCTTATCCTTACGGAAATGTAGCCGCCTGTGTAACGAGCGGCAGTTGACGGAGAAAGGCCCTGACCGTGCCAGACAAAAAGACGCCGGGCGTCTCGGCTATCGATACGACGAACTTTGCGCGCCAGATTGTGCTCGACTTTGAATTTGCGCCGGTGCCAAAGCGGCGCCAGCGCCGCGGGCTGCGCAATGAGATTATCGAGGTCGGCGCCGTCAAGCTCGATAACCGCGGCAACGTGATGGGCGAGTTCTCGCAGTTTGTGCAGACGGAACATGCCGAAGGCGTTGCGTATCCCGTCCGCGAGCTCACGGGGATATCGGCCGTGGACACCGCGATGGCCGATCCGCTCTACGCGGTGATCAAAAGGCTTAACGATTGGATTGGTCGCTACTCCGCCCAGGTGGTCTGCTGGAGCGGGGCGGACCGGCGACAGCTTGTGACCGAGTGCCAGGCAAAGCGCGTCGACCTCGCCGACTTTCCTTCGGACTGGGCCGATTTGCAGGCGTTTTACACCTCAATCATGGATGTTGGCAGCCACGGGCGCGTCTCGTTGAGTGACGCGGCAACATGGTTTGGCATCGATTTTGATGAGTCGACGGGACATGCCCACAGCGCCTTGGCCGACGCACGCGTGACCGCCAGGCTGCTCAAGCAGGTGATGGACGGGGACTATCGCGTGAGTCCGCGTGCCCAGGAAGTTCGTCAACGATGGGGGATGGGCGAGCGAGCCCAGACGCGTCTCTCTAGCAAGTGCCCGGAGCTGAGCGACCTGCTGCTGAAGCTGAAGGCGGAGGGGAGTTAGGGTGGCAACATTTGGCGGCAAGCAGAAGGAATGGTTGCGCGAAGGATTCCGGGATCAGCAGCAGATGACTGCGTTTGAGATGCTATTCAAGGACACGCTGACACCAAGCGGGTCAAGGGCATGGACATCGAGATGGCATCCATTATCGACGAACGGCTTGCTAGCATGATTCGCCGAACGGACAGGCAGAGACCCGTGACGCTGCGCGCGTTATCGTGCACAATGAGGCATACGGGCTGCCAGAGGCGAGCTATCCCGACGAGGTTATGAGCAACTGTATCATCGAGATTATCGAGTACTTCTACGAGAGGGATTTGGCGGCGTAGAGCAATCTGATTTTACGCGTTTGCAGGAGGAAGCCGGTATGGCAGACGAACTTGTTTTTAGTGGCGGCGAGATAGTTTACACCATGTCTCAACTGCCCAAAGTTACATCTGTGCCGCTGAACGGTAGCGCTGTGCTGGTTGGTTTTAAGGATGCTCCCGATGGGGAGGAGGCCCTCTTTGATTTTGACCCTCGGGCTGAAAAGGCTGCGAAGCTCGACTATGAACTTGCAGCCGTTAGCGGGCTTCTCACGGGCGCGTTGAATATCCTGTGGCAGAAAGACTTCAACCTAGAGGGTGCCAAAGCCTGGGGCGATGAGAAGGTTGGCAATTTCGTTCTTACGGTTGCCAAGTCTGCGGGGATGACAAAGGCGGATACAACTCTGGAAGATGCTATTCGCTTTTTGGAGAAAGAGCTTCCTTTTGCAGCGGACAAGCTGACCGCCGAGTTTGGCGGCGGGCTCCAACATCATCTGCGGGATTTTTCGCACCACCCGAGTTTGGTTGGCCTTGCGTGTTCGATCCTCTCGCAATTCACGGGCAAAGGCTATGGTACCGATACTGCTGGCCGGTTTGTCTCCTTTGACCTGCCTGCCGCCGCCTTCGATCCCGACTGCCCTCTTATAGGCAGGAACGTTCCAGAGAAGATCGCGTTCGGCACTCTGTTCTGGGCAATGCATCTTGTGAGCGACATGGCGGGGTCTAGCTCCAACTCCGGTAAGGGGACGGGCATTCCCGGCATCGTGCTGTCCCTGCTTAAGGAACTCTCTTCTCTGCCTGTTTTTCAAGACGTGCAGGTTGCCTATAAGGGCGAGGATATTCGCATTCAGCAATGGATTTCGAAGCTGTTTAACGGAACCATGTTCAAGACCGAGGACGGCAAACCCATCCGCTTCGACCTTCGGACGGAAGTCGGTCTTCTCGATCAGGCTTTAAGCCAGGTGCCAGCAGTCGTGGCAAACGAGGTTATAGTTCGTTGTCTCTACATGCTTTCAAGGCTCAAGGCCGAGCTAGAGCGTTGCGAAGTGAGCAAGGTCTCCGGCTTGAACAAACTCAAGGCTTCGCATTTTATGCCCTATAACAGTAGGGCCCTCACTCGCATGGTTACGGTTTCGAGCACTTCGTTTGTTCTGGCGAATCTGGCGACGGCGGCGGTCAGGGCAGGTATCGAATGCGAGGGGAACAAGGTCGTTTTCGCCCAGAAGTTCTTCTTGCGTATAAACTACGTCGGAGTTGGACGCCTTGCGTTTGCACTCCATGCCGACTGGGACTATATGGCGGAGGAAATGTCCGAGGCTTGGGCTGAGCGCGCCAGGCGCCGCCAAGATATTTTCGATGGATTCCACTTTTATAGCCTAGATAGAGAAACGACGAGGATTGCCTTCTCGCTGAAGCTTGCCGCCATCAACTACGACTGCGGGAACGAGAAGAACGAAGTGCGCAAAGGGCGAAAGAGGAGCTGGGCCCGCGCGTGGCAGGATTCGGTCGCGGATGGCCTTGGCATTGATGCAGACGGCTACTTTTTGAGCGAGGAAGATGCGTACGGAGCCCTTGAGGCTATTTCGCGGCAGCGAGGCGGCAAGGTGCGCGCTTTGCTGATCGCTCAGGAGCTGGTTGAGTTTCGCCCCTATTTCCAGATAGGAGATGAAGAGAAGAAGGAATACAAAGGTTTAAAGGAGAGTGGGGCTTGGGTTAAAGATGAATTTCCCAGGAGACAAGACGCGGTTGATTCGGATGCCATACGTTCCCTCGAGAAGCATCGCGGGGCGCGCGCTCGTGAGCTTTCAGATACATTGCCAAAGCTCTTGGTGGGCGGTGCCATTGCTGCGGCGGCGTTCGTAGGCGCAGGAGGGGTGGCTGCGGCATTCGCTTCGGATATCGCTGTCGGCATCTTCGGAGGCTCGTTTGTCGGCCTCCACGGAGCAGCGCTTGCCAATGCGAGCCTTGCTGCGGCTGGCGGCGGAGCCTTGGCCACCGGCGGCATGGGAATGGCCGGCGGGACTGCTTTGATTACGGGGAGCGGCGCCGCGCTTGGTCTTTTGGGGTCGGGCGGCGTTGCCTTGGCGGCATCGATGGGGGAGAACTATGCGCAGTTCGTGCTCGTTGAATGTTCGAGGCTTCTTGCTTTTCTTGATGTGGCAACTGACCGCTGTCCGCATGAGGGAGCCGTTTTGGTGCGGAAGGCAGCCGAGGCCGTGCAGCGCAGTATCGCTGGTGTTGAGGAGGATGTCGAGAAGGAGAATGGCAAGGGGGATCGCAGAGATGGCAGGTTGCTCAAGCAGTTGAAGAAGGGGCTTGGGTATTTGTCTTCAACCCTTAAGCTGATCGAGAAGATGCAGAGGCGCCTTGGTGCCGCCGGTGAGAGTGAGCCGCTCAACAGCTTGCCGGCATCGGGGGATGAATAGGTCCGGGCAATCTGGCTGCAATTCCGTGCCATCATCGCCATAGCTCAAGATGACGCCGTGCTTGCCCATCTCTTTGCGAGGTGCAATGAGCGTATCGGCGACTTGCTCGATGTCTTTTTTGTCCTTCGATCAGTTCTTGTCGAGCTCATTTAGGCGGAAGAGCTAACGATTCAGAAATCCGCTCTTGGCATATGGGACAAGGAGCCCGTAAGGCTGTGAAAATGTCAAAAAGCATACAAAAGTGTCAGTCTTTTGACATCGCATGATTTGGGGGAGCGGCGTGTAACGATTGCACGCCACCGTGATGTCGTCTGCGTTTGCCTACACCATCACAATCCCGCGTGCCGCGCTCAGCAGCTCGTAGTCCCTCTGGCTCCACTGGTGCAGATCTGCCGCCTCGATGGCATCTCGGCACAGGTCCAGAAACACCTCGGCGCCCTCGCAGAAGCACTCGCGGGCAAAGGCGCCGGATCCGTCCGCAACGCATGCACCGTCGGCGAAGAGCTTCCAGCTAGACGGCTCACGCTGGTCGTCTTCAGGCAGCTTGATCTGCAATACGTGCGGGTCGCCAGCGGCACAGGGCTCTTCCTCGAGTTTCTGCACCGTAAAGCGCATCTGATGGGCGAGACTGCTCTTGGCAAGCGCCGAGGCGTAGCCATTTGGCTTATCAAGAAGATGCATGTGATTCGGTTTGACGATCAGGTTGTGGAAGTTGCGCTCATCGCACACGGAGAGATTGTCCATACGGACTCCTTTCATCGATGTTGGCAGGGCCACCGTGCCTCTTGGCCGGTTGGCGTCGGGATCGTGGAGCCAACTCTCTACCCCGACTCTGGATAAAACGCGCCCGCTCCTTGCAGGCAAGAGGAAGTCTATTAACGCGCGCGGACAGAAATCAAGCGCCGTCTGCGAAATAACGCGTAGGCGGCGCTTGATTACGCGGCGATTATCCGGCCGTATCCGGAAAAGTGTCGAAATCAACCGTATAAAAGTGCGGAAAAGTGTCAAATTCGAGCCGCCCAAATTACGGAAAAGTGTCGAAACAGCCATCATGCAATTGCGAAAAAGTGTATCCTAATGCTAAAACAGCACGTAATAAGGGGTGCGCTCATGCTACAAAGAAAAGCGAAAGCACAGTTTGAATCTTGGCTTGCCTCGTCGCCCAACAAAGCTCTTTTGGTCAAGGGCGCCCGGCAGGTGGGAAAGTCATATCTGGTCAACGCGTTTGCAAGCGAATCGTTTGAGCATGTCGTGACGTTCGACCTCATTGCCGACACCTCCGTGCGCGATTCGTTTTTGGCGGCGAAAAGCGCTGATGACCTGCTTATGCGCATGTCTATTGCTGCGACGCAGCCGATGGTTGCGAACGAGACCGTTGTAGTTATCGACGAGGTGCAACGATGCCCCAACGTGGTGACCTTTATCAAATACCTCGTACAGCGCGGCGATTTTCGCTACATCCTTACCGGATCGCTCCTTGGCGTTGAGCTCGAGGGTATCGACTCGCTTCCGGTGGGGTATGTCGAGCAGGTGCAGATGTACCCGCTCGACTTTGAAGAGTTTTGTTGGGCAAATGGCGTTGCTGCCAGCGCATTTGACATGCTCAGGGGCTGCTTAAAGGACGAAAGGGAACTCCCTGGCTATCTGTATGATCGCCTGCTCGACCTGTTCCATCAGTACGTGGTGGTGGGCGGCATGCCCGATGCGGTTAACTCCTTTTTGGCGACGCGCAACGTCGACGAGGTGCGAAAGATCCACCGCGATCTTCACGCCCTGTATCACGACGACATTGCAAAGTATGCTCCGCCGGAGCTTCGTTTGGTTATTCGCGATATATACGATTTGATTCCCAGCGAGGCCGGCTCCAAGAACAAGCGATTTAAACTGTCGTCGATTGCTGGCGTTAAGCGCTTTTCGCAGGTAACGGACCATTTTCTCTGGTTGTCGGAGGCGGGCGTCGCGCTTCCTGTATATAACGTAACGGCACCCGTGGCGCCCCTTTTGATGGGGGAGCAACGGAGCCTCTTTAAGCTGTTCTACCTGGATACCGGAATGCTCATGTCATCGTATTCAAAGAAGGTTGCGCAGGGCGTTTTTGATGGGGAAGCGGAAGACGCCTTTGGCATGAACATGGGGGCTGCATTTGAGGACTTTGTTGCTCAAGAGCTCAAAGCGCATGGATTTAGACTGCGTTACTTTACGTCGAAAAAGGTCGGCGAGCTCGATTTTGTTGAGGAGACGCTCGACGGGGAAGTGCTTGCCATCGAGGTTAAATCGGGCAAGAGCTTTAAGTCCCACGCGGCGCTCGACAATGCGCTCGCGACGAAAGGTTACGGCATCGATCGCGCTCTGGTGCTTGCGGAATGTAACCTGCATCGCGACGGGGACGTGCTGTATCTGCCCATCTTTATGGCGGGCCTCTTGGAGCCGTAACGCGTTGCTGACTTTTTCAGCCGCCCTGCGCCGTCGCTACTCGTCGTCTCCGTCGTTGGGGTCGCCCTTGAGGGTGTTAATGTCCAGATGCTCGTTGTCGTTCTCTTGTTGCTGCGTTGCCGATTCGGATGCGGTGGGACCACGGAACAGCTGGAATCCCTCAAACGCGATAACGCCGAGCAGTGCCACAACAATGACAATAAAGGCAATCTTGACTGCCTGCGGAAAATCTGAAAAGCGCGGGGACTTCTCCTCGGTGTAGTAATCGGAAAAGCGCCCTTCTGCCGCGCTTTTGGTGTATGCCGGCGCGGACGCGGCCTCCGTTTGAACATCCGATTCGTAAACGGGTGCAGACGGAGCGGCGAACGGATCGTTAACGTAATCGCTCGACGTCGCGCCATAGTTCTCGGTTTCGATGCGGGCGGCATCGGAGTATTCATTGGAATAATCGGTATATGTCGCATCGCCGCCGTATCCCATGGTGCTCGTATCAGCAGCAAAAAGCGGGTTTACCGGGCCATCGAGTGCAGGCATGCCGGTAGAGGTCTCGTCCAGATCGGCCGCTGCCCACGAGTCGTAGGCGACCTGATGGCCTGCGGGGTCGTCGAGCCTCATGACGGGCGGCTTGCGTGTCGCAGGAACGGGCAGTTGTTGGGCGCTGTACATAACGGTGCTGTCGGCCGATTTGCCCTGCGCCGCCGCGGCGAGAAACGCCGCCGTCTCGGACGGGTCGCTTGCGGGGCGGGGGGCGGGCATGGTTGCCGGAGCAGGTGCGGGGATCGGTGCAGGCGCAGGTGCCGAAACAGGCGATTGCACAGG
>ENA-OYYQ01000209-OYYQ01000209.1-human-gut-metagenome-genome-assembly--contig:-NODE-209-length-33422-cov-4.925795_pt1 | contig 33422 bp, 30 predicted proteins | sample MGYA00243252_ERZ653455 | MGnify/ENA primary metagenome ERZ653455 (study PRJEB26926, sample SAMN06164940) | human gut metagenome | biome: ENVO:00009003; feature: ENVO:2100002; material: ENVO:00002003...
GCAGCGTCAGATGTGTATAAGAGACAGATCCTGAACCAAATGAGGCAACTTCTAAACCTGCACCAAAAAGTGTATTGCTTATTCCTGCAGCAATGTAGAGCAATAACGTATTAATCACCAGGTAAAATACACCAAGAGAAATAATGGTAATAGGGAGTCCCAGTACTTGCAGAATGGGCTTTATCGTCATATTGAGCAGCGCAATTACAAGCGCAACAATAAGGATTGATCCCCATGCTGCACCTGCCCCAATTACATTAATTCCAGGAACAAGCCAAGCTGCAACAGCAACTGCAACAAAAATAGCTATGGTACGCAGAATGAATTGCATGGAGAAACTCCTCTTTTTAGGCATTCGTTTACAATAAGTACGCTATCAAAGAACTATTTCTTTTCGCAACGGTTCCTGAGCAATTGTTGCTAGTTAGTAAAAGAGAGAGGCATTGCATGATCGTTACGGTCGAGCAAACGATTCAAAAATACCAGCTCTTTGGGGCAGCAACTCCTGTTGTCCTGATGGTTTCGGGTGGATCTGACTCTACGGCGCTTACGTATTTGATGCATGACTTGCATCAACGTAATTTAGTTGGTCAACCTGCAATCTTACATGTAAATCACAAGCTTCGAGGTTTGGACGCAGATAAAGACCAGGCTTTTGTTCAGCAACTTGCAGAAAAACTTGGCGTCCCTTTTTTTGCTTGCGAAATTGATGTTGCTGCTCTGGCGCAAGAAACAGGTGGAAATATAGAGGCTATAGGTCGCAGCGAGCGCTATGTTGCTGCTCAACAGGCTTTGGAGAGTCTTTGTCGACACGAAATGGTTCCCATTTCGGAAGGTCGCATTGTTACTGCGCACACTCAAGACGACAGAGTAGAGAATTTTTATATGCGCTCAATTGTAGGTACGGGTCCTGGAGGGTTTCGCTCGATGCTCTACCGTAATGGATCTATCGTGCGGCCTTGCTTGGACGTTTCGCGTGATCAGTTACGCGAATATCTTGGGCTTCTTCCTGAGGAAAGTGTTGTGCTAGATGATGAAGGGCACCGTTGGCGCGAAGATGCAACCAATGCCCACACGGATCGATTCCGTGCCTATGTGCGTCACGAGATTATTCCTAAGGCAAAAGCTCGTAATGCTCATCTGTTGGATACTTTATGTCGAACAATGAATCTCATCGCTGACGAAGATGATTATTTAGACGAACTTGCTCGTGATGTGGCGCAAGAACATCTTGAGTGGATAGGGCAACCAGATAAAGATTCGTGGGATGGTTGTTTGTTCAAGCCTTCGTTTGGAAAAATCGCACGCCCTTTGCAGCGTCGTGTGGCTCTGGCAGTGCTAGAGGTGTTTGCGGGACGAGATGCGCGGATCGAATCTTTCGCAATAGAAACTCTGCTTTCAGCGTTCGATGAAGAGGGCAATCCAAAAAGCGGATTTGTCTCTAATATTCAAGGCGATCTTGCACTAAGTGCAAACAAGCGCGGTGTTCTTGTTGAGCCCATGGCGCAATTTCGAGCTCGTCGTAAACCAGATAAAGTAAAAAGCTAGCATAAAAAATTGAGCTCTAACTGGTGAAAATGGCTCGAACAGAGTCGCTTTTCCTAACAGCTTTCTAATGTCTATATGTATAAGGAGTACCTATGGCAACCGTATCAATCCCGGTAAATGTAATACTTGCTTCAAAAAGTCCTCGTCGCAAGCAATTGCTCGAAGAAGCGGGCGTTAAGTTCACGGTGTTTACGGGTTCGTCTGAGGTTGATGAATCGCTCGAGCCAGATTTACGTGCGCAGCCAGCAGAGGCAGTAAAAAAGCTTGCCGAACGTAAAGCTGGTGCGGTGGTGCAGGAGATCTTAGCCCAAAATCCTGTGGGGTTAGGAATCATTATCGGGGCAGACACTACGGTGGTTTTGGATGGTGAAATGTATGGCAAGCCGTACAGCGCCGATCACGCTCGAGAAATGCTTGCCCGTCTTTCAGGGCGAACTCATGAAGTTATTACGGGTGTTTCAGTTTGGATGATTCTTCTCAATGAAACCGAAGAAAAAGGAGGCGACGGTAAAGTTTCTTTAGCGTTTCGCTCCTTTACTGAATCGAGTTATGTGACCTTCAAAGAGCTTTCTAAAGAAGACATCAATGCGTATGTTGCAACGGGCGAGACCATAGATAAAGCAGGCGCTTATGGCATCCAAGGTAAGGGTGGCGCTTTGGTGGAAAAGTACGAGGGGGATTACAACAACATTGTGGGGCTTCCTGTGGACGCTTTATTGAAAAACTTCCCCGATATCCTTAAGGAAACCATTGAAGCAGAAGTTGCAGAAGCTGAATAAGTGGTAGAACAGTGAAGATTTACTGCAAAACGATAACAGCAGTATTTCATATTTAACGTGTTAAGCTCGCTTTTGTTACACTAAGCGACGTGTATTTGTGGACAAATTGCCTTGAGGTGGAAAAGAGGCCTATCGTGGAGCAATATCCCGATTTGGATAGAGTTCTTTTTACAGAAGAAGAAATTCGTAATCGTGTTAAAGAACTAGGTACGAGCATTACCCAAGATTATGCTGGTAAAAGTATCGTAGTTATTTCAGTGCTTCGCGGTGCAGCTATTTTTATGGCTGATCTTGTTCGTGAGATTCATTTGCCTATTGAAATGGACTACATGGCTATTTCCTCTTATGGAAATGGAGCGAAAAGCTCTGGAGTGGTGCGTATTCTGAAGGATTTAACGTGCTCGATTGAAGGCAGGCACGTGCTCATCGCAGAAGACATTCTGGATAGCGGTCTTACCCTTCGTTATCTGATGAAAAATTTAGAATCGCGCAATCCCGCTTCGCTTCAAGTTGCCACTTTGCTTCGCAAAGACACCCCAAATCAGGCAGATATTCCCTGTAAATACATCGGATTTGAATGTCCGGATGAATTTATTGTGGGATATGGTCTTGATTATGCGGAACGGTATCGAAACTTACCTTGTATTGGAGTTTTGAAACCAGGGATTATTGAGTAAAATCAGCAATGATTAGTAGATAACGGTTTATGGCTGACAAGGTGATTGCTGCAGATACGTTTCTGATTAGGACTTTCGCTTGCAATTGCCCTTCAGCATAAGCTTTAAAGAAACTATAGAAATGGTTATTGGAAGATAAGGAATACAGTACTTTATGTCGCAAACTCCCAATCCGAAGACCCCCAAAACACCAAAGGGGAATAATCCGAAAGGGTTTAAACAGCCTAATCGGACCAACGTGGTTACCATAGTGGTCTTTATCATTATTGGTATCTTCTTTATGTTCATGATGGCACGCACGATGACCTCGGCTACTGGTGTTACGCAGACCGACGAACTGCAAACGTCAGAATTCATGCAGGCAGTAGAGCAGGGAAGAGTGAGCACGGCGGTATACGATACGGGCTCCTATACCATTACAGGTAGCTATTATCCTGCTTCCACCGCAGGCGGTGCTTCTGCGGATGCGTTCAATGAAGCGTTTGATGCGTTGAATTCTGAGCTCGGCACCATGAATAATGGATCTGCTCGTTTGAATATCGTAGAAACGCAGCAGCTCGCGGTAGCTAATTTGGGCTCGGAACATAACTACACGGTGACCTGGGTTGGACAGGATTCCTTGGGACAACTCATGGCAGAAAATCCCGAGATCCAATACAGCGTGCGCCTTGCTTCTCCTTGGGGCTCAATTCTTGCCTCGATTTTGCCCATCCTGATTATTGCAGGTTTACTTTTGTTCTTCTTCTCCCAGATGAACAAGGCAAACAATTCTCAGATGTCCTTTGGCAAGGCAAAATCTAAAGACTACGTTGAAGAGCATCCTGACGTTAAGTTTGCTGATGTTGCAGGCGTGGATGAGGCAGTTGAGGAAATGCAGGAAATTAAGGACTTCCTTGAAAATCCTGCCAAGTACCAATCCTTAGGCGCAAAAATTCCTCGTGGCTGTTTGCTGGTAGGCCCTCCGGGTACCGGTAAGACTTTGCTTGCCCGTGCTGTTGCGGGCGAAGCAGGGGTGCCATTCTTTAGCATTTCTGGCTCCGACTTTGTAGAAATGTTCGTTGGTGTAGGCGCTTCTCGTGTTCGTAACTTATTCAAGAAGGCTAAAGAGGCTGCGCCTTCTATTATCTTCATTGACGAGATCGACGCGGTAGGCCGCCAGCGTGGTGCTGGTCTTGGTGGTGGCCACGATGAACGTGAGCAAACCTTGAATCAGTTGCTGGTAGAAATGGATGGCTTTGAAGCTAACGATTCAGTAGTCTTGATTGCCGCTACCAACCGTGCTGATGTTCTCGATCCTGCACTCTTGCGTCCTGGTCGTTTTGATCGCCAGATTGTTGTTGACGTTCCAGACGTCAAGGGCCGTGAAAAGATTTTGAATGTTCACGCAGCCAATAAGCCTTTAGATGATGATGTCGACTTAGTAAGTCTGGCAAAGCTGACCCCTGGCTTTTCTGGTGCAGATCTTGCTAACTTGCTTAACGAGGCAGCGATTCTTACTGCTCGTCGCAATAAACGCATCATTTCTAATAAAGAAGTTCAGGATTCGATGGAGCGTGTTATCGCTGGTCCTGAGCGCAAAGGTCGTGTTTTGGATAAGCAAACACGTACTACTATTGCGTATCACGAATCGGGCCACGCTTTGGTGGGACACCTGCTTGAAAACGCTGATCCTGTGCATAAGATCTCGATCATTTCTCGTGGTAGGGCGTTAGGTTATACCCTTTCCATTCCTGACGAGGATAAGGTTCTTAATAGCCGCAACCAGATGCGTGATGAATTGGCGGTATTCCTTGGTGGCCGCGTTGCAGAGGAGCTGTTCTGTGACGACATCACTACGGGTGCTTCCAACGACCTTGAACGTGCGACAAAGATGGCGCGCTCTATGGTTACCAATTATGGCATGAGTTCAGAGCTTGGCGTTCAGGTGTTTGGACAGCCGAATCACGAAGTATTCTTGGGACGTGATTATGGCAATACGCAGGATTACTCCGACGATACGGCTCGTCGAATCGACGACGAAGTTGCGCGCATCATGAAAGAAGCTCACGATCGTGCAGAGAAGATCCTGTCTTCTCGTCGCGATCAAATGGATTTGATGGCTTCCGTATTGCTTGAGCGTGAAACTATCGATGGAGATGCTTGCCAGGCATTGCTCAATAATCGCTGGGATGAATATCTTCAGAAAGAAAAGGAAGAAGCTGAGGCAAAGAAGCTTAAGAGCGCTGCCGAAAATTCCCAGAACGGAAACCGGGGCGACTCGACTGGTTCTGGTGATTTCCCTGCTCCTACGGGCCAGCCTACGGTACCAGCATCGACGCAAAGCGATCAGCCTATGATGCCTGCGTCGGCTGATTCGGCGCAGTCTGTAAGCAAGCCTGGCTATCCTACTCAATTGCCACCTTCAGCGACGAATCCTTCTCGTCCAAGACGACCTATGCCGATCGACTTGGTAACGATCCGTCATGAAGAAGTTGAGCAATCGGCTTCGGTAGACCAGTCTGCTACTCAGCCGATGGCAACGGAGCAACCAGTGCAGCCTGCACAACCTGTACAACCAGCGCAGCCTGTGCAACCTGCACAACCTGTACACCCAGCTACTCCGCAATCTGTTCGTGAGGTTTCTGGGTCGCATGACGCTCAGGGCGGAAACGACCAAAATAACAATACGCCTCGCGTATAGGGTGCCAGTTGCGCGATGGTGCTAGTTGCATAAAGGAAGCCAGTTGCGCAATGAAGCTTTCTTAACATAACGGTATTGGAAGTTTTTTGTTTGCTGTGTTTGCCCCGAGCAATTTGCTCGGGGCTTTTTGGAGGAATGACTTATGATTTGGCGCTGCGGTTCTTATTCGTTTGACTCTCGAACTCCTGTCATTATGGGGATCCTTAACGTTACTCCAGATTCTTTCTCCGACGGGGGATCGTACGCTTCTGTCGAGGAAGCGGTAGCAGCAGGGCTTGCCATGGTCGAGCAAGACGCTCTTATTGTTGATGTAGGAGGAGAATCTACCCGCCCTGGGGCAAGTCCTGTATCAATAGAAGAAGAATTACGGCGAGTTGAAGAAGTGGTTCGTCGTCTAGCCGCAGAAGGCGTGTGTGTCAGCGTTGATACGCGTCATGCTGAAGTTGCGCAAGCCTGCATCGAGGCCGGAGCTAGCATTATTAACGACGTAACAGGATTTCGTGATCCTGAAATGGTAAAAGTCGCCACGTCATGCGATGCAGGTTTAGTGGTTATGCATATGAAGGGCGACGATCCTCGCACTATGCAGGATGAACCTTGCTATGACGATGTGGTTGATGAAGTGGCAACCTATTTGAAAAACCGCGCAGAAATGCTGCAAGATGCGGGGGTTGAGCGTGAGCGAATTTGTCTTGATCCGGGTCCTGGTTTCGGGAAAACAGCCAAGCAAACTATTCAGCTTATGCGAAATTTCCAGGAATTTGCTCGTTTGGGATATCCTCTTATGGTGGCGGTTTCGCGAAAGAGCTATATAGGGTATGCCTACCACATTGATGATCCAAAGCAACGAGATGACGCTTCAGCGGCAGAAGCCCTTTTGGCTTGCGAGCTTGGTGCGTCGGTGATTCGAACTCATAATGTACCTCTTACGGTTACTTCAGTAGAAGAGAATTTACGGCCCTATGTTTTTATTGGCATGGGTTGCAACGTGGCTCTTGTTGCCGATGAAGGAGAGGAGCTTGAAGGCAAAAAGGCAATGCTTAATCAGGCTATTTCCGATATGTGTATGTTGCCCGATTCCCAGATCATTGATGTATCGAGTTTTTACGAAAGCGAACCTGCCTATTTCAAAGATCAGGACACTTTCGTCAATGCGGTAGTTCTTTTGCGAACAGGTTTGCCACCGCAAGAACTTCTTCGATACTTGCAGGCCATTGAACAAAGCTTGGGTCGTGTGCGTGAACAGGAAAATGGACCTCGAACTTGTGATTTGGATATTCTTGACTATCAGGGATATGTTTGCGATCACGAAATTCTTACCTTGCCGCATCCTTTGCTTCAGGAACGCGACTTCGTGGTGAAGCCTTTGTTAGAGCTTGCTCCTCGTCATGAGCTGGCAAATGGGGTAAAAGTTACGCTGGATACGGTAGCGGTAGGTAAGGCATGGAAGTGTTAGTGCCTCTTGCTGTTCCTTTGGATAAAACCAATTTTGATACTTCGTTTTGGCGTATCCAAAGCTATGGTTGCGTAGATTCGACCAACCGCATCATAAAGGACGCTCTGGCGCAGGGCTCTGGCGAGGGATTGTGTGCAGTAGCACTTCAACAAAGCGGAGGTTATGGACGTCAGGGACGTTTATGGGAAAGTCCGCTGGGGGGATTGTATACGTCTTTTGCTTTGGTACCGGCGCATCGTGGGGTGTCTCTCGATAGGTTACCACTCGTCAGCCTTGTGATGTCGATTGTTCTGCGAAGAGCTTTGGGCAAGTACTGCGATGCCTCTAAGCTTGCTATTAAATGGCCCAACGATTTGCTCTTTGATGGGGGCAAAGTTGCAGGTATATCACTTGAAGCGACTGCAGGCGGAGTTTGTGTTGGCATAGGCATTAATGTGTTTGCTCCCCAGGATGCTGTGTCGAAATCCATAGGGAAGTATTCGCTTTCCTATCTTGGTAATGAGTTGATCTGCCTTAGCTCTGAAGAAAACGATATTACTGTCGAAGAAAAGGGCAGAACTGAAGTCTTTGCCGAAGGCAAGGAACTGACAGGAAGCTTTATAGAAACTCAATCATCGGAAACAGCAGAAGACGATCTTACTTTTATTCAGCGCAAGGTATTAACGCAGGTTCTTTTCGACATGCTCCATGAAGTGCAGCACTGCTATTTGAAGTGGTGTACTGAAGGCTTTGAGCCCTTTAAAGATGAATATCGTTCCCATATGGCTTTTAGAGGCACTCGCGCAACCCTTGAGGCTCTTGATGGCTCTGTGTTTGCTCAGGGAACTATCGCGGGGATAGACGATCAAGGCCAATTGCTCTTAGAGACCGCTCCAGGGAAACTGGTAGCGGCTCAATCGGGCGAAGTACATGTACGCTCATTGGAACATTAGCAAAATGCACATCCGTTAGAGCATTAATGAAACGCACGTCGAAGTGTATGTTTCTTCGTTGGACATTAACGAAGTGCATGTCCGTTCACTGCATTAAAAAAGAAGAGACTTCAAGCCAATTAAAATCAAAACAATGCCACCAATAATAGTTGCTCGTTCTCCTAAGGCATTGCCAAAGCGCCTTCCGACCACCAACGCAATTCCGCACGTTAGTGCAGTGGTTAGCGCTATTGTTCCTGCGGCAAATGCTACATTTACGGAAAGTGCCGCAAAACTCACGCCAACTGCAAGGGCATCAATGCTAGTTGCAATTGCTTGGAGTGTGAGTACTGGTAGCGTAAGAATCTGACCCGAGTGGCCAGAGTTGCTTGAACTGCCTTCTTGGGTTGACTCTTCGTCCATTTCCGCTTCTTCATGAAGCGCATCCCAAATCATTTTGGCGCCAATGAAGCCTAAAATTGCAAAGGTAATAATGCCCGCGTATTGTGATATTACATCGCTGACAAGACGACCAAGTATATAACCAACACAAGGCATGAGGCCTTGAAAAAGTCCGAAGGCTATGGGCATGAGAATGTTTCGAGCTCTAGAATTGCCCTGATAAATAAAGGTATTTGAAATGGTTACCGCAAAGGCATCCATAGAAAGTGCTAATCCAAGCAGCACAAGTTCGGTTATGGTCACAAATGTCCTCTCTTCGCAGTTTGACTACTATACGTCAAATCAAGACAGAGGGGAATGTGCGACAAGTAAACGATATTGAAGAGAAAGGCACTTGCGACAATCAAGCAATTTTGAAGAGGGAGGCTTGAGTCAATCAAGCGACATTAAAGAGAGATCAGAGTAAGTGCCGACCTTTCGCGCTCTTTTAGCACCTTGCTTTAAATTTAGTAGCATTTCAATTAGTGCCGTGGGATAATAGCGCGTGCTTGTAGGGGAGATGAAGGGCGAGGGCTACCAATTACCATATATACGGTATTTTGAAGGATAGGGAATGACTAACCAAGAACAAGACTCTCATATTTGTCATGATCGATTCGACCGTAATCGTTTCGATGATACCCAATCAACTCTCGCTTCAGAAGCGGATCCTACTCAAAATGAGAGTGATAAAAAGTCCGTAACCTTCTCAAAGGGTTCTTTGCGAGAAGAGCGCTCTGCTCAACCGAGCAAAAAAGGTGATGCGCGTACTGCACGTATGGGAACGGGCTCGATCCCGAAACTAATCATGGAATTTGCTATTCCTTCTATTGTTGGAATGCTCGTTAACGGCGCTTACAACGTCATTGACTCCATCTTCTTGGGTCAGGCTATGGGAGAAATTGGTCTTTCGGTAGCAACGGCTGCCATGCCGTTAATGACAATATTTATGGCGCTTGCCATGCTTATTGGCAATGGCGGAAATGCTCTTGCAGCTTTGCGATTAGGCGAAGGCAATAAAACTGCTGCTGAAAAGAGCTTAGGCAATACCGTTTGTCTTGGAATTATTGCAGCACTCTTAGTGGCAGTGCTTATTCATATTCCCCCGTGCGTAGAAGCGATTTTAACGTTGTCGAGCGTTACGCCTGAAATTCGCGATTATACGTATTCCTTTATGTATATTCTGGCCCTAGGTTTTATATTCCAGCTCATTGGTATGGGCGTTAATAACTTTATTCGTACAGCTGGTGCTCCGAATCGAGCGTTGGCAACCATGGTTATTGGTACTATTTCCTGTATCGTATTTAACTATCTTTTTGTGTTAGTTTTTGGCTGGGGAGTAGTAGGAAGCGCTTTGGCTACAGTGCTTGGCCAGGCGATTTCATGTGTCTGTGTACTGTGGTATTTCTTGTTCACTAAAGATGTTGCCTTTAAGTTGTATGCCGCCAATTTGAAACTTGAAGCTGAAGTAGTTGGCTTAATTATTTCTCTAGGTGCGGCAAGTTTTGTTATGCAGCTTGCCATGTCCGTTATTAATTTCCTTGTTAACTATCTTCTTGTTTTGTATGGCGGGCAGTCTCCTTTAGGGGCAGAAGCAGCGCTTGCTTCTATCGGCGTTGTGCAACGCTGCGCGATGTTTACGGTGCTTCCTTTGATTGGCATTGCTGTGGCAATCCAACCTTTATTGGGCTTTAACTATGGGGCAAGTCTCATCTCTCGTGTAAGAAGTACGTTAGGGTATGGCATTCTGATTGCAACAATAATGGGTACGATAATGTGGGCGCTGCTTCATATTTTTGCCTTTGATATCGTTTCCTTTTTCGGTATTCGTGATGATGCTCTGCGCGAGTTTACGGTTTTTGCGCTCAACGTTCAGGTGTTGGTTTTGCCTGTGGTAGGCATGCAGATTGTCACCTCGAATTATTTCCAGGCAACAGGGCAGCCGATTAAGTCGGTTATTCTTTCGCTTACTCGTCAGGTATTGTTCCTTATCCCCCTTTATATTGTGCTTCCGCTGGTATTGCCGCACCTTGTACCTACGCTTACCAGCTTAGATGCGCTCTATTTTGCAGTTCCCATTGCAGATATTCTGGCTGTAGTTACTTCGTTGATCTTTATCTTTTTCGAACTGAAGCGCTTAAAAGGAATTGAAGAAGGGACAATTCAGGCGAAATTTGGGAAAAAGAACGCATAACGTTACCAAACGATAAAAGAATTTATTTCTAAGGGATACTTTCTTCCTGTTTGTTAAAATGTGTGTTCATCATGTTGGTCGGCTCTAAAAGAGTTAGACAGGAAAGGAAACAGGCGTGAACGCTTCTACATCACATTCTCGAGCTTATGGTAGTGCAGCATCAATTGCATTTTGCGGTTTGTCAGTTGCCTTTATGACGGTTTCAGCTTGGATTACCGTGCCGTTTGGGCCTATTCCGTTTACCTTGCAAACCCTTGCGGTTATGTTTGTTTTGTTTGCGCTAAAACCCAAAGAGGCACTTACCTCAATTGCGGTTTACCTTATTTTAGGCGCCCTTGGATTACCAGTGTTTTCTTCCTTTAGGGGAGGTATCGCTGCATTGGTAGGACCAACGGGTGGCTTTATCGTAGGCTTTTTGATTGCCGGAGCGGTAGCGCTTGCGGTTGGCTGTCTGATCAAGGGAAAAGGGATTTTTTCTTCAGATCAATCTAAGTCAATTTTGGGTAATTCGATCACGGTAGGAACTCTTGCGCTTAACCTCGTGATGGGTGTTGTGTTCCTGCTTGTTCTTTACGCCTTTGGTTGGGCGTGGTTGAGCTATATGGGCAACCTGAGTGCTGAAGCAGCTTTTGTGATGGCAGTTGCTCCTTTTGTTCCTATTGATGCGATAAAGATGTTTGCAGCAGTATTGCTCGCTCAGGCAGTTTCGAAGGTAATTAAGTAAACCAGGCAATCAGGCGGATCGGGTAATCAGGTAAAGCTGGCAAACAGGCGGATTTGGCAAAAAGGTAAAGCCAGAGCTTAGTTTGTTAGCGGGTTTAATTAGTAGTAGCTGCGTAGAGCGAGGAATGGTTGTCTGCCGTAATTTAATCGTAATCATAAAATCAGGAATCGTTTGCTGTTCTAATGCTTTAGTGCATTGAAGGGAACGACATAGTAAATACGGCACCGCCTTCAGGCGCATTAAATGCCGTTACAGTTCCATCAAAATCTTCAGCAATTTCTTTTACGATCGCCAGGCCTAATCCTGCTCCGCCGCTGTTACGTGCGCGGGATAGATCGCCGCGGTAGAAGCGTTTAAAAAGAAGTACCGGATCAATATTCCCGATACCGCAGCCATCGTCTTTAACGGCTACGACCGAGTTGTCATTAATGCCAGATAACAGGATGCGTACATGACCGCCTTCTTCGACATGACGAATAGCATTATCGACTAAGTTGATAAGTGCTTGCTTTAAGCGGTCTTCGTTCGCCAAAATATCGGGTGCAGCGCCTTCTATGCTCAGCGAGACATTCTTATCTTGTGCAATAGGCTCGAGTGTGTCTACCACATCTCGCGCGACTTCTTCGATGTTTAAGCGCTTAAGGGCGTAGGCAGGCACTCCTTCTTTGGCGTGCTGTAAAGCAAGTAAGCCGTTAGTAAGCTTCTTAAGACGATCGGCTTCGCTTAAGATAATCTCGCAAAAATGTTCGCGGGTCGATTGTGGCATGTCGGGATCTAGCATCAACTCCGCATTGCCGCTGATGGCGGTCAGGGGGGTACGAAATTCGTGGGCTACATCGCTTACGAGGGTATCTTGACGTTCGTTGAGCGCTTTTAACTCTTCTACGCGTGTGATATAGATGCGATTAAACTCATTAATACTTTCGGAGAGATCGTCAACTTCGCGCATGACTCCAGACGGGGCAAATGTGATGCTGGTGTCGCCCGCCTTGGAGGATTGAACTTTTCGGACCAGTTCGGTAAGGGGACGGCTAATAAAGTGCGCAATGAGTAAGCTCAAAAAGTAGCATACGCATCCTGCGGGAATGATGGTAAGGAGAAGGGTGTAGGGGCAGTCGAAAACAAAAATAGCCACGAGTGCCATAATGGCGCAGGCCAAAATTGCCAAGAGGGTAGCAAGAAAAGAAATATGCGTGAAAAGACGCATGGGTTTTTCTTCTCGTTGTTGGCTAACGCGAGGCGTTTCGGCAGATCGTGGCATTACTCAACTTCTCTTTTAAGCAGCATTCCTATAGATATACATTGGATACGAACGAAAAGATCATGTACGAAAATCGTTTTCGCAGGCGGCTTTCAAATTTCGCGGGGGCTTTTAAAAATAGCTTCCTAAAACAAGCGGTTTTTTAAAAGCATCCTTCAGGACTATTTCTTGAAACGATAGCCATAGCCTCTGACGGTTTCGACCAGTTTAGGATCGTATCCTGCAGATTCAATTTTATCGCGCAAACGCTTGATGTGGGTGTCAACTGTTTTTGTTTCAGTAATAAATTCCCAGTTCCATGCGTCATGGAGCAGGTCTTCGCGCGAAACTACTTTACCCGCGTTGCGCATAAGGCAAGCAAGAAGCTCAAACTCTCGTGGTGTAAGGTCAATAGCGCCTTTGTCGCCTTGCGCAACATGAGTATCTTCGTTGAGGGTTATACCTCCTGCAGAAATTTCATTTCCGGAGACCATCTCATTACCTTGACTTCTCCGAAGTAAAGCTCGGGTACGCGCAAGAAGCTCTCGAACTCCAAAAGGCTTTGCTAAGTAGTCATCTGCACCAAGCTCAAGGCCTACCACTTTGTTGAGCTCGGTATCGCGTGCAGAGAGAAACAAAATTGGCGTAGACATTTTTGTACGGATACGACGGCAAAGCTCATAGCCATCGATACCAGGCAACATGATGTCGAGAATAAACAGGTCGAAATGCTGTTGCTCTATTTTGCGTAAGGCTTCTTCGCCGTCTGAAGCAATTTCAGTGAGGTAGCCCTCTTTTTGCATGGCATAACTTACGAATTCGGTAATTGAAGGCTCGTCGTCAACGATCAGAATGCGAGCAGGCGTATTTTCCATACGATCACCCTCCAGCTAGTATTGTTAAACGCTTCAAAAATAAAGCTCGTGTATATCACCTTCAATAGTATGGTAGCATTCGCAGGTAGTGCATACTTTGAAAGGGACTGTCAGAAATATGTTACTTGCAATAGACGTGGGAAACACGCAAACCGTCCTCGGAATTTATGACAATGACAAACTTGTTCATATGTGGCGTGTTGCTACTAATGTGGATCATACGAGCGATGAGCTTCGAATCAAGCTTCATACGCTCATGATGGCAGAGGGTCTTGAGTACTCTCATATTGATGGAGCGATTTTGGCTTCGGTAGTACCTGCTCTTACTCATAACTGGGAAAAAGCATGCTGTCGCTCCTTTAATGTCGACACGCTTGTGGTTTCAGCAGCTAGTGCAGGGCACTTAATCAATGTTGATATGAGTAAGTTTCCTGAATTGGGAGCTGACCGTGTAGCTGATGCGGCAGCGGCAAAGCATCTGTATGGATCTCCTGTCATTGTGGTGGACTTTGGTACGGCGACCAATATCGAAATAATCAACAAAGAGGGTACGTTTGTAGGGGGCATCATTGCTCCTGGTGTAGAGTCCTCAATGAAGTCATTGTTTAGTCGTGCAGCATTGCTCCGTTCGGTGGAATTAGAGGATCCAGGCACTGCGATTGGCACTAATACCGCTGAATGCATGAAGGTAGGTATCATGTACGGCGAGGCAGCTCGTATCGATGGTCTGGTTGATCGTGTGTTTAAGCAGCTTGGATACGAGGCAACCGTGGTGGCAACGGGTGGATTAGCGCATCGAATTGCACCACTTTCGAATTGCATTACCGAAATCAATCTTGAATTGACCTTACAAGGATTGCGAATGATTTATAACGAGCTTTCACGCTAAACTTTGTACGTGAAAGCGGCTGTCTCTCGAGGAAAAAAGTTCAGAGAGACCGACGTTTTGCAAGGCGCACTAAAGCCATGTCAAGTGCGTTAAAAGCTATATTTAGCGTGTCAAATGGTATGCCCGAACAATATCCAAACAGACACGTTAAAGATTGCGTTTTCGCAGGCGCAGTACATGATGGATTGCAACAGGTTTATAAACTGGTTGCAAATGAACTCAGGCGAAGGAAGGTAGGCTTACATAATGCTGAGCGATATCGAAATTGCACAAGCGACCGAACCACGTGACATTACCGAAATTGCCGAAAAGGCAGGAATTGATCCTTCATATTTGGAGTGTTACGGCCGTTCAAAAGCCAAGGTGGATTATAACTTGCTTCGCAATGAGACTCATGAGTCAGGCAAGCTTATTTTAGTTACTGCTATCAATCCAACTCCGGCTGGTGAAGGAAAGACCACTACTACCGTAGGTTTGGGCGATGCGCTTTCCCATTTGGGCAAGAAAACCGTAATTGCTTTGCGCGAGCCTTCATTGGGACCTGTATTTGGCATTAAGGGTGGTGCTGCAGGTGGTGGTTACGCCCAGGTTATTCCTATGGAGGACATCAATCTTCACTTTACGGGCGACTTTCATGCGATCGGAGCAGCAAACAATCTCTTAGCTGCTTTGCTTGATGCCCACATTCATAATGGAAACGAATTGAATATCGACGTACGTCGCATCACCTGGAAACGTGTTGTCGACATGAACGATCGCCAGTTGCGCAATATTGTGTGCGGCTTGGGCGGTAAAGCAAATGGTGTTCCGCGTGAAGACGGGTTCGACATTACGGTTGCTTCAGAAATCATGGCTATTTTCTGTTTGGCAACTTCCATTACGGACTTAAAGGAGCGCTTGGGCCGCATTGTAGTTGGCTATACCCGCAACGATGAGCCGGTAACGGCGCATGACTTGCATGCAGAAGGTGCCATGTGCGCCTTGTTGAAGGATGCTTTGAAGCCTAATTTGGTTCAAACTCTTGAAGGAACTCCTGCTTTTGTTCATGGTGGTCCTTTCGCCAATATTGCACATGGCTGCAACTCCATCATGGCTACTCGTATGGGTCTTGCTTTGGGCGATTATTGCGTTACCGAGGCAGGCTTCGGTGCGGATCTTGGTGCGGAGAAGTTCCTAGATATCAAGTGCCGCTTAGCAGGCATTCAGCCTGATGCTGTAGTGGTTGTTGCAACGGTTCGTGCACTCAAGAATCATGGTGGTGTTCCTAAGGATCAGCTCAATGAAGAAAATCTTGAGGCGCTTGAGGCAGGTCTTCCTAATTTGCTTCAGCATGTTGAAAACATTACCAAGGTATACAAGCTTCCTTGCGTGGTCGCGATCAACGAATTCCCTACCGACACGCAGGCAGAAATTGACCTGGTTCGTGCAAAGTGCCAAGAGTTGGGTGTTAATGTGGCCCTTTCTCAGGTTTGGGCAAAAGGTGGCGAAGGCGGCGTAGAGCTGGCCGAAGAAGTTCTGCGTTTGTGCGAGCAACCCAGCAACCTCGAGTTTGCCTACGAAGATAATCTGGGCCTTGCAGAAAAGATGGAGGCAATTGCTAAGCGAATCTATCATGCTGATGGCGTTAACTTCACCGCTGCTGCTAAAAAGCAAATTGCCCAGATTGAAGGAATGGGCTTTGCGCATATGCCTGTATGTATGGCAAAAACGCAGTATAGCTTCTCCGATGACGCTTCTAAGCTTGGCGCTCCTCGTAACTTCACTATTACGGTTCGCGAAGTTAAGGTTTCCGCTGGTGCAGGTTTTGTAGTGGCTCTTACGGGCAATGTAATGACTATGCCTGGTCTGGGTAAGAATCCTGCTGCTTTCAAGATCGACGTTGATGAGAGCGGTAAGATTTCTGGCTTGTTCTAGTTGTTCTAGCTTGGTTCCTTCTTATACGTTGAGCATTGCGTAAAGGTTTTTAGGTTTCGCGCTTTCGGTGGTTTCAGGTAACTATCCATCGGGAGCGCGAATTTTATTGTGCTCATTCATATATAATGTGATGCACCTTTTTAATGAGGCGCCAAAAAAATGGATAGCGCCACAAGAAAACAGAGGCATTCTAGTGGTAGAGTGTCGGGAAAAATCACCGCTGCGAAGGCGTTGAGAACCTGGGATTCTTTCTGCAGAGATGCCGTAATACTTAGAAAGTACGATATTGGTAGATCAAACATTTATTTCTGAAGTTGCCGCAGGAACGCCAACCCCGGGAGGTGGGGGCGCTTCTGCCTATTGTGGAGCACTTGGTTCTGCGCTCCTTTCTATGGTTGGTAACTTAACCACAGGAAAGAAAAAATACGCAGAGGTAGAAAGCGAAGTTGTCGCGCACTTGAAGCAACTCGAGGAAGTGAGACAAGAACTTCTTGAGCTTGTTGAAAAGGATGCACTTGCTTTTGCCCCCTTGGCAGATGCTTTTAAACTTCCTCGCGACACCGATGAGGAAAAAGCGTATCGTCACGGAGTCATTCAAGAGGCTCTTATTGACGCTATTTCGGTTCCTTTTGCCATTATGAATGCGTGCGATAGAGTTATCGATTTAAGCGATTTCTTGGCGCATTATGGAAATCGGAGTGCTATTTCTGATGTGGCAACGGGTGTTTCTTTCGCGCAGGGTGCTCTTAAAGGTGCTGCACTTAATGTATACGTAAATGCCGCAATGTTGGACGACCGAGACATGGCTGCGAGGTATACTGATGAAGCGGACAGACTTATAGCGGAAAGTGGTCGTCGCGCGGACGAGATTTACAACTACGTGCTAGAAGAAATCAGGTAACTACAATGACTCACGTTTTGCATTCCCGCCCCGTAACTGAAGCGATTGCGGAAAATTTAGCTCATCGAATTGAGCGTTTAAAAATTTTAGGTATCGAGCCTACGCTTGCTCTGGTGCGTGTGGGTGCACGTCCGGATGATTTGAGCTATGAGCGTACGGCAGTTCGTCGTGCTGAATCGCTGGGTATTACAACACGAGTTTTTGATTTGCCGGAAACTGCTTCTCAAGAAAAGTTGCTTTTGCAGCTGCGTCGCATCAACGGTGATTCCAAAATCCATGGCTGCTTACTATTCCGTCCTCTTCCAGAGAATATGGAAGAGAAGCTGGTTAGCGATGAGCTTGCTATGGCGAAAGATATTGACGGCATTTCAACGTCCTCGCTCGGTGCGGTTTTCACTGATGCGGTTGAAGGATATGCACCTTGCACCGCGGAAGCCTGCGTGAAAATGCTCGATTTCTACAACATTCCGGTAGAGGGCAAGCATGTAGTTGTGGTTGGGCGCAGTTTGGTAGTGGGCAAGCCTGTGGCTATGCTGCTTCTTCGTCGTAATGCAAGTGTGACTATCTGTCATTCTCGCACTTCTGATTTGGCTGAAATTACTCATACTGCAGATATTGTTATCTGCGCGACGGGTCGTGCGCGTGCTTACGATGCGCGTTATTTCAAGTCAGGTCAGGTTGTGTTGGATGTTGGCATTAACTTTGACAAGAACGGTAAACTTTGTGGTGATGTCGATTATGATTCGGTTGAGCCACTTGTCGAGGCAATCACACCTGTTCCTGGTGGATTAGGTTCGGTCACTACTTCAGTTACGATGGAGCATGTAGTGACAGCGGCAGAAAAAACTATTCGCTAGTAACAGCGAAGATGGGTCTACACTCAAAGTGCCAAACCTAGGTTTGGCACTTTTGTTTAATGGCTTCAGCCTGTTGAGGATGCGAAGCGTCCGAAGCGATAAACCATCCGCTGTGCGAATGGATAATAATTAAAACAACAGATTTTTCAGCGAAACGAGTAGGTAATATATGGACGAACAATGGGTTGAAATTGCTACAACTGAATCGGCTAGCGAAACTAAGCAAGTTGCAGCAGCACTCGCTATGGTAGTCGGTCCTGGTGAAGTTATTGCGCTCGATGGTGATTTGGGTGCTGGTAAAACCCAGTTTACGCAGGGTTTGGCAGAAGAGCTGGATATTGAAGGTCCTGTTACTAGTCCAACCTTTAATTTGGTTTCCGTGTACGAAGATGGGTGTTTGCCCTTGTATCATTTTGATCTCTATCGACTAGATGATGCTGAAGAACTGGAAGATATTGATTTTTATGGCATCGTTGAGGGTCAGGGCGTTTCTTGTATTGAATGGGCTTCAAAATTTCCTGATGAAATGCCCGAAGACAGGCTTGAAGTTTATCTTGAGGTGATAAACGAACACTCGCGGCGGATAAAGGCGCGGGCTTTTGGGGCAGCAGCGCGGTTGCTTGATTTTTGGCAGCAGGCATGTGCGTCAAATGACAAGTAGGAACAAGTGGGATGATGCCTGAATTCGTGGGCATTAGCAAAGAGCGGTTTTTGATGACAAAACTTGGGAATCAGCAAAGAGTGCTTGTCGATGAAAAGCGCGGCATCGGGTTTTGATCAGCTTGCATCGATGGAAAGTGCGGCATCGGGTTTTGATCAGCTTGCATCGATGGAATAGTTGGAACTACAAGAGATGCGTTAGTATTTTGGAAGTTGGGGAGCAAAAAAATCGAATTCTGCCACATTTAGGCTAGTTATGTATAAAGCAGTGTTACTAATTAAGCAATTCTTCATACCATTTGCCACATTTCAGCGTGAAATGAGGGCCTAAATTCACTATTTTTGGTATTTATTAAACAATTTAGTGAAATATGTTTAATAAAAGCCTAAATCCCTAAAATTCTTTTGTGCAGCACTCGGCAAAATGTGTCAAAAATCAGAAAATTACTGCACGCTGCGAGAATAGCGCTAACCCTGCATATCGAGGAAGTAGCCCGAAATCAGTTTGGTCGCCTCGCGAAAGATCGGCGTAAAATCTTTTAGGCTAGTTTTGAGAAATACCGTTGCATGATTTTGTAATTCTGCATAATGGTATTGCGTGAAAACAAAAATGGAACCATATGAAAGACTTTGCATGAAAGATTTTGTACTTGCTTTTGATACCGCAAACGAAATGATCTCGATTGGCCTGGGGAAGCTTGACCGAGAGGTGCGCGCTATAGAAATAGTCGCATCAAGCGAAACGGAGGCTTTTCGTGCTTCAAATGTAAAGCTTCTGCCTGAAATTGATTCGCTTTTAAAACGGGAAAACGTGGCACGTAACCAAATTGCTTGCGTGGTGTGCGGACGTGGTCCAGGCTCGTTTACGGGTGTACGCATCTGTATGGCAAGTGCGAAGGGAATCGCAATAGGACTTGGCGTGCCCTTGTTTGGGGTTTCGACATCGGATGCTCAAGCATGGCATCAATGGGATGCTGGCGTACGTGGTTCTCTTGTGGTGATTGGCGATGCTATGCGCAAAGAGGTGTATCCGGTGCGCTATGCATTAGATGATGCGGGAATCGAGCGCTTGAACGCAGATTTCGTGATGAAGGCAGCAGGGTTGCCTGCGTGGTTTGGCAGCGCTTCGCAAGAGCAAATAGCAACCACAACCATTACGGGTGATGGCCTTAAGAAATATGCGGACTTTTGCGAAAGGAAAGGCGTTCTTTCGCAGGAATATTGTTATCCAACAGGAAAGGGATTGTTGCTTGCAGCTCAAGCGCTATGGCAGACGGGCGATTTCGACCCCGAGAATATAATTCTAGGCGATCCCTGTGTACTGCTTCCTGTGTATACGCGGCTTTCAGATGCCGAAGAGGCGGAGCGCGCTAAGTTCGCAAAGCAGCAAGCTGAAGAACGAAAGCCAAAACAGAATTCTCAGGTGAAGGTATCGCAGCAAGCATTGTTGAATAAACAGCAAGGCAAAACAGCTTTGCTTGAGGAAGCTTTTGCAAACGAGCTTGAAAATCATCTGGAAAACGAACTAGAGAATGAATCAGAAAACGCGCTCGAAGAAAAGGATCTCGGAGGCACTCCCAAGAAAAGCTTCGAAGGGATTTTAGAAAACGCGCTCGAGGGCGTGCTTGAGGAAAAAGACCTTACAACGGGAGTCCAGGGTGGATCCATTATTCGTTACCAACCGCTAGAAGCAGCGTGGGTAGATGCAGTGGAAGAGCTGGAGGCACGCACTATGGGTAGCGACGCGTGGCGCGCCTCGCAAATTCTTGACGAACTTCCACGAGCAGATCGTACCTGGTGGGCGGCATTTGAAATGGAGGACTCTTCTAAGCGAGTGGTTGAACCAAAAAACGCTCATCTTATTGGATATACGGGTGGTTGGATCGTGGATGGACAGGTCCAGCTGTTGAAGGTTGCTACGGACCCATTGTATCGCAGGCAGGGTATTGCGCAGGAGCTTCTGGCGCACGTTTCGCGTGACGCGCGTGATCTGGGAGCAACAGAGATGACGCTTGAAGTTCGTGCCACCAATACGGGCGCTCATGCCTTTTATGAACGACTGGGGTTGCAACGAATTGGAGTTCGTCCGCACTATTACTCCGACAGGGAAGATGCCGTCATCTACACAGGACCGCTTCCCCTTTTTGAGCATGATATTGCGGGGATGGAGCTACGCTTAAATGATGCAGAATCTATCAATTGCTCGGAGCAAAGCGGAAGTATAGCTGTTCAAGGAAAACTTATTCTGGCTATCGAAACTTCTTGTGATGAAACGGCGGCAGCGCTCATTGATGAGGCGGGCACGATTGTCGCTGATGTTGTAGCCTCTCAGATTGATTTCCATTCACGCTTCGGCGGTGTGGTTCCTGAAATTGCAAGTCGAAAGCATATCGAAGCTATCGGTGGCGTGGTGCAGGAGTGTTTACATCAAGCTCGCTTGCGCACTGGTCAGGAAAATTTGAACTGGTGTGATCTGGCAGCGGTTTCAGTTACGTATGCTCCTGGTTTAGTTGGTGCTTTGGTGGTAGGGCTCGCGTTCGCGAAGGGTCTTGCATGGGCGGCTGATAAACCCCTTATCGGCGTCAATCATTTAGAGGGGCATCTCTACGCGAATAAGCTTGCATGTCCCGACATTGAGCCCCCCATGGTGGTGTCGCTCGTTTCGGGTGGACATACTATGTTGGTGCACGTGAAAGATTGGGGCGATTATGAAACCATGGGCTCCACGTTGGATGATGCGGTAGGCGAGGCTTTCGATAAAGTAGCTAAAGCAATGGGGCTAGGGTATCCCGGTGGTCCTCTTATTTCGAAATTAGCGAAAGATGGCAATCCTAAAGCAATTCGTTTTCCTCGTGCACTGATGCATTCAGGCGATTTGCAGTTTTCGCTGTCGGGTCTAAAGACTTCAGTCATGACTTACTTGCAGAAAGAGCGGCAGGCAGGACGAGAAATCAACCAGTCAGATGTTGCAGCAAGTTTTCAGGCGGCAGTTATTGACGTTCAAGTAGCGAAGGCGAAGACGGCGCTCGAACAAACCGGCGCAAAGGAATTTTGCCTTGGTGGAGGTGTGGCAGCTAATCCCGAGCTGCGCCATGCTTATGAGGTTATGTGCGAAGAAATGGGTGTGCGTCTAACTATGCCGCCGCTTTCGGCATGCACCGACAACGCAGCGATGATTGCATTGGTAGCACTTGACCGTTACAAAGCTGGAAAGTTCTTTGATCTTGATTGCGATGTAGCAGCGCACGTTTCGTTGGACGAAGAGTATTAGTGAGTAATATCATTCATGGCGGTTAATCCTTTCGAACCATGCAGCCATCCGCTCGCTAGTCTTTCGCTCGCTAGTCTTTTTAATAATGTAGCAAGAACAAAATCCCAGTTGAAGCTCTTCATTTACTCATATAAACCCCATAAAATACCTGTTGAATATCAGTTTTGATCTTAGGATGAATATGAAATTTCATTCAGAAGTAGTTCTTTTTGATTTTGAGGGAATATCTCTAATTGGAAATTATGATACAGGCTATGTTATCGGATTAACTGATGAGGGATTTAAGGTATGTAAAAAGGCCTTAATGTCTGATGTTGGAAAAGAAGAGTTCGATTCTGTGGATCCGCTTCTGTTTAAGCATTTGAGTTTGGGTAAATTTTTTAATCGTATAACCAGGAAAGATAATTTGTTAGAGTCGGCTTATCTACATGTAACTCAACATTGTAATCTTTCGTGCAAAGGTTGCTATTCCGACAATAATCAGCGAAATAAAATCCCCGATGCTCCTTTGAAAGATATCAAAAAGGCGTTAAACGATTTAGCTAAATGTGGTGTAAAAGATCTTATCATTTCTGGAGGAGAACCATTTTTAAGAAAAGATCTTCCTGAAATCATTCGATATGCGAAAGAGAAATGCTGTATTTCTTCAATCACTGTTTTGACAAATGGAACGGTTGTAGACGATGCTGTTCTAATGCAAATGAGAGAATGTGTAGATAAAATTTCAGTGTCATTTGATGGGTACTCAAATTCATGTCCAGCATATATTAGAAAAACGCAAAGATTTAATGAATTAGTTGGAACTATAAAGAAAATTCAACGAGTAGGAATTCCCGTCCATATCATCCCAACTATTCATTCCAAGAACATAAATGATCTTAAAGAGTATCTAGCGCTATCGAGTTCTTTGGGAGTTACCTTAAATTTTAGTCTTCTATCTTGCGAAACTTCAAATGAATTAAAGGAATTGATTCTTTCAAATGATGATCAAATTAAACTCGCTGAGGAAATATTCTCAGCTAATCAAACTGATTCATTTTCAATCGCTGATAGTCCGATAGGTGTAAACATTTCAGTGAAAAAGCATTGTGGGGCCGGCAGGAGCACAATAAATATCGGAGCAGATGGAAGAGTATTTCCTTGTCATCTGCTTTATTATGACGAATTAACTTTTGGGAACATCTTTGCTGATTCGCTCTCAGATATCCTTGAAGGATCAAAAGCTGTAGAGTTCTCCAAGGCAATTGAGAATCCCTGTGTGAGTGAAGGCGACTGCCGATTTCTTCCTCTATGTGGAGGTGGTTGCAGGGGAAGAGCTTATTTAGAATCAAAAAGTCTAAGCGCAAAAGATTCGTATTGCTGCATGAATAAAAGGTATTTTGAGCTTTTGGGGGAGTATTTAAAAAAGCGGACCTCTAATAAAGTCCGCTAATCAACTTTTTTAAGAATATCTCCTGGCTCACAGTCCAAGACTGAACAAAGTGCATATAGTGTGTCGAGACGAATTGCCTTGACATTTCCGTGTTTAAGGCGACTTATGTGGACCTCGGTTAAGCCGAGTCGTTCTGCCAGTGTTCGATTGTTAATGCCTCTCTCTTTCATAACATGATCAAGAGTAATTACTATTTGTCCCAATTGTTACCTAAATCGTGTCATCTGCTGATTGCTGTAAACAAAGAGTGTACTTAAAGATATACGACAAACAATAGCAGAATAAGGCAACGAATAAATATTCAAATTGAAATTGCATAGAACCATTAGGTGCATCTGAGTAGTAAGTGATATTTAATTCTCCTACTTGGGTGGAACTTGTTATTCCTGGTATAAGAAGTTGAGAGATTGACCCAATGATAAAGGCTAAAACCAAGAGAAAAGCTATTAGTTTAAGCTCCTTGATCAGTTTTCCGTTTATGGGTGAATGGGATTGCGAAATACATCTAAAAAGGTTCGAGAGAGCAAATAAAGCAAAAATGATGGCTATAGATTTTATTGCAGAAGCTGATAGAGAAAGAATTTGCGGAACAAAAAATAAATCGTCTCCATTAGAAAGAATATTTAAAGCGATAATGAGATGCAGAAGAACTGCGATGACACCGCCAATGCTAGTTAGTATCACAATTAATGTTCTTATAGTGGATGACTTCTTTTTTAGTAGGTTCTTTTCATATTCTACTTTTGCTGTGTCGAGCATGTTTTTCACTTCTCGCGTTTCATTTTTAGCGCTAGCAACTCTGCGTATCTAAGGAACTGAATCCTAACAGGATGCAACCCGTATTAGGAAGTCCTATGTCAAAACAGGCAGCTGGTTTTGTATCACTGAAAAATAGCATTTTTACTCCTAAAATATTTTATTTATAAGATTTCAAATTAAGGCACGATCGTAAAGAGGATCGCGCCTTAATGGTAATATTGCCTGTTAAACGGTAACTTCTACATCGAAGAAATAATCTTCAGTTCCATTAATTAAAATTGCACTTTCGAAGCGGCATATATTCATGTGTGTAGCACCACTAGGAACGTATTCGATGGGTCCAAAATTAGTGATGATTGTATGCGTATTGCCTGTAAATTGCTCAACGATAGTATCGCCGGTTCCAGTGTAAGGACCCTGTGCCACGATAAGATAGCGAGAATACATATTGACATTGGATGCTATCCAGGTGATGTTGACAGATCCGGATTGTACAGTAATTTGCCCTCTTGAGAATATGTAATTGATAGAGACTGTTGCTGAAGCGTTTTCTGTTTGGTAGCTTTCCTCTGCTGTTGTATCCGCATTTCGTAGCGCAATTGTTGAATTGGAAACAACGGTAAACGAACCATCACTGTTTGCCTTTGTTTCGCAGGATGCGTCTTTGACTTTGATGGGTGGATTGGTGAGAGAACTGATTCTTGATAAGGGATTATAAGAGTCGACAACTTTCCCTTCTTTGTCTTTGATCTGCACCGCAATTGCTGGAGTAGGGATGCTCCTTGCTTCTGATTCATCAGCATGGGCTTGCTGTGTAGGGATAAGGGCGCTTGCGGCAAGTCCTGCAGCGCTTAGAGCTCCTGCGGCTAATAAATCTCTTCTGCTGATATTTGTCCCCTTGGCTTTCACTTTTCTTCTCCTTTCATTAGATGCTTTAAATTAAATAATTCTTTGCTAGTGGAAAAAAACTCCATAGGTGTCGTAATAGTTTGCAAAATCAATGTTCACGTAACGTGCAAACTTATTCCATCCATCATGGACTCCTAATGTATGAATATATGAACCAGAAGAAACTGACTGAACGTTTCTGTATCCTTGAACAGACATTGCATGACCAGATCTGGTGCCGTTTTGGTCAAGCAGTCCTGCGCAAAAAACGGGCATATTCCATGAGTTAATGCTGTTTACATAGTCGTTCCAGGTAGGGTTATTTTTTGAGTAATGTGCAATGCTTACATTTCTATTTGCCATATATTGAGCAAATCCAGAACCGATTTTGCTATTAAGGGTTGAGCCTTGGCCTGAAGAGTCATGGGTAGTCTGAGTTGCTGTTGCAATAGTCCAGTAGGTTGCGCTTAAGTTTTGGTTAGAATAATTAGGGTCGTAATATGCCGCGCAGTCCATTAATGCAACAACTGCACATGCGTATTTTCCTCCGGTTGCATTTTTAATTTCTGCCTCGGAATTTCCAATAAAAGGAGTAACCCACTTATTGGAAATTGTTGTGTAATCGCCCGGAACAATGTTGATAAAAATGTCATCCCATTCTGCTGGATTGACCGACCGAGAGTTATTCGAATTGTTACTGGATTCAAAACCACCAAGAGTGTTCTGTTCTATATCTATCGATTCGCCGTAGTTGTTTACGTTTGCTTTTGTCTCGAGATTAATTGCTGTATATGTAAAAAGATCGGTTTTGACAATAGCAGTTGAATCCGAAGAAAGTGCTCTTGATGTTTTGATATTTGGGTTTTCGTTATCGATGAAAGGATTTACAACTTCATCTTCAACTACGAATTCTGAAATCAGGCTTGGATCAGTGCTATCAAAAATGATGTAGCCGTAGGGTCTGCTGTTCTTTTCAAAGTTGATGATGTAACCAATAGCTTTTCCATTTAGGTCGGTGAAGATTGTTGGATCACTTGCTATAAGGTTTTCATTGGGGAAGATTGAGTCGGCGAAGTCCTGTGCTGTTTCAATAGCTAAGTCAGGAGTAAATTCTATTAGATCTTTTTCGTTTTCTTCAGCAAATGCAATTCCGGGAACCAGCAAGGCAAAACAAAAAGAAAAACTAATTAACAACCATAACTTCTTTTTCATCTATATCACCTTCTTTGTTAAGAGCGATAACGAGGCACGCTATCGCTATCGAACTACTTGCTCATTTTTATACGTGCCTCGTATAAGTTTATCTTACTAGGTTAAACTTTAATCTACAAGGTTAAAGTTTCAGAGTAGTAAAATTACCAGTAAAATTGGTAAACTCAGTGAATCCTATTAAGAAATCACTTTGCCAGATTCATCGATAAGCCAGATGTTTGCGCTTGAAAGCGCGTTCTCTCCATAGCCAAGCACAAGTTGTATTACTACCGTGTCGCCAGCTTTTATTTGCGAAAGAGTAGCTTCACCATCGGATAAGTGTTCATTGCTTGTGGGGATAAGCACTTCGATCGTAGAAAGACCTGTTGCATTTTCTATATTGGCTCCCAGCGAGCTAAATGTTGCTGTTTTGTCGCTTACAGAATCGACATGCGCATAGCTATAAAGAATTACTTGCTGCGGACCGTCGAGGGCAAAAGCGTCAAGGATCCCCGTTTCGAGAAGGGTGGGGTCAACTTCGTTAAGACTCACCCCGTTTATTCGATGCTTGTCGTCAAATGTTGCGAGATCCGCTTCGTTGATAGTGGTGTTTGCCGTTGGCACAAAGGGATCTTCGGGGAAAGTAAATGATTCAGGATGATCAATTAATTTAATAGTGCTGTTTTCATTGGTTGCCCATATGTGTCCAAAAAGAACATCGTTATCTTGGGGTATATCTAGTTCAATTGCAATAGTGTCACCTATTTTTATATCGCTTAAAACCGCTTCACCTCTAGAAAGCCATTCTTGACCAACTTCAAATGTAAGCTGATCTGCCTCGAAGGCTTGTTCGATGGTAGGGCCAAACCCTGAGACGGTAATTGTGTCGGAACCTGCGTTTAAAACATCTACTTGAGCAAAGCCTTTCACGTAAAGATTCTGGGGGCCATTCACAAGGGTTGCATCAATTATTCCCTGTTCAAGATCTTGTGTATCTATGTCTTCAATATTGGTATTTGTATACACAAGTGAGGTGTCAATAAAGTCCAAAGAGCCAACTCCAACTTCTACCCGATCGTAGTTTGGCAAATCTTCGCTTTCGTAGAGCTGCTGGAATTGGTATCCATCTTCAGGAGCGAATTTTGTACGAGAGTTTTCGACTATCTTTCCTAAGTCGAACGAGTTGTCTTCTTCAGAGCAACCACTAAAAAGAACGGTAAACGACATACATAAAATGATACACAGGACACAACATACGGTTTTAGTAGGGGTCTTGCGTAAACGATCGGTGTGAATGTGCGCAGCATGTCCTTGTGGGGTGCTTTGCGTGCCTTGAAAGCGAATAGTATGAGTTCGGTAAAGGCGAACATTAGGGCGCAAACGGAAAAACTTGAGTGATTTGTAAGAAAATTTGGGCGAGTTACGGGGAGGTTGGAATGCCTTACGAAAGAACTTAGACAATTTAAATTGGCTAGGTGTATGCATAAAACCACCCTTTCCTTGGATCCGGTTTCAAAACCTTGTCAAAACCATACCAAAGAAAAGTTTAACATGCTAGGTTAATAAAGAAATTTTTACCCATTTCATCAGGTAAAATAGATTAATGGATAAAGCCCTATTCGGAAGGTTTGAGTGTCTTTGCTCGTTCGGCAAGGTGGGTAGAGGCTTCTTTTTCGGTTAGTACCCCATCATCTACGTATCTTTGAATGGTTTCGCAATAGAGATCCCAGGGAGTTTCGCCCAATTGATTTCGAGCATTTATGTCGGCTCCTGCGGTTAGCAAAAGATCTATCGCGGCATCGGTCTCATCTAGGCTTGCAGAGCTGGTATCTGACGCTATCGCAGTTGTGCACATATCGTCGCAAGCGTTATGTAGCGGGGTATAGCCATCTTCATCCGCACTATTAACCTCTGCTCCATAATCGAGCAACATTTGTATCATCTGAAGTGAACCGAATGAAGTTGAGGTTGCAAGGCATAATGCATAATTGTCATCTTTCGGATTGTTGTCTGAATCATATTTGATAAGAGGCTGGGTCAGGTCGATTGGCTGATTGTTTGCCCTGGCGTCTTCGAGCAGTGTACGTACGCAATCCTCGTCTTCATAGACAAGTGCAGTATAGAGGAGACTTTGATACGAAGCGGGCCCTTCGGATGACAGCTGTAATTCGGGCGTATCAAGACAATTTTCTAGCTGTTCGAAGTCGTGCGAAATAATTGCTTGTGAGCAATCTTCGTAGGTGATGGTAGTGCTGCTTTGGAAAAAAGGAATGAAGATTGCTGCGCTAAAGACAATTAGTAAAGGGATGCTTACTGTGTAGAGTGCTATGGGAAGCGCGATAAGCGCTCCGAGTTTTTTGCCTTGTTCGCGGCGTTGCTTTCTCTGCGCTGCGAAAACAATACTTATTATGGTTGCTGCAATAAATAAAGTTATAGCAACAATGATCGCAAGAGTAACAGCGCCCATCATGGCAAGGATCATCAGTATGCTAATTCCGCCCATCGCGTTTCTCCTGCGACCATTTATTGCCTTATGCTGTTTACATTATACGTGCACTATAAGCTACTCGATCACGTATGTCGCAACGATTTCGCCGCAGAATACCGTATGGAAATCGCGGAAACCGGTTTCGTCGGTTGGGTACCAGCGCTCAATATCACCTGGATCGAGCGAGCGTAAATCTTGGTCCTGCACATAGCGAATTTTACACTCTAAAGTTAGAGGAAGCTCTCGAATACCTGGTGCCGCTACTACTTCAGGATCTTCCAAAGTCAGGCCAAGCTCAGCAATCTTGTCCATGTCGCGACCGGATTTTGAACCGCAAAGCGCAATGATGTTTTTGTCAAATTCACCTACGGGAATATTTACGCTGAACTCACCGGTTGCTTCCAGGAATTCTTTAGTGAAGCGATGCTGACGTACAAATGCGGTAAAGAGCGGCTTGCCCCATTCGATGCCAAGCGTTCCCCAACTAATAGTCATGGAATTTACGCGGTCGCCGTGTTTGGTGGTAAGCAAAACACCCTTTTGAACACCTTGAAGAATTTCGGTGGCGTGCTCGAGTGGATCAATTATGCGTTTCATAGGCGATGCTCCTTTCCGGGCCTTTTAATGTGTTTCTCTAGATCATGCTGTTTAGAGTTTCATCTAATTAGCTCGATCTAAAAGGAAACTTTGTTGGTTTTCTTCATAGTATCGAAAACTTTGCACCTCTTTTGAATAATTGCGCGGTTTTTCGCATTCGTTGTCCGGAAGTTCCATGAAACGGTAAGACGCCAGTAAGGTTGTTGTTAGGTTGCGCGCGTATCGTAATAACCGTCAAAGAAGGAAGTGGACGAAGGATTTCGTGAGGGACTCGAGGTGCCTCACGGACACTTCAAGCCTTCGTCTCGCTTGGAAGAAAGGCGCAACTATGAACGTATCAATGAAGAAAATGATAGGACTTTTTGCGATTGCAGTTGTGCTGGTATTTATTGAGGGAATGTTTCCTGAGAAGAAACGCACCAAAGCACTTCCTTATCGCTATCACACCAAGGCGGTGAATTAGCCATGGAGAACAAACAGGGAACCATTGCTGGTCTTATTTCGTGTGCAGTAATTTTGGTTATTGCGGTTTTTGTACTTATGTCGGGCGGAAGCGGGCTATAACTCAGCGGCTCTAAGCGGTGTCGTACAGTGCTATTTTTGTGAGCTATCTCATAAAATTTGTGAGATAGGAATTGCAAAATGGCATATCAGCGCTCAATAGTAAGAGTAAATCACTTAAAGGTCATTTAATTGAAAGTGCAGTTGGCGCTTATCTTATAAACCGTTCAATAATCGAAGGGTTTACGGTTTATTGGTGGCGCGAAGGTAACGATGAAGTCGATTTTGTGATTGCAGATAAAAGCGCCGTAACTGCCATCGAGGTAAAAAGTGGACGAGTAAAGTCTACAAGTGGCATGACGAAGTTTCTTGTTGAAAACCCTAACGCTCATTCAATCGTTATTGGTTCTGCGGATTGTAGCATTGAAGCGTTTTTGCGAGGTGAAATTGACCTGTTTATTTAATGGCTTTACTCCTTATAAGCAATATGTACCGCAGCTACGCCAAAGGTTACGTTAGTGTATTCCACGCGCGAAAATCCAGCATCTTTCAGCATTTTCGTAAAGCCTTCCTGGTCTGGGAAGGCTTTAATTGATTTTGCTAGATAAACAAATCCAGAGGCGTCACCCGTAACCAATTTGCCCCAAGCAGGAATACCCCAACGCAAATAGATGCGATATCCCAAGCGCATAAGGGGGTTAGGCGGGGTAGAAAATTCCAGCACGCATAAAGCACCGCCAGGTTTTAATACGCGATACATTTCCGACAGCGCGCGTTCGCGTTCAGGCATATTGCGAATGCCATAGGACATGGTAAGAATATCGAAGGATTCGTCCTCGTAGGGAATGTCTTGTCCATCAACAACGGCAAGCTCGACAGGAACCCCCTTCGCTTCGCCTTCATCAAGACGAGTTTGGGCAACTTCGAGCATGGCGGGTGTGTAGTCGGAAAGCACTATAGATGCAGGAGGTTTTTGTGCGCAGGCGGTAAAAGCAACATCACCCGTGCCACCTGCAATATCAAGCAGGCGTGATTGCGAGGTAATAGGAGACTTGTCGATGAGGGTGCGCAACCAGCTGCGATAGCGCCCAAAGCTAGACAACGCATTGAAACGCTCATATTTCCAAGCGATATCGGTAAAAATTTGCTTAACGCGTTTTGAAGAAAGTTCGGCAGGGGCATCTTCGCCGGTGGCAGTATCGATAGAGTGAGTGTTTTCGGATGCCTGCTTACCGTCAGATGATGAGATGCTGCTTTGAGGGACCTGGGTCTGTGGGATTTCATTTACAGACGCTTCAGGAGTCTCTTTTGAATCTATAGTCATAAAAAACGGGTTTCCTATTCTGTGTCCATACAATGCGCATATTTTAGCGCCCTTTGCCGTATCCACATATCCAAGTACTGTGAATCGCAATGAATTAACTTAGAATAAAACGCTTCAATGCTATCATGACTAAGAATTATTGGGTCAGGAGGAAAGCATGTTACTGTGCGCTAAATATATTGTTCCCGTTTCATCCGAGCCAATGGAAAACGGTGCGCTTCTTGTTCGTGATGGTGTTATTGCCGATATCGGTACAACGGAAATGATGCGACTTCGTTATCCTGATGAGGAAGTAAAAGACTTTGGAATGGCGGCGCTCACTCCTGGTTTTATTGACTTGCATGCACGTGTTGAAGACGGCGTTTTTCGTGGCCTTGTACGAGACTTGCCTTTTGTTGAATGGCGTAAGAATATAAACGATCTTCGTTCCCGAATCACCGATTCTGAAGCTTACGATTCAGCTTACTTAGGTTGTCTTGAAGAACTTTCGGCTGGTGTTACTACGATTGCAGACACCACTTCAACCGGTGCGGCTGTTTTTGCTACTCGTGATTGTGGTTTGCGCGGAGTGATTTATCGAGAAGTGGGCGCTATCGATAAGCGTCTTGTTAACTACGCCATGAAGAAAATGGATAGCGATTTGGAAAAATGGTCTCAGATGGTAGACCCTGATCAGATCATACTTGGCGTAGCTCCCGATCCGGTCTATGAATGCCATCCAGAGATGTATCGCAATGTAGCACAATACGCTGCCGAGCATAACGATCTGCCTGTTTCATTAAAGCTTGCTGAAAGCAAAGAGGAAGTTCGTTTTGTAAGGGATGGTGCAACGGCTGGTCTTGATAGCACGGTTGACCATCGTGGATTTGTGGAAGTTCCGCCCTGGTTGCCCACTGCGGTAACTCCCGTTAATTATGTTTTGAACTGGGGATTGTTTGAAGCTAAAAATGTGATGATGCTTTATGGCGTTTGTGTCACCGAAGATGATATTCGTCATATGCGTGATTACGATGTAGCTGTTGCGGTATGCCCAAGCTTAAGTGCTCAGCTCGGTATGGGAGTTGCACCGGTAAGTGAGTATTTGCGTTCAGGCTTACGCGTAGGCTTAGGCACTGGTGCTCCTGCTTCAGTAAATTATCTCGATATGTTTTCTGAAATGCGTTTCGAGTTGATGATTCAGCGTGCATTGAGTCGTGAATTCTTGAACTCGCAAACTCTTCTTGAAATGGCAACTCTTCGTGCTGCTCAGGTATTGCGTATTGACGACAAGGTCGGTTCGCTTGAAGTGGGCAAATTGGCAGACATCGTTGCAATTGATCTGTCTGGATCCCATCAAACACCCACTACGGATCCGGTTTCTGCCCTGCTGGGTTCTGCAAGCAATAGCGACGTTATCATGACTATGGTGAACGGCAAGATTCTTTACGAAGAGGGCCGACTTCATGTAGGAGAAGGTGCAACAAAGGTTATTGCGCATATTCTAGAAGTCCGTGGGCGTTTGCGTTCCTAAGTTTTCCTCTGGTCGAATCCTAGGGTAGAGGACGCTTGCTCTGCGTTATGGTTTCCCACAACGAGAAAGAAGTTTTGGTTTATGGCCAATAAGAAACATAAAATGACAGCAAAGCAGCTTAAAGAGCGCGAGGAGCGTGCGCTTGAACGACAGCGTAAAGCTCAGGAAAAAGCAGCTCGCAAGGCACTTTTGTGGCGCATCTTTGTAATCGCGGTTTGTGTTATTTTGATTCTCGCATTATCTCTTCCAACTATGGGACTCATGTTTCTGGGAGGTAACTAACATTGCTATGTCGCCGTTTCGTTTGATCATTGGATGACGAATGTTGTTATGACGGATGCTGTACTAGGATCAGTCAGCTTATTCGTTGAAGGTTTGCTGAATATCTGGACCAATCGCCAGTTAACGGCAGGGAGCTTTCGAAACGGTTTATATAAGAGAAGGAAGTTAGCTTGTTTGGTATCGGCGGCTTTGAGCTGTTCATAATCTTGTTGTTCGGCTTTTTGATTTTTGGGCCTGACAAGTTGCCTGAGATGGCAAAAACTCTTGGTGCGGCATTGCGTAAATTTAAACAAGCGCAGGCTGAAATGGAGTCAGTTATCAAAGGCGAGGTTTTAGATATAGATGGTAGCCAGGCGAAGAAATCTTCTTCGGCAACTTCTTCTGCTGTCTCTTATACACATCTCCGAGCCCACGAGACCCTAAGACATCTCGT
>ENA-OYYQ01000210-OYYQ01000210.1-human-gut-metagenome-genome-assembly--contig:-NODE-210-length-33228-cov-7.151690_pt1 | contig 33228 bp, 55 predicted proteins | sample MGYA00243252_ERZ653455 | MGnify/ENA primary metagenome ERZ653455 (study PRJEB26926, sample SAMN06164940) | human gut metagenome | biome: ENVO:00009003; feature: ENVO:2100002; material: ENVO:00002003...
TCTCGTGGGCTCGGAGATGTGTATAAGAGACAGGAGGAGACTATATGGCCAGACCGGCAAAATCGGTTAAAGTAAAAACCGGCGCTCTGGCAAGCGAAGAGGAAATGCTGCGCAACGGCGTCGAAGAACGGCTGCGCGGCGCTCCGGCCGAGCCGGAAGCACCGGCTTACTTGACCGATGACCAAAAAAGCATTTTTCGATTTATTGTCGCTGAATTACGGGACAGCGAAATACTCGGGCGGCTGGATGTATATGTCCTTGAATGCACGGCTGTGGCGATTTCCCGTATACGGCAGATCAACGATATGGTAAACCGGGATTCCTCGCTGCTTTCCGATACATCGCTGCAAAGCGCCCGCGCAAAATACCAAAACGATATTTGGCGGGGGGCAAACGAGCTTTGTCTTTCCCCACAGGCAAGGGCGAAAATCGGCTCGCTGGCCGCGCAGGCAGCTAAACAGAAGGAGGATCCTCTGCTGAAGGTCCTGATGGAAGATGATTAAGCGGACACGGGCATATCGATACGCCAAGTGGTGCCTTGATGACGATAACCACAAGGTGGGCCGGTATGTGAAAAAGCAGGCGGCGGCATGGCTGCGCATCGCTGACGGCGAACATCCCACGGCATTCGTCAGCGAAAAAGCGATCCGCAAAATCGAGAGCCTTCTGGCATTGATGATTCATCCGGATTTACTTTGCCCGATGGCAGAAGGGCTTGAAGAGTATGCCTGGTTTCTGATCGTTGCCGTCTTTTGCACCCGGCAGCGCGAGGACAACCGGCGCTTTTATACCACGGCACTGCTGGAAATTTCGCGTAAGAATTTCAAGACGTTTAATTCGGCGGTAATATTCCTCATCGGCATGCTGACTGAGCCGCGATTTTCGCGGTTCTTTTCGGTGGCGCCGGATTACAAGCTGTCTTCCGAGCTGCGGCTGGCGGTGCGGAAGATCATCAAGGTGTCTCCTTTGCTGGCTGACCGTTTCAAGATCAACCGGGATATGATTACCTGCCTGCTCAATGACATTGAGTATACGCCGCTGGCCTATTCCAACGATGGCATGGACGGCAGGCTTGCCAACATCTTCCTTGCGGACGAAGCCGGCGCGCTGGACAGCTACCCGGTTGATGCCATGCGTTCCTCGCAGATCACCATCCGCAACAAGCTGGGCATCATTATCTCCACCCAGTATCCCAACGACAACAATGTGATGATCGACGAGGTGGATATTGCCAAAAAGGTGCTGGACGGCCTGCTTCCGGAAAAGGAAGATGTGTTTGCGCTCCTGTACGAGCCGGACAGCGAGCTGGTCAAGGAATGGGAGACAAACGATCTGGTGCTGTATCAGGCAAATCCGGTTGCGGTCGGCAATGCCGAAATATTCCGCTCGCTGCAGGATCTGCGCATGATGGCGATCCTGTATGAAAACAAACGCGAGAATTTCCTGTGCAAGCACTGCAACATCCTGTATAAAGGGCTTGGCGTGGAAGGCTTTGTTGACATCCAGAAGGTGCAGAAATGCCGCCGGGAGGAAGCGGCGGGATTCTGGAAAGGACGCCGGGTATGGCTGGGACTTGACCTGTCACAGACCGATGATAACACCGCCGTCGCGATGGTCACGGAGGAAAACGGCGTCTTTTATGCCAAGGCCTGGGGATTTCTTCCCGGCGAACGGGTGGATCTCAAATCCAACCGCGAGGGCGTGGACTACCGCCGGCTGATCGGCAGCGGATGCTGCTTTGCCTGCGGGGAGGATGTCGTGGATTACGGCTTTGTGGAAAGCTTTATTCTGGGGCTTCCGGACAAATACGGCGTAGAGATCGTGCAGGTTGGCTATGATCGCTACAACGCCATTTCCACGGTGCAGAAGCTGGAGGCCGGCGGGATGGAATGCGTGGAGATCAAGCAGCATTCGTCCGTGCTTCACCCGCCGACAAAGCTGCTCAAGGAAAGCATCCTTGGCGGGCATTTTGTCTATGATGACAACCGGCTGCTGGAGATCAATTTCCAGAATGCCCGGTGCACGGAAGACACAAACCTGAATCAATACGTCAACAAGAAAAAATCCGCCGGCAAGGTGGATATGGTGGTCGCGCTGATCAACGCCTTATATATGGCGCAGCAGGAGCTGCTGTATGGTCAGTTTGATTTCGTCGTACAGACTTGAGGAGGACAGCATGGGGATTTTCAGACGCAGGGCAGAGGTGCGTGCCGATGCCGGAGAGGTGCAATTTGAAGACACGCTGCTGAAGGCACTGCTGGGCGGCGGTCCGGTTACCCGCGAAACTGCCCTTCAGGTGCCGACCATCAGCGGCGGCATCGACCTGATCGCCAACCTTGTTGCCAGCACGCCGGTAAAGCTGTACCGCGACAAGGGCGGCAAGGCCGAGGAGGTGCGCGATGATCCGCGGATCGCTCTGCTGAATGACGAAACCGGGGACACCCTCAACGCTAACGAATTCTGGCGGGCGATCACGCGGGATTATTACCTGGGCAAAGGCGGATACGCCTACATAAACAAAGAAAAGGGCCGCATCAAAAGCCTGCATTATGTCGATGAGGCGCAGATAGCCATACAGAAAAACAACGACCCGATTTTCAAGGACTACACCCTGATGGTGAACGGCCGGGAATACCTGCCGTTTGAGTTCCTGAAGATTCTGCGCAATACCCGGGATGGCGCGCAGGGCGTGCCGATCACCGAGGAAAACAGCAAGCTGATTGAAACGGCATACCAGACCCTTTGCTTTGAGGGCTATCTGGTCAAAAAGGGCGGGAACAAAAAAGGGTTCCTGAAGTCCGAGAAACCGCTGACCGATGAAGCGCTCAAATCCCTGCGAGAGGCTTACGCAAGGCTGTACAGCAATAACGGGGACAACATGATGGTGCTCAACAAGGGGATCGAGTTTCAGGAAACCAGCAACACCTCCGCTGAAATGCAGCTCAATGAGAACAAGCTGACCAACGCGCAGGAATTTGCCAAGATGTTTCATATTTCCACCGACGTTATGGCGGGAAAAGGAACCGAAAACGATATTTCCAGCCTTGCGAGGCTGGCCGCCATCCCGCTGATGACTGCCATTCAGTGCGCGCTCAATAAGGATTTTCTGCTGGAAGCGGAAAAAGGGACGCTGTACTGGGCGTTCGATACAAAGGAGCTGCTCAAGGGCGACATGAAGGAACGCTTTGACGCCTATAAGACCGCGCTCGACGCCAACTTTATGCAGATCGATGAGGTGCGTTACGCGGAGGATCTGGAACCGCTGGGGCTGTCCTGGGTGAAGCTCGGGCTGCAGGATGTGCTGTATGACCCGAAGACCAGACGGATTTATACGCCGAACACCAACCGGACCAGCGTAATGGGGGAAAACACTCCGGAGGAACCCTTGCCGGCGGAGACGGATGATGCTATACTGGAATCGCGGGCAACCCCCCATCACGATCCGAAGAACGGACGGTTTACCTCAAAGGGCGGCGGCACCGCAGGAGGGAAGGCTGGCAAAACCAAGTATGCGCCCTCGCCGCAACGGAATAAGTCTGGTGTGCAGATGAAACCAAAAGCTTACGCCAAGCTGTGCGGTGCATTCAGGACAAAGTATCCGGAGGCGAAGCCGGAGGATGGCGAGAAAACATTTATCGATGGAAAATATCGGTATTCAGCTACTGCGGCCGATAACGGTGGTATTGTAGTTCATCGCCGTGCAAAGCTGCGATAGGAGGAAAAAATATGGTTCCGGAAAATGATGCGTTTGTCCAGAAAATGAAAAAAAGGTTTCGTGCTTATTTGCAAAGCGATGACCCAGAGACGGTTGGAGAAATCGAGATGTTTATTCACGGATCGCAGCAGTATGAAATTGAAGAGGAGGCCGAGGCCTTTGTCGAAAGCCATCCTCATGCAACCGCCCGCGAATTATTTGAGTTTTTCAACGTAACGGCGCCGGAAGGACTTGCCCCTGGAGACGACGGCGCTGATTTACTGGAAGATTGACGGTACAATAACGATAAGCAGGCTGCACAAGGGACGATGCCAGGCGCTATACGGTGCCGGGCACCGTCCTTTTTCATGCCCATTTGAAAGGTGGTGACAGGAATGAATATCGAAATACGTGCAGACGGTGCGCACATTACCGGATATGTCAACGTGACCGAGAAAAAAAGCCGGCCGGTGATCACCCCGCACGGCAAGGTCATCGAGGAAATTGAACCGAGAGCCTTTGAGCAGGCCATCAGCCGTGCGGCCAACATAACGGTTACGGTTGACCACGACGACAGCCGTGTCTACGCCAGCACGGAGGAAGGCACCCTGAAGCTGTACGAGGACACTATCGGGCTGCATGCGGATGTGCTGATCACCGACGAGGCGCTGATCTCTCTGGCCAAACGGGGGAAGATCAAGGGCTGGTCGTTCGGCATGTACAACGTGCAGGACGAGCTGGAGGCGCGGGCGGATGCGCTCCCGCTGCGGCACATCAAATCCCTTGATCTGGATCACGTGACGCTGGTGGTCAATAAAAACCCGGTATATTCCGCCACATCCGTCGAAATCCGGGCAGATACAGAGATCGATATGGAAGTCAGGACAACCGAACAGCCCACGCAAATTACGGAGGTCGAGCCAAAACAGCCCGACGCTCCGTTTTTTGATAACTCGGCATACCGGCGCCGGGTGGAAGCCATTAAAAAATAATTTTGGAGGAACGAGAAAATGACGAATCTGAAAGCCCTTATGGAAAAGCGTGCGGAGCTGCAGCAGCATATGGACGCGCTGGTCAGCACCGCCGACACCGAAACCCGCGCCATGACCGATGAGGAAACGGCGCAGTTCGACGCTGCGGAAAAGGAAATCCGTGCGATCGATGAGACGGTCGAGCGGGAGGAGCGCGCCCGCCGTACCGAGCGGAAACCGGTCCCTGCCGACGCGGAGAACCGCGCTGCCGAGGAGGAACGCGCTTTTGCGGATTATGTTATGGGCAAGGTCTCCGAACTGCGTGCCGGCGAGCAGAACGTGGACATGACCAACAACGGCGCGATCATCCCCACCACCATCGCGAACCGCATCATCAAGGCGGTGAAGGACCGCTGCCCGATTCTGGCGGGCGCCACCGTATACAACGTCAAAGGCAAGCTGAAGGTGCCGGTGTGGGGCAAGGCCAACACCACCCATGATATCGCGGTGGGCTACCAGACCGAGTTCACCGAGATTACGGCGGATTCCGGCAAATTCACTTCGGTGGATCTGGACGGCTATCTGGCCGGCGCGCTGACCCTGATCGGCCGCAGCGTGGAAAACAACGGTTCTTTTTCGGTGGTCGACTTCATCGTCAGCCAGATGGCCGAGGAGATCGCCTCCTTCCTGGAAAAGGAACTGCTCAACGGCACCTCCGGCAAGGCGACCGGCGCACTGTCCACCACCACCAGCGTGACGGCTGCCGCGGCTGCGGCGATTACCGCCGACGAACTGATCGACCTGCAGGCTAAGGTAAAACAGGTCTATCAGAACGGCGCATGCTGGACCATGCATCCGGATACTTTCACGGCGATCAAGAAGCTCAAGGACGCCAACAACCGTTATCTGCTGCAGGACGACGTGACCGGCGAATTCCCGTATCGCCTGCTGGGCAAGCCGGTTTATTTGTCCGACAACATGCCGGTTATGGCGGCGAGCGCCAAGGCGGTGCTCTACGGCAATTACAGCGGCCTGTCGGTCAACATGCGGGAGAATATCTCTATTGAGGTCTTGCGGGAAAAATACTCGACTATGCATGCCTTGGGCGTTGTCGCATGGTTTGAATTCGACAGTAAGGTGACAGATAATCAGAAGCTTGCAGTATTGACGATGAAATCAGCTTAAAACTTAGACTATGGGGGACGATATTTAATCATCCCCCATAGTCCATTTAAGTTTTGTTCCATCTTCAAGCTGTCCGCAGTAGTTCCGCTTTCCATGACAGGCGAGGCTTAATGATCCTTGGCTTTTAATTCCATACTTCGTCATGGCATCTTTCATGTAGTAGAACTTTTCGCCGGTTGTGATACAGATGACAGATTTTCTTTTGGACTGATTCAATTTTTCAAGATTTCCGGGTGGCATCGGATGTCCATGTTTTCCTTTTTTAGAAGCGCTGATTTTCATTTTAGTTTCTTCTGAATGGTGCCGCTCATACATGTATTTTTTGTTTTTTGGTTTAGAAAAGCGTCGTCGTTGGGAAAGGCTTTGGCGCAAACGGGTACTTTCAGGAACATCTTTTCCGGGGTTTCCACCATTCTCATAATTATACCCGAATCGTTCATCTGTACTTTTGAAATGGCTTATCCAATATCGCTCTTTGCTGTCCAATTCCTCACTGGAGTATGCAATATCAAATCGCTCATCAATTACAAAATTGTCAAATCCGTATTTTTCTATTGCAGACATAAGATGACGATTGTAGGAACGGCCGTTTCGTATGCAGTTTTTGTAATAACGGTATACTCGTTCAATACCTTTTCCGCCGGCATCATATCTTCGGTGAAAAGAACTGCGAGTTTGTCCTATATAAACTTTTCCATCGATCAAAGAAGTGATTTTATAAATCACTCCATATTCCGCTTGTGACGACATTATAGCATTCACCTCAAAACAATGTTGCATAGTTTTCGTAAGTATCATAACACAAATAGGATAAATTCACAACATCAATAATTATAAGGAGAAACTCGTAATGAAAATTCAGGCCATGTGCTGCTTTGTCGGCAGCATCTGCATGGTGAAGGGTGAGGTGCGGGAGGTCAGCGATGAGCTGGCCTCCGACCTCATTGCCGCCGGATATGCGCAGGAAATGGAAAAGCCCGGAAAGACACCCTCAAAAAAGGCGGTGAAGCAGGGTGACCATCAATGAAGTGACCGTTGAACAGGTCAAACAGTATGCAATCATCGACCACAGCGAGGACGATGCTATGATCCATGACATCCTGATGCCGGCGGCAAAGGCGCACATCACGGAATACACCGGATTGACCGGGGAGGATCTGGATAAACACGAAAGCCTTACGCTGGCGTATATCGCCCTGTGCGCGTTTTTGTACGACAACCGGTCGATGAACATACTCAACGAAAAGCAGAATGCCGTGGTGCAGAGCTTTCTGGATGCGCACCGCATCAATCTGCTGTGAGGTGGCGGCATGGTGACAGGAATTAACCTGACCCCCGGAGAACTGCGCACGCGCATCCGCGTGCAGCGCTGCGTCCGCAGCCGTCCAGACGGCGAAATCGAGGAAACCGAAAGCTGGATCGATCTCGGAAACGATACCGGGGAGGATCCGCCGCGCTATAAGCGCTGCCAGTGGATCGGCGTGCACGGCGCCGAGGCTTGGACTGACGACGCGCTGATGGGTACACAGCAGGCCACTATCCGGCTGCGGTTTGATCCGGGAATATCCCCGTCCTGCCGCGTACTGCTCGGCAATGAGGTTTGGGAGATTGTGAGCGTGGACGACGTGCGGCAGGCACATGAATGGATGGAGCTCAGGCTGATCCGGAAGGAGGCGGGATGATGCAGGATATCCGAAATCTGGTACAGCTGACACTGGACAGGGCGTTTGCCCGCCAGATTCCCGTGGTTGCCGAGGAGCTGGTAACCGACAAAATGCCGGAGGAATATATCGCGTATTCGGTGGTGAGCAGCACCTATTCCGCTTACGCAAACAACCGGCCCATTCAGCGCCGGGACAGCGTGGATGTCGACTGGCACGGCAGCCGTCTGTCCAAAAAGGACGCCCGTATGGCGGCCGTGGAAACGGCGATGCGGGCGGCGGGGTTTCTGGTGGAATCGCTGCCGTATGATCTTGGCCGCGACCCGGTAAGCCGGCGGTATGGCGCCACGATGGAATTTGTGCTGTATCGGACGGTGTAGCGCATGAAGACGACGCCGGAAAATTTTTCTTCGGTTGTTTTTGCCGATATTCAGCAAATTGTCGATGAAGAAAGCGGCCGTGCCGAGGCCTTTGTCGGGCAGATGGCGGACAGTGCCAGAAGGCGGGTAATCGACAAAAGCCCGGAGCACGCGGTGCCCTATGCAACGGGCAAGCGCCGCCCCGGCCGCTATAAACGCGGATGGATTGTGAAAAGGGAAATCAAAAACGGTTACCGCCAGTTTATCGTGACCAACAAAAACAATCCCACCCTCACACATATTCTGGAATTCGGCACCGCGCAGCGGACAACAAAGGCGGGGCAAAACCGCGGCTGTGTAAATAAACATCCGCATATTCGCGCAGCGTATGATGAAACGGTCGCCGAGTATGCACAAAAAAAGATATAGGAGGACAACTCAATGGGACAGGCAAAAGGTTATCACGGCGCAGACAGCGCCAAATACAAGATGTCCGGCAGTGAGGGCGCGGTTACGGCTATGCCGTATCTCAAAAGCGTATCGCTCGACCGGCAGATCAATTCCACCTCTCAGTACGCCAACAACCGGCAGATTATCAAGGTGTCCACCGATAACGGATACACCGGCAATCTGGGCACTACGGCGCGGGATACCGAACTGGAAAAGGCACTCGGTATGATTATGCCGCTGTCCGGCGGTACCGGTGTGGTTTCCCGTACCGGCGGCAAGCGGCTGGAAGGGTTCTACTACGAATACAAGGAAACCGACGACGACGGGGACAAGGTCATCAAGGTGTGGCTGCTCAATGTGGAGCTGACCGAGCCTTCCCTCAACAATTCCACCGACACCGACAGTGTGGAGTTCGGCGAATACGTTTACCCCATCACCGTATACGGCGCCCGCGTGAAGGACAGCGCCGGCACAGCCGATTATGTCGACGACCGCGGCAACAAGCTGGATTGCTTCATGGTTATATCCGCGCCCGGCGATGCGGGATACGACGACTTCGGCACCACCGTTCCGGTCCCGAAAGCACCGGCGGCGTGAGAATTTTGCAGACCGGCGCCCGTCGCACATACGGCGGGCGCCTTTTTGCAGACGGGAGATTCCTATGACACTGAAAATCGGAAGAAAAAAATACCCGCTGAACACGGCGATGATTTCGCTGCTGCGCTACCGTAAGGAGTTTCACAGCAGCTTTTTTCGGGAGTCTTCCGACGGCGCCGCGGCAGCGCTCGCAGCGGTGCGGCTGGTGTGGGCCAGTATCGAAGGGGATAAGCCGGATTTTCCGGATTTTCTGGATGCCGCCACAGCCGCATCGGGCTTTCTTGAGCAGGCGCTGGCCGTGCAGCAGGCCGTGTTATACACCGACGCCGTTTTCACCGAAGCGAACGCCTCTTCAGCCGGTGATGACGATCTGGATGAGCTTACGGTGCTGGCTCTCATGGCGTCGTCCGGGCTGGATTATACCCTGGTGTATGATCTCCCGGTTTTTGCCGTTATTGACGTAATCAAGAAATACAATCATCTGCGCACCGGTGTCTCGGAAAAGCCGGCAAATGCTTTCTGTTTCCGGAAAATGGACGGCGCGCAGGTGCGGGAACTGTACGGGAGGTGACGGCATGGCCAGCAGAAAATCCTATGAATTATGGTTTTCGGTCAACGGCAAGGACGTCGCCGCTCAGATGCAGCAGATCGACAAGAGCCTACGCGAAACGGGATCTGAATACAAACTGCTGAAAACCAACCTGGAAAATGGCTTCAGCACCGAGAAATGGTCCCGTGCCAAAATCATCCTCACGCAGGCGATCAGCGATGCCGAGAAGAAAGCCGCCATGCTTGCCGAACGCCTGCGCGATTTGGAATCCTCCGGCGAATACGGCGACGATACCGCGGAGGTCATCCGGCAGCTCAACCGGGAAATCACCGCGACCGAAAACGAGGCGCAGCGGGCACGCGACCGGCTGAAGGAAATCGACGAGCTGCGGATGAATCAAATCAAAAGCACGCTCAGTCAGGTTTCCGCGGCGCTGGATTCGGTGGGCAAAAAGCTGACGCTTGGCGTAACCGCTCCGCTTGTCGCTGCTGGTGCGGCGTCGTTCAAAATGGCCGCGGATATGGACGAATCGATCAACAAGGTCGATGTCGCCTTTGGTGACGCTGCGGACAGTGTGCATGCGTTTTCCAACGAAACGCTGACCACTTATGGCATCGCCAAATCGACCGCGCTGGATATGGCCGGCTATTTCGGGGATATGGCCACCTCAATGGGCTTCAGCCGGGAGCAGGCGGCGGAGATGTCCAAGCAGCTGGTCGGCCTTGCTGGCGATCTGGCCTCGTTTAAAAACATTTCGCTGTCCGAAGCGCAGACCGCGCTCGCTGCTATTTTCACCGGAGAAACGGAAAGCCTCAAGCAGCTCGGCATCGTGATGACCGAGACAAACCTGGAAGCCTATGCGATGGCACAGGGCATCGAAACTTCCACCAAGTCGATGGATCAGGCGCAGAAAACGGCGCTGCGGATGCAGTATGTGCTGGAGAACACCAAAAATGCGCAGGGGGATTTCGCCCGTACTTCCGACAGCTCATCCAACCAGCTGCGGATCCTGACCGAATCGCTCAAGGAGCTGGCGGCTATTGCCGGGCAGGAGCTCATCCCGATCATTACCCCGATTATTCAAAAGCTCAACAGCATTATTCAGAGCATCGGGGAACTGGATGACGGAACGAAGGAAATCATCACAAAGGTTGCCGTATTTGCCGCTTCCTTTGGTCCGCTGCTGTCGGTGTCCGGAAAAATGGTAAGTGTTGTTACGGCGATGATCACGGCCTATAAAGCACTGAAAGCCGCACAGGCGGCTGCAACCGCCGGGCAGACGGCGCTCAATGTGGCTATGTCGGCAAATCCGGCCGGGGCGATTGCCGCTGCGGTGGGCGTTCTGATTTCGGTTCTGGGCAGCCTGGCGATTACTTCTGCGCTGACATCCGAAAGCGTCGAATCCCTTTCGGATGCGGTTGATGGTGTCAATCAGAGTTATCGCGATTTTGTCGATCAGAGTGAGGAAAATGTCCGCGAACAGGAAGCAGAGTTAAAAATCGTTGAACGGCTTCTGCCGCGGTATGAAGAACTGAACGGCAAGGTCGATAAAACGGCAGCGGAGAAAAAGGAACTCGCCGGAATCGTGGAGAAGATCAACGAAGCGCTGCCGGGTTCCATCGAACTGATTGACAAAGAAACGGCGTTATACAAGGGCAGCACAGAAGAGATCAATAAAAATATCGAGGCCAGAAAAAACGAGATCAAAGCCATCGCGGCGAAAGAGCAGGCACAGAAAGCGGCCAGCGCGCAGCTTTCCTTGCTGGATAAATCCGGTTTTACGTCGATTGAAGAGGCCGAAAAAGAGCTGGAAAAATGGGAGGCCGAATACCGGAACGAGCGGGATGCCCAGCCGTCCGGAGGTATATCCGGTTTATTCAGTGATTTTATAAACGACTACAATTTTGTTCCGCAGCAAATTGCTGAGTTGGAGAATCTGATCGCCTCCTACAATGAGTATGAATCCAAGATAAGCAGTTGGCTGTCAGACGGTGGATCATTTACCAGCACCGAATCCACCAGCGGTTCCTATCTGGATGACATTCTTTCCGGAAGTTCGGGCAAAACACCGGCTGAGAAGGCGCTTGAGCAATACCAGACCGCACGCAAAAAACTCGAGCACCAGCTGGCGATGGACGAAATTACCGAAGCGGCGTTTTATTCCCGGCTGGAGACGATCAGCGCGCAGTATCTGGCGGGTTACACCGAGCTGGAGGATGAACGCAACCGGGTACAGGAAGAGGCCTACCAGTACCGCAAAAAGCTGAATGAGCAAATGCTCAAAGACGCGGAGGAGGCCAGAAAGAAAGAGCTATCCAACCTCAAGGAATTCACCGACACGGTGATTTCGCTCGCGGAGGAGGAAGCCAACGCCAAAATCGCCGCAATCGACGCGGAGCTGGCCGCCCGGGAGAAGCTGGAGGCGGCACAGAAAAAGGAACTGCAGCTCCAGCAGGCCAAGGCAAAGCTGGTCTTTACGCGGGACGAAGACAGCCGGGAGAGCCTCCAGCGTGAGATTGCCCGCCTGCAAAGTGAGATTGACAAGCAGAACGCACAGGCACAGGCGGATGCACAAAAGGCGGCTATCCAGCAGCAGATTGATGCGCTGAAAGCTTCCACGGCGGCGACCATTGCCGGCTATCAAAATCAGCTGATGCCGGAATCGGTCAATCCGTATGTTTCGCAGCTCGCGCCGAACATCACGGTGAATGCATCCGGCCTGTCCGTTGCTCAGGCACAGCAGCTGATCGATCGTGCCCTGCAAAAGCTATTATACGGGATGTGATAGATGTGCACAGCTTGATATGGGAATGCAACGGGATCCGGCTGGAATTCTCCAACGAGGCGGATGCCAGGATTTTTGCTGACCTGGACAATGTCGTTTCCAACGCTTCAGGTGTGTTCGACCGCCGGTCAGCGCCGGGTGTTGACGGTACAAGAACCTATGCTGCTGCATTGTCCGGTGCACAGATCGCCCTTGAAGGGACTGTGCTCGCTTACAATATGGGCTCACGCAGCCGGTCTGTCGACAGGGTGCTGAGTGAATACCGCAGACAGCTCTGCGACGCCTTTAACCCCCGGTTTACCGGTAAGCTTATCAAGACCACCGAGACAGGACGTTTTTTTCTGTATGCCCGTGCGGTATCCACACCGGGTTTCGGAATCATTTCCGGAGGTACTCTGCCGTTCAGCGTTGACCTGTATGCGGATGACCCTTACTGGCACAGCGACGAGATGGCGGAAATTCAGCTGGGCGTTTCAGCCGCCTATCAGACCTTCCCGGCCGAAATTTCCGGGGAAATGGGGGATGTGCTGTCGATTCAGACCTATATCCCCAACCAGAGCAAAAACGAGATTTACCCGGTGGTGCGGTTCTGGCCCTGTGCGAATACCCAAATCCTGCGGAATGTGACCACCGGCAAAAAGCTGGTGTTGAACACGCGCATTACCGACGGGTTTTATGTGGATGTCGATACAGATCCGGCGGAGAACACCGTTACCCTGTGGCGGAAAACGGAACAGGGCTACGAGGAAATCGACAACGTGACCTACTGGCTGACGCTGGACAGCACCCCGGATTTTTATTTACAGCCGGGTGAGAATCTGCTTCGGGTGGATAACGCCGTGGCGGGGGCATATCCGTCGGTGACGCTGCTCTGGTACGAACGGGAACTGGGGGTGTAACGGATGGAAGTGCGTCTTTATGAATTTTACAAATCCACCATTTTTCGCCGTATCGGCATCACGTATCTCGCCACCGGCCATTATACCGAATCCAAATACGGCGTGGGCGAGTTTGAGCTTTCTATACCGATGGAAGCGGCTTTTGCCGTCGAATTTTATACCGATCGGCTGGTGCTGATTGACCGGCGCTACTGGGGCGTGATTACCGGCAGGCGGCTGGATAGCGGCAGCGAGAACACCATAACCGTCAAGGGAAGAGAACTGAAGGACTGGCTGTCCCGCCGGCAGATCGTACCCGACAACCAGATTGCCGACAATGCCCCGATGGGCTATGACAGCGCGGAAGGCTGGACGGAAAGCATCCTGAAGCATTATGTGGACAGCCATGCGGTAAACCCCCGGAATCCCGCAAGGCGGTTTCCTATGCTGCATGTCGCACCGGATCTGCACCGGGGGACGGAGAATGATGCTTACTATGCACGGTTTGTCAGCCTGATGGATACGTTGGAGATCGTCGGAAAGCGGGCAAACCTCGGCACCCGTATCACCGGGGATGAACAGACCGGTGTGTTTACCTTCGACGTGTACGGCCGGACAGACCGCACGGCAAACCAGACGGCGAACAAGCCGCTGCTGCTGGATGTGGGGCGGCATAATCTGGATGCGTCCTCATATGCGGAGGAATATGGCCAGTCCGGCAATGTGTTTTACTGTTCCCGATCCGGCGACGAGTTCGAGTGGGAAACGCTGACACAGACGTATTTTTCTACAAATGACGAGCCGCAATGGTTTACCCGGCGGGAAAAGTCCCTGTCCATATCGGTGTATGAGGACGGGAATCAGTATGAGGAGTTGGAGAAAAACGCCCGCAAGGAGATGGTGAAATACCGTGCCGCACAGGAGCTTACCTGTACGGTTTCCCGCAGTCTGGTTTACGGCACCGATTACCGGCTGGGTGACGTCGCGACGGTGCGGAACAGTGAAGCGGGGATTCTGGCCGATATGGAAATCATCACCGTCGATACGGTCGTCACTGCGGATTCTACCAGTTACACGGTCGGTTTTGGGGAACAGCAACTGACGACGCTCGAGCAGATACGGAGGGACAGCAAATGACGGAAAAGGGATACCCTTGGGACAGCTATCAGGAGGACAAGCGGGAATACGGGGCGCAGGATCTGGCGAATGCGTTTTCCGCCATAGTGAAAAACGGGGTGGTTCATCCGGAAACGGGCTTTCTGGTGGAGCCGCTGAGCGGAAATACCGTACGTGTTGGTGCGGGCACGGCCTGGATAAACGGGCATATGATTACTATACTGGGTTACGAGGACATCGAAATCCCGTATGAGCCGTACTACCCGAGCCAAGGGCCTGAATATGGACGCTTGATCCTGCGTTGTCGGGAAGAGACGGAATATCGGGATTTTCAGATCGCTTTTAAAATGCCATTATCGGGTGGAATTCCTCCTGCTGTGGAACAAAATGAACTGTCTCTGGCACTGATTCGCGTAAACCGAGGCGTTCCGGAAATCGAATCCCATCAAATTATACAAGATAATTGTGCCGCATCTGTCATCCATGCAGATGTTATCGACGGTACATCAACGGATATTGAAGGGCTTATTAAAGGCGCCGACGGGAGCATTTCTAAAGCCATCCCCGGCACGGATTATATGCCGGCAACGGGAGGGGCTTTTAAAGGAGAAATCACCTATAACAATAGTCCGTTCCAGACGCTGAAGCGATGGAAACAGGGCGCGTGGATTGTAGAGCAATACCAGGATGGATATACGCGCGCGCTGTATTCGGTAAATTTGGGTACTGCATCGTTTAATCGAGTTATTCCTGAAAAAATCACCAGTGAAGTTAGTTATTCCTGCCGCACACAGGTTTATACAAATGATGCTTATGGATTTAGCTGTGACGTACCTGTAAAGTTTTCAGACCCCATATTCCGTCTGTGGGGCGTATCAAACAGTTCCGAAACCCAAGTGTATGCATTACCATCGTTACAGACCAGTTACTATCGCCAAAACAGCCAGGGGAATGATCAATTTGTACAATCAAAATGGGCGGTAATTGCTTGGGACGGCGTTTCTACCTCATGGGACATAGGAGGGAATATATTCTCTTTTACCGCCCATTTGGAAATTGAGGGGTATTTGCGATGAACACAATCAACATCACGATCGAAAACACCGTCATGCATCCGGACAGTGTCGTCGCAGGTTATGCCGGAGATAACCTGACAACCACGCTGTCAATCGAATTGCCGGACAGCTGGCGCGGCTATTCCTATCGTCTCCTGTTTAAGACCTCTATGCAGGATTACAATGACGCCTATATTACCGACACGATCCAGCCGGAGGGCGGGCATATCCTGTTTCCGCTTCCGTCGGCCGTGATGGTCGAAGGCAAGCTGCAGGTACAGGCGCGTGCGGAAAAAGACAGCGGGGAGATCGCTCATGCTGCCGTGATGTCGCTTGATGTGCTGCATTCAATCGGCACAAGCGCATCCGGCGACTTTCCGCCGAGTTATGTCGGACTGATGGACAACGCCCTGAATCATCTTTTAAGCCTTGGGGCCTGGTATCCGCCCAAAATTGTGGATGGTTACTGGTGGGCTTACGATGCCACGGCGGACGACTATGCAAATACCGGTGTAAACGCACAGGGGTTGAACAGCGTTACGGAAGAAACGGAAACGGCCTTGACTGGTATCCTCAAGGGTAACGGCGAAACGGTTGTACAAGCTGTTGCCGGAACGGATTATGCAATACCCGAACAAGTGAATGCAAAACAAAACACGATCACTGCTCAGGGTATTCTTAAGGGCGACGGAAGCGGCGGGGTCAGCACTGCCGCCGCAGGCACCGACTATGCGACGCCGGCGCAGCTCGAGGGCAAGCTGGACAAGACCGGCGGAACGATAAGCGGTGCGCTGACTGTGAGCGGTACACTGTATGCCAACAGCGGGATAGGCCTGCCGACAAAGAACGCAATCATCAAGACGACGGCGGGCGGCCTGACCACCGGCGCGACGGCGGGGACGGATTATGAACAGGTGACCATCGGCGGGACGACAGACCGGGGATACGCAAAATTTGCCAGCGGTCTGCTGGTATGCTGGGGAAATCAAGGCTTCGGGACACAGTCCATCACCACAGCGTGGGGAAATCTGTACGAAGGTCCGGAATATTGTATATTTTCGGACTTTGCATACGCCTTTTCTGCAGCACCCGCAGTAACGGCTATACAAAATTATAAGTCTAACTCTGCGTTTTTTGTGGAAGGCATTTACAGCACCACCGCAACAAGCCCGGGCAAGTTTATCCCCGTCCGGCCAAACCCGGCATCCGTGATAGTTGCCGCGTCCTACATTGCGATAGGGAGGTGGAAATGATGGATATTATGCCGCCGCTGGAGTGGTATCTGGAGCGCCACGGGGACACCGTGGATACCCGGGTCACCTACTACCGCACGTATCTGATGCAGACCGACTATGTGGCCGCGAAGATCGCGGAATGCGCGTATCTCGGCCAGCCGGTCGAGGAGAAGTACAACGCCATCTTGCAAAAGCGCGAGGAAGCGCGTCAGGCGATCAACCGCCTGCAAAACGAAACGGAGGAATGAGAATGCCGAAAATCTACCTGTCCCCGGCGGCGCACGGGAGGGACAACCCGTGCGGCTATGACAGCGCGTGCGGGGAAAATATCCACTGCAATTTGTATATGGACGAGCTGGAGCCGTACCTGCTCGCCTGCGGGTTCGCGGTCAGGCGCAACCCGAAAGACCGCACCGGCGACCGACTCAAAGAAGCGATTGCGGAATCCAACGCGTGGGGCGCCGACCTGCACTATGTCGCGCATACCAACGCCGGCGGCGGGGCGTACAGCCTGCTGATGGTGTACGATCAGGGCACCGCTTACGGCTATGCCGAAAAGCTGGCCGCGCGCCGGCGGGAGATTTACGCCGGGAATGTGAAGATCAGCGTGCAGCCGCAGTGGGACGAGCTGCGGCTGACGGCCGCGCCCGCGGTTTACGATGAGATGGTGTTCCACGACAACGCGAAGGACATCGCGTGGTTCCACGAACACCTGCGGGAGATGGCGGAAGCCACCGCAAAGGCGATCTGCGACATGTTCGGGGCGGCGTTTGTCGATCCGTATGCGGCGGATTCCGGGATGTACCGGGTGTATGCGGACGTGGCCGGGCGGGATCAGGCCGAAGCGCTCGCGCAGCAGTTGCGTGGGGAAGGCTATGCCGCCGGTATCGAGGGCGGCACCGAAAGCGGAAGCAGCGAACCGGAGGAAGCACCTGCACTGCGTGTTGGCGCAACGGTAACCTACAGCGGGCGGCTGTACGCGACCTCGATCGGAGGCGGCGCGGGGGCGACGGTCAGCGGCACCTACACGGTCAGCCACTATCTGCCGGAGCGTTCCCACGGCGTGCTGCTCGACGGCGGCCTGGGCTGGGTGCGCGCAGAGGACTGCAAAGTGGTGGGGTAATCCCTAAAGAAAGGCGGAAAACATATGACCGAGTGGCAGGTTGTGGGGGTGATTATTGCGCTGGTTGGGCTGGTTGGTGCAATTGTTGCTCCGCTGATCCGGCTCAATAGCACCATAACCAAGCTGACGCTGATGGTGGATCAGCTCGTCAAGGATATGGATGAGCAGCACCGGCGCAGTCATGACGCGCACACAAAGCTGTGGGATCACCAGAATGAACAGGACGAAAAGCTGGTCAACCACGAAATCCGTATTACCAAGCTGGAAAACAGGAAGGAGAAGCTGCCATGAAAATCAACTGGAAGGTACGACTGAAAAACCCGGTGTTCTGGGTGGGGCTGGTAGTGGCGATTGTACTGCCGATCCTGACCTACCTCGGTATGAGCTGGGAGGATATGACCACCTGGGCGGCGCTGGGTAACGCTCTGCTGCAGGCGGTGAAAAACCCCGTCATCCTCGTGTCGGTTCTCGTGTCGGTGTGGAATTTAATTAACGACCCCACCACCAAGGGACTGTCCGACAGTGCGCAGGCACTTACCTACGATAAGCCCAAGGCGGAATAAAAAAATGCGGGACGCTTCCTTTCCGGAGGCGTCCCGCTGTTTTGTTATGTTATCAGGCCTGTCTCAGTTCATTTATCGCTTTTGTATGGTCAGTTACTACCTTTTCCAGCACACGTATACGGGCACGCAATGTATCCACTTCTTCGGCCTCCGGAAGCCTGTCAAGGATGCCCTCATGACCTTCTGCAAGTAGTCTTATGTCATGCGGGATATCGTGCTCCAACAGGACTTCCAGGCGGTTTGTACGCTGGTCGATTGTGTCAAGACGATCATTCAACTGGTTTGTACACCGGTCGATTGTGTTAAGACGGTCATTGATGGGCTCGAGTTCTTCTTTCATCATCGCTCGCATTGCTTCCAGCATGTCCTTGTCAATCATCTTTTTTCACCTCACTTTTTTAGAATAGCATGTCCGATGCGTTTTTGCAACAGGCGTTTACGGCCGCATGGTCGATTCCTGTGGGGGAGCGAAATTCTTAATCATCGCGAGCATCTCCTCCCACGCCCGCAGTGCCCCGAACCAGTACATCCACTGTTCGTGGTTTTTCCGTCCCGGTTTGTTCGCATACTCATCGCCTCGCTCCTTGCAGTATGCGATCTTTGCCTTGATGTACGTTTCCATGATTTTGCACGTCCTTTGCTTTTATTTATACATAATCATAAAAACCATATGCATGGCATTTATGATTTTGTATAGCGATATTATATACGCCACTGGATATTTACAGTTTGGCCATCAATATAAACGGCTGAGACAAGGGCGGATACATACATACGCTGCATATCGATGTCGGCTCCGTCAAATCCCTCTTCAAATGCATCCAGCGCACCAAGGAACCGCTCTATGGCGTCTTCGTCGGGACTGGCGTTGTTCAGCTCCTGCAGCAGCCGCTTCTTTTCCGCATCCAGTTTTTGTGCACGCTGGGAAACCATCTCCATCGGGATAGTTCCTATTTGATACAGATTGATGACGTTATTCAGTTGTACCTCGAGGTCGGCAATTCGGGCTTTGAGCTTATCCCGATCGACGGATTTGATCTGGGCTTTTTTGCCGCCAATGAGGTCATGGAGACGGTCACGGTTGTTGGTTATCTGCCGAATGCTGGAGACGACGTAGTTATCCAAAGCGCTGATTTCCCAGTGATCATTTTTACAGTTTGGATCCCTGACAAACCTTTTGCTGCTCTTGGCACGGGAATAACACCTGTAATAGCCGTGGTTCGCGCTGTATCGCGCGCCACAGCGCTGGCAGTATACCAGACTCGACAACAGGTAGCCGGCGCGAAATGGCGTCTTCTGGGCACTGGTTTTCTGTGCTTCCCGTTCGGCGGAATCCAGCAGCCGCTGCACGGCATCGAAAGTCTCCTGATCAACCATCGGCTGGTGATTGCCGGGATATTCCTTTCCCGCAAACTTTACACGGCCGATATACACGGTATTCCGCAGGATGTTGCTCACCTTGGCGGCGCTGAATTTAATGGTATACTGCGCAGACAGGGTTTCGCAAATGGCGTTGATACTTTTTCCGGAAAGGAACAGACGGAAAATGTCTTTGACAGCCAGTGACTCATATTCATTTATCACCAGCAGGCCGTCCTTGTAGTCATAGCCGGTGGGTGGGGTAGCACCGCCGTGATAAAATCCCGCCTTGCTGCGCCCGATACGGCCCATAGTGAACCGCTCGGTGATCTGATCCTTTTCCAACTGCGCGAACACCGACAAAATACCGATCATCGCGCGTCCGAACGGGGTGGAGGTATCGAAGTTCTCATTTATCGACACGAAGTCCACGCCGTTCGCCAGAAATTCATCCTCGATAAGAGTGAGCGTGTCCTTCTGGCTGCGGCTCAAGCGATCCAGTTTGTACACGACAACGGCATCAACGGGTGCGGTATGTAAATCCGAGAGCATCTGAGTCAGCGCGGGGCGGTTCAGGTTCCCGCCGGAAAAGCCACCGTCGGTATACACCTTGATCAGCGTCCAGCCCTTCGCCTGACAATAGGCTTTCAGGCGCTCCACCTGCTCGTCGATGCTGTAGTTTTCAAGCTGGTTCTCCGTGGATACTCGAACATAGCCAAACACTCGCATGATAGTGTTGATTATAGGACTCACCCCTTATTCAATCCACGCTCCCCATGCGGGGAGCCGCTAAGTACTATATTCTTTTGTCAACGCTGCTCCGGTTTGCCGGTGCATGGTTTGTTTAGTGATAGTTCCCGTATCCTACTTGATTCTCTGTACTGTTCCGCTGGAGCTACCTTTACAAATTCCACAGCTTTGTCGTAATTTGCTTTAACAACTGCTTCTATTTCATCTAAAGTAACTCTGAAAAACTCCCTTCTCTGATTCACCATATTTACCTTACGATCACTGAACGCATTGTGCAAGGCCGCTTCAAGCGCAGGAGCATTGTCGGAAAAAATCAAGGCATGTACGTCGAATGCGAATGGTACAGAGGCATCGCCCAACTCGTCAATTCTGTCCATAGGTTCCAGACGCCGTGTCATTCCTATTTTATAAACATCGTTGCCAAACGCTCCTATATTAGATATTACATAAACATATCCTGCCTTTTGATTAGCTTCTCTATAGTCTACCTCTTTCAGCGAAGTATCAAGTTTTGTTAAGCGGTCTTCGATATCCTTAAGTTTTATTAAAAGATAATCCTGAATTTCTTGAGACGGCTCTTTCGCTATTTGCTCAAGCAGTGCAGCGTGTGCTTTCTCAAAGTGTCGTTGTTCCTTGGTGATATTTGTTCTGGCCTCTTCGAGTTCCTGTTGAAGTTTTTTTTGCTCGCGCAGTTCCTCACGAATCCGTCTTTGCTCTTCTTTTTCCTTCTGCTTTTCAATTTGATATTCGTATGCAAGATGAAGCTCGCTTATTTTTAAGTTGTAGTATGTACTGGTAATATAGATATTCATCATTTGGCCAAGCTTTGAAATTGCGTCTCTGGAGGCCGTAATCCTTTTTATAGACGCATCGATATTGTTAAACTTCACTCTGGATATTACTTCATCGCATTCTGAATTAAACGCGCGAATTAGCAATTTTTGCATGGATGTTACCATTTGGCGACCTTGTGCAACGCTATTGTTGACCACCCAATTCATATTACCGGCAACTGCTGTACCATTTTTTATCGCATATTTTTGGCAGTCTCGTATTTCGGCCAACTTTTGCTTATACACGTCAGAGTTGACAAAGTCATATACCGGATGATAAAGGCCAAACGATTGATATAGAATTTCGTCATCCATTTGCACCAGTTGAATGTCTTTGGCGTGGATGCTGCGGGTGAGTGCCATTTCTTGCTGGCGCAACTGCTCAACCTTTTGTGCCATGAACTGTATCTGATTGCGGAGGTTGATAGCGTTATTCTGTTCGGGGCTTAATTGTGCTTCTAAGGCGCCTAGTCGTGTTCGAAGCATAGCCAGTTCACAATCCGCACAAAAGCCAGAGGTTTCTAACTTTAAAGTTAAACCGGATTTTCCGCATTTTGGACACTTCAATACAATCCCCTCCACAATTCCCTCGTTGACACAATGCGCCAAACGAGTATAATAGAATTGTGAGAGTTATTTGTCGAAATGCAATTTTCTTTCACGCAGCCGCTCAGAGGTACCAGCTCTGGGCGGCTATTTTTTATCTTTCACCACAAATATCAATAGATACACGCTTTTTCGCCTGCTGACGGGCATTTTTGCGCTTGTTCTCACAGTTCACCATAAACCGCATTAACTGCCCTAAAGTGGCAATTTCGACCTTTTGCGGGGCTTTAGATGGAGAGGGGGGTGGTGGTTCTTTCGCTAGCTCTGGAATGGCATTTTCTTTTTCGACAACCGGTTCAAAGCATCTATATGGTTCAACCTGTTCAATCGGTTTACTGATGTCAAAATCTTCCGATATTGCATGTTCAAGTTCATGCTTCAGTGCTTTTTCCTGATCAGATGCAGATAGCAGGCTGTTTATGTAAATATTATAGTGGCCTGATTCATCTTTTGCTGTAAGCCCCGGAATAAGCGGAGGAAACTTGACATATCGGACGGTATACTCCCCCTCCGACAGCATAACTATTCCTCCTTTGGCTCGCTTTCTTCTTTAAACGCCTCAACAATTTTAATGGCTTTAATAAGATCGTCTGGTGTTACATTTTTTCCCACAGAAAACATAATTTTCAAATCCGGACGTTCACGCACGGCACGGAGAATCTCCATGCTGTCGGCATCCAGACGGATCAGTTCATCTTCTCTAAACCGGCCTCCGCTATCTGCGGGGGCTTTTTCTTTTTCCACATATGGATTATCCAAAACAAAATCAAAGCTTACATGAAACAACTCGGATATTCTTTTCGCTACTTCTACATCAGGGGTTGTTCTGCCTTGTTCCCATTGACTAACAGCGGTTTGATGCACGTTCAACATTTGCGCAAATTTAGCTTGCGATAGACCGGCATCTGTTCGTATTTTCCGAATCGAATTCATGGAAACCACTCCCTTAAGTTCATTATATTAGCATTGCTAATATAATTCAAGATAATTTTGAAAATTATTAGAATTACTATTGACAATGTTAATAGTTGTGCTATTATAATAGCAAGGCTATTGAAAGGAGGGCTAAGTTATGGGATTCAAGATACGAAAATTGCGTTTAAGCGCACAACTTAGTCAAAATGACTTAGCTGCACGAATGGGTGTTACGCAAGGGGCGGTCAGTCAGTGGGAAACGGGCGAGAGCAATCCACAAGTGAGTGCTTTACCTGAATTAGCACGCGCGCTTGGTTGCAGTATCGATGATTTATATGATGATACCGATCAAGGCGCATGAAAAAGCCCGCTTGAGCGGGCGGGGAGGTGAGGCGTAGGACAATCCGATTCCAGCATATACATGCAGAAAGGAGGCGATACATATGGTCAAACCGATGACCGACGACGAACTGCGGGCGACCCCGGTGCCGGAGGGGTGTTATCTGGCGAAGGTAATCGACCATCTGGACGAAGATGGGCCTATCGGCAAGCTGTTTATTCCGATTCGCACGCCGGAGGAAGAAGCAGAACAGCGGGCAAAGGTGCAGGCAGTTCTCGACCGCATTTACACGAACCACTGCATGCGTCTGGCGGCGCAGCGGGCAGCCGGACAGGGCTGATTTTTCAGGCGGCGGGTATGCCGCCAAGCATCAAAAACAGGGACAAGCCCGGAAAGGAAGGACAAGCTAATGGACTGGATCACATCGTGGCCGTCTGTGATCTTCGGCAGCGTGGGTCTGCTCGCGTGCGTCATAGGGCTGCTGATCGAGGAGTTACAGCCGGAACCGAAGCCGCGGGCGAAGCGTCTGCGGCCGGAAGATATCCGGCAGAGGCTCAAAAAGAAAAGCGCCGACTGTGCGGCAACACAGACGACGCAAGACAGAGAAAAACACTCTACCTACAATATAGCAGGAGGCGGGGAAAATGTCAATCTTTTGTGACCTGCTTGTTGGTGACAGCCGGATGGAGCCGGTAGATAGCTGGGACTGGCCGCAGGCGGTAGATAACGTGTGCGAGGTGTGCGGGCGTGAAACGCCGGACTTGCGGATGTTTGATTTTGAGGCGCTGATATGCGCTGACTGCGAAAGAGAGGTGTACGGAAGCTGTGGACAAAGAGAAGATGCTGGCTGAATCGATGGATGTTTGCCGGTCTATCGGGGTTGCAGCAAAATCGGCGCTTGATTATTTTGCTGAACCGGATGACCAGGCGCCGGAGCATGTCAAGCGTGTGTATGATCTTCTGACCAACATCAAGATGCTTGCGGGATGCTACGAAGATAAGCTGGAGGCGGAAAAGTGATGGACAATTATTTTACCGAGCTGAATCAGGTAGACGTATCCGGTAAGATCGAGAAGAAAAACGGGCTGTCTTACCTGTCCTGGGCATGGGCGTGGGGTGAGCTGAAAAAGCGGCATCCTGACGCGGTATACACGATATATGAGGACGCGCAGGGAATGTTTTACCACACCGATGGGCATACCTGCTGGGTCAAAACCGGTGTTACAGTAGGGGAAGTGGAGCACATCGAGTACCTGCCGGTAATGGACTACCGGAATGCGTCAATACCAGCGGATAAAGTAACCAGCACAGATGTTAACAAGGCAATCCAGCGCAGCCTGACAAAGGCGGTTGCTCGGCATGGTTTGGGGTTGTACATATACGCCGGGGAAGACTTGCCCGAGGGTACACCCGAGCCGGATATTTTGTGCGAATCCTGCGGGAAGAAAATCACCAACACCAAAAAGAAAAACGGCGAGATGTGGCTGGCGGATCAGATTGCGGAATATGCACGTTACCGTTATGGACATGCGCTGTGTCCCGCCTGCATGAAGGAAGCTGAGGCGCAGCGAAATGGAGCTTGAATTTGACCGCGCCAGGTGGATGCAGGACGATGCCGGGTGCTGGCTGTGTCTGCGGGTAACCGCAGCACAAGCCGCACGGGCGTTTGTCGCTGGGATGAAAGATGCGGTATATACCGTCTGTATGAAGCGGAAAAGGCAGAAACGGTCACTGGACGCGAACGCCTACGCATGGGTGCTGATGGAGAAAATCGCCGCAGCCGTCGGCCGATCAAAGGATGACATATATCTGGATATGCTGGAGCGGTACGGGGTGTTTACCCACCTGATCGTCAAGCCGACGGCGGTGGACATGCTGATGCGGGAATACCGGTTATGCCGCGATCTTGGCGAGATCACGGTCAACGGAAAGACCGGCCGGCAGATTCAGGCATATTTCGGGTCGTCCCAGTACGATACCGCGCAGATGTCCCGGCTGATCGATGGCATTGCAGGCGAGGCACAAGACCTTGGTATAGAGACAGCGACGCCGGAGGAACTGGCGCGGATGAAGGGGGAATGGGATGCATAAACGCACGAAGGCGTTGGACATACCGCAAGATGTTAAACGTGAGGTATGGGAACGCGATGGACGAGCCTGTGTGCTGTGCGGATCTCCGTTTGCTGCACCGAATGCGCACTACATCGCCCGGTCACACGGAGGGCTTGGCATCCCGCCGAACATCATAACGCTTTGCGCGGCCTGTCACGACCGGTATGACAACAGCCCGGAACGGCCGTATATACGCCGGGAGCTGCGGGAATATCTGCGCAGCAAATACACGGACTGGAGCGAGGAGGCGTTGACTTATCGCAAGCTGCCCGATCTGTGAGAAGCTGGGCACGTCGGGACTGCCGGAGCACTGGGTGCATTGCAAGGCATACGGCGTGCCCGTACACATGGCGCACTGCGTCAAATGCAAATACCACCGGTACGAGTTTTCCATCGACTGGTGCATGTACCGGAAATTACGAGAAAAGGCGGGTGCTAAGATTGCCGGCCCCATACAAACAAGGGCTGAATTATTACCCCCGGGAAATCGGAATGATGAAAAACAGGAAATTCCGTAAACCCCGCATGAAACACGGTTATGTCGTAAACGTAATTTACGACGCCATACTGGACTTGATATACGGGGATAAGGGATATTACTTGGACTATTCGGAACCGGATGATGTGATTTGGGAGATACAGCAGTATCTGTTCGGGAAATATCAGGTATCAAGTGAAGAAATCGCGGAGATCATTGAGGAGCTGGTGGCGTGTGAACTATTCAGCGGCGACCATTTCAGAGCCAAAATACTGACCTCCAAACGGGTACAGGAGACATTCTATAGTGCTACTGTAGACCGTAAGGCGATTGATGTTGATTTTGGAATATGGCTCTTGACCGAGGAAAAAATGCGAGAGCTGTCGTCCAAAAGCATTATTCTTGACAAATTTATAAATCGTCCGATTAACGCAGTAAATCATCCGAATAACGGGGTAAATCAGCCGAATAACCCACAAAGTAAAGGAAAGAAAAGTAAAGAAAAGGAAAGCAGAGGAGAGGAGCCGCCTCCGGCGCCGCCGCCATCGCCCAAACAGGACGAGCTTGTGAAGAGATACGGGCAGGCGTTGGTTGACACCTACATAGCCAAAGCGCAGCGATACCGCAAGACCGGTGCACAGGCTGTGCTGTGTGCAGCGCAATGGCTGGCCGAAGACGATGCGGCCGGGAAGTTTGCAAAGAAGGCGCATAGAAGCGCCATACCTTCCGGATCATCATCTCTGCATCTGGACGACTACGAACAACGGTTAGAAAGCTATATACCTGTATATCGAAAGGAGACAACAGATGAATAGTATTTGTTTGCTTGGCCGGCTGACGGCCGACCCGGAGCTTCGTACAACCCAGACCGGAATTTCTGTAACCAACTTCACCGTCGCGGTTGATCGTTCGTACACGCCGAAAGGGCAGGAGAAACAGGCCGATTTTATCCCGGCGCAGGCTTGGCGACATACGGCCGAATTTTTGTGTAAGTATTTCCGCAAGGGGCAGCGGATCGCGCTGACCGGATCGCTGCAAACCCGGTCATACACCGACCGGGACGGAAACAAGCGCACGGCCTATGAAGTGGTGGCAGAGCATGTGTTTTTCGCAGAATTCAAGAACGGTGGCACTGCGCCTGTTGCGCCTACGGTGGATTACAGTGATCGCGCGCCACAGAGCGCACCGCCGGCAGCGGAGGATTTCGAGGTAATCCCGGACGAGGATTCCTTACCGTTCTAGGAGGCGAAAGATGGGGTACACACACGGAAACAAATGGACAGACGATTTAATTAAGCAAAAAATTCTTGAGGTCGTTAAATTCAATCACTTAACCAGAATGCCCACCAGAAGCGAAACGGAGCGGTATTATGGGGATTGCTCGCTTACAAATGCAGTATCCAGACGTGCCGGAGGGTGGTATTCGCTGGCAGAGGAATTAGAATTGCCGATAAAAGAATGCGAGACAACGTTTGGAAAATCAAACGAACAGGTTGTGGCAGAAAAACTGATATCTCTCGGATTCGATGTACGCCGTATGCCGCAAAATTTTCCATACGATTTGCTGGTGAATGATTGTGTAAAGGTTGATGTTAAAGCAAGTCGCTTGTACCGCGGCAAGGGAGGAAACTTCTATTCTTTCAACTTGGAAAAGCCGTTTTGCACATGTGACATTTATGTGCTTCGCCTGATAGGCGATGATGGCGGAGAGGTAGAAACTTTAATTATACCAAGCGCACACGTGTCAACCAACACACAAATTTGTGTGGGAGAAAACAAAAGCAAGTATCGGAAATATAGCCAGATGTGGAATGTCGTTTCAGAATATTGTGATTTTATGGAATCGGCGGGAGGTGCGGGATGAAAGTGATATTCACCGTGCCCGGGGAACCACAGGGTAAGGCGCGGGCGCGAACTTGTGGCGGGCATACATATACACCGGAAAAGACCGTGCTTTATGAGAACCTGATCAAGACGGAATATGCCCGGCAATGCGGAAACCGGAAGTTTTCCATACTGTCGGATGGCACAGCGCAACCGGTAGCGGTGCGCATTGAGGCGGTTTACGGTATTCCGAAATCATACAGCAAAAAGAAGCGGGAGCGTGCCTTGAGTGGAGAGCTTGCGCCGACGAAGAAGCCGGATGCGGACAATATTGCCAAGGTGGTATGCGATGCGCTGAATGGCGTCGCCTATGTGGACGATACGCAGGTGATTGATCTGCATATTGTGAAATCATTCGGATGTCCGCATATCACGGTGACTGTTTATGAGTGGGAGACACAAGAAAATGACCATTGACAAACTTTGTGAACGCTGCGGCAAGCTTATGGTGCAAGTACATCCCCACCGAAAACGCTGCCCGGAGTGTGCGGAAATAGTCCATCGGGAGCAGGCATGTCAGCGGCAAAGGGATAAAAAAGATACGATGACGCAGTGCTGTGGGAAACAGGTTAAAAGGACAAGCATAGCAGACATAAACAGGATTGCCGCCGAATTCGGCATGTCATACGGCAAGTATGTTGCAGCGGGGATGTCAGATGCATCTTCCGGACAGATAAACGGGAGGGGTTAGGATGCAAGAGAACGAAGCCGATCATCTGATAAAAATTAGACGATGGTTATATGCATGTGACCGCTTTATGGAAGCATCAAAGAGGTTAACGGATTATGACATTGAAGGGATCAACCGTGTAGTGGATATTATGAGATCATCATCAAAGGAGGGCGAAAAATGACTCAGACAAACCAGAACATCCGGAAGGCAGCGGCAGAAGCGGGCGTGAAGCTGTGGCAGATAGCGGACAAGCTCGGCTATACAGACAGCTATTTTTCCCGCCTGCTGCGCAAAGAGCTGCCAGAGGACAAGCAGGCGCAGATCATGCAGATCATTGCCGATCTGGAACAGGAGGCGGAAAATAGCCAGATCAAAAAAGGGCATGAATTGCGGTTTGTGCCCAGTCATGATTCCAACATTTCGGAAGAGCAAAAGGAAGAGATTTCTGCGTATATTGATTTTTTGCTAGAAAAGAGACAAGGAAATCAGGATATCGTGAGGTGCAGTGAGTGTGCGAATTATTGTGCATACGAAGACTGGGACAGATACCGGCAGGAGAGTTTTACGTCCCATGAATGTAAGCTGTTAAAACGTGACTTTGGCGCGGATGGATATTGCAGCCTTGGTAGGAGAAAGAAGGCAGCAAATGAGACTGATTGACGCGGATGCTGTGAAGAAGTTTATCTATGCGAATGGCTATGTATATGCCAACACCTTGGATGATTTCCCTACCATAGACGCTGTGCCGGTACAAGCCTATGAGCAGGTAGTATGGGAACGAGATATTGCTATCCAGCAATTACGAGAGTACGGTGTTTCGTTTGGAGAAAAGAAGAAAGACCTTTGCGCGAAGATTGACGGAGGCGATGAGGCATGACCAACGGCGACTATATCCGGAGCATGTCGGATGAGGAGCTGGCGGATTCCAGAGTAGGGCGTGTTAAAATGCCGCTGTTCAGTGTATGGATTGCTTGTGACATACAAGACGAGATATTTCTGGAAGAAAGGGCGGCCGTTAAAGTGGAACTAGACTGGATAAAACAGCCGTATGAAGGAGGCGACAAGGATGCGTGAGTGGATCAGCGTCAAGGACAGAATGCCAAGTAGAGAAGGGCTGCAAGATGATGAAAGCGAGTATGTGATTGTGGCTGAATTTTTCAACATAACAGAAAACTATTACGTTTCCATCTGTGGATATGGTAAAGATGGATGGAGTGAATGGGATAACTTTGGCACTGTGAATCCGCATCGGATCACATACTGGATGCCGCTGCCGGAAGCACCTGATATTGAATAAACTGGAGGATAAAAAGCCATGACATTAGTCGAATTACAGAACAAATTAGGTGAACAGATTGAACTTTTGACAGACAAAGAAACACCGCATATGGCTAAAAAGAATATCGCAGAAACGGCCATGGTTGTATCAAGTCTTGCAAAGCAAATGATTAACAATGCGGACGTTGTCTTGCGTACAGAAAAATTAGTAAGCGAGGGCAAGTTGAAAGGCGCAAGCATTAAAAAAATGATCGGGGACGATGTCAGTGAAACCGTATAGTAATGCTGAAAAACAATGGCTGCTAGAAAACGTCAATGAATATTCATACGCCAAACTCGCAAAAATGCTTTGCGATGTATTTGGAAGGAAGGTCAGGCCGGAAACATTGTGTGAATATTGCAGAGTTAAATTAGGTGTGGACAAGCGCGACAAATGGGGAGCAAAGCTAGGAAACACACCGGGAAATACACTGCCAGTAGGAACGGAAAGAATCCAAAAAAACAGAAGTGTATATGTTAAAGTTGGAAACACCGGAGATAGAAAAAAAGATTGGGTGCCAAAAACAAAGATTATTTTTGGAGACATCCCGGATGGGAAAATACTGGTTTTTCTTGATGGAAATTCAATGAACTGCGTAAAAGAAAACCTATGTTGCGTTGAACAGAGAGTCCATGCCAGACTTGCTAAAAACAGATGGTTTTTCACAAACCCAACATTGACCATGACAGCCATTAGATGGTGCGAATTATTGTATGCTATACAGGATGCAAAAAAGGTGGAATAGGAATGAGTTTTCTTTATGATTTGATTTACGACGTGATCAATAATCTGACGGAAGAGCTTGATCGCGTGAAGTTGGAAAGGGATGCAGCGATAGCGGATTTGAAGCACGGTGATAACTGCGACATATGCGCACATACGGCTTGTGTCCGTGATTGTGACACCTGCACGTTTGATTGTAAATGCAGGACGTGCAGAGATGAGTGCAATTGGGAATGGCGCGGGATAAAGGAGGACACGCCATGATCATATCCACGCAGATCGTGACGGTATGGGTGCTGACGCTGTTTATGGCGTATCTGGCGGGCAGGGGAAGCGGGAGGAGATTATAATGACACATCTATCCCTTTTCACTGGTATAGGCGGTCTTGATCTTGCGGCGGAGCAGGCGGGATTTTATACGGTTGGTCAATGCGAGTGGGCGGACTATCCCACAAAGATACTGGAAAAGCACTGGCCGAACGTGCCGCGCTGGCGGGATATACGGACACTGACAAAGGAGAGTTTTTATGTTCGGACAGGATTGCGAACAGTTGACGTTATTTCAGGCGGGTTCCCGTGCCAGCCGTTTAGTACAGCCGGGAAGCGCAGAGGCAAGGAAGATGACCGTTACCTCTGGCCTGAAATGCTGCGAGTTGTTAAAGAATTGCAGCCCACTTGGGTTGTTGGTGAAAACGTTGCTGGAATCGTCAGTTTGGCAATCGACACGGTGCTTTCTGATCTGGAAGCCGCAGGCTACGAAACAAGGGCGGTTATGGTTCCAGCTTGTGGTGTCAATGCCCCGCACAGAAGATATCGTGTCGCCATTTTGGGCTACGCCAAACACAATGGATCACCTACCGCAGCGATCACCGGAAGCATTGAAACGTCAAGCGGAAACCAGCCGGAAAGGACGTTCACGTCCGGCGAATTTACGGGAACAGGTAAATACAGCAACAATGATGATGTGGCCAACGCCGAGCGCGTCGGACTGTGGGAGAATAGCTATCAATCCGCATTTAACCAGGAATGGGACAATCAGACACATAGGAAAAGACGGAACGCAAAGTTTTGCGCGGCTGGATCAAGTGGCAGCTATGTTTCCGAACCAGAAGGCGGCGGAATTAAATGGGGAAACTGGTGGGACGCTGAACCCAACGTGGGTAGAGTGGCTAATGGGGTTCCCTATCGGGTGGACAGACTTAAATGCTTAGGTAACGCGGTTGTGCCGCAGCAGTTTTATCCGATATTTAAGGCAATATCAGATATAACAAAATCAACAACCCCGCGGAGTAGCTGACCGCGGGAGAGGATACCGGTATCCTCCATGATATGGAGGAAAAAGAAAATGGAAAACAAAGATAAGATCATTTTGGATTTATGTGGCGGCACGGGCAGTTGGTCGCGGCCGTACAAAGCGGCAGGATATGACGTACGGGTGATTACGCTGCCGGAATACGATGTACGTACATACAAGCCGCCGGAGCATGTGTACGGCATCCTGGCCGCCCCGCCGTGCACCGAGTTCAGTGTGGCAAAAGGCAGCAAACCGCGTGATTTTGTTCACGCTATGCAGATTGTCAGCGCTTGCTTGGATATTATTTGGGTGTGCCGGATGTCCGGAAGTCTGAAATTCTGGGCAATGGAAAATCCGGTCGGGTATTTGCGACAGTTCCTCGGCGTGCCGGCATATCAGTTTGAACACTGGGAATTTGGCGATCCGCAGCTCAAGCGCACCGATTTGTGGGGGTATTTTAACCTGCCGAGAAAGCCGGTAAAGGCCAAGCCGGAAGGTCTGACGCGGAAATACGGCAGCAGATCAAACGGGCGCGGATGGTCAAAACCGGAATGTCCGCCGGAGTATGCGGAGTATATTTCGCAGTTTCACGGAGATGCCAAGCGCGCCGCGCTGCGCGCTATCACACCGCCCGGATTTGCACAGGCCTTTTTCCGGGCTAATCAATAGGGGGACAACCATGAATAATCAGCAGATTTGCCCGCGCAAGCGGTGCATATGGGCGCGGTTCGACGGCAGCCGGACGATCTGTACAATGCCGGCATGCCGTGAACCATACCGCCGGGCGGTGGCGGAAGAGGCCATACAGCAGGAACGGGTGGCGGCAGAGCTGGCGCGCGCCGATCGGAGAAAGTGGGAGCGAGAGCACAGAAGGGAGGCGTAAGACAAAACATGCCAAACGAGCGCGATTTGAATTTGAAAAAATATAGCATCGGTAAATACGAATACAGAGAACTGCGAAATTTTTGCTTGCAATATCCTGAGAAGAAAAAACGTCTGGTTGAACTAAGATCGCCGTATCAAAGTCCACAGATAAACGATATGCCTCATGGGTCGTTTGTCGGAGATCAAACCGGACGAAGCGCAGAAAGGGCAGCGGCTTTATCCGACTATTGCGATTTGATAGAGAAAACCGCCAAGGAGGCGGGTGCGGATATCTATCAAAGCCTACTGGTAAATGTAACAAATGAACATATGCCCTGGGAGATACTGGCTCCGCCTTGCGGTAGGAGACAATTCTATGATGCGCGACGAAAGTTTTTCTATTTGCTATATTTGAAAAAGGGTCACACAAAGGACGTACTTCCGTGATATTATGATATTGTAGAAATCTACACAAAGGCGCTGCGGGAAACCGTGGCGCTTTCTTTGTGCCGGCACAGCGAGTCCGGCGGGTGGGTTATGGAGGAAACATACAATGAGCAGGCTTCGTTCCTGTCCTGTTTGCGGGCGGGTTCACCCCGCAGGCGGGTGCATGCAGCCAAAGAGAACCAAAGAAAGCACGGAGCACACCAGGCTGCGTACCTGCCGCCGGTGGGATAAGACACGCAAAGCCGTCAATGAACGAGACCGGCACCTGTGTCGTGTTTGTCTGAATCTGGGAAGGCTGCAGTGCGAAGATTTGGAAACGCACCACATCGTACCGCTTGCGGAGGACCCGGATAAGGCTTACGACGAGGACAATCTGATTACCTGTCTCTTATACACATCTGACCCTGCCG
>ENA-OYYQ01000216-OYYQ01000216.1-human-gut-metagenome-genome-assembly--contig:-NODE-216-length-32646-cov-9.411739_pt1 | contig 32646 bp, 67 predicted proteins | sample MGYA00243252_ERZ653455 | MGnify/ENA primary metagenome ERZ653455 (study PRJEB26926, sample SAMN06164940) | human gut metagenome | biome: ENVO:00009003; feature: ENVO:2100002; material: ENVO:00002003...
AGGGTCTCGTGGGCTCGGAGATGTGTATAAGAGACAGTAAATATACTGCCTTATTTATAATATATATTTTTAATATTACAAGAGAGAATATACTCTTTCTCTTACTCTAGTGTCTATATCTACGTTGCAAAAATGTTGCAATTTGTTGCAAAGGTGTTGCATTGCAACAAAGCTGGTACAATTCTATCATTTTTATCTTGATTATATTCTAATTTGCACCTTTAAAATTTTGTTGATTTTGTACAAATATTTTCTATGTTTTTCACAAAAAAGACGGCTATTTTCATGCCGCCCTTTCTATTTATCTATGCTACTTTGTCAAGTATTTTTCTAATGTAATCAACACCTTTTTGAAAAACAAGGGTTTTAATATTTATCCGGATTTCTCCCGGTCTGGCTTCATATTTCTGTTCTATAACTCTAAAATATCCACAATCAATATATTTCTGATATGGTTCATTGTTCTGTTTCAAAATTCCGTTATTTCTAAGAATTTCAAAAAGCTTGTTTCTACCAATTCCCGGGAAGTTCAAAACCTTAGCGACCTGCCCTATATCAATAGCGTCTTTACTATCGGTTACGGCATCGAAAAATTCTTCTTTCGGCTTCATCCTCTCGTTTTCGGTCAAGAGCAATTTATTCTTTTCCTCAAGCTCTTGTTTTCTTTCCAGTGCATCAGCGTAAGCCCTTAACGCTGTAGGGTAATCTTTCGGGATTTCGTTTTGATCTTTGTTGAAATAGTTGTCAACAAGTCTATCATACACATCCCAAGCAATATCATTGTTTAATGATTTTGCATGAAGAAACGCGCCTTTCTCTGTCCAGAGATACAGACGATTAAGATTACTTGGCAAATCGTGAATTTCACGAAACGCCCGGAGTTCTTCTCCATCAAGCAAAATAAAATGTTTACCCTCTTTATACCGCCCTTTGTTATGATTAAAATTGTATGAAATCGTTTTACTATCTGTTCCATACGCGTCCGCAATCTGCTGTGTTGTGAGTACGCGAATATTTTTATACTCCGTCACTGTTAAATTATTCATATACATAAACCTTTCAATTTCTTTCAAATATAGTCATCTTGTGTAAAACTTAGCGTCATAATATCCTTAGTAAAACAAAATTGTATATTTTATCTTGCGTAGGTTTGTATATCTTTTGTAAATTCGTCTTGTTTCCCTGCACCACCTCCAAAAATAAAAACACGAAAGATTTCCCAACTTTTTGGGAATTGTCTTTCGTGTGCTTTGTTTGACTTGGTATGGTTTTTGTGTGTCGGGCTGGATTTTCTCCAGCCCTTTCTTTTAATTGTCTTCAATACCCTTTTGAGTATCATCAATCAGCTGATCGACCATCTTTTCCGCTTTTTCATAATCCTTAGACTTCAAAACTTCTTTGAGGTCTTTCAGATCCTGCAAAAGTCTTCTTAAGTAACTTTTAAATACACTCATATCTTCGCTCATTTTTCTCCTTTCCGGCTTTCGCCTATTGCCTTTCGACAAGATTATAATACACCATTTATAATGTAATGTCAATATATTTTTGCATTATTTTTAAAGTATTTATTTTTCTACATTTTCCACATATTTTATAATGTTGCCAGGCTGCATATCCAGTAAAGCGCAGATTTTTTCTAATGCAATTATTCCTACCATCTCGCCGCGCCTTAATGACTGAATCGCGTTTTCTCCAAGCAGCTTTTCTTTTCTTAGACGCGTTGTATTATAACCGCTTTCCTTTAATGTCTCTAGCACATCTATTTTATAAGTAAGCACAGTTTAACACCTCTCTTTCATATAAAACAGTATACATTATTTTAAAATTGCTTTCAAGTATGTTTACATTATAAATAATGCACAAAAATCATTCTTTATTTATACATTATTTTTGGTGTATTTGTGTATTGCAATTACACCGTTTATAATGTATTATAATCTCAACAGGAAAACAAAGAACACAAAAACAGGAGGGAACGATCATGAAAGTTAAAATTAAAATTGAGGGAAAGATAAATGATACTTACACTTTTCAGCAACCAGAAGAGGGAAATATCCTTGACGAGCTGGCGGCGATCATCGAAGAAATGAAAGCCGGAAGAATTGAGAAAGTAGAAATTGAGAGGGAGGCGTAAACATGAGAACATACGAACAGGATTTAAAAGAACTTAATATTTCAGCAGAAGAATTTGATAACATAATTTCACACATTTACGATAAAACAGCCGATGAAATGGCGGCGCTTGCCAAGGCGATTAAAAGCGGCGCGGCTGTTCTCCCGACTGTAAAAAAAGCATTTGAGCGCGTTCTTGCAATTAGACAGGCGGAAAGACAAGAAGCATATAACATTTATTATAACGATTTAAATACCATGTGTTATAGCTGTAAAAAATGCGGTATAAGTTGTAACGGTACAGTTTGTAAAACTTGGACGGGTTGCGCAATGAAAAATTAAGTCGAAACGGCGGAATCTGCCGCCGTCTGCAGGAACTGCCCTACCTGCACCGATGAGACAGGGCGAAACAATGAAAGGATGGTTAATCTTATGAAGTATTACAGAGCAGAGATCGAAGACGATAATTTCGAAATGATTTTAGCCGATAGCGAAGAGGATGCTATCAATCAGTATTTTGAGTTAGGAGAAAAACACGATTTATTTAATCTGATAGAGCTTAATGATGATTATAATGAGGTTCGCACAATTTTATAAATTAGGCAAGCGGCGGCGTTTACCGGGGTTCGATTCCCCGGCTTGCTTTTACCCAAAAATTTGAATATGGAGGAATTGAAGTATGAGAAAATTATTTTTATTAAAAAAAGGCAGAATGAACTTTTATGCATGCCTGTATGGCTGTGGCATGTATACAATCGACCGAATTACAAAAGGATTCGGCGGAATTGTGACAACATTTGAAACACTGGAAGAGCTTGAAAAATATGCTGCTGAAAACGGATATAAAAAAGCATAATAACCGCCGCAGAGGATGCACGCCGGAACCACTGCCGGCGGCGGTTCTACCCGTAAGGGAATTTTATTTTTTAGGAGGATTTACAAATGACTTATCCGAACGGAGCACAGACAGTTTTTCAAATCATATGCAGGGGAAGCGTTTACAGTGTAGACGATGGATTTTTTAGGAACGATGGAATAGGGACAGACTTTGAAACGTTTGACGATGCTTGGGAAGTTTTCAAAACGCTTCCCAATGGGAACAGAATGCTGCGGAAATAGAGGAATTTTAAGCCGGAATCATCCCGGCTTTTTCCAGTGTCCGGATATATTGCAACTTGACAAGATATACGCCCGGTCATATAATGCGCTTAAGTGAACGCGTATAAGCCATTTTAAGGCTTGCGCAAGGCAATGCAGTACTTTTATATATACACAGCACGAAACGCCTGTAAATCGTTTTTACGACGTTGCAAGCCTGTAAACGTTACGCTTATCTTGTCTGGGCACACTCCACCGGCAGACATCCGGGGTACGGCGGAGACATCACCGGCAGACCGCCGGGGCGTGAAAATTCTGATTTCTTATCTCAAAATCGAGCCATTTTCCAAGAAGAAAAAATTCAAAAGTTGAAAAATGAGATTCAAACTGTGAAAAGACAATATGCACAGTAAATTATTATGCGTCATTTCGCAACTTGTGAAATTTGACTAATTCGCTCTCTTCTCTTTCTCTGGCTCTCAGTCTGTTTCTGTTTTTTCTGTGATTTTGTTGTTCTTGTTCCCATTTGAAAATCCCTCATTTACTTTCTGGTTGCGTGATTTATAATTTACAATCTTTACATCGGTGTTTAATTCATCCGGTATCTTCCCGACGATCAACACTGTATGTGGCTGCAACATGTCGATCATAACTTTGAATCCCTCGCAAAACTCTATCCGTGCCGCCTTTGCCCGCACTCTTCCATTTGTGCATACAGCGATCACACCACCCTTACTGTACCCGGCAAAACAAAGATCATAATTATCTTTGTCCGGGATGCCTACGGAAGGTATAACACTGATTCCGTTCAGTAGCATGTAATGTGCAAGTGCATGGTTCCGGTACACGTTATACAGGTTCAATGCAAACGGCATACCACAATCGCCAGTAGCAATACTGAAATCCGGCATACAGACCGAGTGGAAACACTTCAAGTGCTCCAGGTATTTATCCGGGTTATTCCACAGTCTTTGAAACTTTGAATCGTCAATATAGAAATTCACATTCAATTTTCTATGCCCTTTTATCTTTTGTGAAAAGCTCTCTCCAAAATCTATGGAGTCCTCCGGCAAATAATCCAAGCTGCATGCCGGGACAATCGGGATCTGATATTTTTCATCAAGCTCCGCTCCATAGATCATATATTCTTTCATAACATCAAAAGATGTATGACATCCATTGTACAATACTATCACCCCAAAAACATTTTACTATTTTTCTTCTTGACAAACAACTTCTTTTGTGAAAAGCAAAGAACGTGCGGCGTAATCACTTCTGCTTAGTTCATTTATCAGCTTTTCCCTTGTCATTTCCGGGTTTGTTCTGTGAATATACCGCAGCAATTCATCTATTTTGTCCACTATGCTGCCCTCCAATCAATGTTTGACATCAGATCATCCAAAAGATAGATCAAATCAGTACCGTACAGGCTGATCCAGTCCGCAAGATACTCTTCCTGCTCAATCGGCATATGAATGTTATAGGAAAAGCAAAAACAATGACAAAGTTCATGAGCCAGTATTTTGCGCAAATAGCCATTTTCTGGTTTATCCGAAACATATATTATCCTATCATTCCAATCAGTCACAGCAAGGCTAATAGAGCCATCAGAGCGCATTAATTTATGACTTGCGCCGTGAACAAATTCTATTTTCCATTCAATACCATTTATCACAAACATATTTACCTCCAAAAAAAGAAACCACCAGCCAAATATCAGCCAGTGATTTCTAAATTTAAAGTTATTCTTCTTGCTCTTCAATCAACAAATAATTAATGTACCTTGTTGCTGTTCCAGCAAGTTCTTTGCTGTAGTCTAGCAAGTCCATCTTGTACTCCGGTTTATGCCCATATGTGACTGTATAGAACTTTTCCACAAGTTCTAAGTTATGTAAGTCAGACAATTCCACAAGAATTTTGTGATATAAAAATTTTCTCGTCCATCCGAACCGGTCACAGATAATTTTGAGTTTCCAGTTATTTTTATTAAACCATTTACCACTTTCTATCTTTTTTACGATGCTCCAGCGTGCAAACGGGTCTTTCTCCGGAATTTCAGCCTGCGGATTTTTCAGAGCCTGTTCCATGTCGTGAAAGCGATTGATGTATTGAGCTGTGAAAGCCGTTCCCTTAACTCCGGTCAGCTTGTGCGCGATAAATTCACAGCCTTTCTTGGTAATGTCATAGCATGGGCGTTCTTTTCCTTGCTCGTCCTTATAGGTGCTTTCTCTGAAGAAATCAGCCAACGCAATTTTGCGTTCGCTAACCAATCCATTATTGGCTTCGTTGATTTGCTTACAATAACGGTTGATGTCACGCATCAAATCACAATGCCTTTTCCCTACCATTCCCGCAACTTCCATACTGGTTAACGTCTGTTCTAATTGTTTCATATGAATATTGTTCATCAACAAATACCCCATTTCTTCTTAAATGAAAGTATCGTGCTCAAAATAAACTGCAAAAATTTTTCGTCCTGTATGCTCTGGATTTCCGTTATCAGCTGTTCTTTCATCTCGCACCGCCTTTCTTGTCGGATGCAAGGTTACTTGTAAAAATCCACACACATTTTAAAAAGTGTTCGCTGAGTACATTCAGATTTTTGGTAATTTCTTCAATATACATTTCTCTCATAGATTTTTCCTGCCTTTCGTTTGCTGTTTGACAACCATTCCAAAAAGCGGTATAATCCATGTATCAACCGCTTTTGGTGGCTGTAAGTGTAAGAGTAACCGTTACTTGTCTAGGGCTTCGGTTGCTCTTATTTCGTTATAGACCTTATCAATCCCTTTCATTACTACATCATATTGTGTCATTCCGGTCTTTTCACAGCAATATAGAAGTTTTTCTCTATCTTCTTCTGTTGCTCTTACTTTTATAATGTTATTTTTGGGATTATCTGTCGGTCTTCCTGTTCTTGGTGACACTGTTTCATCTCCTTTCTTTTGGGTACACATAAATATTAATATATGAGTACACAAAAGTCAATACCTTTTTGAAAAATTTCCAAATCCACAAATCACTAGCTGATATTCAGTTGTCAATGTTCAAACAAACAGGGGCATTTCTGCCCCTGCCATTACATTTTGGAAACAAGCGTTGACAGCTTGCTTTTTGTCATTGTGCGCTCTTCCGGTGTCATGTCGGAGATAAGTTCCGCCATATCCTCCGAAAGCTCTTTCATGTATCTTTCAAGGTCATGCATCTTTGCATCCTTGTCTTCTGGCGTATTGCCTTTGTGAAGCTCTTTGCTTTCCATGTAGCTTCTACGGCTCATGCCGCTTTTGCCCTCTCTGCGATCACGCATTCCACCATCTGATGCCATTTTAGGTTCTGTGTAATACATTCTGCCAGAGTGACGATCCATATCACGGTCTTGTTCCATTTCCCGGTACATTTCTGGTGTCATGTGCCAGTACGGAGGTTCGTCATATCCTCTCCGCGTTCCTCTTCCCTTTGGCGCAAATCTGCCGTCTGCATACCGGTAACGGTCATAATACCGTCTGCCGTCTCCGTAACGCTCAAACATTTCCATTGTTTCATCTGCACTGGATTCTTCCATTGCTTTCATCAATGTACGATAATACATTGCTTCTGCAAGGTCTTTCATCATGTCTGTAACCTGTCCCATTTCACACGGGTCTATATTTTCAATTCCTTTGTCAATTTCGCATTTAGCACATTCAGACAGTTTTTCAATCATTTCGTGCATTCTCTTAATATCCATAAAACCGCCCTCCTTACGCTTCCCGGACTGCAATTAAATTGCTGTTCTGAACTTCGATTGCCTGCGTAGACGTATTCTGTACCGCTACCGTAACACAACAACCGCGAGGAACGTCCACATATGCCTGCGCCGAAACGTTAAAGAAGTTTTCAACTGCCGCCGGTGTAACAATCATTCGAGTTGACTGCAACGGTTCTCCGTCAATTGCAATAGCCAGTGAAATAGCTTCAACTGTGCCACCTGTAGGAATTTGAATGTTTCCGGAATAAGATACCAAAAATCTTGCCCGGCACTGATTTGTAAGTCCTCTTAATTTAACAATGCCACTTCCCTGTCTATGAACAATGCATTTTGTTGCGCATACCGGAGTTTCTGTAAATGCTACATCTTCTCCCTGCGCGACAGTTTGAATTGCAATTCCTGTAAATTCTGCCATAATTATTTACCTCTCTTTCAAAAATAAGGGCAAACATTATAGTCTGCCCTTTGTGTTTATAAGCAATACTGCACAGCAGACATAATCGAGTTAAACTCAATTAAGATACTCAATTATTCAATTTTGTGTAGCAGCTACTTTTAGCAGCTACATCCTGTGTTGCATCCACAGCCATACGCATAAGCGTTAGGATTTGGAACAACATATGCCGGGATTGCAGCCGGATTTACAGCGTTGATGATCTGCTGTGTCTGCGCTGACATTGCAGTAGTGAGCAATGCAGACTGGCGATCCTGTGATGCGGCTCTTCTTAAGTCATTATTTTCTGCCTGTAAGGAAGAAATCTTTTCCTGACACAGGTAATCAAGGATTGCCCTTGTTCCTGCCTGCTGGCTGTCGATAATGTCTCTGGTGTTGCTGTTCATGGTGTTCTGCAGTGCACAGGTGTTCTGTGACATATTGTAGTTTACACCCTGTATAGCTTCCCTGGTCTCGCAGCAGCAATTAGCCAACTGGGACTGTAAAGCATTCTGCGCCTGCATAAGTGTCACGTTTGTGGTATTAAATCCCTGCTGTGTCTGGTAGCCAAGGTTGCAGATTGCATTGTCTACACCATGGAAACCGTTCATAACGGCGGTATTCTGTGCGTAAAATCCATCACAGAGACCATTTGTGATACCATCTAACTTTCCGATGATAGCCTGCGTGTCAAACCCACGCTGAATTGCAGAGTCGGTGTATGCAGATGCTGTCGCTCCCATACCTCCGTTTCCTCCCCAGCCATTGCCGCCAAAGCCGCCCCAGCCAAAAATCATAGCGAAGATAATGATAGCCCACCAGCCATCGCCGCCCCACATGCCATCATTGTTTCTTCCGTTTCCTGTCACTGCTGCAATATCAGCAAGACTAGGCATTGCATTTCCATTAAACATTTTGTTTACCTCCATCTGATCTATTTACAAATGGGATAACCGGTTATTTTGCGCGCACCCCAAAATGTACTAATGATTAAACATGCTCATAACTTTCTGTTTTGCTTCATCTACCGTAATTCCTCTTTCTTTACAGAGATTCTCTGCCATTGTCTTAAGTCCACCTGTATCTCCGCTTTGATACATTTGCATGGCATTTTTTGCCATAGGATTGTTTTGAACCTGCGGAGAATTCATCATTTGATTTAACAATAATTGTGCCGGATTCATTCTGGATCACTCTCCTTTTTTACCTGTGAAGTTTTTCTTTGACTGCTTGGAATTTTATCTAATCGGTTTTCTATCTGTTCAATCTTCCCAAAAAGTTCATCAAACTTCTGCATAAATGCACCTGTGCACTCGTCTGATAGGTCAAATTTCAATTTTTCAGTATCATGCGATAAATTGCTAACAGTATCATGCGAAACTGGCTTAAAAACGATTGTGCGAATTGTGCCATCTGCGTTCCAACTTTTAGCGTATATTTCTGTCATATCCTGTTTTGGGAAAAATGCAACGCTGCCATCCATTGGCACATCATTGGCAGTGATGTTTTCTACCGCCGGAACTACTTTTCCATTTATGCCAAAAGTTTGAACCGGGATCTGCTGCTGAATTTGCTGCGGTGCCTGCATATAATTTTGTGTATTATCAATGCGTGGCTGATTCATATACGGATTGTATGCGTACTGCTGCCCGTATTGCTGCATCTGCTGATTATAAATCGGATTCTGGTATGCTCCGCTCATATTCATCCTGTTTGACCTCCTCTAAAACATCTTCTATTGCGTGTATGATAGACGACTGCGTTGACAAGTCCAAGGACTGTAACTCTTTTCTGGCAAAAATTTTTTCAAGAACTTCATCTGAAAACACCACCATCCCTCCCTTTGATTATATTTTTGCATAAAAAAAGGCGGCAAAACCGTCACGATTCCGACAGTTTGCCGTCAAAAAATACAAAAAAAAAGAACGCATTAAGCGTCCATACATCCGTTCGTGTTACCTTTAGTGTTACCTTTGATTTTGACCTTTAGAAAAGACACCATTCAAAAACTCCTTTCTTTCAGTAAAATCAAGGCTTCACAAGGTTTTCTTAAATAAAAATAAAGTAGCGGAAGGGAGATTCGAACTCGGTATCAATTCTCTCAAACCCGCATAAATACTGAATTTCTTTATCTCCAAAGGTGTTACCTCGTGTTACCTTTTACATTGATAATGCTTTTGCAATATATTCCTGCATTTCACTCTCTGTCTTGTTATTAAAATAGTAATGATCGAGAGTTGTTCTGATATCTGTATGCCCCATTTGTGTTTTTATTACCGATTCTGGAACATTTCCATCTATCAACTTTGTTGCATATGTCTTTCTTGCCTTGTGAATTGAACGTTCACCAATTCCTATTCTATCACATATCACATATAGCCGCCTTGTAAATGCCTGACCTTTTATTCGTTTACCGTTTTTCATAAAAATATATTGCCCAAATGGATTGAGCATTTTTATTTTTCTCATAAGTTCTTTGGTATCTGCGGTAATTATAACATCTCTAAACCCGGCATCACTTTTAGGAAAATTTTGAACATCAAATACATATTTGCCATTATCATCTCTATATCTTATTTCTGTCTTTGATATATGTATCTTATTTTCTCCGACATCAGACCATGAGAGGGTAGATATTTCCCCAACTCTCAATCCTGTTTTAAATGCCAAAATAATGCCAAGTTCTATCAATGTAGGCTCATTTTCCATTACAAATCGTTCAATTAAAAGTTCCTCATCCTTAGAAAATACCAATTCGCAGTCTGACTTATGGTTCTTTTTAAATGACTTTTCCGAAATTTCCAAATCACCCATAAAACTGGTTATGCTCAGGCTGGTATAATGTTTTTTCTTTGCATATTTGAAAATTCCGTTAATCAATATCCGCATATCAGAATAAGCTTTTTGCGTAAGTTCCAGTTTTGAAATAGCTGTTTTTATGAATGATTCCAATATTTCTTCATCAATGTACCGGATTTTTCTATTTGCAATCGGCAAATACTTATTTTCAAAAAATCTTTTAAAATTTGTCTCGTACTTGTCCTTTGTCTGTCTTGTTATTTCACCATATTCAAGTTTTTCAGAAATCCAATTAGAATATACCTGAATAACTGTAGGTTCATCCTCCTTAGCTTTATAGAACTTTACTATTTCATCTTCAATTGCTTTTTCAGATGTTCTCTTTACAAGTCTCTTTCCTCTCTTATTATCTTCATCTGGCAAATATGTGTAAAACTTTCCATCTTTTCCTTGCCAAATGCTGTAAGTGTGTTTTTCAATAAATTTTTTCCTTTCGTTCATTTCAATTTTTTTCTGAATGGTGTCTATGTTGATAATACCATTTTCGATGGCAATATTCAACAACTCACTATTTGAAAGATTTCCCGTTTAACTCACCTTCTAACTTTTTTACTTTCTGTTTAATATCAAAAATTCTTCTTTCCACTGTTCTTGTTGATACGCATAGTCTCATGGCTATTTCTTTTGAAATAAGTCCACGGGCAAGAAGATAAAATATTTCTTCTTCCTGCTCCGTGAAATTGGCGTTTTCAATAATTGTTTCAAGCTCTGGCTTAGTCAGTTTTGAAAACTTCATAAGCCATTCTCCTCTTATATTTTTTATTCTTCTCCCTGCCAGATCTTCGGTGTACCGTCCATCATTGCCACATATTTTCCGTAACTCATGCCGGCTTCTCTTGCTTTTCCTAAAACATTATCTAATGTACTGTTTCTACATGTTTTTACGCTTCTTTTTTCCCTATCTTTTCTTCTGCGGTATTCATTTCTGCAATCCTTCCCACAGGTAAGTGCTCTGACTGATATTGATTTGTATTCTTTTCCGCAGATCACGCACTTTTTTGTATATACCTTGCTATTGAGCATAATTACACGTTCTCCTTAATCATAACAATCCCTGATATCATCTACGTCTCCTGCCAAAAAGCTGTCAAATACTTCTGCTACTCTCTCTATAAGGTCTCCATCATGTCCATTCTCTCTCATCTGCTCCGAGAAATCTTTCTGTGAGCACTGAAGTAAACCATTTTCCAACCTTGTCCATTCTTTTCTGTAAGTTATTCCATTCAATTCCAATGTTTCATTAATTCCGTTTTCTGTCAGTTCTACCGTATACTTCATGCAATTATTCCTCTCTTTCTGCATTATATTTCTTCCACGCAACAATTTTACTTCTATAAAAATACTCTGGATCTCCACTAAAGCACTTACCTCTTGTAACAGAATGTCCTTTGCACATAAGAGTGCCAACAAATTCACGCTGTGGCAAAAGTAGGTTGTCGTTTGCTGACAATAAGAAAACCTTTGTATCTAACGGACAACTGTCCATGTCATAATTCCAATCCATCTGTGCCCCTCTCTTTCCATATCATCTCCCACCTCCGCAGCATATACTATTACGGGAGGTGGTATGATGATCGCTTGGTTTTGTTATCTGGTTCTAAAATAAACTCATCTGGTTCTCGTCGTACTGGTAAATGCGTCCAGTCATGATCCTCCCTAACTGACGCAATCTCTCCACCCGTGGTTTCTGCTTAAGATTCGCCATATAATTATTGTCCACTTTCGGCGGTAGGGATAAATAATATTCCTCCGGTAATGGCAACTGATTTTCTGTGCAGGCCTCGCGCATCTTTGACTGATAATAAATGATATGATTCCGTGTCAGATTCATGTTGCAGCCATCCGACCAGAACGGATCATTACACCCGTTCTGATTGATAACTTTCCAGTGTTCTATTTCTCTGCGGATGCACTGGCAGTACTCTTTCACTTTATCTTCTGCTGTCTGTATCATGACAGCACCTCCGCAAAATGAAGTTTCATCTGCGGATCCGGCTCATAGTTCATCCACACCGTTTCTGTGCGTGCCTTTCCATGCTCCGCACAGCTTGAAAACTGTTTTTTCTTCCATCCGTTCAGATAGTCGTTATACATTTCTGACTCATAACCAGAAATCATAATCTTTGCTTTACTCTGCAGTAACGCTTTCAATAATTCCTCGTGATCCGCATCTGTCATCTCATGTTTATATTGTTTTCCTGCTCTGGTACTCAAAACATACGGTGGGTCAATGTACATAAAAACATTGCTGTAATTAAATCTCTCAATCACTTCCACCGCCGGGCGGTTCTCGATCTGTACCATTCGCAGACGTTCTGCTATGTCAACGATCCATTCCGGCAGACGGTACCAGTTCCATAATGCATAAGCTTTTTCTCTGCCCTGTACATCATTTTTCCATCCTACCTTGCTGCCATTGGTGCGGAACCCGTGCCCTTGCCAGCACTGAACCAGAAATCGCAATGCTTTATGGTACGGTTCATCCGGCATCATCAGCTCCCATACATCCAGCTTATATGTATCCTCATATTTTTCACGGCTGAATGGTGTAGTCATTACCATTCTGGACAGACGTTCCGCATCTTCCTGTATGCACCGAAAGAGATTCACAACATCATGATCCAGATCATTGATCGTTTCGATATCAGATACCGGCTTATTAAATAACACGGCCCCGCTGCCGAAGAACGGCTCTACATAGCTGTGATGTTCCGGTATCAGTTCCACCAGTCGAGGAGCAATATTCCATTTACTTCCCGGATATTTCAATACTGTTCTCATTTTTTTTCAAAAGGAACCCGATATATCGTTACCCCGGCCGGAGGTTCGGCTCCTTTCTTGCCTTACGGCTTATAATCTTCAAATTTTTTTACAGTGGCAAAAGCAAATCTCGAATTCACCCAGCGCTGTAACTTTTTCAGTTCATTGCCCTGTTTCAACTTATATTTGTCATAGATCATCACATAAGGACTGTAACCGAGATCCCGAAGCGTATATATTCGCTTCAAATCCTGATCAATGGTGGTGTCAAATCCGCAAAGAACATACACTGTCATTTTCCTGTGATTCCATCCGGTCAATTCCTTAAACATTTTGAACTGAGGAACGATTTTTTCTCTTTCTTCGTACCGGTCCCATGCAAAATGAATGTTCTTAATTTTCATCTGCCGAATGTATTCTACTTTTTCCTCTGTCATAATTCGAATATCGCAACCTTGTGAAAAATCTACCCACGCACCACTGTCAATGAGCTGTTGGCTTAAATCTTTCCAATCCCTGCATGCAAACATATTCGGATCAAGCAGGACTATATTTTTCTGACCGTTCCAAAACTCCGACAAATCTGCGGCCTTTACGGAACATCTGCCCTCTTTCTTCCCTACGATACAAAAATCGCACCCGCGCGGGCATCCTCTTGTCAGAAACCCATATGCTGTATCTTTACACAAATCTGGGTAAAGGCTATAGTATGGATAAATATGCTCAATTTCTTTTGGAAGAGGATCTCCACCGTCCGGATAATGGTATCCAGTTCCACCTCTTATTATCTCCCCACCACATACCGGATGCGGATAATCTGGGGTAAAGGTAAACACTTTACTCATGTATACCTTGTCCGGCGGATCTATCCACGCCGTCAGCGGATCATACCACTCAACATTATTCCCCTGATGTTTATGCCATGCTGACAGTTTCATCAATGGAAGATTTGGAAAATTGTGCCCGTCGACATCAATTAGTGCTATTCTCATGTTCTTTTTGAAACCGGATACCCTTTATGCGCTGGTTTTGCTCCTTTCTTTAATCAAATCTTGTCTCTTTACAGACTCTACTTTCAACGTTTCTCCGCAGCGGTTTTCCCTCGCTGTCTTTTATAAAACCGTAAAGCATGTCGCGGCTATAGCCGCGGCGTATAAAACATTTAACGGAACACCATTCTACATCACAGTGTGCGCATGGCTCTCCAAGGCACTCATTCTTTTCATTGACAGGTTTTACATCGAAAAGACCTATCTGACCGTCTATTTGTTTCATTCTTTCAAAAGGAGTCGATGCGCATCTTCCCGGGAAGCTCCGCTCCTTTCTTGTTTTACTTCAAAATTTCATCTAAGCAGGCATTCCAACCCACCCGACGTATTGATGTGCTGAGATCTTCATAACCAGATTTCAACTCTGGTATCTTCTCTGGCAACTCCCGGAGGGGACACCAATCATGCCGTTTCTCGGTGAATGTGCTTTGTGATAATTTCGAAGCACCATTGTTTAACACATTCATGAGCTGGCATTTTTTAATTCCTTGAAATTCGTACATGAATTTACACTTACTGCACGATTCCGGCATATCTATTGCCAATATTGCTTTAGGCATATTCACACTCCTTCCGGCTTCTCGCACCGTTCAAACGATATCACCCAAACGTAAGGATTAGCATCCCAGCCGTAGCGGTCAATGTCGGATTTCTTGACGGTGGAGTTCCACAAGTCTTCAAATTGTCCTCTTGCGGTACACGCCCCGGTAAGCAATCCGCTATTGCATCCTTCAGCTTGTGCTTGCACTTCCGTGATCTCTTGCAACCGCTCCACCCTCACATTCATAACCTTAAGCCAGATGCGTGCGGCTTCTTTTGGCATGTGAATGGATGGTTTCCATTTTGTAATATCTGCAATATCATTTCTTTGCCAATCTTCGTAGTAATAGTATCCGTTCGGCGCCTTTTTCCATGTTTCTCGGACATACAGGATATCGCCCGGCTCGCAAGGCAACTTAAAAAATTTCTCTCCATCCCCATCTGCAAATGTACCTCTACACGATATGTACACTTTATGTGTAAAAGCGGTATATCCCCATACAGCATCATCAGGAATAAAGCCTTTCACAATTCTTCTTGTCGCACCCTTTCTCCCGTCCAAAATCGCCCGAACCATTTCTGTATTGAATAAAATCGGATTAATTGTCATTTACACCGCCTCCCTTTAATTGCTCAACTTCCTCGTTCAATTTTTCTATCTTCTGTACTGCTTCTTTCAAGGTCTCGGCATTATGATTTACAGCACGGGCAAGCTCCCTGATGCCTGGGCTTAACGAGATACCAGACAGCTCTACCACTGTTTTATTCTTCCATTTCATCTACTCCACCACCTCTCAACATCTTCATAAACGATTCATTATTCCTTTTGCACATTTTTGCTCTTTCGCAAGGTTTTTTACACTTAAAATAGTCACTACCATATTTCTTGTAATCTGCCTTGTCGCAATGCTCGCATGGTTTATTCATTCACTCCACCACCTTTCACAATCTCGATTGCTTTACTAATAAGGCATACCGTGCAGTCCGATGCTCTACACTCTTCTCCAAAACAATCTTTGTTCACTGGTGATGTCATTATTTTTTCAACTTCTTCCAACTGCTCCACAACCTTGTCTACATCATAAGCCGTCGGATATTCTTCTAGTAAATACAATACTGCATTTGTATTTACTAAAGTTCCATTGCTTAAAGTAACCGATTTTAAATCTTTCTTCAGCGCATCCGCATCAATCAGTCTCATCGTTCGCCCTCCTGTTCCAATCTGTAGTTGCTTTCGTTCGCTCGTCTTTCCCTGTTCTGATGCCTCCGTCCTGATCCATGTACATCTCACATTCATAGCTTTTTGGAAATTCTATTCTGCATTTCATACATTTGATTTTGAACATTACCCCAACAGATGATTGTGATGACTTATTTGTAATGGTTAAGAACATTGCGTTTCCACCGCAGAACGGACATGGCTTCAATTTTTCGTTCATTCTTCATCCCCCCAATCTAATTTCTGACCACAATCACAATATACGGTATCCTCTTCCAATATGTCTCCACAGCAAGGACATCTCCCTATAAGACCGACATAGCTGTCTCCGTCTTTTATCTGGGATATTGATTTCACTTTCTTCGCTGTCTGCTTCTCCACCGCTACCCGGCATTCTTCCGGTGTGCCGATCGCCTTATATTCTTCCCACACCTTAGCATCCTCGTTTGTTAAAAGGCAAAATCCCTCATGCTTCTCCCCTTCAAACACCGTTTCGATAAAGTGGTGCATCAAAAGCGGAATATCTACGTTGGCATGATAACGTTCTTTTAAGTCTTTTTCGATTTTCCGGTATTTCTGTACCTCTTCCAGTGCGTTTATTGCCATTGCATAAGCATTTTCAAAAGATTTCCCCAATGATGTATCACACGGAATCGCTTTTCCAAGTTCGTTACAATCATATTTTAATTCTTCAATTGCTTCATTCTCCGTCATGTTTACACCTCCAACAGCTCCGGATTATCAATCGCATTACCGATTACCTCTATTTCGCCGAAATCAACATCGAAAAATCCGTACATAGCACATCCGCATTGTGCCAGTTCCCATGCTGCGTAATTCTCACTCCATCTAATCAGATATGGCTCTTTATCATCATCATTATGCTTTATGGCAATGTCATTCTCGAAGATCAGTTTGTTGTTCTTATCAGGCATTGCGGTGCACTGGCAGACGGTTTCTGGGTCTACTTCGGCCATGTTCGGGATATCATTGATCATTCCCCATAGGATATATCTTCTCTCCCAGATACCATATAAATATCCTTGTATCCATTCGCCATTATCAATCCGCTTTCCACGGGATAAAAATCTATTCTCCATCACTCTTTCACTCCCTTCGGTGTTATCTTGATCCTCTTCACACAATCCGGGCAGAAATCAAACCCGTTCACTCTTGTGGTGCATTCCGTGCAGATTTTCTTATCACAGGTCATGGTATAACTTTTAAATCCGCTTCCCCGTGCATGTGTAATAACTGTATTTACAGGCATGTCGCACAGCAAAGTTGATTCCTTTTTTTTACAGAACGGGCACAGATCATCTTTCGGTATATGTTTAACTACGTCTCCCATCACGTTCCACCTTTTTTCCTTTGCAAAATCCTCTATGTTCATGCACGGAAAATGAAATACTTCCGGTCTGCTTCATGTAAGTCAATTTTTCTCCGGTCAACTCACATTTATGTTTACGTTCATTCAAATACTGACATCTTCCATCACAATACATCGCTTTCCCCCTCCATTTCTTTCAGCTTGGCTTCGGCTTCCTCTCTATCAACAAAATAATCATAATGTAATCCACTTAATGGTAAAGTTACGTAATCGCCGTAGTCGTCTCGACAATTCCAGTAAATACCGCTCTTGTCATATTCTATCTGTTGACCATCAACAGGATATATCGGGTATACTTTCTCGCCCTCTTCCCTGTTGTTGTCAATAGCGTACAGTACCTCAGGAGTTCCTACGAAGCACACTTTCAGTTCTTCGGGTGTATATCCTAAGTCCTCATAATCTTTTAGCCTTCGATATACTGCGTCTATTTCTTCACAGTCTGGCTCGCAAGCCCTTTCCCATAATTCATCATCTATCCATGATGGATTGCTTTCTGTTAATCTCTCCATGCTATTCCTCACTTTCTGCCCGAAGCCATTGTTCCACATCTGTAACAGAACACATTGCAACACCGCCCTCAATGGTCTTTACGCTACCCTGCTCATATGTTTCGATTGAGCAAAGGAAATCTAAAAGTTCATCATCCGTCATGCTCCTGATCCGGTCTGCATTGGTCTGTGGCTTTTCAATATGTGGCTTTTCTGCATCTGTGCTGTACGACTCCGGCAGTGGCATCCAAGCATTTACAAATAATCCATATTTTGCATAGCTTTTGTCATCATCCCCCGGATAAAACGCACCGTTACCATCTTCATCAGTTTCATATCTTCCGATATCTGGAATAGTAAAGTTTTCAAACGATACCAGGATATATTTATCAGTATTAGGAATCTGCTCATCTACTGGAATCCATCCACTTTCCTGCTCCAAAATCCTGTTGATTTCTTCCTCCGAAACCACTTTTGTTAGTGGAGAATACCCGCAGGCTTCTGTTGCTGCCTCAGATATCCTGTTTTTAATCCTGCTTATTTTCATTCTGATCCTCACTTTCCGGCAACATAGCATATTTATAGCTACTCATTTTACCGTCGTATGTGCTCCATGACGTTTTTCCGTAATCCCATGTATAAACCGTTTCATCTTCATATTTTGCAAAATGTTCTTTGCTCCACGCAAAAAGTTCAGAATCTCTGACCAAAATCGGTGTATCGACTGGAACTTCGCTCCAATCAACATACTGGCCGTTCGCCCATTCTTTTGCTTTTTCTCTGCAACGACCAGCATTTCTAATGTCATTATCGCAAAAATCGCATTTATCGCAGACTCCCCTGCATTTTTCCAGTTTCCCATTAATTAACGCAATATTGCATCCATCACATGCAATATTTAAAATCTCTTCCGCATATTTTTCTCTATTCAGCATCCTTTTTCTCCTTCCCATACCGCAACTGATACGGTACTTCCTTAAAATCTCTCAATGCATCCGGGTTTGGATGCTTCGGCATTCTCGTCTGACGGTTTTCCATCTCTGCTATGATTCTGCGTCTCTCTTTGCTTTCTCTGTGCAATTTATACCTCCGTCATTTTCCAAGACTGTTTACAAGCTGTTCTGACCTCGTATAAGCCTTATCCAACAGTTCTAAATATTCATCAAAGGAAATCTGTGCTTTTTCAGATAACTCCCTCGGATAACGCTCTAACAAAGCCTTAATGCACTGTTTCATGTCTCCAAAATATCCGATTGTTCGAACGCTTTCTTTTTCATTGCCGTCCTTATCCTGTCCGGCATATCTCTGTCTCAGGGTGTGATTCAGAGAATCAATCTCCACAAAATATCCATCCTGCAGTTCCACAGTTAACTTGTCCATCAACCATTCCTCCTATATTTCATACGTCTTTCCGATAAAACGCTTGTCAATGTACTTACATTCCCATTCCAAAACACTTGCGATCCCTGTCATGGTTTCATATCCGGTAGCAAGGCAGTTAATTAAATATCTGATTCTCTCATAAACCTGTCTGATCTGATTTCCCGAAAATTTAAACTGTGTTTTAAGGCAGACACCCAACATAGCAAAATAATTAAATACCTGTGCCAGTAAAAACTTATTTGCCTGTATCATGCAGTTCGGTGCGATCTTTCTCTCTACCAGATAAAAACTCTCACGATACGGAATCTTATTTGTTTCCTCTCTCACGTCAATCTTGCATTTATCTTTCAGATAAAAACAAAGTTCCTCGCCTGTCGTTCCATCCTTTGCATTCTCCACATATGCATCAATGGTCTGCTCAACCTTTATGATTCTTTTGTGTCCGAATCCGAACTTATCATGCAGTGCCTGATATGCCATCATACGGACGTTATAATAGGATTCCTCTATTAGATAATCCGCATTGCTTTGTGCCTTGGCGTGTCTCTGTATTCCGATCAGTTCACTCTTGGAATATCCAAGTGGCTGCATCCGCTTTTTCTTTCTTGCCAGTGCATTACTCATTTGCTCTTCCATCTCCTCTCTACATCCTCAAAATGGCTAAATACAAGACTTTGAACATATTTTGATATATTTGTCCGTGCATATTTTTTAATTAGCATTTCCCCTGCTTCCATCATTCCTTGGAACCACTCATCTTCGTTATCAGCTTCATAAAACTGCTGCCGGAATTTATAATAGTCATTAAAAAACTGCCATTCTTCGGAACCTTTTTCAAATTTCTTACTTGCCATAATCATTCACCTTTTAATCAAATGGTGTGCTGCCACATACTTCTCGGAAACCGTCTTTCTGTCGCATCCGTGCTTGAATCTGTTCAATGGTTTCGGTTCGCTCGATAAATTCCATACGATCACCTTCAAACTGAACAACTTCTCTAAACGGTGTACCCTGTCGATTCTTTTCAACTTTCAAGCCTTTAAATTTTCTGTCTTCATCCAAATTCCACATAAGAATAATATTGGAAGCATCCTGCTCAATATCTCCGGATTCTCTTAATTCGGACATTGTAGGCTCTTTCGTTACATTCATTTCCGATACTCGGTTAAGCTGTGACAATAGGATGATCGGAACGTGAAGCTCTCTCGCAAGTGCTTTGAATTGCTTCGAAACTTCCCCGACTTCGGATGCACGATTATTGAACTTCCGGTTACACCGTACCAATTGCAGATAGTCAACTACGATCACGTCATATCTTTGATGCCTGCATTGCGTTCTCATTTCCTCAATAACATTTGTCTGATCGTCAATTGTGATCGGATATTTTTCAAGCTCATCATTTGCCTTGTCAAAGGCTTCTTTCTCTCCACCAAGAAAAGCCTTTGCCCTGCGAACTCTTGTCAGACCAATCTTTGACATTCTTGAAACAAACCTTTCATAAATCTGACTGTTGTTCATCTCCATGTTGTAGTAACAAGTGTTATAGCCTTTTCTTGCCATATTCTCGATTATTTGTGCCACAATAGCAGACTTACCAACTCCCGGTCTCGCGGCAACAACTGTAATGTCTCCGCCTTCAAGACCGCCAAGGCAATCGTCAAGATGGTAAAATCCTGTCTTTACCCTGTCCTCTCCCACATCATCATTGAAGTATTTATCTTTGTTCTCTGATACGATTTGCTTCATCAACTTAGATTTCTTCAACTGATTAACTTGGATTTCTTCAAGCCTTGTAAGAACTTCCGCGATCGAATTATCAATATCACATGGTCTAAGGCTCACTCTCTGGAAAAGGCTTTTCGTTTCCCTTGCCCGCCAATCCTTAATGACTGCATCCGCATAGTTTTTCATTGCTGTCGATAACGGAGTTGCGGCAATACATTCCTTAAGCTCCCCGGCAATCATTTCCGGCTCCCATTTGTGGTTTTCAAGTGACTGAGACAGTGAAACGACATTAATGTTTTCTCCACGATCATACATGGCAAGCATTTCAGCAAAAGCATCTTGGCAAAATTCAGAGCTGAACATTTCCGGCTTCAATTTGTTATAAACCTTGTACATGGAATCATTGTCAATCAATACACATCCGATCACTCCAATTTCTGCTTCCGTCAACTGCTCTCACCTCGCTTTCGTTTCTCAACTTGACGAATCCAGTAATCGCAATCCTCTTTCAGCCAGTCTCCGTATTTTGGTATGTAGCGATAATTCGTATCATCCGGATTCTTCTCTATATAGTCAGTAACATATGCCACTGTAGCCTCATATATCAGCTTTGCAACGGCTTTCCTGTTCGGCTCGATAACTTCTAAAAGCTTGTCCATCCATGCTACCTTGGCAGACGTTAACGACGTTTTCTTTGGATATGCATTGATCGTGTATTCCCATCCCCATTCCGCGTCAAAGTCCAAATCAGATGCAGGCACGCTTTCTTTTGTATTTTCTTTCTCTACCTCTATATCTGTATCTATATCTTTCTCTATATCTATCTCTACATTGCAATTTTGTTGCAAAATGTTGCACTCCGTTGCTCCACTGTTGCATTGCAACGCTTTTTGTGCATTTTCCCTAGATTTGCGACTTCTACGAGTGCTTGCCGTCTCGCTTCCTAAGTTATCTTGCACAAAAGGCAACTTGTACTCAATGGAATCTGATGTTTCAAGCAATCCGCAGGAAAGAAGATACTGAATCGTTACTTGAACATTGATTTCGTCCTCGTCAATATCAAGGGCGATCTCTTTGTAAAATTCATCTTCCAATCCGGAATATTCCAGATAGCCACCTTTTTTCAACGACAACAACTGCATCTTAAGATAGATGATCGTATATGTATCGCCACCAGCCATCTTTCGGAGTTTTTTGATTCGTTTGCTATCAAAGAAATCATCCATCAGTTTAAGCCAGTAATACCGCTTATTCTCCGCCATTTTCACTACCTCCAAGCAATTCAATAACCTTTGCCCCAGCATCTTCCGGGCGACAAAATACGAACTCAACGCCATACTTAAGTTGCATTGTCAGCATAGCTTTTGCCAATACCTTGCCAGATGTCGGCTTTGTTTTCGGTAGCGATACATTCAGCAATTTTCCAAGTGTGTGCATATATGCAATATTGTTATACCGGTCCACTCGAGGATTATGCCATGTAAATACATCATTGACGGAATACACCTTGTCTGTATTTTCAATAAGCACATATAACTTAATTCCGTTGTTCTGCGCCAAAATACACTCGTCACGGAATCTCGGATGTGCTCTTCCACAGATGTTCCCAGCAATTTCCTGCATGTCCTTTTTCGTGTCAACGGAAACATCATATGTGCCAAGAAAATCCATCTTTTTAAGTTCCATTTTTCTAGCTGATTTTCTATGGATAACATCCGCCACCTTGTCTGTGGCAATTATGTAATCTCCAACCGGCAATGGTGCACGCAAGACTTCCATATCGTGGCTTTTGAAATATCTATTCTTAAGGATATGCAAGCCCTCTTTCTGTCCTTTATCCTCAATTATTAACACGTATTCTCCTTTCTGGCGGTCACTTTCAGCAACCGCCAAAGGTATCTCATGGCTTTCAATTTAGTTTTTTGTGATATATTAAATTCCTTGCCAAAACATCAGATACCGCATAAACTGGTTTCTTTTATGCTTTCACATTGGTGTTTCAACCTATCAAAACGGGCAAAGGTTCATATCAACCTCTAATCCTTTTTCTGCAATATAAACATTTGCTCCATATTTAACTGTTTCTTCTGTCTTTTGTTTGAAAAGTGCGGGATTTCCGCTTTTATCTGATAAGTGAATTAGAACGACATTTCTTAATGCCGGGTTATCATTAGTAGAAATAAATTTAAGTGCCGTATCAAGGCTCATGTGACCTCGTAGGCGGTGTTCGTAGTTCGGCTCGTCCCGGTCTACAAGTTCCATGTCATAGTTGGTTTCCACCAATAAGTGGGTGGTTTTATAGAACCTCCACCTGACATATTCCGTGTCTGATGCATAAACAAGTCTCCCGATTTCCGTGTGCCAGATCCAAAATCCATAGCATTCTACATCGTGTACTAATGAAAAAGGAAATACCTTAAAATTTCCATACTTGCGTTTCATATAGTAATCCTCATAAGGCTGAAATACTGGGATTCCAGCTTTTTTATACTCTGGTATGTACTTTGCGTGGTCTCCGTGAATATGGCTCACAACCACTCCAACAATCTTCATCACATTGAAATTCAATGCTTTCTTAACTTCCATAAACGGCAACCCTGCTTCAATAATCAACGCTTCGCTTTCATTTTCCAGAATATAGCAGTTGCCGGATGAACCAGAACCTAAAACTTTAAGTCTCATTAAAGAACTCACTCCTCACATCAATAATCTGTCTCGCCTGTCCCAACAATTCCCTATTGTGCTTTGCTCTCTGCTCATTGTCACAGATAAATTGCTTGCAAATTTCTGGTCGAACCGGATAGATTCTGCATTTCTCGCAACTCTTATCCGTATCAAGAAAAGGGCATGTCATATCATACGTTCTATTCGCAGTGGGAAGAAGATGTTTGCACTCTTTGATATGGTTCTTACGAATATATCTGCGAATGGTATCTACTTCTTTTCTGCTCATTGGTAAAAGATTGGAACAGCAGTTACCGCATTGGCTACATTTCCCATCTTTGCAAAAGTTGTAAATGTTATCTTCCATGCCTTTCTGTACGGATTCTAAAAATGATATAACTTCCATATGCTACTCCAATTCTTCATCCGCCGGAAACTGAAATACTTTCATGTAATTCTGGCTTGCATATTTTTGATATTCTTCTCTAAGCATTTCCATAGCTTTCTTTGCTTTTTCTTCCGTGGAGTATTTAGCAATAACAATGTCACTGACAAGATCATCTATCCCTGTAAGGTTCTTGTTCAAAAAATAGATTTCTCCCTTAAACCTCTGAATAACTACTTGCTCATACGGAATATCCAATGTGCCGTCCTGTGATATAACTCTCATGCATCCACCTCTAATCTTTCATAAAGTCCGGTACGCTTTCGTCATTCTCAACGACTTCTCCGGCTACTTTCTCCGGCTCAACTACTTCACTCCCGGTCTCAATAGCTTCGGATTCAGCTACAACAAATGGCTCTGAATTGGCATTTTCCGCAATTTCTTCCTGTGTCTGCTGATAAGTTTCATCCATCTGCATAAGAGACTGTTTTGCAATAGCATTAAGGTCTTTTGGATGCTTTTTAATGGCGTTATTACGCATTTTACGAACAATCATAGATTCCGATGTATCAAGCCATGCGGCACTCATATATGGTCTTGCAACTTCACAAGCAAGCATATCTTCAATAGTCTCACAGGCTAAAAGTGCTTTCAGAATTTCATTTTTCTTTTCTGCGATAGCTTTCTTTTCTTCATCCGTAGCATCATATTTCGTTCTAGGTACAACCTTTCCACTCTTATCTTTTTTTGTTCCAAGTAAACCGAAAGTTTCATTCAACAGATTATTACGGACATGAGCGAAAAGATTTCCTTTTACGCTTTCACGCTCTGCAATCATGTACTCGATTTTTCCGTCATTCATTTCAACAGGATAAACAACACGGATTACTTTCTGTGACAATCCTTTTTCTTCCCACTCCGGCGGCGTAACTTCAACACCTCTGTGCTTCGGATATGTAAATTCATCCCCTTCTTTCACAAGCCATACTGGATATACCTTTTTAACATCAACACCAAAGTTACGGAGAAGCGCATCGTTTCCGTCTCCTTCGATTCCCATTTCTACTTCCTTGTACCAGTTTCCGTTTGCATCCTGTTTACTTCTCAACTGGAAGTAGCACTCCCTCGGCACCGCATTGGCATTAAGTTGAAGGCTTGATACCTGTCCAATAACCTGTCTCAAATTAGAACCATTCAAGTTGCTCATAGCGGCTTTGTTAGATGTAACAAGGTTGTAAATTGCACTCATAGATGCCATAGCACACTGCTTGGAATAATCGTCAAACACAAGTCCGTGTTCTGCGAAGTCACGCTCAATAAGTCCTGTGTACTGGTTCGCATAATAGGAAAGCTGTGTATTCATTTCCTGCTTTCCCTGTGCCGCAACTTCCTGTTTCTTTGTTTCTGCCATAATTATTTTTCCTCGCTTTCCATGATGATTTTTAATTTGTTTTCTGCTATTTCAAACTTTTCTTTTGCTGATTTAAGTTCCTTTTCTGCGGCTTCTCTAAACTTTTCCTTTGCATAATCGAAATTCGGCTTTGTAAGGAAAATATTTTCATAATAGCCAGTAATTTTCCCTTCGTCCTCTTTTCTAACAAAGCTCATGCAATTTGGAAAACCTCTTTTCTTATCAACTGGATAATATGTCTTTGGTTTTTCAATCACTTCCACTTCTGTGACGGAGATTCCGTCCGAATTAAGTCCATAAAAATAAAGTTTCACTGCTTTTCCTCGCTTTCCTCATATTTCTTCACAACCGCCACCTTATCAGCACCTTAGGTTTCCACCCATGCCATATCCACTGATTCATCTGTAACTGTCAGCTTTGCACCTTTGGCATTTACAACCGTATCACCGGCTTTTACGGAATCCTCGGTGCGGTATGTATAACTTCTGGTGCTGTTAGGAAATTTCGCTTTGATATAATTCATTCTGACACCTCGCCTTCTTCTACATTTGTGAACTGAACCACTAACCTATTAATCAAATGAGAAAATCCGAGTAAATCAATTGATTCATCTCCTGTAATTCTCTTATAAAAGATAAAAAATGCTTGTATAGTTGCAAAGAAATCGTCAGTGACCTCATTGTTACTCAATTCCAATTTAGGAATGCATTCACTTCTCTTTCCTCTGGCTCTCTGTACACATCCTGCAAAGCACTTAAGAAATATAAAATTTTGTTTTTGTGTTTATCCATTCTACACACCCTCGCTTTCTGCATCGTTAATTGGCATATCCAATGTGACCGCAACATCTCTGATAAACTCTTCCGGAATATAGATTCCTGCCTGTACGCATATCGCATACTGCACCTTTGCAATACTTGTAATATCAGAACCTTGCTTTTCCATTGTCTTTGTCAGAACCTTAAGCAAATTAGCCACGCCACCATGTGACTGTGGAGTTTTCCTTGCTGATAAACTCCGAATCTCTTGAATATCAGTTTTCATATTCTCCATGAATTTATTTCTCCTATTGTCGAACCATTTTTCAAACGCATTCCACAGTTCTAAGAAACAGTCCGTTTTAAGTATTGCATCCTCGATGTTAGTGTATCTTTCCGAAAGAAACAGGCTTATTATCTGCCTTGCGTGCTTTTCAAAATATAATTCACAACTAGCTTTCAAAAAGTACCGATACCCGAAACCGCATCTGCCATTAAACCAAGAAAATGAGTACCATGTGTTACCTTGAAAATACGTGTCGTATTTCGTGTCCCACTTGGTAAACATGGGGGATTCTCCCTTTCTATGCACCAATCGCATAACACATTTCTTATGGAATACTTCTTCACACATAGCTTTGAATGTTCCAATACAGGACCCTTCGGTTCCAAGGTCAAGCGGTTCTCCTGTTTTCATGTATTTGTCAATGATTTCGATTGCTTTTGCATTTATTGGATAGTCCATATCACATAGCATCCACTTTCAACTGCTTGTCCTCTGAAACGCTCAAAAGAATTAACTGTGCATCCATATCCGGCACATTGAACTCATTCAGCGATTCCGCGTTATCAACGAAAATCGGTACGCTTACACCGTATAACTCACTAAGCGAACGGATAATATCAAGTCCGGCTACGATTCTATGACCACTGTTCAAAGTCGAATACGGAACACCATTCACAGTACACTCGCAACAATCTTTCATGCCGCCATTTAACTGCATTTCGAAGAGCTTGAAATTAACTGTTTTGAAATGGCTATTGATAGATTCAGAAACCTTATCCAGTTTGAAACGAATGAACTCTTCCAAGAGATAAAGCATCTGCTCCTGGTCGGCAACTTTCTGACCGATTTCTTTCTGTTCGTCACGAAGCGTTTCGATACGATCATCAATCGCAACATTGTTAGCCGCCTGCGCAATAACCTTGTTCACCTCGTCAAGCTGGCTCTGCAGATCGGCTTTCTCGGCTTTTAAATCAGTAACAACCTGATCTACTCCGTTTGATTCAAGCTTTTCAATCTCTGCCAGTACTTCATTATGCCTTGCTTTTAACTTCGCATATTCCTCATTCTGCGAATAGTCAGCTTCTTCTGGGATCTCGGATAACAGTTTGCAAAGTTCCTCTTTATTCGTAAAAGTCCCCTGCTCCTGTTTCTTTAAGGAATCTATTTCCATTTGCAGATCAGCATTTTTCTTTGTCAGTTCCTCGATAAGATTTTTCTTCGCAAACCCATCTGCCTTGATTTCTTCCAAGTTGGATTCTTTCCGGGTAATAAAGTCACTTTTTGAATCATTTAGTTTCCGCTTTGCATCTGCCTTGGCTTTTTCTTTCCGGCTTTCAAAATCAGCCTTTAACTGCTCAATCTTATCAGCCGGTAACTTCTGACCACATAAGGAACAAATCGTTGTAGATTCGTCAAATACCCACTTGGATTCATCAAACAGATATGGTGTTTTATCAAACGCCTTGGCTTTCTCGGCATTGTACTGCTCGCCCAACTTCTTCCGTTCGGCATCTGCGTCAGCAATAGCCTTTGCATTGTCCGCAATCTGCTTCTCTTTTAAAGAGATTGTTGCTTTGAAATGATCCATCTCATTCTTGCAACCGCATAAATCAGCATCAATATTGCTTCTCCGATTGTATAACTCACGGTTCATCGTCTGCGCGATGCCGGACATATCAAATTGCAACTGCATTTCCTTGCTTCTCAAATCGCCTAACGTGCTACCGGCATTCTCAATCTTCTTATCACATTCAGCGATTCTTCTTGTCAGATCAGCCTTGGCAAGCTCCTGCTCTGCCACATCCACATCAATCTTAGATTTTTCTGCTTCATCAATACGCACCGGAATTTCAGCCTGTTTCTTCTTCCATTCGGATAACGCTTTGGAAAACTTGGCGCGAATATCATCTGTAGATGGCGCTTTCTCCAATTCATCAATCAGCGGTGCATACTTGGCATCGGTCTGTGCCAGTTCCACATCGGAAACCTCTGCAACAAGTTTCATCAGAATATCTCGCTGATCTTTCCATTTCAGAGAAGAAAAATACTGCGGATTGGTCAACAGCTTAAACATATCCTCGCTCTGCGCAAGACCGGAAACATAAGCTTTGAAATCAGCTTCACTCTTTGGATAACCGTCAATCTCAAATGAATTGACATTGCCCTGTAAAGTCACGGTGTCTGTTCCCCGCTTCTTAACCCAGTTCTGCTTCTGCACTTTGGAAAGTTCTACTTCCTTGCCGTCCACATCCAGAACGGCTACAACCTTAATTTCTACGTTATCAATGCGCTTTCCGTCCTTATCCAGTGGTCGAACATTGAACTTTTCCTCTCCAGCACTGTTCTTATTAAACAGAAGCCATGTAAACGCATCGAAGATTGTTGTCTTTCCTGCGGCGTTCTGTCCTTTAATACTTGTCTTATTAGAGAAATTCACATCAAGGCTCTTAATTCCCTTGAAATTCTCCATATGTAATGATCTAATTTTCAGTTTCATTTTCCTTCTCCTTCCACTCTTTATATTTTTTAAGTGCCTCTTCAAAGCATGCTTCATCGTCAATATATCCAAGAGCTGACTCTATAATTTTTGAATTAATAGTTGTTCCCTTTTTCCCCATCAGCTCAATGTCTCTTTGGTGCTCATTTGCAATAATGGCACATGCTGTATGAACTTTCGTCCTGCATGCAACCAGATCTGCATATTCTTCAACGGAAATTGTAACGGTATTTTCTGCCATCTTAATTTTCCTCCTCTAATACATTGATTTTGCTTACAGACACATCGTATGCTGTTCTCTGTTCTTCTGTTCCATCTTCATATTTCTTAATATATCCGCGGCTCTGAATGCGTCCATTGATCTCAATATGAGTTCCTACTTCCAACTGACCAACAAATCTTGCATTTCTACCCCAAACAACACATGGGATATAATCTGATTTTCCGTAGGAACGATTGACTGCGATTAATAAATCTGCAATTTCTCTTCCAAGCGGAGTTTTCCTGTAAATCGGTTCTTTGCATACATATCCGTCAAGCTGGATTTTGTTCAAATCTGTATGTTCTCCCGGATTCGCTTTTTCAATTTCACAGACGAATACATATAATAACAGACGATTTCTCTTTTCCTCATGTTTGTTATAAGAACTATACACACCGGAAACATTAACGGCAGTGCCCGTGTATTTATCATTCAGATTGATTAATCTCTCTGAAATAATTAATGGGATAATATCAGCCGTCCCACTTAATCTATCCACTTTGAGGTGCATATTATAAAATCCCTCTCCAAACACCTCATGGTTAAATTCCGGCTCTGTGATAATCGTTCCTGTAAGTTCCACTTTATTGTTTTCTGCTCTCATATTTGAATTTCTCCTTTTCTTGTGCTAAAATAGGCGCAAATAGCTTATGCTATTGCTTGAACTGGAATCATTCAGCTTTGGTCGGTTCGGATGATTCCTTTTCTTTGCTGTAATCAGTGTCAAATGTGATATAGGTAATACCGTCATCGTCATCAGACTCACTTCTGTAATCGTAATCTACAATCTCTTCTGTATACTCCTGCCACTCCCCATCTATTTTTGTTCCTATATAAATAAGAAGTAATCCAATCAATACAGGTATAGCAGTGACCGGATACTCCGTTGCATCAATGCAGATGCAAAACAGAAAAACAACGGTGCCGATCATTTCAATTACCTTTGCAAACTTCTTCATAGACACCTTACTCCTACCACTTATAGGAACCATTGGCAATCTCGTCACCATACAAGGAAACAAAATCTGTTATTAATGCGATAAACTCTGAATTTGTCGGCTTTCCTTTTTCCACTGAAAACGTATAGACAAAAATTTTGTTTATTGCATTTTTATTGCCATTTGTCCAAGTAACTTCTATCGCGTGCCGGATTGATCTTTCTACTCTCCAGACTGTATCGCCGTTTTCTTCTGCGATTTCAGTATAGAGTCCTTTAATAACGTTGATAAGTTTACTTCTGTTTTTAAGACATTTCTCAACCGCACTGATTATGTAACCGTAACCCTTAATGCTATGTTTTACGCCGATCTGATCTAATGTCTTTCTTAATGCAATGTTCTGTCTATCCATGAATACCTCCTGTTAATCCTTTCCAACTCCGTATCTGATTGCCATTTCCTTTACAATAGCTGTATATCCCTCGATCAGCTTCTTGTCCTCTGCGATAATATCCACATAGGATAATTTGTCTCTGGTCGATTTACAGATACCTTCATCAGCCATTCTCCTGCGCTTATTCGTAAGTCTCTGTTTCAGATTTACACCCATCCGCTTTGACAACAGTTCGTAGCTTTCGGCTCTTACTTGGCTGTATGCCTGTCCGCCGCCAAGCTCCATACTGATTTTCCGCAGAATGTTTCCGGTATCATCACGCCATGATGTTGTATCAAGTGCAACCACTTCTCGGATGCTCTCAACTCTTTGTTCCACATGGTTCAGTTGTTCCGCCTGCCGCTTCTGTTCTAACTGCTGTTCCGCTACAGAATTGAAAATCTTCTGGAACATCTGCAATTCTGGAGACAACTTAGACATATCGAACTGTCCCTGCGGATTGTAATAATTCTCTTCCAAAACATCGAACTGCTCCCATGCCTTATCCGTTCCGAGCATCTTGCAGTGGCGGCTCGCTCCGCGGCGCGTCCAGAGATAAAGTTGCGGAGCATTCTTTCCAACTAGGTCGAATTTTTCTACCATGTTCTTAAAAGCCCTCAATTCCTCTCCCTTAAGCAGGTAGAAATGTTCACCCTCCTCAAAACGCCCTGTGTTGTTTCCGTAGTTCTGTTTAATTTGCACCTCTGTCGCCTCATAGATGTCTGCCAGTTGCGCTGTAGTAATAACTCTTTGCCCATTCCATTCAATAACAGGCAACTCCTTTGTTCCAACCTTTACTAATTCGCTCATGCTTCTCCTTTCCGGATTTTTTGCAATAAAAAATCCAACTACCGCTTGATAGTTGGAAAATACTGGTTGTCTCTATTTTGCTTTGTTGATACAATTAATGTACGGCGGCGGCCATCATGAAAGGAACTGTTATCATGAAAATCGTTAGTATACTTATCTCATTATTGGTATGGCGTGTTACCGGTTACGACTTCTTCATAATTCTAACCATAACATCCATGACAATCGACCTATACAAAGGAATTAAAAAAGTACAAAAGAGATTAAATAAAATACTAAAGATGATGCGGAAAATAAAGCAATAATGTAACTCATTTCCTGCCGCCGTCGCATATTAATTGTATCAACTGATTTCCTGTGTTACAAACACATTTAATCTGCAAATTTCGACATATTTCTCAACTATCTCAATATTCAGTTCTTCTTATTCTTTCGTTTTTGAGTTCCCAGTTTCTTCACTGGTTGCCTTGCTTGCTGAACCCTCGACCATTCCCAGAACATATCCTTTCTGAAAATCGTTCATTTTGGGAATCGCGTCTTTCAACTTTTCTACAACTTTCTTTTCCTGTTCGCTCATGTATTCACTTCCTTTCTCCCTGTGATATAATTTCCTTATTAAATAAGGAAAGGCGGTGATAATATGGATAATGGTTATTCTGAAACATTTGCTACATATGAGTTTGCAGATAAAGGAACATATGTATGTATGCAATGCGGTGGCGAAAATAAAAAGGGAATCGTCACTGTAAAGCAAGGCGAAATGCTACCAGAATGCAAAGAGTGCGGATATACTACATGGATTAAAATAATGCAGGATTTTTAAACACTCTTTCTTCCTCTGCGAGCGTTTGGTTCGTAACCGCCAAGTTATCATCAACCAGATGCTCAATGAGGAACGTTCTTTTTACCACTCTCGTTCCATCTTCACATACTTGTGAAATGTGCAGATACATCTTCCCATCCTTCTGGAATGGAATAACAAATATACTCTGTAAAAATTTCCACTTAACAAAATGCTTATTAAAAAATGCAACTGCATGAGCCTTGATTTTACTCACTGTATCATCCCTTTCTGTGATATAATATTTTCAAAAACGGAGGAATTAACATGCTTCTAAAAATCGAAAGAATAATATTAAAGAAAATATCTAAAACGAATTTTTCAATCAAACTTTCCGATATAGGTAAATTTGATGGAGAAGATGCATACCAAGCGTTTTTGGATTTACAGGATAGAGGATATGTAACGAAAGTAAACACATCTATGGATAGATCGAGTTTTAGCTTCATAGTTACATCCAAAGGCAGATTCTACAAAGAATATCTTTTCTTGGAATTTTTGAGAAATATCCCTGTCTCTTATACACATCTCCGAGCCCACGAGACCCTAAGACATCT
>ENA-OYYQ01000220-OYYQ01000220.1-human-gut-metagenome-genome-assembly--contig:-NODE-220-length-32096-cov-18.548079_pt1 | contig 32096 bp, 28 predicted proteins | sample MGYA00243252_ERZ653455 | MGnify/ENA primary metagenome ERZ653455 (study PRJEB26926, sample SAMN06164940) | human gut metagenome | biome: ENVO:00009003; feature: ENVO:2100002; material: ENVO:00002003...
ACTGTATTTATGGCGTTACACCTTCATCGGGAATTGTCTATGGCTGAAAAACAGGTTAGGTCCAATTCGGAAATGTAAAGAGGCGAAGAAAAAACGTCAGCTTGCTATACGGTAGTAAAAGAAGAAAACTAAGCACAGAGGAAGATAAGATGAAGATAGAATGGATTTTATGTCCCTTTTGTGGAAGCAAAACGCGGTTGAAAATTCGCAATGATACAATACTGGATAATTTTCCGTTATATTGTCCTAAATGCAAACATGAAACCCTGATTGCGGTAAGAAAACTAAATTTATCTATCATCCAAGAGCCAGACGCACAGACGCAGAGCCGGTAATGCACAAGGTGAATTCACTTGTGATTATCGGTTCTTTTTTTTCAGTATATGATGAGAACCTGCCCCGACTAAGGGGAAATAAAAAAGCCGTTGGTTGGAGCAGGTAATTTTATGCGCCCATTTTGAACCGGCGGCTTTTGAGAAAATCAAGGCCGCCGGCTCTTTTTGCTTATCAGAGCATACCATTGTTTGTATGGCGGCCACTAGGAGGATGCCGCCATGCGCCTGATATTCTATCGAACGCCTAGCTTTGAACTGTCAAAAAAAGCCTTGCTCCCGCACAGGGTCAGCAGGGCTTTTACTATGTACTATACGATGTAGCTTCTGCACGTTTCGTGCTGTCATTATGCCCGGTTGGCCGTTTTCGGTCTGCCGGGCTTTTCTATTGCCGCCTGAAAATCTACCTGCTTCAAAAACTTTTTTGGGAAATTTTCAAAAAAGCGGGCAGAATCGGGTGTTTCAGGTGTCATATTAGCGGAAAGGGAAAAATCCACCCGACATCCCCACGGAAAGGGGGTGAGAAGATGGAAGCTATCCCTCGCAACGATGGCGAACAGTACCGATTCGATGCGTTCTGCAAAGCGGTGCTGCGAAATGAGGCCCGGAACTATCACCGAAATAAGAAACGTCTGCTTGACCGTGAAAAGTCATTCAGCGTTCTTTCGTTGGAAGAACTGGGGCAGCTCACGAGTGTAGACCATTATCCAAGTGAAGAATTTGTATTTTCATCCTACGGCTGTGATCTGCACATCGACAATGAACTTGTTGCCAATGCGTTTGCCACTCTGCCAAAGCAGGAACAAAGCATTTTGATTCTGTTTTGCGTTCTGGAACTGGGCGATGGCGAGATTGGCGACCTCATGGGAATGTCCCGGAGTGCTGTACAGCGCCACCGGACAAAAACGCTGAACGAGCTGCAAAAAAAGCTAAAGGCGCACTTGCCGGAGGGAGGTTAGGCGTAAATGAACTCCTATGAACACACGAGCAGAGAGTTTTTACCGCTCTCGGTGATTCGCTCTGCCTGCGCTGGGGACACCGATGCAGTTGAACAGGTTTTGCGACATTACAGAGGTTATATCGACAAGCTCTGTACAGGCATTCTCTATGACAAGCACGGTCAGCCTCATGTGTGCATAGACGAGTACATGAAACGCCATCTGGAAATCAAACTGATTTCTTCTATTATAACCAAAACCGAAACGGTCTGACCCTTTCCACGTTTCGGGACTGCACCTTGAAAAATATGCCCGCAGGACAATGGCGGTGCATCATAGGGCAAACGGATACGTTGCTGTCTGTATCGAGCCGGACGGCGGGTGCGCCACGATGCTTTTCTCTGAAAAGTGGAGCGATCTCCACCACGCCGCAATGCAAGCGCGGCTGCTTGCGGGCCACGACATACGGACAGGCTGATACTCCCTTACCGTCAAAGTCCGAGCGTTCAGAGCGTCGCAGGCAATGAGTAGGGCTACATGAGGAATGCAGGGGTGAGATTCCCGTGGGCTGCTGCCAGCAGCCGTCCGTTGGCTCATTTTTTGATTTTTAAGAAAGGGGATTTTTACGATGCAAGCGAAAAAGACAAACCCTGAAAAAACAAAAAATCCAGAGATGCTTACTCTGGATTCGACTTATCGTATTGGCAATCGCTCCTTTATCGTTGAGCCGGTGTTCAAAGAAGATAGTTCCCAGACCTTAGGAGAAGTTCTTCTCCGGCTGATGAAATCCGAAAGCGAAAAATTATAATGACCTTTCGGGAGGCAGCGGACAGAGAAAGCGGATTGTGTTATAATATAGGTGTACAAGTGAATTTGCTATTCGACTGTCCCAAGAAAGGAGCGAGTATGAAACAGTCGAGTAACAAGAAATCCCGTGAAGCAACCGCTTTTCTCTATGAGCGTCTTTCCCGTGATGATAATTTGGAGGGCGAGAGTTACAGCATCGGCAACCAAAAGAAACTGCTCACCAAAGTTGCAAAGGAAAAAGGCTATACCAATCTGGTTCACTTTCTGGATGATGGCATTTCCGGCGTGACCATGAACCGTCCCGGTTTCGTTGAAATGATGCAGCAACTTGAACAAGGGAAAGCCTCCGCTGTGTTCGTCAAAGACCTTTCCCGTCTGGGCCGAAACTATATCGAGGTCGGGCGGCTGACAGAAGAATTTTTCCCGGACCATGACATCCGACTTGTTGCCGTTTCGGACAACATCGACACGGCCGAGGGAGAAAATGAACTGGCACCCATCCGAAACCTGTTCAATGAGTGGTATGCCCGCGACATCAGCAAGAAACGCCGTATCAGTAATAAAATCAAAGGCAACTCCGGCGAACCGATGGGACTTCCTCCCTATGGATATATCAAGGACCCGAACAATCCCAAGCATTGGGTCATTGATGAAGAAGCTGCACAAGTTGTCCGGCGCATTTTTGATATGACGTTGGAGGGCTTTGGTACGGAACAGATTGCCACCCAGTTTGAAAAGGAAGGCATCCTGACGCCGCAGGCCTACTGGATTCAGAAAGGCATCGGCCGTCCCGGAAAGACCAAGACGCGCCCCGCCACCAAGTGGAATGGCTCCACGATTACCCATCTTCTGTACCAGCAGGAGTATTGTGGTGATGTTCTGAACTTCAAAACCTACTCCAAGTCCTACAAGAACAAGAAGCGGATTCATAACGACCCGGAAAATTGGGTGGTGTTCCAAGATGTTCACGAGCCCATTATTGAACGTGCCGTATTTGAACAGGTACAGCAGAAACGCGGAAAGATGCGCAAACGCCGTACCAGCAACGGAGAACACAATATGTTCTCCGGCCTGCTTGTCTGCGCAGACTGCGGCTGCAATCTGCACTTCCACTTCAATCAGGGCAACCCGGAAATCAAGTATTTCAACTGCTCCAACTACAAGGGCAACCGTGGCACCTGCCAATCCACCCACTACATCAGGGTAGACTTTCTGGAAGAAGTGGTGCTGGGCGAGATTCGGCGGCTGACCAAGTTTGCCAGCCTCTATGAGGACGACTTTTTGAAGGCTGTTATCGGGCACTCCCAGCAGGCGGACGAAGCCGACCGCAAGCTGAAAGAGAAAGAGTTGAAAGCACTCCTTGCCCGTGATGAAGAACTGGACGGCCTCTTTGAGCGCATCTATGAGGACAATGTTTCCGGCAAAATCTCTGACGAACGCTTTTCCAGAATGTCCCGGAGATACGAGGACGAGCAAAAGGAGCTGACCGAGAAAATCAAACAGCTCCGCTCCGAAATCGAAAAGCAGAGCAGCCGCACCATGACAACGGATATGTTCATCAGTCTGGTTCGCAAGTACACCAGAGCAAAAAAGCTGACACCCCGGATGCTGAATGAACTGGTGGAAAAAATCGAAGTGTTCAATGCAGAAAAGGTCAACGGTGTATGGGAGCAGCGGCTCCGCATTCACTACAACTGCGTGGGCACCATCGAGATTCCAAGCGCACTTCCTTTGCCGACACCTGATGTGTCGGTGAATACAAGAAAAGGCGTAGTTGTGAACTACGCCCCCTGTGATGTCGCTATTTAGCAAATAAAAAATGACGAATGTTCTTTGACAGCTAAATGCTGTAAGAACATTCGTCATGGTGCGATGGAAGGGACTCGAACCCCCGGCCTACTGATTCGTAGTCAGTCACTCTATCCAGCTGAGCTACCAACGCATACGTTCCGTTCGGAACATGATGTATTTTATCACGAAGGGCGGAGTTTGTCAACAGCTTTTTTAAAATATTTTTATATTTTCCAAAAAAGAACGTCTTTTCTTTGATTTTACTGCGGCTTTTCTGTAATTCTTCTGCCACATCGGCGCAAAAAGCGGCTTTTGCAGCCGCTTTTTGCCCGCCGGGCGGGGGAGAGCGGGCGTGGCGCTCAGCCCTCCTGCGCCAGCTGACGGGCGATTTTTACACCGGTGGGGGTGGCGGCAAGGCCGCCCTGACCGGTCTCGCGCAGGTCGGGGGAGAGCAGACTGCCCACGCGGCCCATGGCGTCGATAACCTCGTCGCAGGGGATGGCGTAGTCCACCCCCGCCAGCGCCATGTTGGCGCAGGAGACCGCGTTCACCGCGCCCACCACGTTGCGCTTGATGCAGGGCACTTCCACCAGACCCGCCACGGGGTCGCAGACCAGACCCAGCAGGTTGCCCAGTGCCATAGCGGCGGCAGCGGCGCACTGCTCCGGGGTGCCGCCCTTCAGGTTACACAGGGCGGCGGCGGCCATGGCGCTGGCTGCGCCTACCTCGGCCTGACAGCCGCCCTCTGCGCCCGCCAGCGTGGCGCGGGCGGCGATGACCTGCCCGAAGCCTGCCGCCACATACAGTGCGTCGCAGACGGCCTCCTCGTCTGCCTGCCCGGCGCGCGCCAGCGGCAGCAGCACCGCCGGCAGCACCCCGCAGCTGCCCGCCGTGGGCGCGGCTACGATGCGCTTCATGCAGGCGTTGCACTCGGCGGTCTTCAGGGCTTCCGCTGTTACTGCGGCCAGATAGTCGTCGCCCAGCAGACGCCCCTGCTGCCACGCCTGCTCCACCTTGGCGGCATCGCCGCCGGAAAGGCCGCTGCGGCTGCGCTGCGTGGGGTCGTATTCCTGACTGGTGGCCTGCATCACCTGCCACAGGTGCCGCATGGCGGCGCGGCTGTGCGCCTCGGTCAGGCGGCTCTCCTCCAAATCGCTGCGCAGCACCGCTTCTGCCAGCGTGATCTTCTGGCTGCGGGCGGCAGCCAGCATCTCTTCACAGGACAAAAATGCCATGGCTCATTCCTCCGTTTCTTCCGGCTCGTCCACGTTCAGGCAGGTCACCTTCAGCAGACCCGGCATCACCGCCAGCTGCCGTTCCAGCGCGTGGGGGATGTGGGAGTCGCACTCCAGCACCATCACCGCATAGCCGCCCGCAGCGGCGCGGAACACCTGCATGGACGCGATATTGATGCGCCGCAGTGCCAGCGCCATGGTCACCTCGGCAATGCAGCCGGGGGTGTCCTCGTTGTGGATGATGAGGGTGTTGCTGTCACCGCCGAAATCCGCCGGGACGCCGTCAATTTCCGTGACGCGGATGCGTCCGCCGCCCACCGACGCCGCCTTGAGCGAAAGCTGCCGCCCGGTGCGGCTGGTCAGGGTGAGCACGGCGGTGTTGGGGTGGGCAGAGCGCAGCTCTACCGGGTGGATGCTGAACTGCATCCCCCGCTGCGCGGCCAATGCAAAGCTGTCCGGCAGGCGGGGGTCGTCCGGGCGCAGGCCCAGCAGCCCCGCCACCAATGCACGGTCGGTGCCGTGCCCTTTGCCGGTGGTGGCAAAGCTGCCGTACAGGCCAATGTCTGCCTGCGCTGGTACCTCGCCCAGAAGCTTTTGTGCGGTATAGCCGATCTTTGCCGCACCGGCGGTGTGGCTGGAAGAGGGTCCGATCATCACCGGGCCCAGAACATCAAATAATCGCATAGGGGACAGCCTTCCTTTCCTGAGGGTTTTCCCACTTTTGCGCGGCAGCTGCTGCCGCAAAACGCGCTTTTTTCCTGCTTGAATGGACTAAAATTGCCAAAACGGCACATTTTTATCAAGTTTATTATACCGCTTTTGCTGCACTTGTGCTATAATAACTTTATTAATGTTTGAAAATGTTCCCAAAATGGCGTTCCGGCTGCTGCCTTGGCAGCGCCGCCCTGCCGCCAAGGGAACAACACGGAGGGTAGATCCTATGAAACTGGTAAGCGTGGAAACTCCTGAAAAGAGTGTCTGCAAAATGACCTTCAGCGCTACGGCTGAGGAACTGGAGGCCGCCTCCAATGCGGTCTATGAGCGCACCCGCGCCACTTATACCATCAAGGGCTTCCAGAAGGGCGAGGCCGACCGCGCACAGATCGAGGCTGACCGCGGCGAGCACACCTTCTGGTACGATGCCATCAACGACCTGATGGATCAGGATGTGCCTGCTTTGTACGAGGCTGCTTTGAAAGAACACGGCTTTGCGCCGGTGGATGATCCCAGCTACGATCTGGTAAGCGTGAAAAAGGACGAGGGCTTTGTGGCTACCGCCACCGTGGCGCTGCAGCCCGAGTTGAAGCTGACCAAGACCACCGGCTTTACCTCCCAGTGCGTCACCCCGGAGGTGACCGACAAGGAGATCGACACGGTGCTGGAGCGCCGCCGCAACTATGCCGCAGAGCTGGTGCCCCACAAGGGCCCCGCTGTAAAGGGCAACGTGGTGCACATGGACTTTGAGGGTCTTCTGGACGGTGTGGCCTTTAAGGGCGGCACGGCAAAGGACCAGTCCGTGCAGCTGGGCAGCGGCCGCATGATCCCCGGTTTCGAGGATGGCATTCTGGGCCACAAGGCAGGGGACGAGTTCGAGATCAACGTCACCTTCCCCAAGAACTACCCCAACAAGGAGCTGGCCGGCAAGCCCGTTGTGTTCAAGATCAAGCTGCATGACGTGTGCGTGCGTCAGCTGCCTGCCCTGAACAGCGATTTTGCCAAGAAGATGGGCAAGGAGACCATGGAGGAGTACCGCGCCTTCGTGAAGCAGCAGCTGTTCGATGGCCGCCACGGCGGTGCGCTGAACCACGCCAAGGATCAGATCCTTGGTCAGCTGGCCGATGCCGCAGAGGGCGAGATCCCCAGCATTCTGGTGGAAAACGCCTACCAGCAGCAGATGCAGGTCATCCAGCAGCAGCTGCAGATGCAGCGCATGAGCCTGACCACCTATCTGAGCCAGATCCACGAGACCCGCGAGAGCTTTACTGCCAAGGTGCGTGCCGCCGCAGAGAAGAACACCCGCGCCCGTATGGCACTGCTACAGATCGCACAGCAGGAGAACCTGCTGCCCACCGATGAGGAGATCGACAAGCAGCTGGCTGAGCGCGCCGAAAAGACCAAAAAGACGGTGGAAGAGATCAAGGCAGGCACCGACGTTGCCGCCCTGCGCCGCAACGAGGGCATCCGCAAGGCTGCCGATTGGGTCATCGACCACTCCACCATCGAGGAAAAGGTAGAGAGCAAGTAAGCGCTGACGGTTTGGAATGCGCGCCGCGCTGCTCTGCGCATAATCAGCGGAAGTATTATTCTTAAATAGATCAATGCCGGGCGGTCTGCGGACCGCCCGGCATTGCATTTTCACGGGAAAGGTCGTAAAGGAGAACTGCATTCCTTTCTGTGAAAAATGAACCGGGAAAATCCGCAGATTTTCCCGGTTCTCAAATTTAAAATTGTTTTTCCTCTATTGATGCGCAGAGCAGCGCGGCGCGCATTTAAATCGTTTTTCAGGTCAGAAGGTTGAAGCCCATGATGACCACGCCCAGCACCACCAGTACGACGCCGGTGGCGCGGTTCAGGGTCTTGGGAGTGGCCTTGTTGGCAAACACGGCGGCAATGCGCGCCCACAGCAGGGTGAACACCACGCACAAGCCCCATACCAGCCAATCAGGCGTGCCGCCGATCATAAAGTGGGACACCGCACCGGTCAGGGCGGTAAAGGTCATGATGAACACGCTGGTGCCCACGGCAGTTTTCAACTCGTAGCCCAGCACGCTGGTGAGGATGAGCAGCATCATCATGCCGCCGCCCGCGCCGATAAAGCCGCAGATGAAGCCGATAAGCACGCCGCACACCACCGACTGCACCGCACGCTTTTGCGCGCTGACCCCCTGCATGGCTTCCTTGGTGGTCATGACCGGGCGCAGGATGAACTTGACACCCAACAAGAAGGTCATGAACACCGAGAAGCCGCCCATGGTGGCGGAGGGCATCTTGCTGGCCACCCAGCTGCCCACCACCGTAAAGGCAAGCACGCTTGCCATCATGATCAGGCCGTTTTTGATGTCCAGATTCTTGTTTTTATGGTAGGTATAGGCAGACACCGCACTGGCCAGCACATCCGAGGAAAGGGCAATGCCCACCGCCATGTAGGGGTCCATGTGCAGAAAGGTGATCAGCATGGGGCTGATGACCGCCGCCGCGCTCATACCGGCAAAGCCGGTGCCAAGGCCGGCACCCATGCCGGCAAAAAAGGTGACAAGCACCGTAAACAGCAAGTGCATTTTATCCATTCTCCTTTAAGATCTCGTCCAGATTTTTCCCGATGACCTCCATGGTGCGGAAGAACGCCTCCCGGGTGGGAGCGTCCGTGTTGTCCAGCAGGCGGGCAAAAAAGCGCTCCTGCACCTCGCGCCCCCGTGCGATGACCGGCTGCGCCTTTTCGGTGCACAGCAGCTGGGTCTTGCGGCGGTCGCCCGCCACGGCGCGGCGCTCCAGATACCCCTCCTGCACCAGACGATCCACGTTCACCGACACAAGGTTCGCTTTGATCTTGCGGATCTCCACGATATCCCGGGCAGTGGTGCAGTCCGGGTTGTTTGCCAGAAACATCAGGATGTCAAAGGCGGTCTGGGGCAGCTTGAGTTCCTGACACAGCGGCTTGCACATGGCGCTGTACGCCTGCGCGGTCTTGAAGCTGATCTCTATGGTAGGGTTCATGCGGCGCTCCTTTTTGTCTTTTTATGGACAGTTCATTTTTGAAGTATTATAGTGCAGATGCAGGGAGATGTCAAGAGAAAAAGAGAACCAGCACGTCCTGCGGACGCGCCGGTTCTCTTTTTCAATATGATGATTGCGTTCAGAACAGTGCCACGGCGACCAGACGCACCAGCAGGGCGCACAGCCATGCCACGGCGCACTGGTTCACCACCATGATGGTTGCCCACTTGCCGCCAAGCTCCCGCTTGACCGAGGCCACTGCCGCGATGCAGGGGGTGTACAGCAGGCAGAACACCAGCAGCGGTGCAGCCTGCGCTGGGGTGAGGGCTGCGGTCAGGGCAGCGGTAGAGCCGAAGAGGATGAGCAGCGAGGACACCACGCTCTCCTTGGCCATAAAGCCGGAGATGAGGGCGGTGGAGATGCGCCAGTCTGCAAAGCCCAGCGGGGCAAACAGCGGGGCGATATCGCCCGCGATGCGCGCCAGAATGCTGGCCTGCGGGTCAGCGGTCAGCCGCAGCTGCAGGTCAAAGTTCTGCAGGAACCAGATGACGATGGTAGCGGCAAAGATGACCGTAAAGGCCTTCTGCAAGAAGTCCCGGGCCTTTTCCCACAGCAGCTGCGCCACGTTCTTCAGGCCGGGCAGGCGGTAGTTGGGCAGCTCCATGACAAAGGGCACGGCCTCGCCCTTGAACACGGTGCTCTTGAGCAGCAGCGCCGCCAGTACGCCCACCAGAATGCCGGTGAAGTACAGCAGCACCATCACAAGCCCTGCATATTGGGGGAAGAAGGCCGCCGCAAACAGGCTGTAAATGGGCAGCTTTGCCGAGCAGCTCATGAACGGCGTAAGCAGAATGGTCATTTTGCGGTCGCGCTCCGAGGGCAGGGTGCGGCTTGCCATCACGCCGGGCACGGTGCAGCCAAAGCCGATGAGCATGGGCACGATGCTGCGGCCGGAAAGGCCGATGCGGCGCAGCAGCTTATCCATCACAAAGGCCACACGCGCCATGTAGCCGGTATCCTCCAGCATGGAGAGGAAGAAGAACAGCACCACGATGATGGGCAGAAAGCTCAGCACGCTGCCCACGCCGGTAAAGATACCGTCGATGACCAGCGAGTGCACCGCCGCGTTGACGTTCCAGTTGGTCAGGGCGGTGTCCACAACGCCGGTCAGGGCGTCGATGCCCATTTCCATGAGGTTCTGGAAGAACAGGCCGATGACGTTGAAGGTGAGGAAGAACACCAGACCCATGATGGCGATAAACGCCGGGATGGCAGTGTACTTGCCGGTAAGGAACTTATCGATGCGGTTGGAGCGCAGCTGCTCCTTGCTTTCGTGGGGCTTGACCACCGTCTGCGCCACCAGCTCCTGAATGAAGGAGAAGCGCATATCCGCAATGGCGGCGGCGCGGTCCAGCCCGCGCTCCTGCTCCATCTGCACGATGATATGCTCGATCATTTCTTTTTCGTTGGGGTCCAGCTTCAGCGCTTCCTCAATGCGGGGGTCGCCTTCCACCAGCTTGGTGGCGGCGAAACGCACCGGGATGCCCGCCGCCTTGGCGTGATCCTCGATGAGGTGCAGAATGCCGTGGATGCAGCGGTGCACCGCACCGCCGTGGTCATCCTCGCTGCAAAAATCCATCCGCCCGGGGCGCTCCTGATACTTTGCCACATGGACGGCGTGGTCCACCAGCTCGTCCACGCCCTCGTTCTTGGCGGCGGAGATGGGGATGACCGGGATGCCCAGCATCGCCTCCATCTTGTTGATGCGCACCGTGCCGCCGTTGCCGCGCATTTCGTCCATCATGTTCAGCGCCAGCACCATGGGGATATCCAGCTCCATCAGCTGCATGGTCAGGTAGAGGTTGCGCTCGATGTTGGTGGCGTCCACGATATTGATGATGCCGGTAGGCTTTTCGCCGATGATGAACTGTCGGGTAACGATCTCCTCGCTGGAATAGGGGGACATGGAGTAGATGCCCGGCAGGTCAGTGACCTCGGTCTCCGGGTGCCCCTTGATGGCACCGCTCTTGCGGTCCACCGTCACGCCCGGAAAGTTACCGACGTGCTGGTTGGAACCGGTGAGCTGGTTGAACAGGGTGGTCTTACCGCAGTTCTGGTTGCCCGCCAGCGCAAAGGTCAGGGTCTTATCCTCCGGCAGGGGATGCTCCCCCTCCTTGGTGTGGTACTTGCCGCCCTCACCAAGACCCGGGTGCTCCACCATTTTTCCGTCCACCGGGGCGTGCACCGCCGGGGTCTTTTCGGTGGGGGTCACGGTGATCTGTGCCGCGTCGTCCAGACGCAGGGTCAGCTCATAGCCGTGGATGCGCAGCTCCATGGGGTCGCCCATGGGCGCCAGCTTTACCAGCGTGACCTCTGCTCCGGGGATCAGACCCATATCCAGAAAATGCTGCCGCAGTGCGCCTGCACCGCCCACAGCATCCACTATGGCGCTTTTGCCGATCTGTAACTCTTTTAACGTCATATCCGTTGCCTTCTTTTATATGTACTGTTCTTATGTGTTAGTCTGTGTTAACAAATGTAGTATAGGCTAACTGACAGCGGATGTCAATAGAGAATATAGACATAAAAAAGCACCGCACACTCTCAGGCGAGAATATGCGGTGCTTTGGTTTTATAAGTTACTTCACGGTGTGGTAGCCATCGGGGTTGTTCTTCTGCCAGTTCCAGCTGTCGGCGCACATCTCCTCGATGCCGTACTCAGCCACCCAGCCCAGCTCGTTCTTGGCCTTGGTGGGGTCGGCGTAGCACTCGGCGATATCACCGGGGCGGCGCGGGTCGATGACGTAGGGGATCTCCTTGCCGCAGGCCTTGGAGAAGGCATGGATGACGTCCAGCACGCTGTAACCCTTGCCGGTGCCCAGATTGCAGATGAAGAGACCGCAGCCGGTCTCCAGCTTGCGGATGGCGCACACATGGCCCCGGGCCAGATCCACAACGTGGATGTAGTCACGCACACCGGTGCCGTCCGGGGTGGGGTAGTCGTTGCCAAAGACGTGCACCTTTTCCAGCTTGCCCACAGCCACCTTGGCAATGTAGGGCATCAGGTTGTTGGGGATGCCGTTGGGGTCCTCGCCGATCAGGCCGCTCTTGTGGGCGCCGATGGGGTTGAAGTAGCGCAGCAGCGCCACATTCAGGCTGGGGTCAGCCTTGCAGACGTCCTGCAGGATGCGCTCGGTGAAGGCCTTGGTGGTGCCGTAGGGGTTGGTGGTAGCGCCCACAGGGAAGTCCTCGGTGATGGGCACACTGGCGGGGTCGCCGTAGACGGTAGCAGAGGAGCTGAACACGAAGTTATGGCAATCATGATGGCGCATCACGTCCAGAATGACCAGCGTGCAGTTGAGGTTATTGTAGTAGTACTCGATGGGCTTGGACACGCTCTCGCCCACAGCCTTGTAGGCTGCAAACTGGATGACGGCGGTAATGTCCGGGCACTCGGAGAAGATCTTCTCCACGTCCTCGCGGCGGGTCATGTCTGCCTTGTAGAAGCGGAAATCCTTGCCGGTGATCTGCTTGACCCGGTCCAGAACCACAGGAGAAGCGTTATAATAATTATCTGCCACCACGATATCGTAGCCAGCGTTCAACAGTTCGATGCAGGTGTGGCTGCCGATGTAGCCGGCACCGCCGGAAACCAAAATTGCCATAGCCGAGTACCTCTCTCACATAGTATTTCTTGCTTTTTCTCTTTGCGCCGGGCGCTGCCCGGTCTGCTTAAAGCATACCGCTTTTTGCCGCCGACTGCAAGGGGCGCTTTCTTTATTCAGATATATTTTTGTTGCATCTTCGCGCAACGCACTTTTGATTGACAGAGATTTTTCGCACTTTTCACATGGAGAGAATGCGCCGTTTGTGCAAAACATAGAAATGGAGAGGGAGGATACCCCTTTCTCAGTCACGCAAAAAACGCCTGCCGAAGCAGACGTTTTTGCATGGTGTATCATTTTTAAAGCTTTCCGCACTGCTTGCCGGTGAAGAACCGCAGGGTGGTGGTGGCGCGGAACACCTTGCCTGCCCGCAGCACCGTGGAGGGGAACTCCGGGTGAGAGGGGCTGCACGGATAGTGCTGGGTCTCCAAGGCAAAGCCGCCGTACTTCCGCAGCGGCTCGCCGCCCTTGCCCGGGGCGGGGCAGTCCTGCAAAAAGTTGCCGGTGTACAGCTGGATGCCCGGCTGGGTGGTGTACAGCTTCATGCTGATGCCGGTCTTATCACTGGTCGCCCATGCGCAGATGCTCTGGCTGGAGCCGCGTGCGCGGTCGATGACATAGCAGTGGTCGTAGCCGCCGCCCACCATGGTGGTCTGGGAGAAGCCGGTGTCGATCTCCTTGCCGATGGTCTTACCGGCAGTAAAATCCATGGGGGTGTTCACCACGGGCAGGATGTTGCCGGTGGGGCAGGTGGTATTGTTGCCCTCCAGATAGCGGGAGGCGTAGATGCGCAGCTTCTGGTTCAGCACGTCGCCGCCGCCGTCCAGATTGAAGTAGCTGTGGTTGGTCAGGTTTACGATCGTGTCAGCGTCCGAGGACACACGGTAGTCCATGCGGAAGGTGTTGTCGTCAGTGAGGGTATAGCGCACCGCGATCTTCAGGGTGCCGGGAAAGCCGTCCTCGCCGTCAGGGCTTACAGCCTCCATCAGCAGGGTGTCGCCGAAGTACTTCACCTCATAGATTTTCCGGGAAAAACAGCCGTGCAGATGGTGCTCGCCGCAGTTTTTTTCCAGCTGATAGGTCTTGCCGCCCAAGGTAAAGACGGCGTTTTCGATGCGGTTGGCGTAGCGCCCCACAAAGGCACCGCAGCAGGTGCTGCCGGACGAGGTGAAGTCGTTTTCGTAATCTGCCATGGTGTCGTGACCCAGCACCACATCCACCGGGCCGTTTTTGGCCGGGACGATGATATTTTTGATCACGCAGCCGTAATCCAGCACACTGACGGACATACCGCCGGGGTTCGAGAGGATGTACTCGGTAACATTAGCGCCCTCTTTGGTCACACCGAAGGGCTTGGAACGGATCTGTGCCATTGGGCCTCGCCTCCTAAAGCTTTTTTCGGAAATGCAAAAGGGGCAGACTGCCCCCTTTTGCATCTTGTCTGTATTTATGATTATATCACAGTTTTACAGTTTTGTGTTGGAATCCTTTTAGAATTACCATCCAATTTTTGCGGCGATTTTTTGTTAGAATCATCGAAAGTGCCTACAATACCAAAAAGCGCCCCGCACTTCCGATGGAAATGCGGGGCGCTTTGGTGATACAGGCTGTAAGCCTTATGCTTCCGGCTGAGGCTGTGCCGCAGAGGACTGGGCGGCAATGAACTCGGCGGCATCGTCCGGGATGTCGTCCAAATCCTCATCGCTGCCGATATCCACGTTGAGCGGCGGTTTCTTGAACAGGATATCGTACAGGATAGGCACGATATACAGGGTCATCAGGGTGGCGTAGCTCAGGCCGCAGATGATGACGATGGCCATGCCGCTCATCAGCTGGCTTGCCATATCGTTGCTGAACACCATTTGCAGCATTGCCAGCACGGTGGTCAGGGTGGTCATCAGAATGGGGCGCATACGGGTCTTGCCGGTGGCCACCAGCGCGGCGCGGCGCTCCATGCCGCCCATGCGCAACTGGTTGGCGTAGTCCACGAACACGATGCCGTTGTTGACGACCGTACCCATCAGCACGATGAAGCCCATCATGGAGATCATGGTCAGCTGCTGGCCGGTGAGCAGCAGGCCCAGCAGACCGCCGGTAAAGGCCAGCGGCACGGTAAACAGCACGATGAAGGGGGACAGCAGGCTCTGGAACTGTGCCACCATGACAAGGTAGACAAAGGGCAGGGCCAGTGCCATCCACTGGATCATCTCGTCGGTCATATAGTTGACGCTGTCGCTCTCGCCGCCCATGGAGAAGGAGCAGCCCTCCGGCATCTCATCAGTGAGGGCAAAAGCATCCAGCGCCTTTTTCACGGCACGGGCCTGCACCGTGGTGTTGTAGCCCGGGGCAGTCTCGGCAGTGACGGTGACGAACTGGTTCCGGTTCTCGCTGGTGATGGAGTCCGGTGCGGTGCCGGTGGTCCAGCTGGCGATATCCGACAGCTTGCAGGTTCCAGTGGCGGTGGTGCCGTCTGCGGACATGACGGTGGTCTCAAAGGTCATGTCCATCATGTTTTCCTTGGTCAGCGGGTCCAGATTGTTGCTGATCTGCACATCCATGGTGGTGCCGTCCACGGTAACAGGGGTCTGTGCCGTGGTGGTGGTGGTCAGCTTTGCAGCGATCTGCTGGTACACCTGCGCAACGGTCAGGCCGTTGGCGCGCACCTTGTCGCGGTCCACCTGCAGGATGATGGTGGAATCGCCCGCGCCCAGACCGTTGGTGGCGTTCTGGAAGCCCTCGGTGTTGTTCACGATGTCTACCACCTTCTCGGACAGGGCGGTCAGGGTCTCGGCATCGGTGCCGTAGATTTTGATGGTCAGACCGGTGGACAGCTGACTGGTCAGGTCATCGGTCATGCCGTACTGCTGGACGGTGGCGGTGCAGTCCGCAACGCCGGCCACGGCTTCCTCCATGGCCTTGCAGGCGGCGTCGATCTTGGAAGAGGAAAGCTCCTCGCTGAGCTTGACGTTGATCTTATACTTGCCGTAGCCGTTGGCGGCGTTCAGCAGGTCAGTGATGGTGGAGGGCAGGCCAAGGTTGGAAACATCCATGCCCGCCACAGTGTTGTCGGGGGTAATGCCTACCTCCTCCACGCCGTCCACGGCCATCACAGCCTGCACCACCTTACCGGCCACATCGTAGGACTCGTCCTTCGAGAGGGTATCGGTGGTGGAAAGGGTGATCATGGCCTCGTTGCTGGTGCTGGTGGGCAGCAGCACGATGCCCATGGAGACCACCCGCCAGCAGCAGAACACCAGCAGCAGCACGGCGGCTGCCAGCGGCACAAAGCGCTTCTGCAAAGCCTTTTCCAGACTGCGGCCGTAGGCGTTCTGGATCTTATCGAACCATGCCAGCTTTTTGGGCTGGGCATTCTTCAGCACGGTAGCCGAGGCAGCAGGCACCACAGTCAGTGCCACGATGAGAGAAGCCATCAGGCAGTAGCCGATGCACAGGGACATGGGACCCATCAGGTTGCGGATGAGGCTGGCAGAGAACACTGCCGGCAGGAACACGCACACCGAGGTAAGGGTAGAGGCCACGACCGACATACCCACCTGACGCGCACCCTGCACCGCAGCGCGGGCGGCGGGCACGCCGCGGCCGCGCAGACGGTAGATGTTCTCGATGACAACAACAGAGTTATCCACCAGCATACCGATGCCCAGCGACAGGCCGGCCAGCGTCATGACGTTCAGGTCAAGACCCGTGAAGTACATCAGCACCACGGCAAACAGCACCGACAGGGGGATACTGACGCCGACCACCAGCGTGGGCTTGACGTCCTTCAGGAAGATGGCCAGCACGACGATGGCCAGTGCGGCACCCACCAGCATACTGGTGAGGATGCTCTTGATCAGGATGCTGATGTAGTTGCCCTGATTGGACAGCACCACAACGTGCAGACCCTCGTACTGGGCTTCCAGCTCCTTGAAAGCGTCCAGACAGTTGGCAGATACGTCACCTGCGCTGGAACTGTCGTCCTTGTAAATTTTCAGCACCGAAGCCTGCTCGCCGTTCAGGCGGGTGTAGCTGTCAGCGGCGTTGTCGATGATCTCCACGTCTGCCACATCGGAAAGGCGCACGTCGCCGTAGCCCTCCACATGGAGCAGCAGTGCACCGCGGATATCGTCCACGCTGTCGTATTCCTCGCCCACCTTCAGCAGCCACGACTCGCCGCTTTCGTCCTTGACGTAACCGGCAGGCATGGAGAAGTTCTGGGCGTAGATGAGGGTGGCAAGGGTCTTGATATCCAGCTGCTTGGTCACATCGGCGCTGGCAAGCGCCTTTTCCTTGGCGGCCTCGTACTGGGTCTTGGCCTCGCTGAGCTGCTTTTCGTACTCATTCAGCTGCTCGCGGGCTTCGGTAAACTGCATATAGGCGACCATCTGCTGCTGGGTAAAGTTGCCCAGCGCTTTGGAGAACTCGCTCATCATGCCGGGCACGTTGTCCATGGCCTTGATGGTGTCCTCCAGCGTCTTATAGATGACGTTCAGGCTGTCCTGCAATTGCAGCTCGTCTGCCAGATCCGCAGCGCCCTCGCCCTGCGTACCGGTCTCGGTGTTGATGCGGTTCTGCAGGGTCTGCAACGCAGAGGAGAGCTTATCGGTGATATCCCGCAGCTCGGACACGATCTCGATCAGGGAGTCGATATCCCGCATACCGGTGCTGTTGAACTTGTCCAGCACCCGCTGCAAACCGGCCTGCACCTCAATGAGGGCCTGCTGCACCTCGGGCTCCTTGACCACGGCGATCAGGTTGTTGACGCTTTGCAGCAGTGCCTCGGCCTGCTTGCGCACCACTTCTACGGCGCTTCCGACCTCAGAGCTCAGGGAGCCCATGACCGTGTTGGACACGGTATTGCCGAAGTTTTTGAACTGCTTATCGTATTCTGCGCGGCCGGCCTTGATCTTGGCCTCGGCCTCCTCCAACTGTGTGTGCGCCACTTCCAGCTGAGTGTCGATAAGCTCCATCAGCTTTTCGTTGATGGCGTCCACCTTTTCCTGATTCAGCTGCACCTGCACCAGCTGCTCCACAAGGCCGCTGGAGGATACGCTGGACACGCCGCCCTTGCGCTGGACGTAGGGAGTCATGGTGTTCTTGATAAAATCAGAAAGGTCGTACACCGAACTGCCCTCGCGGCTGACAGCCACGGTCATAAAGGCGTTCATGTTCATGCTGTACTGTATCACAGAGGGAGTCAGCACCGTCTCCGGCAGGTCGCTCTTGGCCTGATCCAGCTTGTTGGACACCTGCACCAGTGCGCTGTCCATATCCGTGTCATCCACGAACTGCATCAGCAGCAGGCTGTAGTTTTCAGCCGAGGTGGCGGTGATCTTTGAAACACCCGGCACCGTAAGCGCGTTTTGCAGCACGTCCGAGACCTCGGTCTCCACACGCTCCGGGCTGGCACCGGGATACACGGTGACCACCATCAGATACGGTGTGCTGACATTCGGCAGCAGGTTGGTTTTCATCTTGGTGATCGACACAAAGCCGAGCATCAGCACCATGATGACTGCAACCAGCACCGTAAATGGTTTTTTGACACTGAATTTTTCCATCTTCTCCTACCGTTTCTCTGCAGCACCGCCCGGCGCAACAGTTCCTCCCTCTTTGGGGGCAATGGGTTCCTAACATTCCTATTATACACGCAAGGCGCGCGCTTTCAATAGAGGTGCGGCGAATCTTTTGCGAAAGTTCTGTCAAAATCTGCGAAACGCACAACTTTGCCGCCCCAAAACCGGCATTCTGTCCGCTTTCCTCCCCTCTGCCGCCGGACAAAATTTCGACACCTTTTCCCATACTGCATACGGTTGAGCAGGGGGAATCATTGCAGGGGAGGGAAAATTCAGGGGATATAAAGACTTTTCTTTTTGCATAGAAATGTGCTTTTGATTATGGTATACTAACAGCAGACTGAAAAAGCGCCCCTTGAAAGGGGCTTATCCGATACAAAAACGAGGAACACTATGAAAAAAGTCATTTCGGTCCGTTTCAAGGAAAACGGCAAAAGCTATTATTTTGATCCCGGTGATGCTGTCATCCACACCGGGGAGTATGTGATCGTGGAGACTGCCCGCGGCGTGGAGTGCGGCGAGGTGGTGCAGGGCGTGCTGGAGCTGGCGGATGCCGCCGTACCCAAGGCGCTGAAACCCATCACCCGTATGGCCGACAGCGTGGATATCCGCCGGATGCGCCAGAACCGCGAGGACGAAAAGCGCGCCTACCGCACCTGTCAGGAGTGCATCGCCCGCCACGGGCTGGAGATGAAGCTGGTGGAAGCCGAGTACACGCTGGACCGCTCCAAGATCATGTTCTACTTCACCGCTGACGGGCGGGTGGACTTCCGGGAACTGGTCAAGGATCTGGCCGGCATCTTCCACACCCGCATCGAACTGCGCCAGATCGGCGTGCGCGACGAAAGCAAGATGATCGGCGGTCTGGGCATCTGCGGTCAGCCCTTCTGCTGCAGCCGCTTTTTGAAGGATTTCCAGCCCGTTTCCATCAAGATGGCAAAGGAGCAGGGCCTTTCGCTGAACCCCACCAAGATCAGCGGTGCCTGCGGCCGTCTGATGTGCTGCCTTGCCTACGAGGAGAGTGCCTACGAGTACCTGAACAGCATCATGCCCATGGTGGGCAGCACGGTGCGCACCCCGGACGGTCTGGGCACTGTGCTGGAGGTGAACCCGGTGTCCGGCTACCTGCGGGTGCGCTGCGGCACCGAGAGCCTTGCGCCCCGGTACTACAAGGTGGGTGTGTGCGAGTATGTGAGCGGCGGCAAGCGCCCGCCCCGCCGTCCCGACCCGGACGATGATTACTCCGGCGTGCGCAACCCCGCCCCGGTGGTGGCAAGCTCCGACGACGAAAAGCGCCCCGCCTGCCCTCGCCGCCGCGCAAGCGAGAAGGAATGAGTGTCCGGGCAGTTAGTATTATAAAACTAACCAAGCTTCGTGATTTTCGCTAAAAATCTCCGGCAATTTTGGCTATAAGTTAGGCCGTGCTTTTGTGCAACCCCACAAAATATTTTATTTTGTTGTTGTGGCAGCACGGTTAGTCTTGCCTTTTCCGGCCTGCTTTGTTAGAATGCAGACAAGGATACAAATTCCGGGGGGCGTGCGTGGCCGTGCCAAGGTACGTTTCTTCATAATTACATCGGCACGGGATAAAAAAGGAGAGTTTATTATGGCACACAAGGTTTCTGACGCATGTGTTGGCTGCGGCGCTTGCGAGGGCGCTTGCCCGGTTGGCGCTATCACCATCGAGAACGGCGCTGCAGTTGTGAACGCTGATTCCTGCATCGATTGCGGTGCTTGCGAGGGTGCTTGCCCCACTGGTGCAATCGCTGCTGAATAATCAGTAGTTTTTGCTGAAAACGCATCAAAAAGGACTGCTGCACATCTGTGCAGCAGTCCTTTTTTGTGGTATCATAAAGTAAATTCATGAAAAACGCAGTTCGGCACGTCCGCAGACGCGCCGAACTGCTGAATGAAAAACATTTTTCCGCTGCGCATGGCCAAAGCACACGCGGCGGCCATTCCTGATCGTCCACCGCAAAAGAGGCACTGCACAAAATGCTGCGCAGCCGCCCCCTTTTTGTTTCATGCACAAATTCCGCAGGAAAATACCCTGCATTTTTTGGAAGGGAAACGACACACTGTCTATGGAACATTCTACGGAAGTTTTGTATAATAGAACTATGGTCTACTGCACCCCGGCGCACCGGTTCGGCTCGGACGCGCTGCTGCTGGCACGCTTCTGCGAGCCGAAGCGCAGCCAGAAAGCCGCAGACCTGTGCTCCGGCTGCGGCATCGTGGCGCTGGAATGGCACGACCGGGGGCATCGCGGCCCCTGCACCGCGCTGGAGCTGCAGCCCGAGGGCAGCGCCCTGCTGGCGGCAGCGGTGGAAGAGCAGCAGCTCACCCACATCACTCCCGTCTGTGCCGACCTGCGCACATGGCGGCAGGACGAGGGACAATTTGACGTGTGCGCGTGCAATCCCCCTTATTTTACCGAGGGTCCGCAGAGCAAGAACGCCGCCCACGCCCTTGCCCGGCACGAAAACACCTGCGCTTTGGAGGACGTCTGTGCCTGCGGCTTCCGGCTGTTGAAGGACGGCGGGCGGCTGGCGCTGTGCCACCGCCCCGAGCGGCTGGCCGAGGTGCTTGCCGTGCTGCGCGCACACCGGCTGGAACCCAAGCGGCTGGCCTTTGTAAAGAACGCCCCGGAAAACGCTCCGTGGCTGTTCCTTGTGGAAGCCCAGAAGAACCGCAGGACCGGCCTGCGGGTGGAGCCGGACGTGCTCATCCGCGCCGGAGCGGCGCTGTACGGACGATAAATTCAGGAGGTAATTATGGCAGGAACTCTCTACATCGTGGCGACCCCCATCGGCAATCTGGAAGATATGCCGCCCCGGGTGGCTGCCACCTTTGGCGCGGCTGACTTTATTGCCGCCGAGGACACCCGTGTGACCATGAAGCTGCTGAATTATCTGGGGCTGAAAAAGCCCATGGTCAGCTACTACGAGCACGCCTTGCAGAAGGGCGAAGCCATTTTGCAGCGCATCGAGGCAGGGGAGAGCTGCGCCTTGTGCAGCGACGCCGGCATGCCCTGCGTGTCCGACCCGGGCGAGGTCATCGTGCGGGACGCACTGGCGCGGGGCATCAAGGTGGTGCCCATCCCGGCCGCTTCTGCCTGTGTCACCGCGCTGGCGGTCTCCGGGCAGGACACCTCCCGCTGGGTGTTCGAGGGCTTTCTGCCGGTGAACCGCAAGCAGAAAAAGGAGCGTCTGGCCGAGCTTTTGCAGGAAAAGCGCACCGTCATCTTTTACGAAGCGCCCCACAAGCTGCGCACCACGCTGGACGATCTGACCGCCGCCTTTGGCGCAGAGCGCAGCATTACCCTGTGCCGGGAGCTGACCAAGCTCCACGAGGAGATCTGGAAAACCACTCTGGGCGAAGCCGTGGAGCACTACCGCGCCGCCGAGCCCCGGGGCGAGTATGTACTGGTGATGGCGGGTGCGCCCGCCGGTGCCGCCGAGGAAGAGGAGCTGACCCTGGAACAGGCGGCGCAGCGCGCTTTTGCGTTGACCATTGAGGGTTTCAGCGCTTCTGCCGCCGCCAAGGCTGCTGCGCAGGGCACAGCCTATTCCAAGAGCGAAGTTTACAAGCAGCTGCTGCTGTTGCAGCAGACTGCCGAATGAGTGTAGAGGAGGATATTTTTCCGTGACAAAACTACTGGTCCTGAGCGACAGCCACGGCGCGCGTGACGCCATTAAGCGCATTTTGAACAAAGAGCAGAACAACGTGGATGCTGTGATCTTTTTGGGGGACGGCCTGCGGGATCTGGAGCAGGCGCTGGCCTTTTTCCCCCATCTGCGGGTGTACTCCGTGGCCGGCAACTGTGATTACGGTGCGCTGGAGCCGCTGGACGGCTTGGCGGGCTTCGATCAGACGGTGGTTTTCTATACGCATGGTCACATGTACGGTGTAAAATACGATCTGGACACGCTGGCAGATGCTGCCGCCGCCCGGGGGGCAGAGGTGGCGCTGTTCGGCCACTCCCATATTCCCCACGCGGAGCAGCGGGGCAATGTATTTTTGTTCAACCCCGGCTCCTGCGGGCGCTGCTACACCGGCCCGGACACCTACGGTCTGCTGACGCTGGAAAACGGCGCAGTGACCGCCTATGAACACAAAGAGGTACCCAAGCAATGAGCATCAACGAGGTGCGCTATCTGCCGGAATGCGGCAGCACCAACGCCTATGTAAAAGAGCATTTTGAGGAGTTCGGCCCCGTTGCGGCGGTATATACCGAAAACCAGACCGCCGGGCGCGGGCGGCTTGGCCGCAGCTGGGTAAACGCCGAGGGCAAGGCGCTGTACTACACGGTGGCCATCAAGGAGCCGCTGGCGCAGCCCGCCACCCTGCCGCTGCTGGCAAGCCTTGCGGTGCGCCGCCAGTTGCAGCTGCGCTACGGCGTGGACTGCCAGATCAAGTGGCCCAACGACCTTTTGCTGAACGGTAAAAAGATCGTGGGCATCCTGTGCGAAAGCGTAAGCTACGGCTACCAGCAGCAGGGGCGCGGCATTTTGTGCGGCATCGGCATCAACCTTGCCCAGCCCCAGAGCTATTTTGACGCCGCCGATCTGCCCCACGGCACCTCGCTGGCCTTGCAGGGCGCTGCGGTGGATCTTTCTACCGATCCCGCATGGCTGGCGGAGGGGCTGACCGACTTTGGCTTTGACCGCAACCTGTACACCTTTGCACGGGACGGCTTTGCGCCCTTCCGGGAGGAATACAAGGCCGCCTGCATCAATTTGGGCCGCCGGGTCACCTTTGACCTGCCGGACGGCAGTCAGGGTGCAGGCGAAGCCGTGGACGTGGACGCCGAGGGGCGTTTAGTGGTGCGCACCGATGCCGGGGAACAGCACGTTTTCACCGGGGAAGTGTCGGTGCACGGCATCTACGGGGCAGTATAATTATAAAAGGGGCAGATGCACAACCGTGCACCAGCCCCTTTTATCTTTGACGATTTGGAATGCGCGCCGCGTTCGCTTTGCGCATAATCAGCGGAAAAATTATTTTTAATTTCGCGTTTGTCGCGCTCTGCGGAGCGCTCCAAACGCCTTTTCACGAGAGGGGTTATCTTCTCTTTTTCATCTGGCGGCGGCGCTGGTTGAGGGTCATCCCGCCGCCGCAGCGCAGAGTGGCAAAGCCCAGTGCGCACAAAATCAAAATCAGGGCACAGAGCAGCAGCAGGGTGGCCTTGATATCAGTGCGGAAGTCCGACACATACTCCCGGTGGGTCACAAGGTCTACCTGTCCCACCTCGTAACCATCCAGATAGACGGTGGCGGTGCCCAGCTTCTGCCCCTCCTTGACGGTGGCAGATACGCTCTCGGGCAGGTCGAAGGAATAGCTCACCTTATCGTCGCTGTGACCGTAGCCGCTGACCGGCGCGGCGGCATACAACTCCACAGCCGGCTCGGTGCGGCACTTGTTCAGGTCTATGGTAGTCAGAACAGTCTTGGTATCCACCAGCGGCCGGTCGGCAAAGCTGGCAAAGGCCCAGTCAAACAGGTCGTCACACGCGGTAAACAGGTGATCCAGCGTGTCGCAGCCAAGGATCACCAGCCCGTAGCTGTGGCCGTCCTGCTGGGCAAAGGCCACGGTGCAGCGGCCTGCCAGCGTGGTAAAGCCGCCCTTGACCCACTGGACGTACTCCCGGTAGTTGGAGCTTTCGCTGTTCATCAGGCTGTTGGAGCTGCTGATGGTGTACTCGGCCTTGCGCAGATTGGTGGCCGGCATCACATAACTGGCGGTGCCCGCCACCTGTGCAAAGGTCTGGTTCTCCGCGCAGGCGGCGGCGATCTTTGCCAGATCCTGCGCGGTGGACACGTTGCCGTAGTCAAACAGGCCGTGAGCACAGGTAAAGTTCGTGCCGGTGCAGCCCAGCTCTGCCGCTTTGGCGTTCATCTGCTGCACAAAGCCCACCACGCTGCCCCCCACGTCCCACGCAATGACGCTGGCGGCGTCGTTGGCGCTGACGATGAGCATGGCGTTCAGCAGATCAATACGGCGCACGGTCTCGCCGATGCGCAGCCCCATGGTGGTGCCGTTGGCGTTCTGGATATCCTTGAACTCCTGTGTCAGGTCGGTGGGCACGGTCACTTCACCGTTCAGGTCCTTGCCGCTTTCCACCAGCAGCAGGGCGGTCATCAGCTTGGTCAGGCTTGCCACATATTTCTGCTGGTCGGCGTTCTGGTTCAGGATGGTTTTGCCGGTGTCCGCGTTGAACAGATACACTGCCTCAGTCTCTGTTGCAGTCTGGACGGGCATGGGGTATACTGCAAATACCGGCAGCACTGCACTGACGGCGACCGACAGCGTGAGCACCAGAGCCGCCAACCGGCGGCAGAACGTGTTGTGAAGCATGAAGGTACCCCCTTGAATCCCGCTCCGGCAAAACCGGCGCGCACATTTTTGTTCCTTACTTATAAGAATACCATAAAAGAACCAAAAGAGAAAGGTGGTTTTTAACAATGTTCTTATCCTTTTGTGGAAAAACGCCCCGCGATGAGGGCGCAGCCTTTGTAGCCCCCAGCGCTACCGTGCAGGGAGATGTGGTTTTAAAGCCCGGCTCCACCGTCTGGTACGGTGCGGTGCTGCGCGGCGACGACGGCACGTTGACCATCGGCAAAAACAGCAACGTGCAGGACAACGCGGTGCTGCACTGCGACATCGGCGGCTGCGTGACCCTTGGCGAAAACGTCACGGTAGGGCACTGCGCACTGGTGCACGGCTGCACCGTAGGGGACGGCAGTTTAATCGGGATGCACGCCACCTTGCTGAACCACTGCGTGGTAGGCAAAAACTGCATCATCGGGGCAGGGGCGCTGGTGCCGGAAGGTATGGTCATCCCGGACAACTCGGTGGCGGTGGGCGTGCCCGCCCGGGTCATCAAGCAGGTGAGTGCCGCGCAGGTGGAAGCCAACCTGCACAACGCCGCGCATTATGTAGAGCACGGAAAGCTGCACGCAGAGCAGATGAAAAACGGGTGAGGGCTTCCTCAAACGTTTCATTTTGTATTTTTTTCGCACTGCGGTACAAAGTTTCAAGAACTTTTTTGATTTTTCACAGAAATGTAATGACTTTTTTCGTAAAATCGGGTATACTGTATCTTGCAGGGACAGTGGGGCCGCAACCACTTCCCCGCACATGATTCCTCCTCACACCAAAGCAATACCCCAAACAAGAAACCCCTCCGGTGTACCGCAAGCGCCGGAGGGGTTTCTTGTTGTTTCGTTATTTTTAAAGGGTGCGCAGCTTTGCCGCGAACACCGAGAGCACCACCTTGGGGTTCACCTGTGCGCCCAGCCGCTGCAAGGCGGCATCTGCCAGACGTACCGCCTGCCGCGCCTGTGTGCCCTGCACCGGGGCGTGGGGGCTGCTGCGCAGTCCCGCCGCTGCCACGGCGCGGAAATCGGTCAGCAGGGCAGAAGCCGCCGCCTTGTCCTTTTCGTAGGCGGCAAGCAGCACAGCGGCGGTGTAGCTATCCCGGGCGGCAGCGGCGCGGGCAAGCTCCAGCGCCTTTTCCACCTGTGCGGCGCGCCCTTCGTCCCGGGCGACCGCCAGCACCGTGCCAATATGACCATCGAACAGCTCACTGTACAGTGCGGCTGTTTTTTTGTCCACCCCCTGCGCCGCGCAGTAGCGGGTGCAGTCGGCGGGGGACACCGGTGCCACCGCAAAGCTGACGCAGCGGCTGCGGATGGTGGGCAGCACGCTGGCCAGCGAATCCGCCGTGAGCAGAAACAGCACCCCCTCCGGGGGCTCTTCCATGACCTTCAGCAGAGCGTTGGCGGATTCCTCGTTCATGCGCTCCACATGGTACAAAAGCACCGCGCGCCCCTCGGCGGAGAGGCTGGTGTTGAAAATTTCGCTGCGCATGGCGGTGACCTGACCCACCAGATACTTCCCGCCGCTGCCCATACCGGACACCGAGATGGCTTCCCGCACGATGCCGGTCTCCACCGTGCCGCTGTCGCGCTTACCGGCTTTTGCCACGGCGCGGCAGCATTCGCCGCGCAAAAGCGCCTCAGCTGCGGCACCGCCTGCCGGGTAGAGGTAGTCGGCGGCGATGCAGCGGGCGGCAAAGCCGGTGCCAAGACCGGCTTCGCCCACCAGCAAAACGCTATGGGTCAGCCGCCGGGTGGCCAGCATCTGCTGCACGCTGGTTTTCAGTTCTGCGTTGCCTTCCATGCGGTCCAGCATCATGATTTATCTCCTATTTTTTCTCTTCCACTGCTCCCGGCGCACCCATGCGCGGAGGGATCGGTAGGCCATGGGGGCAAAGAAGAGCCAGACGTTGAGCATGGACAACAGGTAGTCCAGCTTGCCGGGCAGGGATGCGCCCAGAAAGCTGAACACCCACAGCACTGCCGCGAAAACGCCGAAGTACTTTACCCGGATTGGGATGAAGAAGAAGAGCAGCAGCTGCACCTCCGGGTACAGCATGGCAAAGGCCAGCAGCAGCGAGAGAGACAGGCAGTAGGTGCTGGCGGTCACGCCGGTGAGCAGACAGCCCAGCACCGTGCCCAGCACGCCGGACAGCAGATACACCGTGTAGCGGAAATCGCCCCACTCCCGTTCCAGCGCCGTGCCAATGAACCATGTGAAGTAGATGCCCAGCACCACGCTAAGGATGCTGCCGCCGGAAAAGGGGATGAATATAAAGCTGATTACCCGCCAGACCTGCCCTTGCAGCAGCAGACTGCGGCTGAGCCCCAGCCAGAAGGAAATGGTGCGGTCAACAAACAGCTCGATGGCCAGCACCAGAATCTGCCCCGCCACCAGAATATTGGTCAGGTTCGGGATGCCGTAGCGGCCATACTTGCGCTCCAGCTTATTCAGCCAGTTGTTCATGTGTTTCGCCTCCGTTGCGGGTTGCCCCGCCAGTTTCATGTTACCCCTATTTTACCATGACAGGCCCCCGCATTCAAGAAAATCCACGCGGAAGGCGTTGAAACTGCGCTTTCTTTCCCGGCAGACAGGCTGCACGCGCAGTTTTTTCACACCGCAGCCGCCGGCGTGTGGAAAAAGCGGGAAATGCACAGCATTCATGCGGGTTTTAAGTCCCAAAACGACAACCGAAAATTGTATGGACTATCCGTTCTGGAATGAACTTTTCACTTTTTCCACCGGGTTTTCCACCGTTTTTGTGAAAAAGAAGCGCAGTTTCCAACGATGTTTTCCACCTTTTCCACATAGTTTTCCACATCTGACGAAGGAAAGCCCTATACAAGCCGTAATGGATGCCGCCGCATTCTGGAAATTTGTGGGCAAAAATGTGGGCAATCTGCCTTTTATAAAAAAGAAAGTCGAAGGTTTTTCTTTTGTTTTTACAGTTTACTCCGGCTTACGGGTTTGCTTTTCTCCAATCTGGAATCTTCCCCGGGGCAGTTTTCCACAAACCGCCGGGGAGAAAAGCCCGGTGTGGAAAACGGACACAAACTGTGATTTTCCACACTGTTTTTATCCCGGCTGAACCCTCTCAGTCGCCTGCGGTGACCATCGGGAGCAGACTGAGAGGGTTGGATGCAAAAATAAGCCCTCTCGGGCAGACAAAGTGCCTGAGAGGGCTTATAAAACCATATTTTATGCCTTAGCAGCGGCGCACACTAGGGTATGCAGCGGCGCAGGGGTCAGCTTTTCGCTTCCTCTAAGTGGAGATACACCGCAACGTAGGTCTTGTCATCCATAACATGGGTGACAATATCATACTCATCGATCCGGGACAGCTGCTTTTTATCAACAAAGTAAGCAGGTCCGTACTGCGTCAGATTTTCCAGGGTCAGCTTAACTGCCTCAACGGTACTTTCGCCCGAAACATTCAATGCTATCGGGTCTGAGAGGATCATCCAATACCAGCTCTCCCCAAATCCGCACCCGTTCGCCTCATGATCCCCGCCGTCTCTGGCTTTGAACTTCCCGTCCTCGCTGATTTTCTCCAGAGCAGTCCTCATCTCCGAGTGTTTGACGTCAACTTTTTGTACCGGTTTGCCCGGCCGCTTGCTGTTGATTTGCTCTACAAACCAATCTTCGTATACCTTGCCAATGGCAGACTGAGGTTGTTCTGCTGCGCCGCAGGCGGTGAACAATGCCAAGGCCAGCACCGCGGCCAGTAAAAGTGCTACAAAGCGTCTTGTCTTTTTCATGATACACCTCCGGTAACAAAAATACAGGTTCTATCCAACGTACTGGAACTCAAACGACCTCTTTTATTATTTTACATCATCACACCCGTGGTGTGTCAATTGACAGAGCATATAAAATATTGCCGTCCTTTTGGGCAAATGCGCCAAAGGGTTGGATGCAAAAAATGCCGGGCGGTCCGCAGACCGTCCGGCATTGCTTTTTTCTTTACATCATATTGCGGAACACCAGCTGTGCGATCTGGAAATAGAGGATCAGGCTGCAGGCGTCCACGATGGTGGTGATGAAGGGGGTAGCCATAATGGCGGGGTCGGCACCCAGCTTTTTGGCGGCAAGCGGCAGCATACCGCCCACCAGCTTTGCCAGAATGACGCTGAAGAACAGCGACACGCTGACCACGATGGCGTAGCCCATCACGTTGGCGTACTGACCGGGGAAGAGGAAAGTGTACATCAGGTAGATGCGCAGGCCGTTCACGATGCCCAGCACTGCGCCCACGATGGCAGACACCCGCAGCTCCTTGGCCAGCACCCGCATAAAGTCGGCGGGCTCTACCTCGCCCAGTGCCAGACCGCGCACCATCAGGGTGCTGATCTGGTTGCCGCAGTTGCCGGCGGTATCCATCAGCATGGGCATGAAGGAGACCAGCAGCGGCAGGCTGACAAAGGCTTCCTCGTAGTGGGTGGTGACCATACCGGTAAAGGTAGCGGACAGCATCAAAATCAGCAGCCAGGGGATGCGCTGCTTGGCGTGGGTCCACACGCTGGTGCCAAAGTAGGTGGTGGCGTCGTCATCCGGGAGAATGGCGGCCATCTTCTGCATATCCTCGGTGCTCTCGTCGGTCAGAACGTCAATGGCATCGTCGATGGTGATGATACCCACGAACATCCCCTCGTTGTCCAGAACGGGCATGGCGGTAAAGTCGTAGCGCTGCATCTCACGGGCCACGAACTCCTGATCGTCGGTGACCTTCACGGTGACCAGATTGTCCTCCATGATCTCCGTGATGGGGGTCTTGGGGTCGGCCAGCAGCAGATTGCGGGCAGAGACAACGCCCTGCAGCCGGTTGCTCTCCACCACATAGCAGGTGTAGACGGTCTCGGCATTCTCGCCCTGCTTGCGGATGGCTGCAAAGGCCTGTTCCACCGTCATATCCATGCGCAGACGCACATATTCCGGGGTCATCAGGCTGCCGGCAGAGCTTTCCGGGTAGTTCAGCAGCTTGTTCAGGCTCTCGCGGGTCTCCCGGGAGGATTTTTCCAGCACCCGCTTGACCACGCCTGCAGGCATATCTTCCAGCAGGTCGGCGGCATCGTCCAGACTCATTTCCTCGATGGCGCTCACCAGCTCCACGTCCGAGAAAGCGTTTACCAGATCGTCCCGGGCTTCATCGGACATATAGGCAAAGGCTTCGGTGGCAACTTCCTTTTTCAGCAGGCGGAACACCACCAGACGGTTGTTCTCGTCCAGCTCCTCCAGCAGCTCGGCAAGGTCGGCGGGCTGCTCTTCCTCGGTCACCTCACGCAGCTTGACGTACTGCTTTTTGATCAGCAGCTTCAGCAGACGGCTCTTGGTCAGCATCTCGGGGTTTGCCTTGACCTCTTCGTCATTGGCTTCCTCCCGCTCTGCCTCCCGCATATCCTGCTTCAGGTCCTCGGTGGCTTCCTCGTTCAGATCCTCCGCCAGTTTCTGACGCACCTCGGCGGGGATATCGGCAGGCAGTTCCTGCACCGGCAGGTTCTGTTCCGTGTTGGTTTCCAGCTTCTTTTCTTCCATATCCATGGGCTACCTCCTCTGGGCACTATACGGCACGGAGGGCTTTCTCCGCGCCGGAGGATGCAGCAGGTCGGGAAACAAAAAACGCGCCGCCCGGTGCCGGAATGCCGCAAATGCAGCCGTTTCCGCGCACGCAAAGCCGCGCCTTTCCTATGCCGGGGGCTTTTCAGTAAGCCGCCGGATGCAAAAAGGCGAACGCAGTACTTTTTGTTGTCCGATCTACCGCATCGGTGGATCTACTTCGACTATGATCAGGGTCCATTGTCCTGCGTTCACCTCCCAGTTTTCGTAAATTCCGCAGCCGCAGCACCCGCGCCGGGCGCTGCACTGGCTATATCCTTTTTTATTATAGCGCCGCAAAAAAATGGGGTCAACCCTAAAGCGAAGTTTTGCAAAGATTTTTACGGCGTCTTACAGAAACAAAACACCCTTCTCCGTGTTGCGGCGCACAGAGAAGGGTGTTTTGCTTGGATATTGCCTTGGTGTGAGGAGGAATCATGTTACTTGGGAAGTGGTTGCGGCCCCGCTTCCCATGGCAAAAGTATAACAGCTTTCACAATTCATTTCGTTAAGAAGCTATGAAGAAACTGTAAAAAGGAAGCGGAAAATTCTGGAAGATTTTGTGATAAAAAATTTTCTTGACAATATTTGTTTTATCCTATATTATAATAGTAGGATACCACCAAACGGAAAGGATGCTGAAAATGTCTGCTTTTGAAGTAAATTTTTATTATAAAGCAGACGGCAGCTGCCCGGTTCGTGATTTTCTGGATACACTGGACGACAAAATGCTGGCAAAGCTTTTAGGCACGGTCTCCCTATTGGAAACCAATGGCACACAACTGCGGGAGCCTTATTCCAAATCATTGGGAGATGGCATTTTTGAATTGCGTACCAAGCAAAGCAGCAACATTACGCGCATTTTATATTTCTTCGTGGTCGGGCATCAGATCATATTGACAAACGGCTTTGTCAAAAAGACGCAGAAAACACCGCCGGAGGAAATTGCACTGGCGCAAAAATATCGTGCGGACTATTTTTATCGAAAGGAGAGTTCCTCATGAGTGATTTTCGGAATTATTTGAATGAACAATTACAGCGGCCTTCTTTTAAGGCCGAATGGGATGCTCTTCAGCCGGAGCTTACCATTGCGCAAGCTATGATCGATGCCCGGAAGGAAAGCGGTCTGACCCAGAAACAGCTTTCGGAGCGCACCGGCATTGCACAGGCTGATATCAGCAAACTAGAACGGGGAAATGCAAACCCTTCTCTGCGCACCTTGCGGCGCCTTGCCGCTGGTATGGGGATGAATGTCAAAATCGAATTTGTGACGAACAAATAACTTTTATTTCGTCAATATATAAGCCCGGAGCGTCTGCGGACGCTCCGGGCTTATAGTTTCATTTACACAAAAATACGCCCCGGTCACCTTGCGGTGAGCGGGGCGCTAAAAACTGATGCAGTTTTTTTACTGAGGCAAGATCCCTGCAAGGCAGGTCTTATGCCGCAGGCGGAGCAAGGTATCTGCACGCAGACCTTATGCTCCTGACACACGCGGGGTGTGCTCTCAAGGGCCCTCGCGGGCGCTTTGGTATCTCAAGCCCCTGCGCAAAAGGAGGGGAATGAAATCAGGTTTTTCGACCGTTCTGTCAGGTACAGGGCAAAACGTTCAGCCTGTTCTGTGCACGGCAAAGGCAAATTCCACAGTTCCGCACCGCTGCATTGCGCAGTAACCGCCGATGCGGGGCTGCCGCTCTTCACACGGGAAAGAGCAGGGGCCGCTGGTTCATTTGGTGTCTCTGCCGCTGCTTTGAAACAGCTTACTTGTACAGCTCGACCAGACGGGTCAGGTGCTCGTAGCGGTCGTTTGCAACCTCCTGGTTGCGAGCGAACAGCTCCTTAGCACGCTCGGGGAAGGCGCGGGTCAGACGGCTGTAACGGGTCTCGTTTGCCAGCAGAGCCTGATACTTCTCGTTGTCCACAGCCTTGGAGGTCAGGGTGAAGGGGTTCTTGCCCTGTGCCTTGTTGGCGGGGTTGAAGGTGAACAGGTTCCAGTAGCCAGCCTCGACTGCCTTCTTCATCTCGTTCTGGCAGTTGGTCATGCCGCCCTTGACACCGTGCAGCT
>ENA-OYYQ01000231-OYYQ01000231.1-human-gut-metagenome-genome-assembly--contig:-NODE-231-length-30632-cov-9.696896_pt1 | contig 30632 bp, 23 predicted proteins | sample MGYA00243252_ERZ653455 | MGnify/ENA primary metagenome ERZ653455 (study PRJEB26926, sample SAMN06164940) | human gut metagenome | biome: ENVO:00009003; feature: ENVO:2100002; material: ENVO:00002003...
CTAGCAGGATATGTATCTTCTTCATCAGGCGTTCACGGTTCCGCTCAACCGTTTTTCGCCAGACGAAAGTGTACTTGTTGGCTTTGGATTCGATCTTTGTCCCGTCAATGTATTCCACATTCAGGCTGATGAAGCCTTTGGAAGAGAGAAGAACTACGGTTTGCGTAAACACCTCGTTGATTTCCTTCTTCACCCGGTTGCGGAAACGGTTGATGGTAATGAAATCTGGTTTCTCATATCCGGCCAGCCAGATATAATGGATGTCACGGTGAAGGAGCTTTTCAATTTTCCGGCAGGAGTAGATGTTGTTCATATAGGCATACAGAATGACCTTGAGCATCATTCTGGGGTGGTAAGGGCTGCGCCCGCATTCCTTATACAGCTTTCTGAAACTTTCAAGATTCAAGCCCTCAACCAGGGCGTCAACCATGCGCACCGGATCGTTTTCTGCAATATCCTCATCAATTCTTTGAGGAAAAAGAACGGTTTGGTTGGGATTGTAAGGACGAAAATGTATCTTTGTCATAGTAAAGAACTTATGCTTAAAGATACAAAGTCTTTAGGTAATAACAAAGCCCCAGCTTGTGAAAGTCGGGGCTTTGTGCGTAAAAAACAGAAGGTGTGCATTTTGACACACCTTCTTTATATCTTATTTTCGCAGCATTTCTGCAAAAATAAGATATACAGGCAGTTCATTCTGTTTGAGCTGTTGCAGGTCTCCTTTATTTTTATTCCTTCTTCAGAGATTGGCTTATTTGCATCACCCTTGTCAAGTGATTGTATATAAAATAAGGATAGCTTGAAACCGTTTTTAAAACACGTATGCCTTCACCATCAACATTTTTTGTCATTATATATTCAAAAATAGAATTAGCCAGTACACTATTACCCAACTTTTTAAAATTTGTGCAATAGCAGAAAAAAGAATGGTTACAATTGTCAATCTTTGCTGCCTGCCCATCAACAACATAAACAGATTCTTTACATGGTTTATCTTTTCTCCAACAAAAAGCATTGTCCACATAAAATATTGAGTTACTTCAATTTCATCCTCTTTAATATTAATATTGGAAATCATATCTTCCAAGAATTCTTTGTAATGCTTTTTCCCACTCCAAGGTGACATACCCGGTATTCTTTACACCAATCATATCACACAATGAACGATCTACAAGCCTAATAGATGAAATGTTGATTACACCTGAAGACATACTGGGCATGAATAATTCGCTTGATGACTTATACAAAAAAGAACGTGTAAACATTAATTGTTTTGGTTCTCTTACTATAAAGTGCTCAGGATTTGTTTATTCTGCGTCTTCTTACATTGGAAAGATAACTGGTAGTTGGATGCAGCCGTTTACATATTGGATTTATACTCAAGACAATCCCTGGTTTATTACAAGAAATGAAAAGCCCGGGTGTGAAGGTTGTTGTTTTTCATTGCTTTATGTCCGCCAATATCAATATACGAGCAATTAAATCTTATACCTCATATGTTTAAATATCGTTAAGACTTTGAACTTATAGCTTTTCCATTCAGGACTTAAAAGCCAAAGCGCATCGCCAGCTATTCTATACTGACGATGCGTTTTAATGTTATCTTACTGTTCTAACTTTCATACGGAAACCGGAAAACATTTGCTTAAACTCATATCCTCCGTATTTTGCATTTCTGTATTTCCATGTATTATATATATGTAACGTATTTGCAGTCGAAGAATCATCTGAAATCCATATATATGCATGCCATGTATCTACGTTACCTGTAACAGAGATATACCCAGTTCTATTAAAAACAAGCCTATTGCCATTTGGCCCCAAGAATGTTACTTTACAAAAATCATAGTAATTGTTTATATCGTATTCTATTTTACAACAATTAAACAATTCTTTACATTGTTCTTCAGTGGGAAGCTTTACATATAAGAGCTCGTCATAAGTATAGTCTTTGTACTTGCCATCTGCTTTTTCATAATCAGCTGCCCATAAAGTTCCACTAGGAAGCCCTAAATCAACATACTCCGTTTTTTCATCACGTAAGTCGGCAGGGATTTCCATTTCTCGGTCATGATAACCTGCCTTATAACCTTCAACAAAAGCTTGTGCTATTGCTTTTGTTATAGCTTCATTTGCCTTGCCTTCAGCAAATTTGTCTGCACGTTCTAATATATTCATACAAGATGTAATTAATTATTTTTATGTTATCTGTTGGAAGTTTCAATACTTTGTTGCCGTTATATGGACAATAGAAAGAATAGTCTTGTTCCAATTTTTCCAAGTATTGCCTTACATTAATGTTCATCCTCGAATAATCTAAAATTTCTTTGTCAGTAATAATGATGGTTTGAATAATGGAACGACTTGTAGCGACGTTAAACAATCTTGGTTCTAATGATCTAAGATAGTTTGTATTGGGAATTACAAAAATACAAACATCTGTCGTTAGCCCTTGAACTCTAGCGACAGTATCTATAATGAGATTCGTATTCTTGATATGTGAGTTTATTGTTTTTTGCAATTCGCGCACAGTTTTCCTCATGCATGACAGAACTGCTATTTCCATTTTTGAATTATAGGAAACTAATGATGCAACAACTGCCAAAGTGAGCTTTAACGCAGATTCCGGGGCTAGATCCCCTATTCCCATATCTGTTTTTATAAGGGATGGCCCTCCTTCTTTGTGCATAAAAAACAAGTTTGGAATATCGGTGAATCTCATCTTTGATTTTGATGATAGATTTCCGTTATAAAAAAAGTTTGTATACGAAACAGCTCTATTGCACAAACGAAAGGATTCTGTTAGCTGATAAAGAGGCATCGCCCCATTGTTTGTGACTGCATCTAACCCTTCTACTAACCTTAAATAATTATTGTCGCGAATCTTTGACTTTTTCAACTGGACAACAGGCGGTAGCTGGTTCGTATCACCAACGAAGACAACTTGTTTACCTAGAAGTCGAGCAGCACCTAACATTGCAAGTAGTGCCTGGCTAGCTTCATCAACAATAACATAATCAAATGGGGTTTCACTTGCAAGTTCCGCTGCGACACCACTTGAAACGAAAAAAGTTGCTAACACTATACAACCTTTCTTTGGCGTAACATCTTTTTCCAATTGAAGTGAAGGTATTTCTTTACTTTCATCTGAAGTGATTTTTGTTTTATATACTTGCTTGTTCTGGATCATTTCTGAAAGACTGCTTTTTCCTGCAACTTCCATCAAAGCACGATTTGTAAGTGCTGTAACAAGCACAGATTTACCTTTAGCACATAAGTACTTACAAAGTTTTGCAATCTGATATGTTTTTCCCGTTCCCGGAGGTCCTTGTAACGCCAAAACAGGTGATAGGTTAAGCTGTGTATCAATAAATGATGCCACATCCCTGCTACCATCTAGAAGGATGGGTTCTATAGACTTTGTTTCTTCAAAATCTTGATCAATAATGCTTGAACAAGATAAAGTGTGATTATTAAGAACCAGCTGCTGAAGGTGGGCTAAATACTCGTATGGAGGTCTATTAGGTCCAAGCACTAATACAACTCCTGGAGTATCTTTTATCCATTCCGCAAATTCAAAATCAACTCCCTTAAATCCAGCAAGGATAAAATCGGGGTCATTTGATGTAGACATCCAAATGCAAATTGCTTCGGTATAGTTTGTTTTATTCTTTACCAAATCACCATATGTTCGATCTCCCCAATTTTTATAATTACGAAGTTCTTTATGAAGAGTCATACAATACAGATACTCTCCCTTTCTAGGTGTTGGTCTCTTTCGGGATAATTTGCAAATCATTTCTCCACTTTCATTGAAAGAGAGAAACTGTGCAGTGAATAATTCTGCAGTTTCTAATAGCATGTAAGAAGCTGACGTGTTTAATTTTTCGTTAAACTCGTCAACTTCTGCTTTCAGTTCATCTTCTAGAAACTGCCAATGTTTCTGTCTGTCGTATATCATTATTCAAATTCGTCTGAAGTGAGTTTCTCGTCTTGAGGTCTATCATCAAATGCATATTCCTTGTAGGTTGATGCAATTGTTGAAGGCTTAACGCTATTAAACTCAAAGTTTACCTGTTTAAAGAATTGTAGAATTTGGGCAAACTTAGAAACCTTATCAATATCATCAAGGTTTGTTGTATCCATTGTTAACACCAACTTATCTTGCCCCATAATCAAAGAGCGTAGATGTAACGGTGTAACGTCACGACCATCAAAAACCCATAGCATCGCATCGGGGCGCAGTAAAACTCCCCATTCCATAGGACTAATATATAATCGTCCCCATTTACAGCTCTTCACGACCAATGGTCGATTATTTCCTTCAGGATCAAATACACCTGGGATAATTGAAAATTCGCCAATGCCTTGTGTAAATAAATAACCTTGAGCCTCTAACAATCTTTTCACTTTTTTACGAGCGACTTCATTGTATTCCGGTCTTTCGTCACTATCTACATCATTACGAGAATTCGACTTCATATCCACATCATCTTTAGGTACAGGAAGGTTGTTTCGCAAACATTCGTTCTCTTTTTTAAGTTTCATAATTTCCTTTTGAAGATCAGAAATGTTTCTGTTAAACAACTTATAAACAAGCTCAGTTGTAAGACCTATATTATTGTTTGCCGCATGTAGGTGAAGTAGCTTCTGAAGCTCCCCTGCTTTATTTGCATAAATAATATCTGAACCATTATCGCAAATATCAGCGTCAACATATCTATATACAACATGATTAATGTATTCGTTCAAGGAAATCATCTTTGGCAAGGTACCATCATAAAGATATATTGATATGTTAGATTCTTCTTTCCATTCTTTATATCCATCTTCTCCGTATTGAATGCTTTCATCATTCAACAATTCTATGTCGAAAGTATCTGAAATTTTGATACCTGCAGCATTTCCTCGCAAGGTGTTTATACGATTTACGATAGTTTCAACAATGGAATAGTTCTCTTCAGTAAGAGGAAAACTTGTGTTAGTATTAAGCCACTCCAGTGTATTTTGCAAGAACATCTTGTTGTCACAGGCAGATACTTTGCCTGCATCAATAATATCATTTGAAGTGCTTACGAAATGCTTTCGCACAGTAACTATAGTGCTAGAGTCTATCAATACACCCATTGCTTCCATAGTAGCTAAATTTTGTGCATCTATTTTGCACCAGTTTTCTACCTCTGATGGCAGCTTTTCGTTTTCTAATGCGTATATACAAGGATATATACAGCACTTAGGAGAAAAGCCTAGTTCATTACTATAATCGTTCCAATTTACGTTAGCAAAGGCTTCTTTATTAGACAAATACAATGACCGTAAGTAATCTAACAAAGAAATAACTTTCTGATAATCATATTTCTCATCTTCTCCCTTAGTACATATCCCTTTGGTATTGAATTTTCCTTCTGAAATCAAAGGTAGTTTGACGAATGAACCTGACGTAGGAATCTCCATGAATTTTTCAATTCCCGCATACTTTCCATCAAGCAAATAATTCTTGGAAATAAAAGGTTTATCAACAAGATAGAACAATCCAAAGTCTTCTTTCCCTTCAGCATTTATCACTTTGATTGAACTGCTTGACTTGGATTCTTTTGAGAACATAAGTAATACAAAAGCAAGCTGTTGGGCATTTTGTAAAACTGGATAATTATCTTGTACATTCTTGAGAATTGCATTAACGTCAGCTTCACTTGTAATTCCCAAAAGAGCTTTAAGTTTATCTCTGTCGGCACCAAGTTTAGTAAACTTATCAACAACCTCATTTACAATAGCTGCATTCTGATTTTCATTTGGTAATATTGATGATAATTCAAAAGGTTGTTTGCCACCTTCAACAGTAAACTTATCTGCCACTGTATCAGGTATATCCTTATAAGTATATTCATCAGTTCCCTTAATGATAATCATTTTCTCATAGAAAGCTCTACATTCATCCTTTTTTAGAACTTTAGAAGCCAAGTCAAGAATCTTGAATTCAAAACTTTCCGTATCTGTTGTCTTGTTAAGGTCAATAGTTACAGATGAAAGCTTCTTTACGAACTGTGCTCTAGATTCACCTTTGACAATATCTATGAGAATACCTTTATGTTCATCAACGTCCTCTATATATGTTAGTAAAGCAGAATGTAAATCTTCACCGCTCACAATGCCTTCGGATTTTTTATAATCGTCAAAATCGTCTGGTAACAGATACATCGTTCCAGCACAATTCTTTTCAATAAACTCACGAGTAGTTTTTGACTGAGAATAGACTTGGTAACAATCATTACCATGCGCACACAATTTATATCCGTTATCAGTATTTACAATGACAAAAGAAGTAAAGAATGTTTCCTTATGCAAAGCGCATAACTGCAAAATACTTACAATGTCGTCTTTGTCAACTTCTCCAGCTTCGCTCTTTAAGCTTAGATTGCACAGAGACTTTTGACTTGTAACAAATGGCGCTTCATTTAGATATGACAATATACTTTTTTGTGGTAATGTCATTCCAAATAAAGTAGTCATTGCATTTTGCAAACATGCGTATTTACTAGAAATAGATGCGAGACAATCGTTGTAGAATAAGTAACTTGTATCAACATAATCTCCCGATTCACCAAAAATATACTTCTTACCTGTTAATGATTTATTATGTTCTGCATCTAAGTCATACAAAGATTTAACCTTTTGATAGAACAAATCCACACCTTCAGTTGGTTTAATCTCATCCCATTTTTCAAAAACAACATCATGATAAATATTTTTTTCTTGAATAAGATAAGTATCAAGTTCTGAGAAATAGTCTTCTGTACATATTTGAAAAGCACTAAGCCAACTTGGAACCACATAACTTCTACTGAGCATGTTTCCCAATTTTACATACTCACCATTGTTGTTACGGCAAAGGCATAATCCTTTTATGGAAGATTCACCAATACCTTCAAATTTTATGGTTGAATCCGTAGTAGCAAAATGTAGTATAAGTTTCTTTTTCTCTGCTAACGAGAGATTATTCGGATTTAATTTATTTGAAATTCTCTCAAATACATGTGCATCTGTTGGCATGTTGAATCGAACCTTGATATTGGTATATTTATCAAGGTTCGATTCAGAGACAACAAAACCAATCGTCTTCAATTCTTGCTGAATATTCTCTGTTTTTGAAGAAGAGAATAAGCAGACTGAATCCGTTTTATACAAATAATCAGTTCTTCTATATGTGTAATTATATTGGCTCGTGATTATATCGTCATAGGAATAAAAAGATCCGTCTGAGAACTTGAATAACTTTATGGATTTTATCTTAGAAGAAACATCTAATAAAGAATGGCTATTCAGTTCTGTCATAAATCCAGTATATGTTTCTGCATCAGCATTTTGAATCCAAAGATTTAGTTTTTCAGTGTCTGCATCCTTGATAAAGTCTACAATACCATACTCCTTAATACCAAGTTTTGTTTTTGCCGCATCAAAGATAGGTTTAAGACTGTCTATGTCAGCATTCCACTCAAACCAGCAATATTTATCGTTGGCAATTGCTAATGGGATGTTGCACTTCAACCTGCGAATTTTTACAAAAGATGAATTGTCACAATATCCATTAGTGGTTGGAACATTGACTTTTATGTGCTCTAAAAGAGCATTATAAAAGTATTGATTTACCCACGCGCTGTTAGATGGAACGTTGCCACACAATAAGATACTTGAAAATAGTTGAAGGTATGCTGTCCTATTATTAACATCTTTATATTCATCAAGTTTCTTTATAATAAACTTTGCTATTTCAGGCAAGAGTTCCTTGTTTACGCTATCATCCTGCAATTTTCGACGATTAGCCTGGTTGCTAATGCTATCACAATGTACAAAAATGGCAGAATTGTGAGTCTCATCACCTAATGGGAAATACTTGTAGAAAGTTGGGGATACTTTTAGCCTTTCAACACCAGCAAAAGGGTTTTCTGAGTTGAAGTCTATTTGATCATACCCAAAGGCGTAATGAATTGGAGCATCCTTGTACTCAGGAGATATACGTATGAACTCTTCCGATTCTTGAGCAATTTCCCCCTTCTCCATTTTGAGAGGAACCTCAACCAACTGGTTGCTGTTTACCTTTACATTCTTTAAGCCTTTTAAGGTGTTCAAGGAGTATTCAACACCAGTTTTAAAATTTTCTTCATAATCCTTGTCCAATAGTTCCTTCTTTCCTTCACCTAAACGGATGAAGAAAATACTACCCTGATTGAAATCGTCTTGTTCAAGGTGAGGAGAGAGGTATTCTTTAATTTTGCTTCCCATCTCAAGATATTCTTCTTGAGTAAAAAGAACAGTATCCTCATATTGAAGATTTTTAACTGTTTCATTAGGTCCTGCAGGGAAGTTGGTTAGAATCAGTTTTAACAAATAAGGAAGGTCGCTATCATCAGAAATGTTGTCAACTGCTTCTATGTTTTCACCATTCATAAGTGAAAGAAGGTCTATTTTCTTGCTCCAACTGAACATGATAGGTCCTTTGAGATCCTTTACCAGTTCGTCCTTACCATCACCTTTACCCACTAAACGGTGGACTAATTTGAAACCAATTCCAAAACGACCGATTTCGCTTGCGCTCTGTTTTACAGATTGGCTAATATTTAGAATTGAGCGAAGCCCCTTCTGATTAAAGGCTTCTCCATTATTTACAGCAATAAGATACTTCTCGTCATAAAACAGATAAAACAGCGAAGAACCGCAATCCGCTGCATTTTGTAAGAACTCATAGATTGCCTGTCCATCTTCTGCAATTTTGAGGAATGTACTGAGCAACCCTTCGATTGACTCTTTGTCTCCATGATAGAGATCAAAAAAGCCCTTTACTCGCTCACCAGTACTTAAAGTATGTGAGCTACCGATATAGTCCACATCATATCCAGAGCCTTCTTTGAAGCCTCTTATATCAGTATGATATTTTTGCCTAAAATAGTTGGCACTTTTAATTTTCATATTTTTTTGTTTATAAGTAACTATTCAAAATTAATTTTATATGTATGAGTAATTCACAAATAAATTCTTACCGACAGATGCAAGTGCCCTGTTTGTACAATAGAAATTAGAGTCCTTAGTATTGTAATCAGCTGGTCTTATCCATTTGCCTTTCAATATACACCATAGTGTCTCGACAGGTTTAAGTTCAGGAGAGTATGGTGGAAGATAGAAAAGGAACAATCTTCTATTTTCCCATATCTTTCTCATTTCCTTTACCTTCCGTTTCCTATGGACTGAAGCATTATCAAGTACAACCACCGTTTTCTTCTTTACCTCAAAAGAGAACCTGTCAAGATAATCCACAATCCTGTCTGCATTGATGGATTCCTGCGTTGTAAAGTTTATATTGATTCCTTCTGGTAATCATGCCAAAGATATTAAATCTTGCAGCTTTCTCGGATGGAATATAGACCCTCTCATCTTTGAACTGCCACCCGTAAGGTACATAACCATCGGTACATACATTACTTTCATCAGCATAATAAAGTTCTATTTTACCTTTGGAATCAAGACTTTCAAGTTCTTGCAACTTCTCTTTCTTATAAACACAAAAGTGACCATTACTTTAGAACAATGAAACACTCTTATCTATAATTGTATATTAAATCCTTAAATAATAAAATTAGGTAATAATAGGACCTCTTTTTCATGACTAAGCTTAATAGATATAACCTGTCTGTCAGTTAGAGTACAGGGCAACAAATTAGTGTCTTCAGACCCCAGTAGCAGTACCTTTTCATTCAATTCCTTTTTGGTATTTTTCTCCAAATCATATATTATAAACATCCCTCTTTGGAATATCTCAGAGCCATTCTTGTTGTTTGTCAGGTTTAAGCCTTTCTCATCAAGCTTTACAGACCAGTCAGAGCCATGATCTCTGAAGGTATATGTAGTACCATAGCTTACCGTTTCTTTTCCTATCAGTCTACCAACAAGAATATCTACATTCGTATAAGGATTGCGTTTATAAATCGGTTCATCAGTTTTTGAGTCACTTTCCGTTCTCAACCGGCATGCATTAATCATGCCCTTCAGTAATTTGTCCTTAACCAGCGGAAAGGTAGAAACAGATGATTTGCTTTCCATCCAGTATCCGTGTTTCCTCGCATATCCGTTGATACATTTCTTTCCGTCACAATCCTTATCAGGATTCTTACCAGTACCACATTCGTATATCTGCTTTTTGCCTTTTATTCTCTCGCCGCATTCCGTTGCTTCAAAACCGTAATACAGGTACTCAAAATGAAGCAGCAAATAATATTCAAAACTACGGCTTGAAAAAGCAATATTTACCTTTTTCCCGTCTATTATCTTATTGGCCTCGGCCATGGCTTCCTCATGTTTAGGATGTTCGTCCTTATCATATACTGCCCAAGATTCATCCACTCCTTCAGACATGATTTTTCTTGCATACAACACCCATTTTAATGGTGGAACACCGGTTATAACTTCATCTTCAGCAACATCTTTCTGTCCACCTGACTTGACTTTACGTTTCTTCCCTTTATAGCTTCCTCTGGAAGAATCCGCTTCAGCATCTTCAACCGGTATATTAGGCTGAGGAATTGTACGTACATCAAAATCCTTGCTGTCACCATAAAACCGGTCACACAAGTCTGTAAAGAACAATGGTTCGGTCTTATCACCTTCACACACTATTCTTATGACATACTTACTATGACGTTTATTTTCACTCGTTCTTGCCATAGTCTACAAACAGTTTCTCCAGTGGTTTTAATGAAGGAACACCTCCAAATTTATTATTCAAATACCATTTGGCAAACAATGTATCCTCTCTTACGTCCTCAAAATCGGAAAGAGAGAATATCTCTGATACTCCCTGCTCATTCTTTTCTGTAAACCATACCTGGTCTTTACGGATAGTATTCTGGTCAAGCAGATTCACATCATGGGTTGTAAAGATCAATTGGGCATTATTCCTGTTTATTCTTTCATTTCTGAAGATGTCCACAATGAGCTGTGTTATATAGGAATGTAGCCCGGAATCCATTTCATCTATAAAAAACGGACTTCCATTCTGCAGCGCCTGTAATATATAACAGCCTATAAGGAAAAGTGATCTTGTACCAAAAGATTCTTCTTTTAAAGGCAAGTCTGCTGTTTTGCCCAAATCCTCACCATCATTATATAGACCATGCTGGCTTGTAACTTCAACGCCGTCACTGCGCTTTTCCAGTTGGAAACCGGCCATACCGGTATCCGCAAATGCCAGAAATTCAGCAAGCAGTTTCTTGTTTTCAGGACGTGAATAAAGCCATCTGACCATTTCCTTATCTTCACCCAACATGGTATCTTCATGATAACCGTTGGAAACAATCATATCTGCCAGATATTTTGCGGCATTTGTTATCGGTTCGCATGGTGTATCCTTCAGGAACTTGGAAATCAGCAACTGGTTCTTGAACACATTGAAAGGCTTTGAAGAAGAAAGGCTTGATCCGAATTTAATAGTATCTGATTCTTTATCTTCTGAAAGCAAAGTGCGTTCATAAAGTTGTGTCTGTTTACCGTTTGGATAATAAATCAACGACTCTGACTCTATCTGCAATCTGGTAAAACTGACTTCATATTTATATCTGATCTTCTGAGTTATAAACTCCATTGAAAAACCTATCGGTGCATCAGCCGTAGTATTGTCAAATTTGAACGGCTGATACAATGGAATATCATCACCAACCCTGTTGTCAAGATTGTGGACCCATCGTCTGAACCTATATAAAAACTTTATGATATTAGTCTTACCTGAAGCATTTGCTCCATAAATTAAAGAGATTTTCAAAGCCTTCTTTAATTCTTCTGCATTGGTCTCAACTTCACATATATTATCAACCTTAGCCTTTGAAGAAGTCGGCTCTGTCGTAAAGGAACATACATCCTTAAATGAACGGTAATTCTTAATTTCTAAATTTAATATCATATTCTTGCATCTTTTCCACAAAAATAGCCTTTTAAATTTTCTATTCAAAGTTTTTTCTTCGTTTTTTGCGCTTTTTCTTCGCAATTTCAGTTTTAAATTCTTATCCATGGATTTTATTGAATCTTTTAAGATGAGTTTATTCAAAAGGCAGTTCATTCTGTTTGAACTGTTGCAGGTCTATAGCATTGCTTTCCGTTGGTATCTCCTCCTGGTTTTCTGCTACTACCTCCGTTTCAAGATCCAGTCCGAAAGTCTCTTTCAGCTGGAGATAATCAAAGCACAGTGCCTTTGGTCGGTTTACCTTTACCTTCTTAACCTGCTCGCCATTCACAATGTCAATGGTATAGTCAGGAAGTCCGCTTGGCAGAAGTATGGTGAATCTGTCCTGCTTCAACCCCAGGTATGAAGCATGGGATTTCAGGTAGGACATGATGGTGGACCAGTTCGAGCGGTTGGAAGTAGAACCTGCATTCCGGCTGTTGAACAGTGATGCCACAGCTGCCGTGTTCAGATAGAGAATAGGACGTGCTTCCTTAAATTCTATATCTTCTTTTATAGATAATGGACGGAAGGATTTCATATACCTTATACGGTAATGTGCCTTCTCAATACATTTCCCTGAAGTCTGGAATCCCTGAAGCATACTCCAGAAGTCCGCTATCTCCGAACTTTCCTGAGCCAGTTCATTCTGATTGCGTATTCCTTTAACTGCTGTTTCAAAAAGCTCCGCATAACTGAAAGGCACGTCAATGACTGTCTCCAGTGTTCTGAAGGTGGCCAATGGAATAACCCAGTTCCCGAATATACGGTCATGGATTGTTTCATTCTCCAGTTTTGCAGCCAGTTCACGCTTGGTGATAGAGTATATTTCCGGAAAGTTCTTCTCAAACACAGTTCCCGGTGTCCCAATATCTCCAGGGTGAGGTGGGTAAGTCCCATATTGCAGACTGATACAAGGTCTTCATAAGCCCTTTTCTCATTTTGGTTGAATGATGTCTTTGAAAAGGCAAGGAAGATGACACGGGTATAGAGTGCCATATCCTGAGTAGGCTTGTCCTGGCCGCAAAGGGCAACACCTGTTGTGACAATGGTCTGTGCTGCCATACCGTCTGTGTTTGTATTCTTCTTGGTCTGACCGCCACCACCCCAAAGTCCTTTCAGATAGGCTATCTTGCGGATGTCAAGGTCATTCTTGTATTCGTCCAGCACGGCAAGTGTATTGACGGCCTGTGATACACGGTCGTTCATGGCCGGTACGGAAGTTACACCGAGATTGGGCGGATCTACTCCGTGCAGGAAGAAGGACTGGAGGGAAGTAGCCAGGGTTGTCTTACCGGTTCCTTTCTCACCAAAAAGGTTCAGGATGGGAAAGTGACGGGTGCGTCTGAATATGATGTCACGGAAGAGGGTGGCAAGGAGATAACAGAAAGCTACGCTTGCATTCTCACCGAACACTTCCATTAGTCTGCCTACATAGTCATGCAGCTTTATCCCGTTACGGTTCTCATGCACCATAAGTCTCTCAAACTGGAATATCTCCGGATTGTTTAGATAGATTTTTGAAGTGGCCGGTATATAGAAGGCCTTGCCGTTGATTCCACGGACAATACCCAAATCATCAACGGCATTGAATGTGCTTGCAAAGAATATACCATTACCAAAAGCAAAGATTCCTTCAGCCGCATTCCAGCCGAGCTTTCTGATACGTTCTGCCGTATCGGTCTTTGAATACAGGTATTCCTTTACACGGTTGAGCTTGTCTATCTTGGCCAGCCATACGTAGTTGCCCAGTGAGCCGACCTTCTGCTGGAAGTTGCTCAGTGAGCAGAGCTCAGACTCCTTCAGTTCTATAACCCTGCATACATTGTACATATTCCTCATGCGGAAGATTCTGGTTCCGTTTATCTCATCCTCGATATGGAACAGTGGTTCCATGATGAAGTTGAAGATTCTTGACGGTTCATCATCATCTTCACCGATGGAGTAGTAACAGTTTTCCCTGACGAACAGTCCGAACTGGCGAAGCAGTTCAGCTTCACGCTGCATTTCGTTCATGGCCGCAGGTTTGTCGTTCCTTCTCCTGACTTCACCACGTGCCTGGGTAACGGCATCACGCCATAGCTTTACCTTCCCGTGCAGTCTGGAGAGCTGTTCTATGCACTGGTCATACACAAGCTGGTCTTTTATATAGCGCAACAGGTCTGCTATTTCCGCAACACACTTTCTTTCCTCTACCATGGAACCGGCTACCAGAAAACGTTTCTGTGCCAACCAGATGATAAAATGCTTTTCCGGAAGTGAAGTATAATCTTCCCTGCTGCGGATATAGCTGTCGGCATCATTCTTTGCATATTGTACTTCTCCTTCTGTCCCGGATGGTATTTCTGCGAAAGGAAGTTCCCTGACTGTCACATGGAATCCTTTTCTTATGGCTGCTGCCCCGTTGGTCATCACCGCCTCAAATCCCGGTCCGTATGGCTTTCCTTCCGCAATATCTGAATCAGTCAAATGATTCCGATAAGTAAACAAATAACAAACAATAAGCAAAAGCGTGCAGCTCAACGAGTTGCACGCTTTTTGCGTTTATAGGGTTCATGGTTGCTATGCGTTTTCTATGGGCTTTTTTATCTCTTATTTGCGACATGTTTGCGACACGTCTTATTTGGCGATAAGGTACAACTTAAATTGATATAAACCATTTAAAACGAGAAGAATATGCCAAGAGGAAATTACATCATTCAAAGAAGTTGCGAGGAGTGCGGTAAAATCTTTACTCCTCCCACATTGATGTCAAAGTATTGTTGTCCTGCTTGTTCCAAGAGGGCATACAAGAAAAGGCAAATCGCAAAAGAGAAAGAGGCGATACGTCAAGCATTGGTCAGGCGAATACCATCCAACAAGGGGTATCTGACAGTTAAAGAGTCTATGCTGATTTACGGTATTAGCAAAGATGTACTTTATCGTATGATACGACAGGGATTGATACCATCATACAATTTTGGTCAGCGTCTGACACGCCTTAGTCGGCAGTATATGGACGAACACTTCAAAACAAAGGTTGGCAGTAGAAAGAGAAAAAAGGAAGCATTGTCTTTTGAACCCAAAGACTGTTATACTATCGGAGAGATTGCCAAGAAGTTCCATATCAATGACAGCAGTGTCTTTAAGCACATACGCCGTCATTCTATTTCTACACGCCAAATCGGTAACTATGTTTATGTTCCCAAATCTGAAATTGATAAATTATATAAGTCGTTATGAAGAAAGCATTGCCTAATACCAAAGTGACCGTCAAGCTCAGAAGGTCGAATTACAAAGAAGAGTGGTATCTGATTATAGAGTCTTACCCGGTTTACAAGCGAGGTTCTAAACGGGCAAGCCGTGTGGTGGAATCTATTAACCGGACTATATCCACGCCTGTTTGGGATAAGTCGTCCATTGCACGTATCTTGCCGGATGGAACATTCAACTATAAGCCTAAGCGTGATTTGAATGGAATCATCCAATGCCGTTCAACGATAGACCAAGAGGCTTGTATCTATGCCGACAATGTGCGTAAGTTACGCCAACACGAATATGACAGTGCCGTCCTCTACACTGATAAGGAAAATGAAATCGCGGCACAAAATGAACGAAGCGAACAGGACTTTATCAAGTACTTCAATGGCATCATCAGCAAACGGCATCCCAATAGCTCTAATTCAATCATAGTCAACTGGACCCGTGTGGGAGAATTATTGAAAATCTATTCGCAAGGCAACCCGATCCCGTTTAAGACGATTTCCGTAAAACTACTTGAAGACATCAAGATGTTCCTGTTACGTGCCCCGATGGGAGGCAATAAGAAAGGAACTATCTCACAGAATACGGCATCCACCTATTTCTCCATCCTCAAAGCCGGATTGAAGCAGGCGTTCGTTGATGAATATCTGACGGTTGACATCAGCGCAAAAGTAAAAGGAATAACAAACATAGAGACACCTCGTGTTGCACTTACCATGAATGAAGTGCAAATGTTAGTTGATACTCCTTGCAAAGATGATGTTTTGAAACGTGCGTTTTTGTTCTCTATCCTTACAGGATTGCGACATAGCGATATTCAGGCATTGAAATGGCAGCAGATTCAACAGACAAGCAAAGGTACATGGCAAGCGGTCGTGATTCAGCAAAAAACAAAACGACCCGATTATAAGCCTGTCATTCAACAAGCCCTTCAATTATGTGGTGAACGTCCAAGTAATGATGAAACACTCGTTTTTGAGGGATTGACTGATGCTTCTTGGATTTCCCGTCCTTTGAAAGCTTGGATAGAAGCATCCGGCATCAAGAAACATATCACCTTCCATTGCGGGAGGCATAGCTACGCTTCGCTATTGTTGGAAAATGGTGTTGACATATACACTATCAAGTCTTTAATGGGACATACAAATGTCAAAACCACGCAGATTTATACGCATATCGTAAACGAACAAAAAGAGAAAGCCGCCAATACGCTGCATATAGAAAATTTGGGTTTATAGGTTATAGTGGAGACTTCCACCATTGAGCACCAACGACTTATATAATATCAACGACACACTTACCACCGTATTCCCCTCATGAAGCATCGGCTTTTTGAAGGGGATTTTGTTGTATAGACGTTCTCCGTGGAGAGGGTATTAGTCCTAATAGTGGTTTATCCCTATTTTATTTTCTTTTTCAGCAAATCATTGTGTTAATGAAAACTAAATCTATCGGTGGCAAATAAGTGGCTAATTGGTGGCTTTCAAGCACCTATTTAGCACTCATAAACATCCCTATACTTTTGCGGCATTAACTTTAATACGAAGAAAAAATGGCTTATAAAGTAAATTCATTGGAGGAAATGCCAAATGCGTTGTCCTACCTGATTGAGTCCGTAGAAGCACTACAATCCAAAGTAAATGCCTTGCAGCATAAGCAGGCAAGTAATTCACCCAAGTGGATGGATATAGACGAGCTTTGTGCTTATCTGCCATCACATCCAGCCAAACAGACAGTTTATGGATGGGTATCTACCAAACAGATTCCCGTACATAAAATAAATAAGGCTTTGGCTTTCCTGCAATCGGAGATTGACGATTGGTTGAAGAACAAATCGCACAAAACCCAAGATGACTTAATGGAAGAAGCCAGACGATTTGTCGAATCTAAAAAGATTATCAGATGATGGGAACGACAGATTATTGCTTTTCGTTCTTTCGCAAGCCCATTCAAAACATTGAACCGATAAGGGCGGTAGGCATTGTGGATGTGTATCGTTATATCATCGGGCATTATGCCCAACCACAAACCGAAGCCCTGCGTTTGATGCTATCTTCTCCCGAAGCTAAAAGATACAAAGCCACCCATTTCGACTATTGTACTTTTTCGGGATTATTCCGCAAACGGAATGAAAAGGAACTGATTATGCACTCAGGATTGATGTGTTTGGATTTCGACCATGTGGAGAATATCGTGGAGTTAAAACAGCAATTGCTCAATCATGAATATTTCGATACGGAACTGTTATTTGTTAGTCCATCCGGTAGCGGATTGAAGTGGATAATACCTGTTGACTTGAAAGGATGGGAACATTCCCGGTACTTCAAGGCTGTCGCCAACTGTATCAAAACAACAGGTTTGCCATCAGTGGATATGTCCGGCAGTGATGTGGCTCGTTCTTGCTTTCTACCATACGACCCACAAGCATATATTAACCCTAAATACAAAGATGATGTCGAAGAAAATATTTTCCGTCCAAGATTGGGAGAATGTCCCTTCTGAAATACTGCAAACACATACGCCTGATATTGTCCCTATATGTAATAAGGTTAAAGACGATGTAGAAAGTGTTGTTCGGGAGATAGAACAACGTGGCATTGATATAGCACCCAATTATAAAGATTGGATGGAGTTGGGTTTTGCGCTTGTTGATGGATTGGGAGAGAACGGACGGGAGTATTATCATCGCATCAGCAGATTTTACCCTACCTATCAAAGGGAAGAAACAGATAAACAATATACGTATTGTTTGCAATCCAAAGGGCAAGGCATTACTATCCGTTCTTTCTTCCATTTGGCAAATCAAGCTGGAATTTCATTGGCTCCATCCAACAAAGAGCATTTATCCATTTTGCCAAATATCCAAAATGGCAAAACGGGCAAATGGATAAAATCAGAAGAAGAACTTCCTGCATTTCCTGAATGTGTATTTGAGCATCTTCCTCCTTTTCTAAATGAGGTTGTCAATAACTCCATTTCAGTAGATGACCGTGATACGATACTGATTGGGGCGATTGTGTGTTTGTCGGTATGCTTTCATAATGTTTGTGGTGTGTACGATGAACGCATTGTTTATCCAAATCTTTATCTATTTGTTGTGGCAGATGCAGGTATGGGAAAAGGGGCATTAACCCTATGCAGAGAACTGGTAGTACCCATTAACCGTAATTTGCATGAACTTTCAAAGCGATTGGAACAGGAATATAAAGAAGCGATGAATGCTTATATCAAAGGTAAGAAAGATAATGGAATGACTATGCCGGCCGAGCCGCCCATGCGTATGCTCGTCATTCCTGCCAATAGCAGCGCAAGCTCTTTCTTGAAGATACTGGGAGATAATGACGGAATCGGACTGTTGTTTGAATCGGAGGGCGACACGTTAAGCCAAACATTGAAGTCGGACTATGGCAATTATTCCGATGTGTTGCGAAAGGCATTTCATCATGAGTTGGTAAGTTTGAGCCGTCGCAAAGATAGGGAGTATTGTGAAGTAGCTAATCCAAGAGTGTCAGTAGCTTTGGCTGGAACTCCCGAACAGGTAAGAAGGTTGATACCTGACGCGGAGAACGGATTGATGAGTCGCTTTTGTTTCTATATCATTCGCTTCAAGCGAGGTATAAGAAATGTGTTTGCCACAAGCGACATTTCCCAATCCAAGAATGCCAAGTTCAAACTATTGGGAGATAAGTTCTGCCATCTGCATGAGGAATTTGTACGACAGGGAAATTATTCATTCTCCCTTCCCTCCGATTTACAGGAACACTTTATAGAATACCTCAGCCGTGTGAATGAGGAGTGTTGTGACGAAGTGGATAACAAGATGCAAGGAGTAGTCAGACGGATGGGACTGATTGCTTATCGTATAATGATGGTGTTGACCGCTGTCCGGAATTTAGAGAATGTACATCGTAATTCTTCCTCACTTGACGGGGCAGAGCGATTGGTTTGCCATGAGTATGACTATTCTATAGCCATGAATATGTGCGAAACCTTACTTTATCATGCCGTATTCATTTATCAGAATTTATCAGGAAATCAGTCCAAACGATTCTATACCGCTTCGCAGGAGACTGGCGTTTATGCACGAAGGAATACCCTTTATAATATGTTACCCGATACTTTCACAAAGAAGGATTATGATGCGGCAGTTTTAGCTTTGGGTGAGAATGGAAGTACGGCAAACAAGTGGATAGAAGCCTTTATTAAAGATGGTAAGCTATGCCGAATAGAGCAAGGGAAATATAGGAAGATTTTTTGAGTGGCAAGTTTGTGTTTTAGTGTCACTAAAACCTATGCGGCAAGCGGATAAACTGTCACTCTCAAAAAATCAATTTATGAACATCGAAAGTTAAGATAAATATGAAGGAGAAGACACTAGGCGGTCGCCCGAAGTTGGCGAGTTATCAGAAACGCACGAAATGTTTTCGGGTAATGTTTACCGAGAACGACTATATCTATATCCAATCCAAAGCGGAACAGGCAGGATTGTCTGTCAATGAATTTTGCCATCAGGCGGCAATGGATTGTCAGGTCTGTCAGCGCATCAGTCCGGAAATGGCATCGGCAATCCGTGACCTTTCCGGTATCGCCAATAATGTCAATCAGATAGCCCATCAGATGCACACTTATGGTTTGGAAGCAGTCAAACAACAATGCTTTTCAATCATATCAGAAGTCAGTAGAATCATCAACCAAGTAAAGAACAATAGCCATGATAGCAAAGATTAAAACAAGAGCAGATTTTGGAGGAATAGTGAATTACGCCAATGACCAAAAGAACAAGAAGAAGTGTGCCACACTTTTAGCACACGAAGGTGTCTGTGCCATCAGCAATAAAACCATAGCCGATTCTTTCCAGATACAAGCGTCCATGCGCCCGAAAGTAAAAAGTCTGGTGAAACACGTATCACTAGCTTTTTCTTCGCAAGACATTAGCCGTTTCCCCGATAACGAAGAAGGGGATGCGCTGTTGGTGGAGATAGCCAAGAAATGGATGGAACAAATGGGGATTCGCAATACTCAATATATCATAGCCCGACATCACGATACGAAACATCCTCATTGTCATTTGGTGTTCAATCGGATAGACAATGAAGGCAATCTCATTTCCGACAGCAATGAAAGAATACGTAATATTAAAGTATGTCGGGCTTTGACTAAAGAATATGGATTGTACTTTGCCCCTAAAAATAGTAAAGCCAGAAACAAGAGTCGTTTGCGCCCTTATCAATTACGGAAGTATAATCTACGTTCTGTAACTCTTGATACACTGGCTGTGTCTCGCTCATGGAATGATTTTCTTGGCATCCTCAAAGGGCAAGACATAGATATACGTTTTAATCGTGCAGATAACTCTGATAAAATTCGTGGTATATCATTCTGTCAAAATGAGTACAGTATAGCTGGTTCTAAACTTGACCGTGATTTGAGTTTTAACAGTCTTTGCACTATATTGGGCAATGTGGCATCGGAACTGATTGTTCAACCTCATCAAGCCATAACTTCCGGTGGAGGTGGAGGAACAAATAATGAACAAGGATGGCGAGACGACAAAGACAAGGATAACCAAAGAAATGAACCTTTTTATAAATCCTCAAAACGTAGAAGATAATGAAAGAAGATGTAGTAGCTGCAAATCTTGTAAATTTGCGCCAAAGTATCAATGAGTTAAAAGAGTGTATTGAAAAACAGAATACTACAGTTCCTAAACCAGAGCAATTAGTAAAAGTGGACTTTGATGAAAAGACCATTTATAATGGAGTCGCCCAAAGTTTCTGTGCTTGCTGGAACGAAGCCTTGTCTGTGGTAAAGCAACATGTCTGGAAACAGCGATCGGATACTTTACCATTTTCATTGTGGTTCCCGAAACTCATTGAATTATTCAAACGGAAGTCTAAATTTCTTGAATATCTTTATCGGCACGTTTGTGATTATAATCTCAATCGCATGAATATCGAGGCTAATACCGATTGTATATTAAAGCGGCAGAATGAGATACTTGCGAGAATCAATGAATTGAAAAGCCCTGTAACCATTATTCCACCAAATATCAATGGGATGTTTATACGTGGGCATCATATAAAACTCCGGTATGTGGTGGTCTTTATTGTTGCTATTGTTACGTGGGCTGTTGCAGCATCGATTAGTAGCACAAAGCATAGAGAAGAAGCCTTTGCGTATTATTCGATGTATCGGGCGGTGAAGGAACAGCATCAGAACTTGATAGAAAAGCAGATAGCAATAAAAAGGGGAAATTAGTATATGTTTTTACGTATATACTGTTTACTCCAATTTATCCTTTTACATCTCAATTAATTGTGAAGGGATTTTTTTATATTGGTGTATGTTAATATAAATTTTAGCGTTATGATTTACGGATACATTAGAGTAAGCAGTGATAAACAAACTGTAGAAAACCAACGTTTTGAGATAAGCAACTTCTGTAAAATTAATGAGTTAACAATTGACGATTGGATAGAAGAAACTATCAGTGGAACGAAAAATTACACAAAACGACAGCTTGGACGTTTACTACGTAAAGTATGCAAAGATGATATTATCATCTGTAGTGAACTTTCACGTCTTGGACGTAATCTTTTTATGATTATGGAAATCTTGAATATCTGTATGACAAAGGAATGTAAGGTATGGACAATTAAAGATAACTATCGACTTGGGGAAGATATACAAAGTAAAGTCCTTGCCTTTGCTTTCGGATTGTCAGCTGAGATTGAACGTAATCTTATCAGTCAACGTACAAAAGAGGCATTAGCGAGAAAAAAAGCAGAAGGGGCAATGCTCGGACATTGTCGTGGCTTTCGTTGTAGACTTAATCCCAAATGTGCCAACAAACATGATTATATAGTAAAAGAATTGGCTAAAGGAACAGAAAAAACTGTTATATCTAAAAGGTTGAAAGTTTCAAAAACAACATTATATCGTTATCTCGTTTATACGGGGCTTCATTTGCCTATAAACTGTCAACAAGAAGGGTGGGAAGAGTATGGTATCTATCATTGATTTCTATGTACTACAGAAGCGACCTTCAAATGGGGGCGGCTTCGACATCACCATTGGTAACCCACCATACATTAGTGCGCCGACACAGATAGCATTACCAGAATTGAACGAACAGCGGCAGCGTATAGTGGCAAGCAAGAAGTACAAATCGCTTAATGAGAAGTGGGATTTGTATGTTCCTTTCATGGAACTTGGTATGCAACTCCTATGCCCCAATGGAGTATTCTCTATGATTGTTCCATATCCCTTGACAAATCAAAAGTACGGTAAGAAACTTCGTAAGATGATTGCAGAAGAATATCATTTGTTGGAGATAGCCGACCTAAACGGTACAAAGATTTTTGAGAATGCCACAGTGAGTAACTGCATTCCATTTATTCAGAACAGTCAACCAGAGGGTAAACTTCGTATCACAAAAATCTTAGAGGACAAGACCATCCGTGAAGTGTTAAGCAAATCTCCAAAGGCATTAAAGCAGGACGAGAAAAATTATGTTTGGAACTTGACAGAGGAGGAAAGAACTGGAAACCGCTTTGTTAATATGAATATATTGGGCGACTTCTGCTATATTAGTAAAGGTATGGTGGTTAACGCCCATGAGAACATTGAAAAAGGTGCTTTCAAGAAAGAAGATTTGATTAGTTTACATTTTGATGATGTACATAGCAGAAAGTATTTGGAAGCAAAAGACATAGATAAATACCAAGTTCGACGTGTGCGTTATCTCGAATGGAACACAGAACGTTGCCCAAACAAATTAAGTCGTCCGACTTTTCGTGAGTTGTATGACTGTCCAAAACTTATTATGAATTGTTTGGGAACTATCAACGTAACAATTGACATAGAGGAACACTTTCTACATAATCACTCTATCTACTGCGCAGTTCTTTGGAAGGACTTGAAAGATGTTAGCAATAAGAGCATATCTTCAAGCATCAAGAAATTCTGCAAACATAACCGTGCAAAAATGGAAATCCTGTCTGGAGAGGTTAACCTGTATTATTTGCTGGGCATTCTCAATTCCTCGATGGCTAACCAGCTGTTAGCAGACCAACGAGGCGGTGACTATCACATATATCCAGAACACATTCGCAATCTTCCAATCCCTGTTCCGCAAAGAGAAGTACAAAACGCTATCGGCGTAATTGCAAAAGAGATTCTACATCGTCGAGAAGAGAATCTTGATTACTCCGAATTGGAAGAACAAGTTAATGGACTTGTAACAGCATTGTATCAATGACATATTGTTGACCCTCAAAAGAGGGCTTCGATATTGTCATCGGCAATCCACCATATGTCGAAGCGAAAAAACTAAAGTACATCGCAAGTATTCTTAAAGAAAAATTTGCAATATATTCAGGTACGGCAGATTTGAGCATATATTTTAATGAGTTGGGGGTGAATCTCCTTGCCGAGAAGGGAATAATATCATATATCACCACCAATAAATTCTTCAACACAGGCTATGGTGAGAAAGTTAGAAGACAACTTTCTTCACAACACATCAACATCATACTCAACTTCGAGCAAGTAGAGGTTTTTGAAAATGTTTTGGTGTCAAGTGTCATCTTTAATATTTCTAAGAGAAACAAGATACCCAAAAGCATCTTTACTTACGAGCAATTTTACAAACTTAAGTTTCAAGAGTTTAAGCGGCAATTTGTTGAACGGCAAAATATTTTTGGTGTCTATCCACAAGACTATCTCAATGAAAAAGAATGGTCTTTTTCTGATATGAGTCAGTTGATGTTGAAGGAGAAAATTGAAAAAAGTCATTTGATTTTGAAGGAAGTTAAGGGCGTGAAGATATATAGGGGAGTAACAACTGGCTATAATCCTGCATTTATCATATCGAATGAGCAACGTGATAAACTAATAGCAGAGGACATTAAGAACAAGCGAGTTATTAAGAATATGCTGCAGGGGCGTAATATCAGGAAGTGGTATTACAATGAAAGTGAAGATAATCTAATCTTTACTCGGAGAGGAACTGATATAGAGGACTTCCCATCTATAAAAACTCATTTGTTTGCCTTTTATAATAATCTTAAACCAAAAACGCCAGATGATAGTTCGGAAGGACGTAAACCTGGCACCTATAAATGGTTTGAAATTCTGGATAATACAGCATACTATCTTGAATTTGAAAAATCCGAAAAGATTATATGGGGGTTAACTGCTGATAAATGGGCATATGCACTAGATACAGAACAACATTATTTGCCGAGCAATGCTTATATTCTGACTTCTGAAACCATTTCCATAAGGTTTATTCTTGGATTGTTGAATAGTAAATTGTTACATTATTACTTTCGTTTTATTGGTGTGATGACAGCAGGTGGAGCATACACACTTAAAGCAGCAACAATAGAAGTACTCCCGATTGCAATAGGAACAAAAGAGCAGCAGAAAGAAATCGCATTAAAGGTAGAAAGCATCCTTAATGCTAAGGCAAAAAACAAACAAGTCGATGTTTCTTCTACAGAAAGCGAGATTGACCGTCTTGTATATAACCTTTACGGACTATCCGAGGACGAGATAAAAATAGTGGAAGGCTAAATGCCTTCCATTATTATTCTCCTGCCAACCTAAATTCCAATTCGTAATTCTTTATGAAGCCGGTTTCCTCCTGCGTCAATCCGTATAGCGGACAGATATAATCATCTATCTCATCAATGATTGCTTTGGAGCGTACAATCTTGTATTCCTTGAATGAATCAACATTATAGGTGGACTCTCCAGATGTTGTTCTGATATTAGCTTTAGCCTCTATATCAGAAAGATAACGAGAATATAACCCGTCAAGATACTCAATATCCTTAGTTGAAAGCTGCGGAATTGTGAAATTCTCTATTTCGTATGTCTTCCAATTCAAATTATCAGAAAAAATCTGATAGAACCAAAATGACAAATTGCTACTGAGTATGCATCCAACAGCATCTGCGATTTTGGAATTAGCAAAATAGATAGTTCGCTCAGCTGATGAACCGATACTATAATTTGTTACGACTTTGAAGTATCGCCCTCCTGCAAACCTGTATATGATTGGACTCCCTGAAGTCTTGATAAGAGACCCCAACCTTGTATAGTTGAAGAGTTTGTTTAAGATGGTTTTCTCTATTTCAGAACCTATCTTTGGAATACGACCATAAAGTGTTTGCCCTTTCACATCAACAAATTGTAAGTTATCAATAAGCTTTTGTAAATCAAACTCATTTCCTCTTCTGTGCATCTTTGTTGAGTAAAGATGCCGACAAGGTGTTTCTGTCTTTTTGAAAAGTAATATTGAAGTGTTTACGAAAGCGTTCTCAAAAACAGGCTTGGGGCGTACTGCATACGATGATATGTGTATGGTATCACAGTTTCCCATCAAAATACGGTGTACGCCTGTGAGGGAATCACTTGATGTCAAGGATATTGGTACTATATAAGCAAAACTTCCATTCTTCCTAAGCAGATTGTATCCCAATTCTATGAATAGTGTATATGTATCAAGAGAACCCTTCTGTAATCCTTGGATGCTATTTGCCGTCACATACGTATTCTTATAATACCTCTTTGTTTGGTTGTCGTATTTAGCACCGTATGGTGGATTGCCGATGACAATATCGAAGCCCTCTTTTGAGGGTCGTGAGAAAACATCATGAAACCATGTATGCCAAAGGAAGAACTGACTGTTAGCAGACAAGTCCATATCTTCAAAATCGATATGAATACCTTGTTCAATGAGTTCCTGCTTTACAATATCTGCGATGTCCTTTCTCAACTGCGCCTTTTTGTCATGTTCAGGGCAAACATAGTATTCTGCGAGTTTGTCGCGTAGGTTCTTTCGATACACATCTAACATAGTGTCAAAGAGCGTAATGCTATGTTCACTACCAACCTTCTTTTCTGTCATCGTTGAAAGGTCAGCGCCCTTATATTGCTCCAGAAGGGAATTTCCCTGCATAATCTTGAAATCAAGGTTAGGCAGAGCCTCTGGTGACTTCTCGTCAACAATCAGTGAGAGCCAGAAACGCAGACGGGCTATATCCACAGCTCCACGTTCAATGTCAACTCCATAAATGTTGTTTTGAATGATGTGACGTTTGATGTTTGCGGCATTCTCTATGATGTTTGGCTCAATGGCAGAACGGCAGAAGAATAGTTCACGCAGTAATCCCATTGGAAAAGCACCAGATCCAATCGCAGGGTCACATATCTTCACATTGCATAGTTTCTGATCAATGTATTCCTTCAGTTCGCCCAGCAGGGATGCATCGTGAGTTGTCACAAACTGACGTATACATTCCTTATCCTCTTCCCTCATGTCTGTTTGCAGATATGCTATCAAACTTTCACGGCACATGTACTGCACAATCTCCTTCGGCGTATAGAATGCGCCCTTATCCTTGTTATCCTCCAGCAGGTTTTCAAAGATGCGTCCGAGCATTTCGGGGTCAACACCCACTTCTGCATCATTAGGGTCATTTTCATCGATGGTGAAGTTGTACTGCGAGAGCATTGTCAGCAAGCTATTAAAATAGCTGGCAGGAAAATGACTGGGCTTCTTGTCAAGGATGTCACGTTCAAACAGACCGCCGTTCAAATATGGAATACGACAGTTGCGGAAACCTTCTACTTTTGTGTCGTAAAGGTCGCCCTGATCTGAACGGTTACGGTCTAAGCCTTCTGCAAACAAGTCTTCTAATATGTCATCAAGGAAGTTTTCCTTCTGACTTTCATTCGCATTCTTGAAAATATTCAGCATGAAATCACGATCGCCTTCGCCCCATTCCTTGCCTGCAGGAACGCCAAGCCAGCCTTTTTTCTGGAGGAAGTGCAGGAACACGATGCGTCCAAGAAGTTTCTTTACATAATCACGAATGGGTTTTTCCTCACGGTCACGAATTTTGTCGGCTGTCATACCCGTATGGTCAAAGTCTGTATCAATGAAGTGCTGACGCATTCCGTTGGCAGGGGCAACCATGTAATTGACAAAATCTTCATATTGAGCCTTGTACTTCCCGAAGAACTCTTTAGAAAGAGCTTCAACGTTGAATGCATTTTCGATGTCTTTAATTTCAAGAGAATTCCTTTTGTCATATAGAGCCATGAAGTTGTCAGTTGCCGTGCGGCATGACTGACCTGGCCCCAGCAGGAACGTATAACGTTTGCTGTCGGTAGTTTCTTCTTTGTTACCGCTCTTTCGACAATAAGTGAAACGCCAATCCCAACGAGTATCATCCTCGTAATGGAACAGCATGAAGGCACAAGAGAACTGATCCATGACAGCACGGATGAGCCGTTGAATGTTCACACGGTTACGCTCCATCATAACCCGGTCGTTGACTGTCACGTCGAAAATTTGCAAAGGTTCAACGCCAACATACATCATTCCAACTTGCTTGATGCTGCGTATTCCCGTTGCTTCTGCCAGTTGTCTTCGTTCGGGCAGACTCTCCAAAAGCTCTGTTTCAAAACCATCCTCAAAGTCTTCTTCACCGAAAATGGGAAAAATAACATTGTTGAGGAACGAACTCCAGCCTTGATATCGGCTGTTTAAATATTCTTTTAATGACTCTTTATTCATGGGGTTGTTTGTTTACTTGATGGTTCCTAATACAATAGATGCTTCGCCTTGTTTACTTTCCACATGGGCTACGAGTTTGCCGATTTCTCGCTCCAGAATCTCGTCAATATCTTGTTGCTCTATGGCAAAAAGACGTGAATCCCGCTCTTCTAATTCTTGACCAATAGCCAATACTTTTTTGATAATATCAAAACTTCCTCGGTCAATAAATTTACGAGCATTTTTCAGCAAAATCTTGGATTGTGGTGATAAACCAAGTATGTTGTTAATTTTCACTAGTATTTCTTTTGCAACCGTAGCCTTGTCACCAGCCCTTGACTTGTTGATGCGGACAAAGTATTGGTTATAAGTCTTTATGGCTTCTGCCGAAAGCTGTTGCCAGTTATCTGGTAATGAAACACGTTTGGCCTTTTCTTCCACACGCATATCTTCAAGCAGTTCAAGCAAAGAAATTATTTTGGAGTTATACAAACCCTCGGCTTCTGTACGTATTCTAATTGCAAGCCTTGCAGAGTGTGGTGCTTTTACTATGAAATATGCCGTTCCACTTGCAGCCTGTGCTATCTGCCAGTCTTCATTAGCTTGTTCTATTTGCAGATAACGTTCAGGGTGAGTATCTTTGTATTGTTTTAGTTCATATACATACTTCTGCAAAGGTGATTCCTCACCGTCAACGGCTTTGGCAATATCGTAATGTACCATACTTTCCTCTTCCGAGAAAATCTTACTGTCTTCACCGAATAGGACGTGGAAGGATTGCAACTTGGTATGTGCCTTGCGAACCAACTGAATCTGCGCATCGCCTTCTGCACTTGGCATGAAGTTATAGACATAGACAAAAGGCTCTTTACTGCCGATACGATTTACACGACCTATGCGCTGCATCAGGCGAGTAGAGTTCCAAGGAGTATCATAGTTCAGAATAACATTGGCACGGTGGAGGTTCACACCTTCTGCCAAGACCTCTGTTGTAATGATAACATTGTAGTCATCCTTCCAGACACCTTCGTAATTGGCATCAAAATTTTCCTCAATCGTATGTTCCATCTCATCACGATTGGCAGCAGTAATGACAAGTGCTTTATAGCCCTTTGCCTTTACCGCTCTCGCAAGCGATTGTACCGTGTCTATAGCTTCCGAGAAGATAACTAATTTTCCAGAGGTATTCTTTTGTGGATTAAACAATTCTGGCTTGATATTCTCTTTGAAAGCATCAAATTTCGGGTCTTGCGGGTTTTTCGCCCATCGATCATAGAGATTAGAAATGAGTCGGAAGTCTTCTTTCAGTTGAATATAGTATTCTTCCTTGAAATTTTTGCGCTTATATTCTGCATTCTGTCCCTTCTCGTTACGTCCTTGTTCCGTTAACTTCGTTATCTTGGATCTAATGTCTTCTACACAATCATTAAACGAAACACGTTTACCACGTTTCAATGTCTTGGCTTCATAGTCAAGTTCTTTGTTCACATCAATTTGCGGACAAACGAAAATTGTGTCGTTTTCCCACATTTTAATCATATTCTCGGTATAACGACGCAAATTCAGCAATGACTGGGTGAAAGCCGTAAATGAACTTTCAAGACGCTTTACAAGAAGAATCTGCATAATGGTTGCGAGCTGTTTTGCTACATCACTAACACTACGGTTTCCTCTACCTTTATATTTATTTTCGTTGGCAGAATCAGCAAAATATTCAATAGCACGATAACGGAAATATCTTAGCCACTCATCAGTCTTTAACTTATCTTCCGCAGTAGGAGCAATAATTGTCATGGTATCAGAGAAGAGTTGTGCCAACTCGTTGTCCATGATGTATTCAAGGTTGTTAGGCCCAATTATTTTCGGAAAGACCAAACCTTGTGATTTTATATCGTTTTCGTAATACTTCTCAACGTCAGTCCTTGTTCGGCGTTCCAAAATATCACTTAACACGCAGTCACGGAGCCTCTTTGATACGGCATCCAAGCGTTGGCGGCGCTCATCTGCTGGTATGTCGTTGCTTCTATCTATCAGCAATTCATATTCTCGGTTGACATCAGCAAAGAATCTTTCGATATTACCACTTTCAGCCTTCTTCAATGTACTGTCATTGTGGTTTCTCTCAAAAAGGTAAATCTGATTCTTCAAGTCGTTTGGTCGGTTATTCTGCGGTGTGGCAGAAAGAAGACCCACATATGGATATATCCCTGTATAAGAACAAATCTTCTGTATCAGTTCATCAAGAGACTGGTACATCAATGTGGCACTGTTGCGGAACTTGTGGCTTTCGTCAATCACAATAAAGCCATAATTCTTTTCTTGGAGTGTTCCACCAAAATCGCCAGAATCGCGGCTGTCGTCATCGTCATCTTCGAAGCTCTCGTCTTCGGCAACATTTACGATGCGTCCAGTTGTAATGAAGTCAATGTATGGTGCAATTTTCTCGTCAGAATCTTTGTCGAACATGGCTATAGTCTTCTTCCAACCCGATTGAATGGCGGGAGGAGTAATGACCAATACTTTACGTTCTCGTCCATCGTCTTCTGGTACGGACAAGAAACGCTTGATGATGAGCGTACCGATAATCGTCTTACCAAGTCCCACCACGTCTGCCAACATAAAGCCACCATGTTCGTGCATAATGCTGATACACCTCTTTACAGCTTCTATTTGATATTCCAGTTTGTGGATGTTCGCTGGCAGATAAGTTTCTATCTGTTGTCCGAGTGATTTGTCTACAATGTCACCAAACTTAATTTGTAGCAATTTGATATATAGTTCGTATGGAGCTGTCTCTTATACACATCTCCGAGCCCACGAGACCCTAAGACATCT
>ENA-OYYQ01000241-OYYQ01000241.1-human-gut-metagenome-genome-assembly--contig:-NODE-241-length-29539-cov-4.894146_pt1 | contig 29539 bp, 28 predicted proteins | sample MGYA00243252_ERZ653455 | MGnify/ENA primary metagenome ERZ653455 (study PRJEB26926, sample SAMN06164940) | human gut metagenome | biome: ENVO:00009003; feature: ENVO:2100002; material: ENVO:00002003...
ACGAGATGTCTTAGGGTCTCGTGGGCTCGGAGATGTGTATAAGAGACAGGACAATATAGACACTTTACCGGCAAAGACGAAAAGAACGATGTGCTTGTTTATCAAGTCCGCCAGTCTTTTAAGCCGGGAGAGGTTACGCCGGAGGAAGCAAACCAAATCGGCTATGATTTTGCCTCCCGCTTTCTCAAAGGGAAACACGCTTTCTTTGTTTGTACTCATACTGATAAGGCCCATATTCACAATCATATCTATTGGAACGCTGTCACGCTCGATTGCAAACGGAAGTTCCGGGATTTCCGCAGATCCGGCAGAGCCGTTGCCCGGCTGAGCGACCTTATCTGTACAGAGCATCAGTTATCGGTCATTGAAAAACCGCAGCGTGGCAGCTCTGCGTATAACAAGTGGCACGGCTATCAGGGGAAACCTTCTCACCGGGAACTTCTGCGTATCGCCATTGACGATGCTTTGGAGCAGAAACCCCATGACTTCAATGCGTTTCTCGCTCTGCTTTCAGAGCAGGGCTTCCAAGTGAAAAATGGGAAACACCTTACCTTTGTTCATGCTGACTTCAAGCAGAATATCCGTATGTACACTCTGGGCGATGCGTATTCTGAGGATACAATCCGAGCTGTCATCAAAGGTCAGAAAATCCATCAGCCGAAGAAACGCAGAACGGTATGGGACAAAACCAGACCGCAAAGCATTATCGACATTCAAGCGAAACTTGCCGCCGGTATGGGCGAGGGCTATCGCCGCTGGGCGACCGTTGAGAACCTAAAGCGTATGGCAAAAACCAAGCTCTACATGGATGAGCACGGTTTCAGCTATGAAGCGATGACAGAGCGAAAGACGGTGCTGGCGGCAAAAGAAAAAGAGCTTTCTGCGAAAATCACAGAAGCTCAAAACAGGATTGCAGAGATCAATGTTCTCAAAACGCACATCGTCAATTATTCAAAGACCAGGGATGTGTATGTGGGCTATCGGAAGTCCGGTTATTCCAAAAGGTTTCTGGAGGAACACGAGCCGGACATCATCATTCATAAGGCTGCGAAAAAGGCTTTTGATGAATTAGGTTTGAAGAAGCTGCCGACTATTAAGAGCCTGCAGGTGGAATTTGCCGAGAAACTCACAATGAAAAAAGAAGCGTATGCTGAACTCAAAAGAGTACGGGATGAGCTTCGGGACCTTGCGGTACACACGGCAAATTACGAGGAATTGCGTGATCTTGAGGAACGGGAGAAGCGCAAAGAGAAAGAGCACGGTCGTGAATGACTGTGCTCAATTTAGCGTCGGAACGATGCGTAGCCACAGATGAAATCTGTGTTAAAGGGGTTCGGGGATGTTTCCTCGACAAGCGATTTATAGGCTCCTGCGTGATGCAGGAGCCTATAAATTTTGCACGGGTGGGTACCGCCGTGCCCTGCTTGCCAAGTATGTTTTCACTTGGAGCTTATTCTCTTCGCAGAGTAAGGCACTCTGTGAAGCGGTCAATCCTCTTATATGTAGAAAATTATACTCCTAATCGCTCGAAAAATCAAGGGTTCAAGAGGAAAAATACGGTTATTTTTTTGCCTGACAGGCTTTTCAGGTTCAAAGGAAAGCTATTCTATAAATAAGACTGTTGCTCTGCATTTGATTCGCAGTCAAAGGAGCAGTCAAACTAAATTTTTCAATTACTAATGGAGGTAAGCAAATGGCAAAAGGCGAAAATATTTTTAAGCGTAAGGATGGTCGATGGGAAGCACGGTATATCAAAGGGTATGAACTGTCCGGGAAAATCAAATACGGATTCTGTTATGGGAAAACCTATAAGGAAGCAAAAGAAAAAGTCACCAAGGCGAAAGCTGCGCTGCTCAGTGGAAAGCCGATACCAGCATCAAATTCCCGGCATCGTTTTTCGTGGTTCTGTGACGAGTGGTTTGAATCTGGGAGAAACCGCTTCAAAGAGTCCACCTGTGTAAAGTACAGGACGATTCTTGATAAACACATAAAGCCTCGATTGGGCGGCTGTTTCCCTTTGGGAATGAACGACGCACTGTTTGAGCAGTTTGCGAACGAACTTCTCTTTGAAGAAGAACTGGCACCTAAGACTGTCAAAGATATTCTGGTGGTCGTGCGGTCCATTCTCGATTATACAGCGAAACGATTTCCCGGAACATTCCCTACGTTGAACATCAACTATCCAAAGGAAAGCAAAAAGGAAATGCGTGTACTGAGCAGAGAGGAGCAAACCCGGTTTTCCAGATTTCTTCTGGATGATATGGATTCGTGTAAGTTCGGTGTGCTTCTTGCACTTCTCACGGGAATTCGGATTGGTGAGTTGTGTGCTTTACGGTGGGAGAACATTTCTTTGAAAGATAATACCATCAAAATCTGCTCGACCATGCAGAGGCTGAAAGACATGAATCCCGATCAGGAAAGCAAAACAAAAATTGTGATCGGCTCTCCTAAAAGCGATACTTCTACCCGGACAATTCCCATAAGCGAAACTGCCGCCGAGCTTTGCCGGAAGATGAATCCGCAAAGTCCTGCGGCTTTTGTTTTGACCGGAACCTCTCATTATATGGAGCCAAGAACATTGCAATACCGCATGGAGCGTTATACCGAAATCTGCGGTTTGGACGGCGTGCATTTTCATACGCTTCGGCATACCTTCGCCACCCGTTGTGTTGAAGTTGGCTTTGAAATCAAATCTCTCAGCGAGATTTTAGGACACGCCAATACAACCATTACCCTTGACCGTTATGTGCATTCTTCAATGGAGCTGAAACGGGACAATATGAACAAACTGGCGGCCGTCGGGCTTTAATTTCCGCAGTCACAGTTTTGTGTCTTTCCCCCTCAAGGACGGCAAAAGTACAAGGCTATTCAGGTTTTGAAACTGTGATTTGACAGAGTGCCTTACTCTGTGAAAGGTGGATTTCAGAGCCGTTTTGAAAATTTTTTGGGACGAATTTTTTAGGCTATCCAGAACATCACAGCGACCGATGTCAGTGAGTGCCTTACTCTGCGAAGAAAGGACAGCGAAAAAATGGCCGTAATCGGCTTAATTTTTTCAGTTTGTGTAGCAAATGCCCACAATCAGTAAGCGAGGTGCAAATATTGATAGATGACAAGCGAACGGCTCTTTTGGAAAGCACAGTTAGGGCAGTTGCAAAATATGGAATGAAAGATATAAGTACCCGTAACATCAGCAGCGATGCAGGTGTAAATGACGCTTATATCTATCGTTACTTTGAGAATAAGGAAGATTTGCTGGTACAAGCATATCTTCTTGAAAACCACAAGTTTATGCACCATGTGATTCGGCAGATTGATCTTGTAAGAAAACAAATGTCTGCCTGTCCTCTGCCGGAACGGTGCAGGTTAGTTTTTCATGCGGCATGGCGTTACCTGATTGATACTCCGGATGTCTGCCGCAGAACAGGAAAAGGGTATGGGAAAAACAATTAAAAAAATTTGGAATATCATCACGAACATCATCGTGGTTCTTGCTGTGATACTCGCCGTTGCGCTGGTAGGCGTTCGGCTGGTTGGGCTTCAGGTATTCACGGTGCTTTCCGGTTCTATGGAGCCGACCTATCATGTCGGTTCCCTCATCTATGTTAAAGATGTGGACTACAAAGAACTGGAAGCGGGCGATGTCATCACTTTCATGCTGGATGAGGATACCGTGGCGACTCACCGCATTACAGAAGTCGTTCCCGATGAGGAAGAACCGGACACGCTGCGCTACCGCACCAAGGGAGATGCCAACGATGCTGAGGACGGCAAGCTGGTTCATTATAAGAATGTGATCGGCACTCCGGTGTTCACGATTCCCTATTTGGGATATTTCGCTGACTACATTCAGAATCCTCCGGGAACCTATGTAGCCATTTCCGTTGGCGCAGTCCTGCTGCTGTTGGTCTTTCTGCCAGACCTGTTTTCCTCTGACGATAAAGGCAAGGAGAAAAAGAAAACGAAAGGCAGATATGAACGGGATCATATCCCGAAACAATGAGGGCAATGCCGCAAGGCTCCCTATATAAAAATTTATTGAAGGAGGTTTTCTCAAATGAAGAAAACAAAAAAAGCACTGCTTCTGAGCCTCTGTGCGGTAATGCTTGTCACCGCCTCTGTGCTGGGAACCATGGCCTACCTGACTTCCACTGACGAGGTTGTCAACACATTCACTGTGGGAAATGTCGCCATAACCCTGGACGAAACCGACGTGGACAACAGCACCCCAGGCGAGAATGATCGTGACCAGGCGAACGAATACAAGCTGATGCCTGGTAAGGAGTATGTGAAGGACCCTATCGTCCATGTGGATGCTGACAGCGAAGATTGCTACCTGTTTGTAAAGGTTGCAAACGAGATTGCTGACATCGAAGATACCAAGACCGTCCTTGAGCAGATGGGCGAACATGGCTGGGTTGCGGTTGACGGTGCTGAGGGTGTCTATGTTTACACTCAGAATGATGTTCTGGCAGTTGTTAAGGGCGACACCGATGTGACGGTGTTCGATACCTTCAAAGTTTCTGGTAATGTGGACAACGACACTTTGGCAAGCTACACTGGCAAGAAAATCGACGTCACCGCTTACGCAATTCAGGCTGACGGCTTTGACGGCAAGACCGCTTCCGAGATTTGGACTGCGGCTGGATTTAACAACTAAATAGGAATCGTCTATTGAGAGGTTTCGGTATGACCGCACCTCTGATAGAGATACAAGCAATTCAAATATATGAGGAGAGGAGGGAAACGACATGAAGAAAAGAACTCTGGCGCTGCTTGTGGCTTTGGTTCTCGTAGTTGGCTGTATCATCGGCGGCACTCTTGCGTGGTTGACGGCTAAAACCGATGCTGTGGTTAACACATTCACCACCAGCGATATTGATGTTACCCTGACAGAAACCGAAGAAGAGTACAAAATGGTTCCTGGCTACACCATCCATAAGGACCCAAAGACCACTGTGGTAAAAGGCTCTGAGGAATGCTACCTGTTCGTCAAGGTGGAGAAGTCTGCAAACTTCGACAGCTTCATGACCTACGAGATGGCAGATGGCTGGACAGCTCTGGAAGGTGTTGAAGGTGTTTACTACCGTGAGGTTAGGACTGCCGACATGGGAACGGAATTCAGCGTTCTGAAAGATGACCAGGTTACTGTCAAGGGTGAAGTCACCAAGGAAATGATGGCTGAGGCTGAAAAGAATAAGCCAACCCTGACCATCACCGCCTATGCTTCTCAGCTGTATAAGAACAATACGGAAATCTTTACCGCTGCCGAGGCTTGGGCAAATGTTCCGAAGAACTAACTCACTGATGTATATCGGTAATTGCCGGATACATAACACGACAAAATGAAAGGAATCGCTATCATGAAAAAGAAAATCATGGCTGTATGCCTTACCGTTTGTTTGGCAGCGGTTGCTGTCATCGGCGGTACTCTTGCTTATTTCACCGACAAAGGTGAAGCAGAGAACGTATTTACCGTAGGAAATGTTAACATCGACCTTACCGAGCCTAATTGGGATGCTGAGGGGAGCAAGGATGCTGATACCGTTTACCCCGGTGAGCCTCTGAAAAAAGACCCCACTGTTACTGTTGACGAGAAGAGCAACCCTTGTTTCGTCCGCATCAGCGTTGAGGGCTTGAAGCAGTTCGGCGAAAAGGGCGACATCATCTACCGTACCGATAATGTTGATAATAAGCTGGGTGAAAACTGGGTTCTGCACACCGATGGTTATTACTACTACACCAAGGTAATGGAAGCTGGTCAGACCACCGATGCTCTGTTTGATCAGATTGTAATGCCTACTGCTTTGACCGGCAATGAAGAAGCTCAGCCGATCAATGTTGTTGCTCAGGCTGTTCAGGCTCAGGGCGCTAAGGCAAGTTTTGCTGATGTTCAGAATATGACCGTGGAAGAAATCGCTGCATGGTTCACCACCTGCGGTTTCTAATTTGAGATTTTTCGTGGCCCACCCCTCGGCGGCTCAAGAGGGGTGGCCATATGAGAGTACCCGAAGCGTCCCTTCGGATATTCTCATATGGCTATAAGTCAGAAAAGAAATAAAACTGCGGATTGCAGTATAAATGCGAGGAGGAACTGCGAATGAAGAAGAAAATTTTGCTGGTAGCAGCCGTGGTCATGTGTTTGGCTATTGCGACTGCCGGCACATTGGCTTACTTCACATCTGAGGATACGGCACACAACGTGATTACCTCTGGCGATGTGAACATTGAGCTGGTGGAGCAAACCAAGAAAGAGGACGGTACTTTGGTAGAGTTCCCGGAAGAAGGCATTAAGGGTGTCATGCCCGGTACTTCTGCCAGCAAAATCGTCCAGGTTAAAAACACCGGCGACAACGACGCCTGGGTGCGCTTAAAGATGGAGGTTACCATTACGGGAGAAGATGGCAGCGACCTCTCTGACGAGGGGATCAAGTATGTCCATATCTATGGCACCTCTGGAGAATGGAAGCTCAACCGGGATGATCGTAACTTCTATTATGAAAAGGTTTTGGCTCCCGGTGAGACAACAGAGCCTGTAATGGAAGAAGTTCGCTTCAGTGCAGAGATGGGCAATGCGTATCAAAACTGTACTGCCAACGTTGTTATTTCCGCCCAGGCTGTCCAGACTGCCAACAATGGCGATACGGTAATGGAAGCCGCAGGCTGGCCTGACGGGGAATAAGGAGGGATAACAGATGAAGAGAAAATTTCTTACATTGGGATTGAGCCTTTGTGTGCTTGCCTCTGTTTGTGTCCCAGGCACGCTGGCAATCAAAGCAGATGCACATTCTACTTTGGTATGTGAAAAGACGGAGCACACCCATACGGATGCTTGTTACATAGTTTCTGATGTTCCGACCTGCGGCTTGGAAGCTGGCGAAGGTGCTCATGCCCATGATGACAGCTGCTATGAGGAGCAAACTGTCCTGACCTGTACTCTGTCTGAGGATGAGACACATACGCATGGGGATGGATGTTATACTGCCGAGCGTGTTCTTGTGTGCGGACAGGAAGAATCCGAGGGCCATCAGCATGATGACAGCTGCTATTCTAAGGAACTGACCTGTACGCTGGAGGAGCATCAGCACAGCGATGCCTGCTATCTTTCTCAGAGCAACGAACAGCCTGATTTAGCAGAGCCGATCTGCACCTGCGGCACTGAGGACGGTGTTCACACCGAGGGTTGCCCTCTGTACCAGACGCCTGCACAGCCGGAGGAAAAAGAGTGTACCTGCGGTGCAGTAGCCGGTGAGGACGGAACCATTGTCCATGCCGAAGACTGCCCTCTGTATCAGGCTCCCGCACAGCCGGAGGAAAAAGAGTGTACCTGCAGTGCAGTAGCTGGTGAGGACGGAACCATAGTCCACGCCGAGGACTGCCCTTTGTATGTTGCCCCTACTGCTCCTGAAACGCCTGTGCATATCGAGGGATGCTCCGATGACTGTACAGTAGAAGGCTGCTCCTGCCCTTGCCACAAATTGAGCCTGTTTGACCGTCTCATGGCTTGTGAAACTTATGAGGAACTCATGGAAATGATCGAATCCCTGACGGAAGAAGAAATCGGGGAACTGACGGAGGATCAGGTTGCACAGATTGATGAAAAGGCTCTTGCACTGGAACCGGCTCCCCTGCCGGAGGTTATCTCCGATGAACCGGATGATGAACCGGTTGATAGTGAGATTATCTATCCGACGGTAAACTTCGATCATGTAGCACCTTTTGGTGCGCCTGTCGTTGGATAAGGAGGGAGGAAAATTATGAAAAAATCAAAAACAGTTTCGCTCCTCCTTTCCCTGTCGCTGTTGGTTTCTACAGCGATTCCCGGAACATTGGCTCTGCCAGTTTATGCCGCCGGGGACGGCGATGAGAAAAAGGGAATGGAGATCAGCAAAACAGCCGCAGACAATGTCGATGGTACCTATACCATTACCCTGGAAGCCTACGCCACCGGCGAAAAGTTCTCTACAGAAGTAACAAAGGATGTCCCTGCGGATATTGTGCTGGTTCTGGACCAGTCCGGGTCTATGACAGAGGATATGAATACCTATGACTTCCGCCTCTACGAAAACAAGGATAACAGCGATTATTATGATCTTCGACACAACGGCGGCAGAAATGGGAATTTGTACCACAAGCTGGACGATGGCAGTTATGTGACCGTTTCCGTTGAAAGACACAGACCGTATACCTATACCGAGTGTCCTACTACCTGGACGAATGATGATGGTAGACGAAGTGATTATTATTCGAATCGGGAAAACCTTTATATTAAGAATGGCGAAAACTACGAGAAGGTAGAACTGGTTCGTACAGGGAGCTCTATTTGGGGATATACCTTTACTTATACCTTCCCGGATGGCTCCACCATCGTAAGCGAACGCAATGCTACCGTACCAGACTTTCAGGGGAAAGGTCCCCTGTATGTACGCAGCGAAAGTCAAGATCGCAACACATACGAATATACCTACTCTTATACGGACAGCAATGGTGACAGACAGGAGATCGGTACCTCTACCGGACGAGATACTGAACCGGACTTTCCTCTGTATGAGCGGTTTGCTGTCAGCTCCATGAGCAGGCTGCAAGCCCTGAAAAATGCCGTATCCGGTTTTACCAACTCTGTTTCTGGGAAAGCCAAAGGCGAGGACGGTATCTTAGGCACCGGTGATGATGTGGATCACCGTGTTGCCGTGGTTGGGTTTGCAACTGGTAACTATACCAACGACAGCAGTGATTATCCAACTTATGAAAACACTGAAGTTTTTGTGGGAAGTACACAGTATAACTACAACAACAATGCTAGTAGTCACTACAAAGAAGCCTTGCAGGATATGAACACGCAGGCTGGACAGGACAATGTGAATGCTTCCACAGATGCATTGGCTGCCTGTGGCGCTACTTATCCCAACTACGGTCTGGAAATGGCGAAGGGCATTTTGGATGCCAATCCCGTACCGCAAGATGAAAAGAGGAGCCGGGTCGTGGTTCTGTTTACGGACGGTTCCCCTGGTTGGAGCGGCTATGAAAGCAATGTCGCAAATGCTGCCATTTCTGAGGCACAAGAACTGAAAAATGACGGTGTGACCGTTTATTCTGTGGGTATCTTTGAAGGTGCGGATGCAACCTCTGCCGGAATTGCTGAGGGGGCAAACAACAGACAGGCAAACCAGTTCATGCAGAATGTTTCCTCCAATAACGGAACGCCCCAGGATCCCAGCTATTACCTCTCTGCTTCTGATGCAGATACTTTGAATGACATCTTTGAGCAGATTTCCGACAATATCGAACAGGGCGGTTCTTCCACCACTCTGGATGAACAAGCCGTCATCAAGGACATTATCGCTCCTCAGTTTGAACTTCCCGCAGGGACAACCGTTAATGACATCAAGCTGGAAACCTACCGCTATACCGGCGAGAACCAGTGGGTGGAGAACAACGATAAAATGGGTGCAGTCGCTACGATAAAAGGCGACAAAGTAGACGTGACGGGCTTTAACTTCTCCGAAAACTGGTGCGGTACGGAAACCACCAATGGTCAAACCACCTACCGGGGCAATAAGCTGGTCATTTCCTTCCCTGTGACAGTGAAAGACGGTTTCCTTGGCGGCAACGGTGTCTATACCAACACCAGCGCCGGAGTCTATGAGAATGGCGATGCAACGGAACCCATGTTTGAGTTTGAACGCCCCGATGTTGATGTGGAGATCAAGGACATTACCGTCACCGCCAAAGATAAGAATGTCTATCTCCTGGGCGATCTGACTGCCGATCAGATTAAGTCCGGCGCAACCGCCAAGGTTGGCGATGTGGAGTTGAAACTCGGCGAAGAAAACTATGGTTTGGAATCCTGGCAGTATGAATATGTCAATATTGAAGTGTCCTATCAGGATCAGGACGGCAATACGGTCACCGATTTGAACGACTTGAAAGAGGATACCACCTATAGTGTTTCGGTCAAGGTAACGCCTAAGAATTCGGGTACAGTCTCCGAACAGAGTGGTAAGGGTGATGGAACAATCAATGTATTTAAGCCCGAACTGACCTACAAGGACAGCGAGGTATATTACGGCGATGTCGTTCCGAATGACTTTACTGCAAACAAGGTTTCCGAGAGTTGGAAACACGGTGACACGACTTCTACAGATGAGGGCGTAGTTATGACTGGCGATGCACCGGTGCTTGATATGACCTATACTCCTGACGATACCAAAATTCAGGATGGCAAAGTTAATACCAAGCAGGACGTTCCTGTCAAGGCAGAAGTAAAGATTGGTACGGAAGACGTGCAGCAATATACAGCCTTTGTACATCAGGACTGCACCGGCGAATGCAGCTGGACTGACCCAGAGACCAAGGGCGATCCTGCGTTCCTCCTCCATGTGAAAACCTGTCAGTTGACAATCAACAAGCAAGGCGGCGCAGGTGACGAGCCTTATGTATTCGATGTTTACAAAGATGGCAAAAAATACACCGAAGTTACCATTGTAGGCAACAACAGTGAAATCATCTATGAGCTTCCGGTAGGCACTTATACCATCCAGGAAGATGAAGGATGGAGCTGGCGTTACAGCGGCAACAACGGTTCCGGGGCGACTCTGACTGCTGAGAAGCCTGATGGATGGATTACCTGCACAAACAGCAAGGACAATAATTATTGGCTCAACGGATTCAGCGAAGTTGTGAAGAACATTTTCGGTGGAAAAAATTAAGGAAGGAGGGGTAGTCAATGTATCACGGAAAATATGAACCAAAGCACTTACAGCGTAAGCGCAGACGCAGAAGAAACAATCGAGCCGGGATTTTACTCCTCTCCCTTCTAATGCTTGTGACCACAGTGGTTGGAGGAACCTTAGCCTATCTGGTCACCAATACAGAGCCGGTAACCAACACGTTCAAACCGTCCTTTGTGGATTGTGAAGTAACAGAGGATTTTAACGGCAGTACAAAGTCCAATGTTAATGTTATCAATATCGGCGATACGGATGCCTATATCCGGGTGAAGCTGGTAGCTTATCGTGTGAACGATGAGGGGCAGCACATCGGCGGCGAAGCTGAAATCCCTGCTTTCACTCCCGGTGCAGGCTGGGTAAAAAATGGCGATTACTACTATTACACCAAACCGGTTGCTCCCGGTGCACAGCCTGCTGCTGATTTAATCGACAGTATCACGCTGTCCGGCTCTTACACGGATGCCGACGGCGGCAAGCAGGTCATTGAGGTCATGGCAGAAGCAATTCAGGCGAAGGGCGTTGCGGATGATGGTACAAAAGCGGTTGTAAAAGCATGGGGCGTAGACCCCGAAAAACTTAGCTGAGGAGGTGCGGGAAAGTGAAAATAAAAAATATCGTAAAACAATGCTTCTCGCTCCTGCTGGCTTTGATGCTGATGATGAGCATGACTGTTACGGCTTTTGCAGCGGAATCTTCCGTCACATTCGAGAGCGGAAAGGTGATTGCCTTTGAACCTGGCAGCGTTTATACAGAGACAGATCTTTTTGACAATTTCAAAGGGGTCATGCCAGGCGACACCCTCAGCGAAGAAGTAACAATCCAGAATAAATCGAACGACTGCGATTACATCAAGGTCTATATGCGGGCAGTTCTGCATGATGAAAACGGGAACCCTATCAGTGATAAGGTACTTGCAGAGCTTCGCAGCGATGAGCGCCGGGGCGCAGCTTCCGAGCTGGAGTATATGCACGATTTCCTCTCCCAGCTGTCCATGACGGTAAAGAGCGGCGGTAAGGTAATTTATGATGCCTCGCCGGATGAACTGGACGGACTTTCGGATAATGTATATCTGGGTACACTCCGAAAAGGAGAATCCGCCAAGTTGGATGTGCAGCTTACTGTTCCCATCGAAATGGGAAACGAGTATGCAGACCGCATTGGCGAGGTAGACTGGGTGTTTGTGGTTGAGGGTTTTGACGATCCTGTCGATCCCCCCGATGATGACACCATGCTCACCGTCCGTAAAGTGTGGGTGGATGATGGAATCGGCCGTCCGGACAGCGTGACGGTACAGCTTCTCCGGGACGGCAAAGTTCGGGATGAGGTGGAACTGAGTCAGTCTAATAACTGGGTCTACACTTGGGACCGGCTGGACGATGATTATAACTGGAGTGTTCTTGAAGCGGAAGTGCCGGATGGATATGAGGCAACTTATACCACAAAGGGCAATACCACGACCATTACCAATACGGAAGAAAATGATCCAACTGAGCCGACTGACCCAACCGATCCAACCGATCCAACTGACCCGACTGACCCAACTGACCCAACTGAGCCTGTTGACTTGAAAGTAATTAAAAAATGGGATGTCGATGGAAAAGACCATCCTGATTCTGTGAAGGTTACTCTCTATAATGGAGATCATGCTATTGAGTCTGTCTGGCTGGGAGATTGGAATAACTGGTCCTATTCCTGGCGCAATTTGGACGGAAACGGTAATTGGCAGATTATTGAAACCAGTATCCCAAAAGGCTGGGTTCCTTCCTACTCTTACTGGAATGGTGTTGTGACCATCACCAATTCAGAAAGCTTGATTCAAACCGGTCAGCTTAGCTGGCCAATTCCTGTGATGGGTGCTCTCGGTCTTGTGCTCATTGCATACGGAATTTATGTAATTGCAAAGAAGAGGAAGAATGAACGTGCCTAAGAAATCGGGCATTGCCTTCGTACTCGTTGGGACGGTGCTGATTCTATCAGCACTGTCCCTTTTCTTATACAACAGGTACGAGGATGCACAGGTCGGACAGGAAGCCGAGAGCCTGCTGGCGGATGTGCAGACGCTTATTGAAACGGCACCCTCTACTCTCCCCGAAGAAACAGTACCGCAGGAAACGCTTGCTCCGGAGCTTCCTGTTACAGAGATTGACGGCTACGGTTATGTAGGCTATCTCTCTATTCCCAAGTTGGAGCTGGAACTGCCGGTAATGTCTGAATGGGACTATGCAAGATTAAAAATTGCACCTTGCCGTCAGTTTGGTTCTTCCAGAACCGACGATTTGGTGATTGCCGCCCACAATTATAAAAAACACTTTGGACACCTGAAAGATCTGGAAGCGGGGGACGAGGTGGGCTTTACCGATATGGAGGGTATTGAAAATCTCTATGAGGTCATCCGTGTAGAAACGCTGAAGCCGACAGAAGTAGATACTGTACAAAACAGCGATCATGATTTGGTGCTTTATACTTGTACATACGGCGGGAAAACACGGGTTACGGTGTTTTGTGACCGTCAGGAGGTTCTGCCATGAGACCCGTTCCAGAACTGTCCGGTCAAGTCTTTGGTCGTTGGACGGTATTGAATGACTATATCCTGACTCCGAGGGGGGAACGGAAATGGGCTTGCCGTTGTGTCTGCGGCACAGAGCGTTATGTTTTGGAACGGACGTTAAAATCAGGAGGTTCTTTAAGCTGCGGATGTTTGCGAAAAGAACAGGCTCAAAAATCTCTTGCTCATGATTTGGCTGGAAAGCGTTTCGGCAATCTGACAGTGATACAAAAAATTGAGAAAGAAAGCACGAACCGGGGTCTATGGTGGGAATGCAAGTGTGACTGCGGAAATATCTGTGAGGTGCTGGGAACATTGCTTGTCACCGGCAGGAAAACGCATTGCGGATGTAAGACGGTAAGAAATCAGGCACTTGCCAATATTAAAGGTCAGGTGTTTGGACGCTTGACTGCGTTGTATCCGACGGATCAGCGCAGTTCAAAGGGGTCTGTCCTTTGGCATTGTAAATGCAGCTGCGGCAGGGAGTTGGAAGTGTCTTATAATGATTTGATGTATTCCAATGTGAAAAGCTGCGGCTGCCAGAAGAAAGAGCATGACCAGGCGCTGAAAGAGTTTCTGAACCACATAGACGGCACTTCCCTGGAAATGCTGGAAAGTACAAAAATACCGAAGAACAATTCCACCGGATGCAAAGGTGTGTATCTGATTCGGGGCAAGTATGTTGCAAAAATCGTATTTCAGAAAAAGGCTTATTACCTTGGTACATACACGGAAATGCAGACTGCTGTAGAAGCCCGCAAGGAGGCTGAAGAAGCAATCTTTCAGACTGCGCTGCAGTTTCATGCGGCATGGCAGAAACGGGCGGCACAAGACCCACAGTGGGCGAAAGAGAATCCGATAGGATTTAAGGTTAAGAAGAATCAGAATAACTGCTTGTATCTGGAAACAACCCCTGAGCTTACATAGCGATTAAAGAGCCCTTGCTGAATGAAGTTGAGGCTTCGTTCAGCAAGGGTTCTGATATTTTGCAGACAATTTATTAGAAAATATGACCGGAACAGAGCTTTAACCATTGAAGTGCTATTCCGGTCTTATGTTTTTCAGAAAATCAGAATGTGGTACATAAGGCAGATTCAAGCGCCAGCCCATACGGTTCATTTCATTGAGTTTAATCAGCATCAGGTTGATATTCGTCCCCATGATTGAAGAAAGCTGGACCACATCATATCCCTGCCTGAGATTGTCGATCAGTTCATCGTCATCAATGATGAGGTGTGCAGCAAAGGCATTTGCCTCATATTCATGCTTGGTACGCATATCAAAAAGCACAAACTCCGGCAAAGAGTTATTTTGCTTTGCAAGAGAACGATGCAGATTATCATGCCCGATTTCGTGTCCGCAGACCATCTGCAGAACCATGTCCTCCATACTGGAGTTCAATAAAATGTGCCGTTCTTTATGCCGGTATGTGTACATACCGAGAAGCTCATTAAATTCATCTATAAAATGCACATAGATGCCCAATTCACGGGCAATTTTTAAGGTATCTCTTGTGCCGCAGGTTTTCACAATACGGTTTGCCTTTTTATATATTTCTTCCGAGCGGATCAGCACGAAACATCCACCTCCCTCGTGGTGTAGATAAGGAAAGTTATTCTTCGGTCTTTTGCTTTTTATATTTCTTGGGTGTGTACTTTTCTACATTGCGAGCTTTGGATTCCCAATAAATATCCTGCAAAGCCTTCATAACAGCATCCTTATCCTGCTCGGAAAGCGTACCGCCTGCAAACAAACCGGACATTCCATCAATCAGCTCCTGCGCCTGTTTCATACCGTGCGGTCCGTACTGCTCAGATGCCCGGACTACAAATTCATCATCCTCCGTCAGCAGGTAGTTCACATCAACGCCGAAGAAATCCGCTATTTTTTTGTAGGCGTCCTTAGTTCGAGGGAAAGAAAGACCATTTTCGTAACGGGTTATCATCCGTCGATTGATACCAAGACTATCTGCTACCTCCTGCTGCGTCAGGTTCTTCTTTAACCTCTCGGTCTTAAACTTTTCTCCAAACTTCATTGCGGTATTCACTCCTGTTCATATAATGAGAAACTTAATTACTCACAACTATTGACAAGAGCACTTGAGATGCGTATAATAATGTATGAGTAATTCAACTACTCATAGTATACTTTGAATTGCTCACAATGTCAAGGGTCATGCGTAAGGATGAACAGAGAATTTACAAATAATAGGCAGTTTAAGTATGCAGGCGGAAGAACTGCGTTCATTCCGGCATATTGCGTATCGCTTAATTTACAGAAGCAAAGGAGCAAGGGAAATGATTTTATCGCAAAAACAAATTGAAGAAATTGCTGCGGCAGTCACAAGAGATTTCAACGAGTTCTTTTTCGGCTGTGAAACGGACAAGGCTCGTATTGCTCGTGCAACGCCGATTGACCAGTTTGCAACGGACTATCTCAGCCTGGATGTCTCATTTGCCCGGCTTTCATCGGACGGAAGTATTTATGGTCTGACGGCGTATGAGGACACGGAGTACATTATCGAGGAACCAAATGCTCAGCGAAGCATTGCGCTTAGAAGAAACCAGATTCTTTTGGATGAGAGCTTTATCAAGCCGGGACAGGTGCGGCAGCTCTGCGGCAAACGAAGATTTACGCTTGCCCACGAGTGCGCCCACCAGATCCTTTTTCATCTGGAAACAGACGAGGTTCAAAATACCTGCCGTAAGAAGTACGCCGCACGAAAAGCCTACTCTCTCCGGGAACTTAAAACGCACGAGGACTGGAACGAGTGGCAGGCGAATGTATTAGGTGCCGCTATTCTCATGCCGCAAAGAGAGATTGATCTTGCAATGTGGTATTTTGCAGGAGGCAAGGCGCTCGTCAATTATGAGGGAAAGTTCAGTTACCGGGATGGTCTGGCTTTGAATATGACCTGCCAGCAGCTCGGTGTTTCCAAATCTGCCGCTGTTATCAGATTGAGACAGCTTGGCTACATAGAAGATCGTCCCTATTCGGAGTATGTTAATCCGTTGGAGGTGTGGGCATGAAAAAGAATATCCGTGTGTCCGAGCCATCGCCGGAGATGCTTGAAAAAATCGTTCGTGCCCGCACCGCTATCGCCTCTCAAAAAGAGAGAAACCTGAAGTGTCCTTATTGCCTTCACAACGCAATAACGGTCTATGAGGACACAAGAGGGCACGTCGAAGTAAAGTGCAAAAAATGTGGTCGTGTGACGGTGTTTAATGTTTTAAGCATGAGACGCCTGCGACATCACTTAGAGAAATAACTTCTTTTCAATTAAATATTCATAGCTGAGCTGTGGAGCCGCCAGACTGGTGTAGTCATCCCAAGAGCCGCATGAAACAGAAATGCAATCGTATTTCTGTTTTTACGGCATGGGAACTGTAACCACCGTCTTGCGGCTCTTTTTTTATCCTTTCTGCTGCTTTCGTCAGCGGAAAGGATTTTTTCATGCCTGATGTCCTGAGAACAGTACGGCGCTGCCGTGGTCCTCCGAACTGAAATTTGACTTTATCCAAATTCAAATTTCAGAAAAATCGGAGGAACCAAAATGGTTAATAGAAACAGCATTTATGTACTTAACAAGAAAGACCCGGATGCCATCGTATATCCGTCCGCAAACGGAAAACCCATTCGCATCACTCGTGATGATTTTTCGACCGAGGAAGAATTTCTCGCTTTCAAGAAATGGTCGGACGAGAACTTCCACGAGGAAGAAAAGCTCGACCACAGAGAATCCAATCACACTCTCGCCGCTGATGAGTTGGCAGAAGCAGCGCTCGCTGTTCCAGCCACGGATGTTGTCCTGGAGCGACAGCACAGCAGAGACGAAAAACGCAGGGCAGCATCAGAAATGGTCGTAAAACTCAAGGACAAGCTGACGGAAACGCAGTTCCGCAGACTTTGGATGTATTACGTTGACGGCATGACTATCGACAGGATCGGTGAGATTGAGGGTGTCAGCCATCAGAATATTTCCAAGAGCATCATTGCTGCAACGAAAAAAATAAAAAATTTTTCGCAGGGGTCATAAAACAGGGTGCAAAATCGACCCCAAAACGGCGATAGGTGAAAGGGCAACTTGATTTCCTTTCTATACATCGGCAAAACGCTGATACGAACGCAGCTTGAAAATTGAATAGACACTCATCAGATACGTTCCTGCGTACCACGAGCCACGGCAGGTTGAGCGCCAAGACCCTCTATGCGAGGTGAGCGATAAATCCGCCTGCGAGATTCGGATTGCTACCGAACCGGCGATGACGGACGCAGGGCTAACGATACTTCTGTAATTCGCAGTCCGGCCGCAAAGAAGGCGGGGAGGTTCGATTCCTATGGAGCAGCTTCGCAGGCTGCCGTCTGGTGAGTCCCACTACCGGGGGATGAGACAAATACGGTAATTACAAAAAACCTGGAAGCGGACGGCTTCGGCAGTTCGCTTCTTTACATAGCGTACAAGGAGGACACTATGGAATTAAAAATAGACCCGGAATTTGAAAGCAAGATTCCCCCACTGTCTGCTGAGGAGTTTCGTCAGCTTGAGGAAAACATTCTTTCCGATGGCATTGTCATTAACCCCATTATCGTATGGAACGGTGTGATCGTGGACGGACACAACCGATTTCACATTCTGGAAAAGCACCCGCATATCCAGTACAGCATCCATGAAAAGCAGTTTGATGACCGTTTTTCCGTGATTGCCTGGATATGCAAAAATCAGCTCGGACGGAGAAATCTGACCCCGGAACAGAAGAAATATCTGATTGGAAAACAGTATGAAGCAGAAAAATCTTCTCATGGTGGAGAACGAGGACTGTCTCGCAATGAAAAAGGTCACTTCACCGCAAGTGGACAAAATGTCCACTTGCGGTCAAAGTCGAAAACCAGTGAGAGAATCGCAACGGAAAACGGTGTGAACGAGAAATATGTTCGCCGTGCCGAGCGTTATGCCAAAGGCATTGATATTGCAGATGAGGTTGCCCCAGGCATACGCCAAGAGATTTTGAACGGTTCGTTGAAACCTACGGATGCCGATGTTTCCGCTGTTTTGAAAGCCGAACCGGAGGACAGACCGGCTCTTGTGGAAAAACTCCGTGAGCAGCCACCCCGAAAGGACAAAGACCCGCCGAAAAAGCGGAAAGTCCCAAAACCGGATGAACCCGACATCAAACTGATACAGAAAATCGCAGACGATATGCTCTTAGATCGTGGCAGCGGCAATCCCGATACCATGATTTACGAAATGAACGATGCTCTGGAATCCATGATGTTCCGCTGGAACTTCTGCCAGACCAATTATGCGGCGTTTTTTGAACTGGAAAAATGCCGCACCGAAATCAAAAAACTGATCCGCACCGGATACGATTTTTTAGCACAATATGAAGGAGGTTTAACTCAATATGATGACACCTGAACCCCTGTACCGAATGATGGTGATTGACAGCAGCGAGATCATCGCTCCCCGTGAGGACTATCAGCGAGAACTGAAAAGCGAGCGGGTAAAGCGTATCGTCAGTAACTTTGACGAGCGTATCGCCAACGAACCCAAGGTCAGCTACCGTGACGGGAAATACTATGTCTTTGACGGACAGCATACCATTGATGCACGCAAAGCTCTGAATGGTGGTAACGACCTGCCGATTCTCTGCAAAGTATATATGGGAATGAGCGAAAAAGAGGAAGCTCTGCTCTTTGCCAGGCAGACCGGCGAATCTGCCCGTCTGACACCCGGCGTTCGTGTCCGTGCCGAGATTTTCGGTGAGGATGGGAACGCTGTTGTTTTTCTCAAAGCAAATGCGGATCTGGGCATTGAACTGGATTACGACCAGGAACGTGGACATATGCGGATCGGCTGTATCAAGACAGCAATGAACGCCTATCGGCGGCTCGGTGAAGAGCGTTACAAGGAAGCGATGGGCATTATTGTATCCGCTTGGGGCGGCGAACCCGATTCGTTCCGCAGAGAAAACATCATCGGTATTACCCGTTTCGTTGACCGATACCATGACAGTTACATCCCTCAGCGGCTGATTACCCGCCTTAGCAATGTTGACCCGCTGACGATCCCCCGTGAGGGACGAGCCGTTGGCGTTGACCTTGCCGGATACAAAAAGTATCTCTATCAGGTATGGAAAATCTACAACGGCAGCGGAAAGAAGTATTCGCTCCCGAAAAAATTCTGATATATCCTCCCTCGTGGCGACCGTGTTCAGCGGTCGCTTTTACATATCCAAAACTGGAATGTAGAAAGGAACTTAGTCTATGAAAGAAAACTGGAACTATCACCGTGGCGATATTTACCTTGTTGACCTCGGTACGAATATCGGCTCGGAACAGGGCGGGTGCCGCCCGGTATTGCTCGTGCAGAATGATATTGGCAATCACTTTGGACCGACTCTGATTGTCGCTCCCGTATCTTCCCGGTACTGGAAGAAATCGAAACAGCCTACCCATACGCTGATCGAGGGAATCCAAAATCTCAGCAGCCCGTCTGTTGTTCTTGCGGAACAGCTTCTTACCATCGACAAGGTGCGTGTGATGAAATATCTCGGCAAAGTACCGGAGGACCAGATGCAGAATGTAAATAAGGCGGTCATGGTGAGCCTCGGATTGGAACAGCCCGATATTACAAGAATTTAACCGCACAAATCCGCATAGTTATGAACGAGACTGTAAAAAGGAGGGGCTGTATGCAATCTTCGTCTATTACAGATATGAAAAATATCGACCTTGCCACGGTAGACCGGGATGAGCTGGTGGACATCCGGGATGTCAAGGTAAACACGGCACTTCCCAAGCGGGAACGTGCCATTGATTTTATCCGCCAGATTGGAAATCCCTATTGTTATAAACACGGCAAATATGTTGTGAAAGTTGGTTTCTCTGATACAGAGGTATCTCTGGAAGAACGCCTTGCGGGGTACATTCGCTCCAAGTGCTGACATCCTCGACAGAACGGGACGGAAACCGTACAATATAAGCAGGACTAAAACGACGCTCCAGGCTCGGTAGTTTTGCTGAATACTGAGATAAGGAGTGTGCAGCCATGCAAAATACGCAAAACAAGATTTGGAATACCACCCTCTATCTCCGTCTGTCCCGTGACGATGGCGATAAGGAGGAATCCAACAGCATCACCGGGCAGCGAGAGCTGCTCCGTGACTACATATCGCAGAGACCCGAATTTCGGGAGTATGCGGTAAGAGTTGACGATGGCTTCAGCGGTTCAACTTTTGAAAGACCGAGCTTTCAGAAGATGATCGAGGATGTTAAGGCAGGACGAACGGACTGTATTATCGTGAAAGACCTCTCACGCTTTGGTCGTAACTATCTGGATGCCGGCGAGTATATCGAAAAAATATTTCCGTTCCTCGGCGTCCGGTTCATTGCCGTCAACGATAACTATGACAGTCTCGGAGATAAAAAAGCCTCCGATGACCTCATCATCCCATTTAAGAATCTCATAAACGAAGCCTATTGCCGGGATATTTCGGTGAAGATTCGTTCGCAGCTTGAAATCAAACGAAAAAACGGGCAGTTCCTCGGCTCCTTTGCAGCTTTCGGGTATCTGAAAGACGAACAGGATAAAAACAGGCTGGTGGTTGACCAGTATGCCGCAGATATTGTCCGTGATATTTTCAAATGGAAGTTGGAGGGCGTAAGTCCCCAGGATATAGCCGACGCTCTGAATAAGCTCGGTGTCCTTTCCCCGATGGAATACAAACGCTCCCTTGGAATGAAGTTTACCACTTCTTTCAAAACCAATGCAAAAGCCGCATGGTCGGCGGGGACGGTTATCCGTATTCTGAAGAACCCGATCTATACCGGGGTTCTCGTACAGGGCAAGGAAACCACGCCGAGTTATAAGGTTCATAAGCGCATTACCAAAGATGAAAGCGAGTGGACGGTTATAGCGGACAGCCACGAAGCGATTATCTCCAAGATTGACTTTGACAGTATTCAAAAGGTGCTGAAATGCGACACCCGGCGCAGTCCGGATGGTAAAGCAGTTGGATTGTTCAGCGGAATGATTTTCTGCGGTGACTGCGGTGCCAGTATGGTTCGCAAGACCGTTCCGGCAGGGGAAAAGAAATATGTCTATTATGTCTGCTCTGCCCACAAGCAGGATAAGAGCTGCTCTCCTCACCGCATGAGAGATGTGGCTTTAGAGGAAATTGTGCTGGACAGCGTAAAACAGCATATCAGCGAAGTGATTGATATGAGCGAACTGCTCACAATTACCGATACAGCTCCCCTGCGTACCGCACAGGCTCAAAAGGTGCAGAGACAGCTTGATAAGAAGCATGAGGAATATGAAAAGCTCCAAAAGCTGCTGATGTCCCTTTATGAAAATCTTGCGGACGGCATCATCGACCGTGAGGAATATACACGGCTCAAAGCGAGCTTTACCACCCGTGCGGATGAAGCGGAAAAGCAGATGGACGCACTCAGAGAAACGCTGACAGACATACAGAACCACGGAGCGGAAAACGCATGGATGAACGAGTTCGTCAAGCGGAAGGGGCTTACCTCTCTTGACCGTGCCGTAGTGGTTGCTTTGATTGACAAAATACTGATTCATTCAAACGATACGGTGGAAATCATCTACCGCTGGCAGGATGAATTTGCATGGCAGCTTGATATTCTTCGGACTGCAAAGCTGCAGGAGGTAGTATAAATGGCAAGGACAAAACGAAAGATAAATCCTCTCGTGCAGGCAGCGGAATCCGCTGCGCCTGCGACGAAAATCTATAAAACAGCCGCTTATGTGCGCCTGTCCGTGGAGGACAGCGGCAAACCCGGCACGGATACGATTGAGGGGCAGAAAGCTCTGCTGACCTCTTTTATTGAATCCAAAACAGATATGGAGCTTGTTTCCCTGTTCTGTGATAACGGACGAACTGGCACGGACTTCGACAGACCTCAGTTTGAGAAAATGATGGAGGAAGTTCGGAAAGGTCGTATCAACTGCATTGTGGTTAAAGACCTATCCCGTTTTGGTCGTAACTACAAAGAGACCGGCAACTACCTGGAACGCATTTTCCCGTTTCTCGGAGTCCGCTTTATTGCCGTCAACGATAACTTTGATACGCTGACCGCAGAGAGAACCCAGGACGGATATATCGTACCGCTGAAAAATCTCATCAACGAGGTTTACAGTAAGGACATATCCAAGAAAATAGATGCAGCCTTATCTGTGAAGCAGCGCAATGGCGAGTTTATCGGAGCGTGGGCACCTTACGGCTACCGCAAAGACCCCGATGACAAACATCATCTTGTTATCAATGAAGAAACAGCTCCTACAGTTCGTCAGATATTCAAATGGCGGTCTGAGGGCGTCAGCGTTGTGCAGATCAGCCGCAGGCTCAACGATGCCGGTATTCTGTCCCCGTCTGCCTACCTCTATGCGACGGGCGAAGTCAAGACGGAAAAATACAAAGGGGTGCCGTGGCACACGCAGATCTTAAAGAGCATACTGGCACACCCTGTTTACATAGGTCACATGGTTCAAGGTAGAAAGAAGCAATCCTTCTATGAGGGAAAACGGCAGACCTATGTGGACGAAGCCAACTGGATTATCGTCCGGAATACCCACGAGCCGATTATCGACGGCGAGACTTTTGAGAAAGTTCAGCAGATTGCCAAGCAGAGAAAGAGTGAATACCACGAAAGACTCGGCAAGTTTGCTCACTTGGAACACAGCGAGAACATTCTGCAGGGGCTTGTATGGTGTCCAAACTGCAATAGACCGATGGTTCGCTACAAGAATGTGAGCCACGGCAGTAAGCTGTGGTACACCTATATCTGCCCCGGTCATGCCGACGATCCTGCCCGATGCCCGTTTGTGAGCATACGGGAGGATGAGCTGAACGAAGTCCTGTTCACGGCAATTCAGTCTCAGATACGGCTTGCCGCTGATTTGGAGGATGTAGTTAAGCAACTCAATGCAGAGCCGGGATTTCGCCGCCAGCGTTCCGATGCGGCGGCAAAGCTTGAAGCGGCAAGACGCACTTTGAAACGCAGCCAGTCGTTATATGACAGCCTGTATCAGAATTATGTGGAGCAGCTTATGACCGAACAGGAGTATGTTACGCTCAAAGCAAGGTATAAGGCAGAGGCGGAAGAAGCTGAACGGCTGATTGCTGTACTGGAACAGGAACAGCATGAAAGCAAGGTCTACACAGCCGAGAACCGTTTCCTCACTGAGTTCCGTTCTTTCATGGGAACGGACACACTCACAAAAGAAATGGCTTCCGCACTCATAGAACGCATTTATGTGGACGCTGAGAAAAACATTGATATTCGCCTGCGCTACCGGGATGAGTATATGGCACTACTGAATTTTATCGAAGGGAGGACTGCTGTATGAGAGTGGCGATGTATCTCCGCCTGTCCAGCGAGGACGGCGACTTAAAGGATACCGGCAAAGCCGAATCCGAAAGTATCTCCAATCAGCGGGGATTGCTGCAGAATTTCATCAGCAGCCGTTCCGAGTTCAGCGGCGCAGAAATCTCCGAGTTCTGTGATGACGGCTGGAGTGGGAAAAACTTTGAAAGACCGGATTTTCTCAGAATGATGGAACAGGTAAAACAGGGACAGATACATTGCATCGTAGTCAAAGACCTATCCCGTTTCGGGCGTGATTATCTTGTGGTCGGCAACTACATCAGCCGTGTATTTCCGTTCATGGGTGTCCGCTTCATCGCAGTCAACGATGGTTTTGACAGCTCCAGACCGCAGGACATTGACAGCTTGGACACCTCTTTCAAAACGCTGATCTATGACCTGTACAGCCGTGAACTTTCCGGCAAGGTAAAGAACGCAAAGCGTATGCGGGCAGAAAAAGGGTTCTTTCTCAGTCCCTTCGCTCCGTATGGTTATGTGAAAGACCCGGAAGATAAAAACCGTCTCTTGATTGATAAAGAAGCGGCAGAGGTTGTTCGGAGGATTTTCGCATGGACGATTGACGGAGTAAGACCTACGGAAATCGCCGCTATGCTTAACCGAGAAGGAGTTCCCACACCGATGCTGTACAAACGGGCGGCGGGATGTTCCCGTGACCGCTGGCCGAGCATCCACGAGGAAAACTTCTGGACGCAGGGCAACATTTTCAAAATCCTGCGGGATGAACGCTACATCGGCAAATGTGTCTATGGCAAGCGTGAGCGTGATATGGTCGGGAATTGGCACACAGTAAAACGAAGCAGGGCGGACTGGATTGTCGTTGACGAGACCCACGAGGGTATCGTTTCAAAGGACGATTTTCAGAAAGTGGCAAGCCGTATGAAAGAGTACAGGGAATTTGTTCCGAGTGTGTCCGAAAAAAATCCGCTTCGCAGAAAAGTAATCTGCGGAACCTGCGGTCACGCTATGATGCTCTCCAATACAAAGAACGCAAGGTATCATTGCCGAACCCTGCATCTGGAGACAGAGTTTAACTGCAGCTCCGAGGGGATTCTGCAGGCGGATGTTCACGAAATGGTCGTTACTTTAATTCGCACCTACGCAGCTTATGCAGTCAGCTTGGAGCACTTACTTCTCTTACAGAAAGAGCGTATCCAGGCTGAGAAAAAACAGGCTCGCCGGGAACTTGCCATATTACAGAGCCGTAAAAATCAGTTTGAAAAAGCTCTCCAGGATTTATATGAAAAGCTGATTGACGGTACAATCGACAAGGAAACCTACTTATCTCATAAGGCGAGCAACCAAGCCAAGATGCAGGAGCTTTCCGATCAGATGGAGCGTCTTGAAAAAACCACACAGACCACAACCGGGCAAGGCGGAGCATTTATTGAAAAATACAAGGAATACGCCGAGCTTGAAGTGCTGACCTCTGAGATTGCCAACGATGTTGTAAAGCGGGTGACGATTCACAAGGACGGCGGCATTGAAATTGAACTTGCCCTGCGGGATGAGCTGGAAAAGTTGCTGACCTGCCTTGAAACAGTAGATGCGGCTTCGTAACTCACGAAACTGTAAACAAAATGCAAAATTATTTAGTCCTTACTTGACAGCGGCTGATGAAGGTATCACGGGAACACAGGCAAAAAAACGCCCTGCCTTTTTGAAAATGATTGAAGATGCCAAGCAAGGTAAATTTGATTTAATTGTTACCAGAGAGGTATGCCGTTTTGCACGAAATGTTGTGGATACCCTTGTTGTTACAAGAGAGTTAAAAGGCATAGGCGTTGAGGTGTTTTTTATCGACGATAATATTTGGACAATGGACGGAGATGGAGAACTGCGGCTATCTCTTATGGCAACATTGGCACAGGAAGAAAGTCGCAAGACTTCCGAGCGTGTAAAAGCAGGTCAGAAAATCAGCCGTGATAATGGTGTTCTCTATGGAAACGGTAATATTTTAGGTTATGACCGTGTTGGAGATACCTATGTTATCAATGAGGAACAGGCAGAAACGGTCAGAATGATATATGATTTGTATCTGCAAGGTTATGGCTCGATGAAAATCGCAAAGATTTTGACGGAGCGAAAAAGGAAAACAGCTTCTGGACTTATAAAGTGGAGCGTTTCAAATATTATGAGAGCGATTAAAAATGCCACTTACACAGGAACAAAGTGTTACAACAAATCCAGAAGCAATAACTTTTTAGAGCAGAAGCGAATAAACAATCTTGATATGTCCACTTATGAATATGTTGAGGGTGATTTCCCTTCTATTATTTCTCAAGAGATATGGAATAAAGCACAGGCGATAAGGGAAAGTAGAGTAAAACCTATATGTGTATCGGCAGGGAAAAACACACATAGTAAGCGTGATTCACGAGATATATGGGTCAATAAGCTACGTTGTTCCTGCGGCTCATCATACCGTAAAAATAAATGGCATACGAAATTGGACGGAAAAACCTCTTACGGTTATCAATGCTACAATCAGCTTAACAACGGAATTAAACGGAAAAGAGCTGAAATCGGTTTAGATACTGAGGGATATTGTGACAGCAGAATGATAACCGATTGGAAACTCGATTTTATGGCAAAAGCTTTGTTAGAGCATCTCTGGACGGAGAGAAAAGAGTCTGTACTGATTGCGTTAGACCTTATTAAGTATTATTATAAGGAAGAAAAATCTAACGAAACTCAATCCGATACGGTAACGATACAGGCGAAATTGGATAAGGCAAATAGCAGACTGACTAACTTGATTGCTATGAGAGCTGATGGAGAGATTTCCAAGGACGAGTATCAAGCAATGAGAAGTCCTGTCGATGAAGAAATCAAGAAACTTCAAAAAGCACTTGATGAAATTCCACAGGAAAAAAGCAATCCGAAAGGATTGGATATAGAGGGTATCCGTTCCACTCTGAACAGCTTTATTGATTTTAGTGGTAGCACTATCAGCCACGATGTTGTCAATCAGTTTGTATATCTGATAACACCGACATCGGATACTACATTTGATTGGTATGTTAATCTGAATGGGACAGCAGATGTGAAAGCAACCTTTACAGCGGAAGGCAGAAAGAAAAACTGCATTATCAAATTGGAGGAAATCGAAAAGATTTCCTCGGTACATAGGGAAAAGAATGAGGACAATGCTCATTTCATTAAAAACCCCCATATTTTTACCTATCTGCACAGGCTGCTATCGCTGAGAAGAACGCATAAGTTCTCCTTATAAATCCATAACAAAAAGGACAGTCCGAGGACTGTCCTTTTTTATTGTTGCTTTTCATCGTCGAACAGGGGACAGACCCCTGTTTCCAAATCTTGTAGGCTCGGTAGTTACAGCGAACCGTATTTATTTTTCTTTCCCCAGTAATCGGCGAAGCTTCTTTTTCAGGCGGGCGAGACCAATGCCAAAGGTGGAGGTGCGCTGGTACCAAGCCAGGCGGCGCAGGGGCTTTTTGGTTGCTTTCAGTTCTGTTTTCAGGGCTTTGCGCTCTTCTTTGAGCGCTTGAATTTGCGCGGCTTGCTTTTTGTTGCGCTCTTGCAGCTGGGTGACCTTGCGCTGACTGTCTCGCAGCTGCGTGGCCAGGCGGCTGTCGTCCTCTATCTCTTTGCGTTGCAGGCGCACGGCGGTATCTACCCGGCGGGCGATCTCCTCCGGCGGGCGCACCAGCATGGAATGTACCGGCTGAGCATAAGAGGTGGCTGCCGTTTTTTCGTCGTACAGCGAGCGGGCAGGCGTGCCTGTGCGGTCATCGTAAATGGTCTTGATCCCGTTTTCATTCAAGAAGTCGATTAGGTGCCAAAACCGCTCCGCGTGGCCGTTGTTCACCTGGCGGAAGTCGGTTTGATCATAGAGTGCTGCCAGATCCGTGTCCGGTGTGACGGCAGAGGCGGGAATGGCAGGAATGTTGTGATACTCTGCCAGCTCCCGAATGCGGGCGTCCGTGGGGAACAACAGGCTGGGCACGCCACACAGAATATTGCCGATGGCACCGTGAATGCGGGTGCCGTAGTTAAAGTCCATCTCTCGATTAAAGGCGAACATACTGGGCAGGTTGATGAAGAACCGGGCCTTGTCCTCCACAAATACCGGGTGGTCCAGATTGGTGGGGTGCAGCACGCGGCTGTCTGCCGTGTCCGGGTGGGGGATCCCCAGGTACATCAGCCGCAAATCGTCAATAAACTGAGGCACAAAGTAGGTGTTGGGGAACCGTTCGGTGCAGCGCACGGCGAACTTTTTGAAATCCGGCGGATTGGACACAGAGCCGGTAAAGCACAGCTTGGATTCCGGGGTCAAAGGCTGCTTCTCTCGCAGGGGTAGACCCGGGCCGTTCAGTGCCAAAGAGGGGCAGCCGGTCACATCGATCTGGGAAAAGCCCAGTCCTTTGAGATAATCATAGGTGATCTGGCCCCGCACGCCCACGCTGGCAGAATGATCCAGCACGGCGGCGATAAAGTCCCGGGCAGCGCCGTCAAATTCCCGGGGCTGCTCCAGGTGTGGCTCGTAGGGCAGTTGAATGCCAATGCCGGTGACCGTTACGGGAATCTTCAGCTGGCGAATCAGTACCGTCCAGTGCTTTAAGCACTTGCGGGCAAAGTCCTCCCGAAAGGCGTTGGCCATGGGTAGGATCAGCCGGTCGTAGTTCTCATTGATCTCTTGGGCTGTAATCTGCTTTTTCACCAACGTCAGGTCAGAGATAAAGTCCACCCGGCTGTCTGCAGTGGCCACCAGCCGGGTGATGCTGTTGGCAAACAGCAGATTCCCGGTGTTGTTGCCGATGATCTTGTCGGTGATTACATCCAGGGCATTGTATTCCGCCCAGGGCGCTACTCCGGCGCGAATGAGTATCCGTTCCATTTTCTTCTCCACTCTTTTTATTTTTACGTAAAGTTTGATAGTCTACTTTATGATACAGTATAACAAAAAGGCCGCCCCTTGTCAAAATAGATACCCGTGAACAGGGGACAGTTTCTTGTTTTGCGGGTGCGCTGCATTTTTTTGTTTTTCTTTTGCCTTTTGCCGTTGACAAGGGGCGCGAGTGGTGTTATAATACGACCTAAGCACTAATGGGCTTTAAAGCGCTAAAGTGCCAAGTGCAAAATGATAACAGGAACAGGAGTAACCAATCATGACCCCCAGAAAAGGCAATTTAATGGGCGTGCGCACCGACATTAAGGTGCTGGACGCCACCATTCGCGACGGCGGACTGTGCAACAACTTTGACTTCAGCGACGAATTTGTGCGGGAACTGTATAAAACCAATATCAAAAGCGGCGTGGACTATATGGAGTTTGGGTATAAGGCCAGCCGCACCCTTTTCAACGAGGCGGATTTTGGCAAGTGGAAGTTCTGCAAGGAAGAGGACATTCGTGCCATTGTTGGCGAAAATGTAAGCGATATGAAGATTTCCGTGATGGCAGATGTAGGCCGCTGTGATTTTAAAACGGACTTTCTGCCAAAGAGCGAGAGCGTCATCGACATGGTGCGCGTGGCCTGCTACATTCATCAGATCCCGGCAGCCATTGAGATGATCGAGTATTTTCATGACCTGGGGTACGAGACCACTTGCAATATTATGGCCATCAGCCAGGCCGGTTCCGGCCAGGTGGGCGAGGCGCTGGAGATGCTGTGTAACTCCTCGGTGGATGTGATCTACCTGGTAGACAGCTACGGCTCCCTGTACCCGGAGAATGCCGGTGTGCTGGCCCAGCGGTACTTAGAAGCGGCCACTGCTGCCGGCAAACAGGTGGGCTTCCACGCCCACAACAACCAGAACTTGGCCTTTGCCAACACCATTGAAACGCTGTCCTACGGTGTGTCCTACCTGGACGCCACCGCCATGGGTATGGG
>ENA-OYYQ01000251-OYYQ01000251.1-human-gut-metagenome-genome-assembly--contig:-NODE-251-length-28924-cov-5.104784_pt1 | contig 28924 bp, 23 predicted proteins | sample MGYA00243252_ERZ653455 | MGnify/ENA primary metagenome ERZ653455 (study PRJEB26926, sample SAMN06164940) | human gut metagenome | biome: ENVO:00009003; feature: ENVO:2100002; material: ENVO:00002003...
ATCTTATACACACAAGACCAAAATGTGACAAAACTCGCAATTTGCAAACATAAAAGTACATACAAGCTAAAAATGTGGCAAATATAGTAACTACTTTAATGACAAATCTGATGATTGCTATGGAAGTTGGTCTGACGGTTGCTACTGCGGCAGGTTTGGTAGGTGCTGCTGCAGTGGTGGATTTGGTAGTCATTACTGCGACTGCGGGTTTGGTAGTTGCTGTCATGGCAATAGGTTTGAGGTTGTTCTGGACGTCCCTGAATTGTTTGAAAAGCGCTATGCGCAAAATGAAACAATCTTCTTGAATAGCGTTATGCGCAAAATGAAACAATCTTTTCTAAAAAGAATATAGGAACTTGCAACCCTGATTACAAATGTGCGAGTAAGCTGGTTCTATAGGGGAATATTACAAAAAATGGCGTACTAATGGAGGGGAATCATTATGTACACCTTGGGGATTGATATTGGTTCAACATCAAGTAAAGCTGTCATTCTTGAAGACGGCAATCGTATTGTGGCGCGTTCTCTTTATGCCCTCGGAGCAGGGACAAGTGGTGCGGCGCGTGTTATCGATGATCTATTCGAAAAGGCGAATCTTTCCTGGGGCGATATTGCTTACTGCATCGCTACCGGCTATGGACGCCAGCGCTTTGAGCAGGCAAATGAGGAAATCAGCGAGCTTTCTTGTCATGCATTAGGAATGAGCCATCTGTTGCCTGGGATTCGAACCATTATTGATATTGGTGGCCAGGATGTAAAAGTTCTTAGTCTCAATGACCAAGGTATGCTAGAAAACTTTGTCATGAACGAGAAATGCGCCGCTGGAACTGGCCGATTTCTCGATGTAATGGCAGGTGTTCTTGAAACCACCACCGATGAGTTAGGCAATCTCGATGCTCAAGCAACAGATCCCGTGAAGATTAGCTCAACCTGTACGGTTTTTGCGGAATCGGAAGTTATTTCTCATCTGGCTGAAGGCAATAAGATCCCCGATATTGTTGCAGGCATTCACAATTCTTGTGCGCAAAGGACAGCGGGTTTGGCGCGTCGCTTAGGGATACATAAGCCTGTTGGTATGAGCGGCGGTGTCGCACAAAACGCAGGAGTCGTTCGTGCTTTGGAACGAGAACTTGGTGCTTCTATTTCAGTACCTGAAAATTGTCAGTTTGCCGGTGCGATAGGTGCAGCACTTAAGGCGTACAAGAAGTGTAAATAAATATTTGAGGCAAATAAACATCTGAGACGTGTCAAATAGAGGCATTTTAAAAACACTTATAAGGAAGCAGAAGAAAAACCGAGGTTATTTCAAGTGAGGCCCGTCACGGACGGAGGCAAGAAGGGGTGTATTGCATGGGGACTGTTGAAGAAAAATCGCACAAAACAATTGACGAATTGTTTTCCGAGATGGAGCAGGCGATCGCTGATCCGCAGAAAACTTTTGAAAAGTATCGAAGCGACAATCAAAAGGCAATAGGTTGCATACCGTATTTTGCTCCTTATGAGTTAGTGGATGCTGCGGGGATGTATCCACTCGAACTCTGGGGAGGCGACACTGAAATAAGTCGCGCAAATGGATACTATCCTGCCTTTTATTGTTCGATTTTGGTAACGCTCATGGAGCGCGCCTTGCGTGGCGAGTATAGCTATCTATCAGGCGTTATTATTCCCACCACGTGCGACGGCTTACGTAATTTGGAAGAAAATTGGAAATTTGCGCTTCCCGAAATGCCTGTTATGAGTTTGGTACAGCCAGCAAATCGCACTCATCCAGCAGCGGAGGACTACTACTTATCAGAACTAGAAGACGTCAAAGAAAAGCTGGAAGAAATTTCGGGCAATTCTATTACCGACAAAGCTTTGCGCACCAGCATCAACGCATACAACAAACAACGTGCAGTGATGAGGGAATTCGATTTAGTTGCTGCAGCTCATCCAGGGGTGGTTACTCCCTGGAAGCGTCATGTGGTGTATAAAGCAGCTCAGGTTTTGCCAGTTCGAGTACATACAGAAATGGTGCTTCAGATCAATCAAGAACTCTCCAATCTTTCTGATGATACTTTTAAGGGTTTGCGCCTGGTCGCAACAGGAATCTTGCTTGATTCCAAACCGCTACTCGATGAGCTTGAGAAGCAGAATATTGCAATTGTGGGTGACGTGTTATCGGCAGAGTCAGTTCGTTTTGCGAAAGATGCTCCTGGTAATGTGGATCCGTTTGTTAGTCTTGCGCATATTTGGCTCGATATCGAAAACACGTCGGTTTCGCTTGATCCTACAAAGCAGCGAGGAGAAACGCTGGTGGCATTGGCAAAAGAGCGTAAAGCAGATGGCGCCCTTATCAATGTGACGAAGTTTTGTGAAGAGGAAGAATACGATTTCCCTGTCATAAAAAAGCAACTCGCCGATGCCGATGTTCCACTTTTATATTTGGAGACCGCTCAGCAAGATCATATTAATGAACAAGCTGCCACGCGTATTCAGGCATTCGCTGAAATGATTGGATAAGTTCGAAGATCAAGCGACCAGAATCGCACGACCAAGATCAAGCGACCACGGAGAAATGGCGAAGATCAAGTGATCAAAACCGTATGGCCAAGTTCAAACAAATAAGAAAGAGATGTTCTCATGGTTGATAAAAAGAGTAAAAACTACAGTCCCGCTCGCGCACGAATGAAAGAGGTTACCGGTGACTTGTATCAAGAAGCGCGTGATGCAAAAGCGCCGGGAAAACCAGTAGGGTATTCCACCTCAAACTTCATAAAAGAGTTATTCGAGGTTTTCGATCTCAATGTAATTTATCCCGAAAATCATGCGGCGGCAGTTGCGGCTCATAAAGGCGCTATTCCCTTTTGCGAAAAAGCCGAAGGACTCGGTTACTCCATGGACCTTTGTTCCTACGCGCGCATCAATTTAGGGTTTATCGAGCGCGAGGAAGATTTTGGGTTTGGGTTAGATATCCCAGAGCCTGATTTCTTGTGCGTTGGCAATAACATTTGTACCACCGTAATTAAATGGTATGAGAATTTAGCTTGGAAGCTCGATATTCCTTTCATTATGTTTGATGTCCCCTACAACACCGATGGGTATTACAAGAAAAGCAAGATCACCTATATGAAAAAGCAGGTGCAGGGCATCGTTGAGCAGCTCGAAGAAATAAGCGGAAAATCATTTGATTACGATAAATTCCAAGAGGTTATGGAAATTTCCGCCGAAAATGGTCGCTTGTTTCAAGAGGCGCTGGATCTGATGGGAAAAACAGTCCCTTCACCTGTGAGTGGCTTTGATGCGTACAACTTTATGGCGTTGATGGTAATCGCGCGCGGTCGGAAAGAAACCACTGAAGTACTTCGTATGTATATAGAGGAACTGAAAGAAAAAATCATATCGGGCGAGAGCACTTTTAAGGGAGAAGAAAAATATCGCATCCTATTTGATGGTCTGTGCTGTTGGCCTTATCTGCGAAGCAATTCGGAGACGCTTGCAGAAAATGGTATCAATTTGGTGGGCACCCCATATTGCGGAAACTATGGAGTCACCTTTAATGATCTCTATACCTTATGTGAAGCCTACGCGAAAACCAACAATGCGACAGGTATCGAACTCGGACGAGATTATCGTTTAGGGCTGATCGATGATTATCATTGTGACGGAGTTTTGTGTAATGTGATGCGTAGCTGCAAACCTTGGGTTGGCATCATGTTTGAAATGCAGCGTCAGCTAGAGCAGTCGCGTGGTCTGCCATACACCACTTTTGATGCCGACCAAGCTGATCCTCGAGTATTTAGTCAGGCGCAGTTTGAGACTCGCGTGCAAGGCCTGGCGGAAATCATGGAGTCGCGGAAGTAACATGGGATTACGGAAGTGACATAGAATTGCGGAAATCATGGAATCGCGAAAGTGATATGGGATTATGGAAGTGGCATGGAACTACGGAAGTAACATGAACCACGGAAGTAAATTAGTGTAAGCGGTGTTATCGGGCGTAGCTGAGCTTTGCTCAGCTACGCCCTTTTTTGATGGCTTCAGCCTGGTGAGGATGCGAAGCGTCCGAAACAATAAACCATTCGCTATGCGGATGGATAATATTTTTGCGACTACGAAAGTTCGCATATCTTTGGAAGTTTGTGTCGAGTTAAAGTCCGACTGCCCACGAAAGCTCGTGCGCCTGCTTTGCTTTGTTTTTCATCTACGAAACTTCGTCTTTGAGCGAAAGCCTTCCATAATTTCCCAGCTTGGTTTCATTGAGCTCAATGAGATAGGGCGTCGATTAACGCAATGCATGAGAGAGAAATCAATCTATGAAGCTGCCTCATAGAACCATGCGAAAAGCGTTTATTGAACATGTTCTTATACCATTTTTGTTATATATCCATAAGTAATGCATAACTTATGCAATCCATGAATAAAGGACTCCCTTTTTTGGAGGAATCCCAGACCAGACGCGAAATTATACTAAAAAGCGAGGTTACAGCGGTGCGCGTTGTAGAGAGGGAATGGCGCACCAGATTATTCCAGAAGGGTTAAGTCATCGCTGTGGCATGGAGGGAAGACCTAAGCCGAAAAATTTACCTAGGGGATTTTTAGCAGGGTGAGTTTTTCAAGGTGTCTGATGCGCCATTACCTTCAATCTTGTCCATCAATGAATTGGAGGTGAAAAAACGGATGAAAGTCATTAAGTGGTTAGACGAGCACTTTGAGGAATTCATTCTTATTGTTTTCCTTGTTCTAATTTCATGCATTACTTTATTGCAAGTTATTTGTCGTAACGTGCCCGCATTTCCAGTCCTAACGTGGCCAGAAGAACTGTGCCGCTTCCTATGGATTGCAACAGTGTTCCTTTCGTTGCCTTATACCATCCGTACAGAAACGATGTTGAGAGTTACTGCTCTCGTGGACATCATGCCGTGGAAAGTTCGTAACATCATCAACGTAATTGTTGATGTTATTACGTTCGTAATGATGGCTGTTCTTACCAACGCAGCAGTAACCGTTTTGATGCGTATTGTAGAGAGCGGAGAGACCTCTCCCGCAATGCTTCTCCCCATGTGGATTATGTATCTCATCGTTCTCGTTGGTTTTGCTCTTGGTGCACTGCGTAGTGTCGAAATGTTCGTTATTCACATTAAGCACATCAATGTTGAGCCTAAGAGCACCATCGAAGAGCAGACCGAATTCGAGCTCGAATCAGGCAATTTTGATACAAGCGCAATTAAGGCTATGAGCAAGGAGGGGGATGAATAATGCCGGCAATTCTCGTATTTGTAGTATTTCTTGTCGTCCTCGCGTTCTCCGTACCAATTGCTATTGCGATGATCGCGGGCTCCTTAGCTCCTATTTGGATTACGGGTGTTGGCGGCAATGTTACCCAGTTAGTAACCAACGCATTTTCTGGTGCTAACTCAACGCCTATTTTGGCAGTACCTTTGTTCATCTTTGGCGGCATTATTATGGCCGAAGGTGGCATTTCTCAGAAACTGTTTAACTTCTTTGCATACTTTGTAGGTCGCTTCCCTGGTGGTGTACCTTGTGCAGTTGTTATTACCTGCTTGTTCTACGGTGCTATTTCAGGTTCCGGTCCTGCAACGGCAGCAGCAGTAGGCTCTATGTGTATTCCGTTCTTAGTAAGCTTGGGATACGAACGTAAGTGGAGTTCTGGCTTGATTGTAGTAGCTGGTGGCTTGGGCGTAATTATCCCGCCGTCTATTCCATTCGTTCTTTATTCTCTCGCAACGGGCGTTTCCACTGGTAGCTTGTTCTTAGGTGGTATTCTTCCTGGTATTCTTATCGGTCTTGTTCTGATGATCTACTGCGTAATTCACTGCAAGCGTCAAGGCGAAGATCGCGATCGTATTAATACTTCCATGAAGGAACTGCATGACATGGGTCTTGGACACCTGTTCATCGATAGTTTCCCAGCGCTGCTTTGCCCCATTATCGTTTTGGGTGGTATTTATGCAGGCTTTGTAACTCCTACCGAAGCTGCATGTATCAGCGTATTCTATGCTCTGATTGTTTCTCTTTGGGTTTACAAGACTATTAAGCTTAAAGACATCTGGGGCATTATGGTAACGGCTGTTCGTACGTATGGCGGTTTGGCATTCGTACTGGCATTCGCAACGGCATTTGGTCGCGTTCTTTCCCTTACCGGCGCATCTGCTGCGATTACCAACTTCATCACTTCTACCTTCGGTGAAGCTTGGATTGCGTTGACCTTCTGCATGATCCTGTTCCTTATTCTTGGTATGGTTATGGACACGGGTCCCGCAATCATTATTTTGGCTCCTATCCTGTTGCCTGCAATGGAGGCTTTGGGAGTCGACCCAGTTCACTTCGGTGTAATCCTGGTTTGCTGTTTGGCAATTGGTTTGGCAACACCACCATTCGGACTCAATCTGTTTGTTGTGTCGAACCTGTCTGGCGAAAAGCCAATGGATATCGCTGCCAAGGCTATTCCGTTCATTATTTCGTTCTTGGTTGCTTTGGTACTTATTGTTTACATCCCTTGGTTCTCGACGTTCCTGTATCTGGGTCAGTAGTTTTCCGAGGTTAATTTGGATCACGTGGTGCTCGGGCTAAGCATCTTGAGCACCACAGATTATTGAAAAAGATTTATCTGGGCTAAGTACAAAACGCTCTATTTGGTAAAAAAATTTGGAAGGAGATTGAGGGGAATGAAAGCAAAAACGCACTCAAAAGCTTTGAATAAGTTTCTAGCTTTTATCGGTGTATCAGCACTTGCTCTCGTTTTGGCAATGGGCCTAACGGGCTGCAGTGGTGACAGCTCTTCCGACAGCTCATCGGGCGGCAACGATGCGTATGCTGACCTTGAGCCTGTAACTTTGATTCTTGCTGACTCTACTGCAGCAGATTCTGCTGGTAACCTTTTGGGTCAGGAAATTGCTAACCAGGCAAATGAAATTACTGGTGGTAAGTTGACTATCGATTATCACGGAACTGGCGAGCTTGGTGGCGACACCGATCTTATCCGTCAGGAACAGTCTAACGACATCCAGATGGTAATCTGCCAGCCTGCACCTATGGTTTCATTCGTGCCCGACATGGCAGTATTTGACCTCCCAATGGCATTCTCTACTTATAGTGCCGATCAGATTGAAACCGTGCTCAACGGCGACAATGAATTTACTCAGGGCTTACAGGCATCCTTTGAGGAAGCTGGCCTTCACAACTTAGGCTTCCTCCAGAATGGCACCTTCCGTGAGACCACCTCTAACAAGGCTCTGAACACTATTGAAGACTTCAGCGCTTTGCAGATTCGTACCATGGAAAACTCTAACCATATGGCATTCTGGCAGGCAATTGGTGCAGAACCCACTCCATTGGCATGGGCTGAAGTTTACTTCGCACTTCAGAATGGCACCGTAGATGCTCAGGAAAATGCTATTGACACCTGCGCTGGCTCCAGCCTCCAGGAAGTTCAGGATTACTTGGCAATGACCAACCATATCCTGTATGCAAACAACATCAGCATCAACAAGGAAGCTTGGGACTCCTTGGATCCTGCTTATCAGGAAGCTTTGACCCAGGCTATTTCTCAGGCTCTCGACGTAATGAAGCCTAAGATGCTCGAAATGCAGGATCAGCAGCTTCAGACTCTGACCGATGGTGGCATGGAAGTTATCGAGTATGACCAGTCCTTCTTCGATGGCATTCTTGCTAACGAGCAGGTTCAGGCTCTCTACACTGACATCTCTGGTCAGACTGACGGCCTTTCCGACACTTTGGTAGCTGAGCTCCAGAAGACGAATGAGTCATAAATAGCGAAAGCGTAACTTAGTTGCAACCTGTTACGCAAGATTGGGATAAATCAATCCAATGACAGGTTGCAACAAAAGTAGCGTTTGAACGACAAGTTTTGTACTACGGCTTTTCTCTCTCTAAAAGAACTGCGTTGGAATTGTTCCAGCGCAGTTCTTCCTTTTTTAGGGATTGACTTCAGGTGTAGCTCTTTCCGTTACGGATTGCTCTCCGCGCACTTCGGTATTGGGCCAACCCCAGTACGCTTTCATTTGGATTGGTTTAAACGTGTTTTGTTTTGGATCAATTTCAGTTCAGTTCTTAATGGCTTCAGTCTGTTGAGGACGCGGAATGTCTGCATTAATGCGCCCTACAATATGCCCTTTGCTAAGCACATGGGGATAAACGAAACAGTAAATACCAGGCTAGCTAAAAAGAAAAGAGAGAGGGGCTAGCCTGGTATAAATGAAGGGGGATAAAGGGAGATGGTGAATTATTAATCAGTGCAGGGTTGACTAATTCTTGTTAAACAGAGCTCTTCTTGTAAAGCGCGCGATATCGCTTAAGTTAACAGAGCTCTTCGTCAAAAGTAGCCAACTGCCATCTTTGTATTCGAATGCCATTTTCTGCTTCTATCTTAAAACGAAAAAAACCCGTCTCTTATAAAGTATGAGAGGGGCTTTAATAAAGTGTTTCTATAGTTCACCTGGTGTTATACGCACAGAGAAAAAATTAATCACTTTCGGATTTGTTTTTTGTGGATGGCGAAGTAGGCGCAGTAACGCCGCAAGTAAATCCATACTTTTCATTGAAGTGTTTAACAACGTAGTCTCTAAAACGAAGGGTTGCCCATCCCATTACGCTGTTTTCGGGCCATTTGAGATAGAGGTAGCGTTTGCGATGGATGTCACTTAAGGGGATAGTAGCGATCTGTTCACTCCATCTTCCGAGCCAAGTAATAGAAGGTGCTAGGGCAATGCCAAAATCATGCGCAACAAAAGACATAACGCGGTTGTAATCTTGGTCTTCGATTACGGTATTGGGCTCGAATCCTGCCTGATTGAACATTTCAGAGATAATCTTATAGAACGGAGAGTCAAATAATGTACTTACGAATGCTGCATTCGAAAGCGCGATTAAAGGAATAGATTCGTACTTTGCAAGAGGATTCGTTTTAGCCACTGCAACGCAGACCTCTTCTTCGCCAAGGAGGAGATAATTGTGCTCTTTGTGAGTATGAGGGCTTGCGAAAAAAGTGATGTCAGGTTGGACATTCTTGAGTTTCTCGGAATGCCAAGAAGCCATGCGCAGGCGGACATTAGGGTATTCTTCCTTAAACCCAATGATGATCTCTTCGAAGCAGCCCATGGGAACAGGAGAATAGATATCCACAGAAAAATTCTTACTTTGAATGAATTCTGAAACGTCGAGCTTGATCGATTCTGCAGAATTCAGCACGTTAAGAACCTTGGTAAGTGCAAAGCGTCCTGTGTCGTTTAAAACAATATTGCGACCAACGCGATCAAAAAGCGGAGCACCCAATTCGTCTTCCAGGGAGTGCAGACTGCGAGACAAACTTGGCTGAGAAGTATGAAGTCGCTGAGCCGCTTTTGTGAGACTTTCGCATTGAGCGATGACGTAAAAATTTTGAAGTTGTTGCATTTCCATGGCAAAACATCTCAATCGTTATGGGGGACAAGGTATTCAGTTATATAAATGATGGTTATAAAAATCTTCAATAATAATTACTTTAATTTTAGTGTGACAAAGCAGTAGTTCTTATACCAATACTGAATAAGTAAAGAACATCTTTCGCAAGAATGAATGGTCGAGGCTAAGACTAAACTTATGTAAAGGTGTATGCATATCCAGGAAAATTCTGGTTTTACCGCTTATTGCTAGAGGGAAAACACCCTGATTATTGAGGGGCCGAGGGTGCTTACGGCGGCTGTTTTACTAAAGAATATGCCTTGTCTAAGCTTTATCTCGTTGTGTATGAGGCAGGATACTATGATGCAAGAAAATCAAAGTTCAACAGGTGAAATGATTGAGTCCTCAGAGGGGGATTCTGAGAAAAAAGCACAGGGCGCCACGGAAACTTCGGCGCTTCTTATTAAGGCAAACGAGGCTTACGAAAGCGACGACTCAAAGACTGTTATTGAGTTATGTAATAAGATCTTGGAAATTGAACCCGAGAACAGAGGCGCATGGGAACTGCTCGGAAAATTCGGCGGGTGGGATTCAAAACTGTACGATTTTGATACCGATTACATCCTGCGAACCATCAAGCACGCTCTAGGTCTTGCACCAGAAGAAGAAAAATACGATCTTGCAGCAGATATATACACAGCGCGTAAGCGTCAAATTTCGCTGCGGCTCGAAGCTGCTTTAATGATGCCTTCATATCAAGGAGCAAAGCAGACTCATCAAATAATGATGGATTGGAAGCGTTTGTTGGCCGAAATTCCCTATCTGACTCCAGGCCTTATTGAGAGCGAAGTCACGCTGTGCAGCAATATTTGTACGCGCTCTAAAATGGGAATCATGCCAAACGATAGACTTGTGTACACTTCGTACGCTACGTTCAACCATAAAGAACCTTATGGTGAAACTTTCAGAAAGGCCCTTGCATCGCGCGCTGAAAAGGAAATGGAGCGAGAAGCGGGTCGTCTAGCTTCTGCGAAAAAGGAACTAGAGGAGCGCATGGGAACATACCGTGCTCGAGTAGAGTCAGGGGAGATTTCAGCGGCAGAGGAAAAAGAGCTTTTGCGGGATGAGCTTTCAACCTTGCGCAAACAGCTGGCAGATGTGGTGGGCATGTCGAACGAAAAACTGTACCAGCAGCAATATGATGAACTGCAAAAGCAGTTAGCGGAGTTGAAGCCCTATAAATTCTTTAAGCGTACAGAGGTAAACGAGCAGCTCAAAGAAGTTGAGAAAAAGTTGAGTCAGATTAAAACACAAGTTGAAACTGCTACTGCTAAGATTCAACCTCAGATTGATGCCGTAGAGGCAAGAATAGCTGAAATTGAGTGTTAGTGTTGGCTTTGGTTTATCGGGCGTTCTGGCCGGTTTGTTGGGCGTTCTGTCGGAGCGGCAATGCCTTTTCTTTCTTATATGAATGAATCTCTTTTTAAAAACATTTAAAACTGCAGATAAAATACGCCAAAATAAGACCTAAGCAATATCGCTTAGTGATAACGGGGATAAGCGAGGTTGCGGCAGCGGTTGCAACCTTGGTTGTGCTTGCGGCTGTTTCAGCCTGCTGCAACTTGACTGCGTTCAGCTTTAGCTGTTGCAGTCTTTACGCGAAATTGAATTTGAGGCTTTGTTCGAGGGAGAGGGGAAGCCATGTACGCATCGAAAGAATTCGAGGGATTTGGTCCTCTGTCGGGTGTTCGCGTTGTCGAGCTGGCGGAATGGGTGGCAGCTCCTGCTGCGGTACGGTGCCTAGGAGAAATGGGCGCTGAGGTTATCAAGGTCGAAAATCCCGCAGGCGATCCGCAGCGTACGCAATGCTATGGATTCGGTGGTAAACGTACTGAAGAATGTGACCCTACCTACGAAAACGTAAATGCCAACAAAGATTGGATCAGCTTAAATCTGAAAACTAAAGAGGGCATGGCAATCTTTATGGATCTGCTTTCGACTGCGGATGTGTTTGTGAATGGTGTGCGTGACAAGGCGTTAAAGCGTATGGGTCTGGATTACGAAACGTTGCACGAAAAGTTCCCTCGTCTTATTTGGGCTCAGATGCGCGGTTATGGCGAATTCGGCGAAATGCGCGACGAACCAGGATACGATGCGGTCTGTTGGGGATCGCGCGGTGGTGTGAATGCGGTATTTCGCCAGGCAGGAGAATCGCCTGCGACAGCGCCTCAAGGTTTCGGCGATTTTAATGCGGTGGCAATATTCGCTGGTGGTATTGTGGCGGCGCTCTTCGATCGTACTCGCACAGGCGTCGGCAATAAGGTTACAACTAACTTGTACCATGTAGCTTTGTGGGGTCATTCGCACGGAATTCAGTCTAGGCAGTTTGGCGCGCAGTATCCTGGAAGTCGCGCGAAGGCAAACAATCCATTCAATAACACCTATCAGTCAAAAGATGGCGTCTGGTTTTTGATTTGCTTGCCTGATTACAACCGCTATTTCCCATCTATGATGCGAATGCTTGGCCAGGAAGAGCTTCTTGAGGATGAGCGCATTACTACGCTTGCTGCTATGGCAGAGCATGGCTTGCAGGAATATGTGGTTTCTAAGATTGGCGAAGGATACGCGCGAAAAGATTACGATGAGTGGGATCGTATCATGCTAGAGCAAGAGGTTCCGCATCAGAAGTTGTTTGATTACGACGATATTTTGGCTGATGAAGAGGCGTACGACAACGATGCGTTGCGTCGATACGAAAGCAAAGATTTCGGACCGCGCGTTTTCAATACAGCACCGCTTCGTTTTGGCAGCTATGGCGATCCGCCGCTGGTACTTGGCAAGCCTGTTGGATATCATACCGAGCGCTTCTTGCGCGATAAGGGATATTCTGCTGAGGAGATTTCTGCACTGGAAGAAAAGGGTTCCATTCGTTGCTGGCATGGCGAAGATTTGGACGATATTCCCGTGCTGCGATCAAAGAGAGATTTAGCGGGTGAGTAAGGTACGGAAGCAAACCTAAAGTCAAGTGTTGATGTAGCTGTGGCCGATACGGTTGTGGCTGATGTGGGTTTGAGCAAGCAAATTGATGTGGATACTGAGTTAATAATCGCTTCGTTAATTGCTTTGTCGTGCATAATGTTTACATATTCTTTTGTGCGCCAATGTAGAATATCAGTCCCTTATGCAAGAAGTAGCGAATAGCGAAGGTGAGTGTTGTGTTCACATTAAAATTATTCGATACACCATTGCTTGATTTTGAGATGAAACGGGAAAATAGCACGTTACAGGTGAAGATATTTCACCTTTACGATGATGTTGTTTCTTTATTGCCATTAGATTGGCATATTTCAGACGGCATAAACTCGAAAAAAAATCCCGCTCATTCGCTAGACTGTTTTGAAGAGCCCTTGAAACGCTGGCTTTCGCAACGAGCTATTCCTTCAAATAGAGCCTATGTGAAGAGTTTTTTGGCAAAGCTTGGTTTGTCGGAGCGAGATATTCCTGGAATTATTGCGATATGCCGAGGGCTTTCCCTTAATGATTGTTACTGGGTGGTGCGCGAAAATGATGCATCCACTTTTGATAAGCGCAATCTTTACGATAATCGATTTAGTAACACCCTGGGGCACATTGCTTTCACGGGGGTTGGCAGTAAAGTACTTTCGGTGTTCGCATCGACTCCGGAACTTACTACAAATGGCGCTCTTGCAAAATGTTGGCGTCGTATAAATGGGAAAGTTTACCTATTTAAAGAAGGATCAGTAGGATTTGCCAATTCTGGAAATGAGCCCTATGCGGAGTATTGTGCTTCTCAGGTTGCGACTGCGATGGGGGTAAACTGTGTCCCTTATGTTCCAACGCTTTGGAAAGGTCATTTCTGTTCAAAATGCGAGCTTTTTACTAGTAAGCGTTATGGCTTTATTAGTGCAGGGCGTTTAATCAGTTCGGGCGGAATAGATGCTGTCGAACAGTATTGCAAGGATCTTGGTGATGAATTCGAGGAAGCTTTTTCGGACATGCTGGTGCTCGATGCGATTATTTTGAATACTGATCGTCATTTCGGAAATTTTGGTTTTTTGGTAGACAACGAACTAAACAAAATAGTTTCACCAGCGCCTTTGTTTGATCATGGTATGTCTCTTCTATATTCTGCGCTGGAGAGTGACTTTGAAAATGAAGAGGAATTTCAGACCTATGTTCAGGCGCTTCTACCTCGTACTTATGATGACTTTATAGCCCGAGCAAAGCAGAGCATGGGGAGAAAACAGAAAGAGAAAGTGCGTGGGTTGCTGGAATTTTCATTCAAGAAGCATCCACGCTATAACTGGCCAAGTTGGCGCTTGAAAAAACTTGAAAATTTGATTCATGAACGTGCAAAACTGCTATTGGACTAGTAGTTGGAGTAAGGATTGCATGATGTCTCGCGAAGAAAATCCTTTTAAAGTGGTCTATGCTGCGGACGAAAGCGATATTAAGCTTTGGAAAATTCGACGAATAAATAATGAGTACCTAGATGAATTTGAACGTTATTTGAAAGGTACTGGATTATCTGAAAAGACCATAGAAACTCATTTGTTTAATCTTGATGTTTACCTGAATGGGTATTTGGTGAGAACAGACGAGGATATATCGGAATGGTCTATTGAAGAGGGGTGCTATGCGCTGGATAGTTTCTTAGGCTATTACTTTATAAGGAAGTACATGTGGTCATCACCTTCGCAGATAAAGTCAAATATTGCGAGCTTTAAAAAGTTCTACAAATTTTTACTTGGAAAAGGGGCAATTTCAAAGACGGCATACAACGACATGATCCAAATCATCAAAGAAGAAAAAGACAATTGGATTCGTGCCTGCAAAGAGTATGACGAGTCTATTGGGATTTAACGGAGAGATGCAGAAGATTGTTTGCTCTTAGGTTTGAATGATGTCCTCTTTACCTTTGATCTTTTGCAATAGGAAAATTTGAAGTAAAAGCAAATCTAGAATTAGGGGTATACGAGCAAACAAAAGCAATGGGCAGTGACATCGGTATTGGTTCTGCAAAGCCTCTAAGCTCCTTTTATCAAATAAGATACGAACCTAAATTTCTACATATCGTATGATATTGATATTGACAAAGTAAGCGTTTCCGCCTTCGAATGTATCTTCTTTGTGTATACTGCCGCTTATTTTCCAAGGGATATTTTCGTTGTATTTGCATTCAAAACTTAATCCTTTGGAGCTTTCGTATGGTTGATCAGCTAAATATTTTACTGAGGTTGCAGTATAAGAAGGTAAATTGAAGTCCTCAGTAATTCTTTCGAGTATGTCGTTCTCACTGCTTCCAGAATAGAAGGAATTGATCGATATCTCATTTATTTCCTCTGTGGATTTGATAGCCTTTAAATCGAGGTCCTCACTATTAAATCCTGTGCAATAAATAGTATTGCTATCTCTATCTCCTTCATGATCGAGACGGATTGTTTGATAATCCCATGAGTTTTGGTAGATTCCTTGGCTCGAAGTGTCATGGAGGTAGTTGATCAATTCAATTGAATTATTTCGATTGAGCAGTTTGGATAGATTCGGGGGATCAAGGGATTCGACTTTTGAGATATCTGTATTGTTGTTTGAAGTACTGGTAATCGAAAAAACTTCACTTGTGAAAAATGAAGAAAAGTGACCGATAGGTGCAGCGATGAACACTGCAATGATTAAAAGAATGCCAACGTAAGTAGACACCTTTTTTCGCTTGTCTACGAAATAATCGACTAGCCCTCTGGTGCTAGATACCTTTTTCGGCAGCCATTCTAGAAATTTAATCAGTCCTACTAGAAGCATGACCGCAAGAATGGCATCTTCTGTTTCTATTGTCCAATACATTACATTCTCCTTTCGAGTTTAGAGGCTCAGAGAGAAGGGTAATACTAGTAGAAAGGGCGTAGACGATTTAGGTTTGAAGATAAGTTTTAGGAGGAGCCTAAAGGGATTGGCGATCTTGGATATCGTTACTTATACCTGTAGTTCGAGTGATTTAGAGGGCTTAACCGTAACAAATATCATTTGTTTTGTTATGACATTGTATAATAAAAGCGAACAAATGTTTGTGTAGGATATCTATATGGGTGAGAAGGTAACATTGAAAAAGCTATCTGATATCACAAAAACAGATGATAATTTTGTTTATGGAATCCTTGGTTATGCGGACCAAAACGAAACAGACAGATCCTGTTTACTGAAGTATTCCGATCGTCGTCTAGAGTTGATAATTCCATTTGAGGATGGCTCCTCTGAAGTCGCTCAATGGTTTCTTAGTCCACAAAACTACTTTCCCCAATTAGAATTAGATTCTGAAATTCCCGATCAAATTTGGGTGAGAGATATTGCATCCCGCAAGATCTTTATTCTATTGAATCCTCGTGTGATAAAAAGTTCTGCAACACATAATTATTTAGGATCGTTGGGCTATGGAGTGGTTTCTTCTCGTTATGTAATTGTGGGTAATTCTAAAGTTGACTACAGAAAAATTAATGAGATGAAGACGAGTTATCCAGAACTTTTAGAGTGGACGCATTTAGGTTCGATAGTATCAAAGTTCCAAATTACTCCTGACAACACATGCGAGAGTTTTTTTGCTGGATATGAGGATAAGAACGAAATTAGTATTACCTTTAATGGAATTAAATGTGTTTTGCAGTCTGATCCTTCGGCGGTTGAAAAATCTGATTTTCAAAATAGATTCATTTTAGAAAATAATGTCTCCTTTAAAACAATTTCGGACAATGCCTTAGATATGTATTTGCATGAGAAAATCCATAGAGCATTGAATAGCTTAATATGCATTCTTCAGTGGAGAAGTGTTGGATTTGATTCGGTAAAAGTTCGAAACTATACCGATTATCAGATAAAGTCACCAGGAGAAAAGACCACCCCGTGTTTCCGGGATGTTTTAAGCGAGAGCTTTCTTGATTGGGAAAAGCCCAAGAAGCAGCAAAGAAACGCCTTTTCTTTGCCAGACATAAAAGAAGAGGGTTTAGAGAAATGGTTTGCGTTATGCGACGAGTGCAAAAGAGCTATTTCTTCATTGAGCTATCTTGCATCAAACCATAGATACCTGACGCTGGATACGCAGATCAATGAAATTTCACATATTTTTGTCGAAATTGCGTATTGTCTTGGAAAGCGAGAAAGCAAAGATAACTCTGGCGAGTCTTTCTATAAACAGGTAAATATTGTATTAAGCGCAACAGAAAAGAGCTATGGTGAGCTCCCTATTGCAAACAAGGAAGACTTCATTAACGATTTGAAGAACACTTACAACAGCGTAAAACACACTGAAGCATCGCGCAATAAAAAGGATCGCAACGAATGGCTGGATCCTTATCAAGAGTATCAACTGGTGAATGCAAGTAGGGCTCTTTTAGTAATTTGGATAGCCCAAGAACTGGGTGCTTCGAAAGAAAGCGTGTATCGAGATGTAGAGTCCGAAAATGCTGTTATTAATGCTTTTGATCGCTGGAGATAGGTTATGAGCTACTACACTCGATTTGTTTTTTAAAGTTGTGCTTTTATCGAGCGTCAATGCAAGAACATAGAGGTTACTCCGATTACTATAAATTGGGGTAAAAATAAAAAAGTACACAATATATTGCTGTAAGGGTGGTTAAAATAACTGCTTTGACTGTACTTGTAGATGCTGTTTTGTTGAATAGGCGTCAAACTGCAAAAGGAGGTACAACTTGCTAAATTACAACACAAAACGAGTTCAATACTTTTCTCTGAGTAATTATTCGGTTGTGTTTTTTTATATTGACCGAGTCAGAGAGATCCTCAAAGATTTAAAACAAGTAGAACCCAGCAAGATCGTTGCAATCAATGACGCCATAGAACTGTATGAATGTTTTGAATTTGTAAACAATTTGCCGCAAGTTTTCGAAACGGAAGAGCTTCCGTTATTGAAAGACAAGGCAAAGCTTGCGCAAAAAATCGCTTGTTCAGGAATTAATGAAAGAATAGCGAACGAAAAGTTTCAAAATCTATTTGAGGGAATTGAGCTTCGGTATTATGAAAAATTTTGGAAGCTTTTGTCTGTTTCAGGCGCATTCAAAAATATTGATAAGGCGGAATTAGAAAATGTTCTTAATAGCAAACCTCCTCAAATTAGGTATGTTCTATCTTGTCCATCAATTGTAAAAAAGTTTAATAAGGTAATATGTGATGCAATGAAAAGCAATGCGGTCTTTTCAGCTGAATTGTTAATCGGATTTTTTGCTGCAAAGAAAGCAGAAAAAGAGTCAATAACATTACCAAAAGGCCTTGTGAATAGTGTAGTAGATGCCATGATGCTTGAATATTTGGCATCTAAAAAAGCGAATCTTAATTATGTAAGCTTGCTAGAAAAATGGCCTCCAAAAGTACAGTCTAGCTATCAGCCTTCGTCAGAGGTGAGGGTTACGGCAAAGAACGTGGCAAAGATTTTAGCCGATAAAATAAAAGCCGAAGGGATGATAATAAAATTTGCTACGGGATTGAAGCTATCCTTTGAACAGAAAGCCTGCAAAGCCGTTGAGGTAACAGAAAATGGCTATACAAATGTCTATAGCATGGAATGGCTTACTTCTTTTCGTGACCCTGGAACTGTTTTAAATAATTTAATACATGTTTTTGAGCTTGTGGATAGGCAGGGATTAATATCGATGCCTGCTCATAGGCATGAACAAGGTGCACTGCTTTCTTCGTTGGGGCTACATTCGAAGGCTGAATATCCGTCATCAATTTATTTTGAAATGCGGAACAATTCAGCATTATTAGCGGTGAGGTCTTATCAAAAACTGTTAAATGGGTATGATCTCTGGATTGAGGATGCCTTGAATTGGGCATGTAATCAGTATTTTAACGAAGAGTTTGGCATCGATGGTTTTTCTATTAATTTGCCTACAAGAGCAGCTTCGTTTTTAGATAAATGCAAATCAATCGGTCCAGAAATAGAACTCATTTTAAAAGAGTTCTATCTTTATGCAGATCGGGGATGTATAGATCCTGATTATTTGCCTTATGTCAGTTTGAAAGAATTTATAGAGATTCCTTCTTTAATTAACAATAAATATGCTGTCGAAGGCCCAAAATTTGAAGAGTACAGTCATGTGTTATTTTCCGACCAGTCACCTTTGGCGTATTCTGAAAAGCATGAAGGCAATAAAGCTCAGTTTTTTTCTCTGGTAAGAGACAATGATGTTTGTTGTGAGGACTTTCCAGATATATATCAGGGGTTTATAGATCAAGAAATTGAGCGAGGCTTGATTAGTGTAGACGAAAGTGGGTTTTTGAGACTCACTTTACGAGCTGCTATTTTATTTAAAATTTGGGAGAGCGGTGCAATTTCTGTATTTCAGTATGAAGAGGAAGACATTAAAGAAGTAGGTGCGTTAGTAAGCCTAGGATGCTTAAGCTATTCTAAAACATTGTTCACACCGGATGAGGCGGATTATTTTAGCTATGTATTCAATGATGCAAAATTTAGTGATTCACTTGGATTGAGAAACCGATACGATCATGCTCGGTATTCGCCAAATGGGCCGAATGATAATTCCATTGAAAGGGATTATCATCAATTGTTGCTGCTTTTGATCTGTTCGGTTTTAAAGATTAACGAAGAGCTTATATTCCATTTTGGTAAGGGTGGAGTAGAAGATTTTATTGATTGGCCTCTAATTGATAAAGAGAAGACCATTAAAGCATATAAGCAGCTTCATCCTAGAGGCAATTTGCTTGTATGCTGAAGTAAGACTGAATGAAATTAATTGAAAAAGTTGTTTTGGGGTGAATAGTCGTGATTATATACTTAACGATCGTGATCGCTGGCTGCGCTTTTATGGATCGTATAGTTATATAATTAGTCTAAATAAATAACTATACAGATGGAATAAATACAAAAGGGTGTACTGTGGCAAACAAGAATAGTCAGAGCAAGGTAAATAAAAAGACGGAAGTACGCGCTAATCCAAGGGCAGGTAAAACGGTTTATCAACGTGATCAGCGCAACCCATCTATTCCAGGAACGCAAACTGCCGATAAAAAGGGAAATATTGGAGATCCAAACAGGAGATAGGGTATAGATAATAGGTGCTAAGCAGTCGGCAAAATACTAATGCTAAGGATAATTTTCTGGCCGATCATGTCGTGAGGTTAGCCGAAACGAGTTGGAAAATGGAAATGGATAGGTACAGCTCTTTACTTTCTTCCTCGGGTAGGTTGTTGACCTCTGTTTCGATTTTTTCTGTTGCGCTATTAACGCTGCTTCCTAGTTTATTACATGAGAGCAGTTTTATTAAAGTTATTGTATTTGAATATGCCGTAATATTCGTTTTTATTCTTGGTAGCTTTGTCCTTGCCTTAATTGCTCAGTATCGGTTTAAATACGAAGAAATTCTTTCTCCAGAGTCTTTATCGAATCATGTCTTCGAGGAGAAAAAGCTTTTTAAAACCGCTGAAGATTCCGCTAAACAGTTTGCCGGCATTTTAGAGCAACCATATAAGAGTATTAGAAGTCGGAATGCTCGATTGAGTAGGTTGTTAAAGGGATCAACGATTTGTCTTTTTGTGGCTATAGGCTTTGTTGTACTTTTTGGAATCATTGATGCCGCTCTTTTATTGCTTAAATGAAGTTTGTACTGTGGTGATGACGCTAGTGGGTAGCAGCTGGGATTAATTACAGTACATCTAGACGAATATAAATGCGTCATTATTTATTTTATCTTGAACATGTGAATAACTAGTTATTCAATGATTGCCAGCAAGAAGCATGCAAAGCTGCATGCATTAATGTTGCCTACAGACACAACTTCTATTCGGTGAGTCATTTAGCAGTAGGTAAAACAGTGGACCTGAGGGTGGGCGAGAACACCTTAGGGATATATTTAGGAGGAGAGAGGCTCTCCACCCATCCTTCATTTCCTTCTTGTGCGAAAAACCGCTATTCAACCCATGAGGCTGATTTGCCTAAAGATAGCGCCTATTGTGACTGGGATTCCGCACGAATACACAAGTGGGCAGAGCGTATAGGATCCTCATGTTCGGCGGTGATCGAGCGCATATTTCAATCAGTGAGATTCGATAAGCAGGGTTTCAATGCAGCCCTTGCGATCTTGAGGCTTTCGCACAAATACGGTGCTTCGCGTCTGGAAGTTGCTTGCAGCCTGATGCTCTCAACCGGGAAATGCTCGCCTCGCTATAGGGATATCAAGTCAATCATTGAAACCAGGCAGGACAAGCTCGCTATGTCTGGATCAGAATATAGGCATGAGGATACAATAGGCTATGTGCGCGGCGCCTCCTTTTATGAGGAGGTGCAGTGACTTATAGAGCTAACAGCTAAAACAAAACGGAAGCTTCGTGATATGGGAGCGCAGGATCTTCTTGAGGCATTTACCCTACAGGATGAGACATTCTGTCTTGGCACGATTTGTGCCGAGCGGGTGCAGATGGCAGTAAATGAGGCACATTCGTCCTTCGTGACGCAAAAGATACACAACCTCACCAAACGAGCCAACTTGCGCTATTCCGAAGCAGATGTGAGATCGATTGACTTCGATGAAGGCAGGGGCTAAAACCGTGTTCTTATTACCGAACTTGCCACCTGTGGTTACGCAGAACGTGGGCAAAACGGGCCCGACAGGAACCGGTAAAACATACCATTCTTGCGCACTAGCAAAAGGAGCCTGCAGGCATCGTATTCGCGCACATTACATCCGCCAGCCTGACTTAGAGGAAACCTGGCGAATCTCGAGGGAGAAAACAGGAGGAGAAAGGAAAATAACGCGCGAATATGCTTCTCTCCAGGTGCTTGTCCTAGATGAGCGGCTTCTAGATAAGTCCGACGAGTTATTCAGAGGTTTCCTTCTTGAGCTAATGGAGGCACGTTACGGGACAAATTCGACAATCTTCTTTACGCAGTTTCGCAAGAAAGATTGGCATGCAAGACTTGGCGGCGGAGTTCATGCTGAAGCAATCATGGACCGAATTGTCCACAACACCGCCTGGGTTGAAATAGAAGAGTTGAATATGCGGCAAAAGATTGGGTTGCAGTAAGTAGAGCAGTAAAGTTGTTGGTGCGGTGCTGCAAGCACCGCACCTAGTGCAAATCCGCAATATAGCCGGTGCTAATTCACAATACTGAGTGGTGCTCATACGCGCAAATAGTCAAAACGCATCCACCCGTGTTCCCAATACCTAAAATATTGCCAATCTTTAGACACGCTTTAATAAACATCGTGTAGAGAAATGGATGGTGGTTACTATAGGAGGCGATTCCTGTTGCTTGAGTAAGAGAGGATAATGTGTAGCCGAAATGAATCCAGGCCAGTAAAAAAGCAAATAGGGGGTCGAATTAAAAAGGGGTAAGACCTAAAAGAATTTTACAATTGGTGAAAACGCTATTGTATAACTTGTATTTTTAAACACCCATGAAGAAATAACTTTTTATTAGATGAGATAAATCGTTTTCAAGACAAAGTGAGGCCCTAAAGCAAAAGTAAGTTGATTAATGAAGGCGTTAGATAAAAGGTTGATTGAAAAAGTAGCCACATCCTCCAGTGTTGCACTTGCTTTTTCGATCAAGCAAATGTAATAAGTCCAAAAATTTAAATGCCAAGCAATAGCGTTTATAGATCATTATTGACTATCTTGCTTATTGTCTGTCCAATGTTGCTTGTTAAGCAAGTTAAACATTTGGTTTTGTCTTGATTTAAAAACCGCTCATTTTTGACCGCTAGATTAAAGTATTGCGCTAATTTGCGGGTTTCTTTTTCGTTTTTCTTTGGATTGAAGCCATATGATTCGGAAAATAGGCGATTAATTTCTCTTTTGTGCTTATTGATCTTTTTATTTTCATAAAGCTCTGTTTTATTCGTTTCTATGTATTTATGGAAGGCATTCTTTTTGTGAAGGAGGAGGAATAATTCGAATGAAGGAAATGTAACTCCAATCATCCCTATTTCTTCTAGGCTACTCATGATCTCAATATACGAACTTTCATTGCCCCTGTATATATCGCAGTCAAATACAAAAACAATTTCATCTAAATCCTTTTCATAAGTGTAGCGATCTTCTATTCCATTTTTGATTAACCAATTTCCATATTCAAGTAGTTTACTCGGATGCGAGGCTGTTTTATCTTTATCTCCTTCACGGTTTATTAAAACGAGTTTAAATACGTCATGAAATTTTTCTTCCGACAAATTCATGAAAAGTTGATCAAGATACCAAATTTCGGTATTTGAACCTTCAACGATAAAGAAAAATGTAGATTTTGGCTTTATCGTATCTTCGTCAGATCGCTCTTGCCAATGATCAATAGCATGAAGTGGAGGCATATCATTACTCCTCTTCATATTCGTTATTTTCGGTTATGATTAAAGGAAGAATTGGAATGCCCCCATACCTTCCCATTAGATATTGTTTAGATAGCCTTGTGTCCGATTGAATTTCGTCGAACTTATTCAGAGAAAACAATTTTGAGCAACCTTGATTGTTTCGTTCGACAAACCAAATTTCTTCCCGTAGGAAGAGATCCAAAGACATAATGTCGTTCTCGTGGGTAGTAAAAATCAGTTGACAATCATCATTCGAATGCTTTGCGTTGAATAATTCCACCAAATGCTTAGTCAGCATAGGGTGTAGGCTTCGATTTAGCTCATCTACAATGAAAACTGTGTTCCTGCTCTTTGTGAAAAACATATCCAAAAAGTCGAATAGACGTTTTGTCCCATCAGATTCGTCACCATATTCAAAATCAAAAATTGATCCTTCGTGTTTAATGCTTAAAACAGTTACAGCTGGATCATCAGTGCCAACTTTTTCAACACAGATAAAGTTGTTATTGCTCCTCAGGATAATAACTGTTCTTATTCGGTTCTTTTCTCTAACGGCTTCATCTAGGTCCTTTTTGATGTTGTTTATTAAAAAGGACGGAATCATTTCGTTTAATTGCTCTACGCTGATTTCTTTTTTGACTAACTTATTAATTCCTGTGTCAAACGAAGCCAATACATCTGCTACTTCATCCAGGGTGCTGCTTTCTGAATAAAATTCTGCACCTATAGTATCTTTAAAATCCACTACATTTATATTGCTTACGAACCAATTGAAAACTTTTTTAAAAACAGAAAGCTTTGATCTTTTAGAAAAGCTTTTAACTTGATTTAAAAATGATAAAAACAATAGAGAGCTATTTTCTTTAGAGGTGATCTCAAAATCTTCTTTGTATATCTTCAGTCTCTCATTGTCGCTTTTAGAGACTTCAGTCTCTAAAGAATCGCCAATTGTTATCTTGTGATCTTTGTTTCTCTCAAAAAGCACCACTGACGATTTTTTAAGCTCATAAAGCCATTCCGATGTGATTTGAGAAGAATTAAGCAGACAGCCAAAGCCGTAGTCGAAGATTCTTCCTTCAACTTCGAGTTGCATTTCAAAAATTGATTCGCTGTTGGACAGTCCTTCGCCTGAGCGGCAAAAATCATTTGAGTTGATCGATGAAACCCGACCATTTTTAACTGAATCACATAAAAATTTTATTGCTTTTATTATATTGCTTTTTCCAGAAGCATTTGCTCCATAGATAACGGCGTTGCGGAGTATTTTTGGGCTGTTGGAGGATTTGCATATATGGTCAGAGAGCTTTCTTTCCTCGGTCGATGAAATCATCTCTAGAGTGATTGGATCTTTTCCAATAGAGCGGAAATTCTGACAGGAAAACCTAATTAGCATAATAAAGCCTCTCATATTCTTTTATTAAGGATATTGTCTAACGTGTCTTTCGTCAAATAGAACACGTGGTTAACTTCAATGATGATCTAAGGCTAATCGGGTAAAAGGTAGCTGATTACAGTTCCTTCCGAATCCATGTCAAGCTATCAATTATAGTAATACATAGATTTGCAATTCCTGCATTTTGAATAAAGCATGCAAATTCCACGCGAACAAAAGCCAATACTAGAAAAACTAACTAGTGTTAATCACCTTGATTAAAACGCCTTCCGAAAATCTTATGCAAATTTTCTTCAGGAAGTCCTAGCTCTTTGAGGATGTAGTAGTTTGCCAAGTTAAATAAAATTGGGCAAACATCTTTTAACTCTTCACGTGTAAAAGATCTGCTCTCTTTTTTAGGATCGTAATGAGTGTAATAATTTCGCGAGATTACTAGTTTGTCTATGAAGTCTTGTTGGGTCATTTTATAGGTTGAAAGAAACATGAAGTCACCAACAGAGAACAAATAACGTACTCGCATCTTTAGAGAAATTTTCTTTATATGTTCTGAACGCGTTTCTTTGCGGCAATCGCAATTGGCGGTTCCAGCTTTTTTAGAATCGGTTTTTGAAGTAAGTTTCTTTTCGTTTAAACCCAGATAGTAATCTTTTCTAAGAAGTCGTTTTTGGCCGTCGAGATTGTGGTATTCGTCTAGTAAGGCGTCGATGACGTCTGAATAATGCTTGGGATTATCACATACGAATCTAGAGTGATATGTTTCAAGGGCTTGCATTAAGTTCAGGAATAAAACCTCAATGGGCATATCTGAATATAGGAATAAGGAATTTACTAGATCAACTACAGGTCTTATTAAGCCGTATTTTGCTATCCAACTAGAAAAGAATGACTGTTTATCCTTAATATGATGGAAACTAAATAAGTAATCTAGAAATTCTAGGTCATTATAATTATTGATTGATTTACTGTGAGGGCCTGTCTGTCCTTTTAGATATAAGGGGCGTGGCTTTGGGTAGCTTTTACCATTATGGGCTATTTGGGTTGACTCATGGATATAGGAAATTGAATGATAGTAGACCCTTCTTTCGACTCCTAGAGTAATGAGAGACTTTATAAGCTCAGCTATATTCATGAACCAGCTAAGTGGCTGTTTTTCTTTGGGTTGAATTACAAAATAAGCAGTCTGACTCAAGACCTTTTCTCGTGAGGGTATGAAGCTTATTGTTCCGGTTCGCGTTGCCGCAATAGTTAAGGTAAATGTATCAGTTTCAAGAACTAAGTCAGGCTCTTTGATCCAAGTAATTTCTGTATCTCCATGATCTTTAAAGCAAGACAATCCAAGCCAGCTGACAATGTCGTCAAATTCAAATTGCAAGCCATCAAATTTAGTAGTTAGTGCATTAGCCTTGAGTCCATCAAATACTAGATTGGGAATGAAGATAAAACGTTGGGGACCAAATAAAGGGTTTCCGTTTGCTTGACGAACATCACATTGGCAAAGCTGAATTTTGGCTCCATTGAATAAAGTGCCAAATATGCAATCTATTTCTGATGATTTTAAGTTTCGATAAATGATTTCGTCTGGAGGAATTACAGCCTGGAGAAAAAAGATTTTATGCTCATTAGAGAAGGCAAGTTCCCCTTCGAATTCTTTTTCTAGAGAGGGGAAATACCAGTGTCCGCCAAAAGTGTTTGAGGAAAGAGTAACCATGGCAGTGCATTCCTAACATGAGACATTGGGTTGCTTAATTGCTTTAGTTGCTTGTTTAGAAGTGAAATATTTATATAGTAGCTATTTTAAATGGTGCAAATGTATCGATGGTATAATTTGTGAATCCTAAAAAGTCAAGCAGCAGAATAAGCCGTCATGGATTTTCACGACATAATATTTATCCCTTTTCTGATCTACTGTGCTGCCTCCCCATCACAACCAACGCAACATAGAACGGAATCAAAAATTGAACAGCGGCGCCATAACGCGACCAATACCAGATAGGCGATGCGACAATCAGTGTACCCAACAATGTGAGCGACGGTACCAACGCAATAACCCAGCGAGCTCGCCCGCTAAGACATAAACAAATAGACAAGAACGCCACCGACCAGAAAATGACGCTTATTGGAATCGATCGGCTGTCTTGTGGAAACACATCACGTAAGGAATCGTGCCCAACTTGTTTTCGGCGTTAATTTGGTAAACATCCAAATCGACGGCATATACCTTAATGATATTGTGTGGCAGTTTGTGATACTCCGAAGTACTTCACTGTGCTTTCTTGCCTATATTGAGCTTCGTATAAACGGCAGGCTAATTAACTGTCCAAAATCAAAAGTTCGTAGCTTCCATGCTTCAAAATAAACGTGCCAGTTTTGAATAAACGAAGAAACCCTGCTATAGGGTAAGTGGCGACGTGGGGCGAAAGCAAATAATCAGCCCAAACTATCAAACCAAAGTCAAGAAGATATACACAATCTCAAGCTATTTGACGACTTAAGGTGATATATTTGTTTTCGCTGTAAATATTGGTTATTTTGTGAAAATTGGAACTGTGTAGTGTCGTCGCAACTTGATTATTGGAGAGAAATGAACGCCAAAAATGCTGAGGTAGCATCTCGGCAGGCGCATGATATCCAAAATGCTCAGCACGACAAACAAACTCAAGATTCTCACGTAAATTACAACGCTTCACAAAATCATCAAGCCTCATTGCGGACTGGCGTCGATTCTTTTCGCGATAGAAGCTCTCGTTCATCGGACGGAATGCGCTCGGCACGTAATACAGCTGATCCTTATACACTTGACTCTCGGAGCCTTCAAGGTAAAGACCAATACTTCCAATCTTCTCTTGAAGTATCGTCTACACGCGACAGAATATCGCGTGACCAGCGCTGGTATTCTTCGGGTTCAGAATTAAGCGATGCGCGATATCCTGCGCCCCAAAACAGTAGGAGGACATTGCGTGATAATCGCACGCTACGATCCCAAGATTATCTTCGAAGTCGAGATGATTATGATGATACTGGGCTGCACGATTTTGCGTCAAACGATCCTCTCGAACCGAAAACTAAAGAGTTTTCCGAAGATCATCGTTACATGAGCAAAAATGCTAACAGCCCAAAAGATGCGGAAAGCCTACGTACCGCTAGGCCATCTCGCGGTATCGATCCTTATGCCGCTAGATCATCTCGCGCTGCCGCTTCTCGCGTTTCTGCCTCCCGTGATGCTATGACATCTCAGGCTTCTACTTCCGATAACGCTTCCGCATTTCAAGCTGCCGCCTCTCATGCTACTACGGTATCTCGCACCGCTTCTTCGGATGCGTCTTTGTATAGTGCTCGCACAAAAAGCAGTCAAGAATCACCCAAGGATGCTCGCAAGCTAGGCAAGTCTTATTTACCAGGTTTGGATGGTTTACGCTGCATCGCGGTTTTAGCAGTTTTGCTTTACCATATTTCTCCCAACCAATTCATTGGGGGCTATATAGGTGTTGACTTGTTTTTTGTAATTTCAGGTTTTCTCATTACCTATCGCAACCTTCAAAACATTCAAAACCCGAACAAGAAATTCACGCTTAAAAACTTCTGGCTTCGTCGTGCGAGACGACTTATTCCCGCTTTAGTCTTGTGCGTTTTGGTTTGCGTGCCGTTAGGCGCAATAATTTATCCTGACATTCTTGTGGGTGCATTTAGGCAGGTTGCTGGCGCGTTAACTTATTCCAGTAACTGGGTTGAAATCATCCATGGTTCAAATTATTTTGACCAAGCCAATCCTCAACTCTTTAAAAACTTCTGGTCGCTTGCGGTAGAGGAACAGTTCTATATCATTTGGCCACCGCTTATGTTGTTGCTACTGTCTCGCAAGTTGAAGAATTCCCAGATGATAACCATAGTGGCTACCGTTGCTGTGCTCTCTATGGTGTTGATGGGTGTTCTTGCCGCTCCCGATAATTACACGCGTGTATATTACGGAACAGATACTCACTGCTTTGGTTTAGCTATGGGTATCATCTTCGCCTTTATCTGGAATAAGGAGAAAGGCTCCCTTTCGAAAGAATGGTTAAGCTCACAGCGTTGGACACCTGCACTAGCACCTGTAGGTTTGATAGGTTTTGCTCTCATTGTATTGTTAGTACCCGACACTGCGGCATTTACCTATCCGTTTGGTCTGGTGCTTGGTTCTTTGTTTAGCTTATTCCTTGTGGCAAGCGTAATTATTGGACCAAATACTCTCTTTACGCGCGTTATGGAACTTGCGCCTTTACGCTGGATAGGTGTGCGTTCTTATGGCATTTACTTGTGGCATTGGCCAATGCTGGTGTTTGGTCGCATTCTTATTCCGACCGCTCTTGGTACGCCTCAAAATGTAGCGGTTGATGTGTTATTCGCGCTTATTTCGTTTGTTGCGGCAGATTTAAGTTATCGCTTTGTTGAAGAGCCTTTGCGCAAAGATGGATTCATAGAGTCATTGAAAAAGCTAATCGATCGCGCTCGTGAAGGTGTTGTTGGTAGAGCGCAAGCTGGTGTTTGCGCTGTGATTATTATTGCGACCGTAGTTTCTGTTGCGACGGCTCCTGAAAAGACGCAGCTTCAACTGCAGATCGAACAGCAGCAAGCACAGCAGGCTCAGCAGGCACAAGAAGCTCAGCAGAATCAAACTGCATCGGAAGACGGGTCACAGGATTCTTCTGCTATTCCCAATTATGACGAAGCTCAAATGACGGGAATCCCTGAAGGGGAGACTATTACCTGTCTCTTATACACATCTGACGCTGCCGACGATAAG